>Ga0209573_1000065_pt1 | contig 296467 bp, 290 predicted proteins | sample TNRBio252014_DNA_FD_185870 | JGI IMG/M metagenome (GOLD analysis project Ga0209573, IMG submission 185870) | Wastewater treatment Type I Accumulibacter community from EBPR Bioreactor in Madison, WI, USA - TNR Reactor_6/25/2014_ DNA (SPAdes)... | ecosystem: Engineered > Bioreactor > EBPR >... | reverse complement strand
GGCCTCGTCCGAGGTGGGTGACGTTGAGGACGTCGACGCCTCGGGTGATGACGAGCTTGAGGATCGAGTCGCCCAACAGGTCCCGCGCTGCGGTGACCGAGATGGGGCCGATGCCGGGGAGTTCGCAGGTCTCGTCGCCCTGGGTGTGCCCGCGGACCAGCGCTTCGAGGTCGACGTGGAGGAGGGCGAGGTGGCGGACGTTGGGTTGGGCGGGTGGGTCGGATGCTGCCCGGTCGCCGGCGGCCCGGTCGTCGCCGTCCGATGATCGGGTGTGGGTGGCGGAGCGTGCGGCCATCGACATGAGGGCGTCGAAGGCGTAGTTGTCTCGTTCCTCGTGACGGTCCTCGCGGCGTGCGGTCTCGAACTGGTTGCGGGTGAGGCGTTCGAGCTCGACGAGGAAGGCGGCGCCCATCGCGGCGGGGCCGCGGGCGGCCAGGTTCCAGGCGCCGTCGCGGTCGGTCCAGGTGCGGCAGCGCCGTTCGCGGTGGATGCGTCGTTCCCGCGCCTCGCGGTCTTCGACCTGGGCTTTGCGTTTCGCGGCTTCGTCCTTGAGCCCGGACAGGGTTTCTCGCCCGGCCAACGAGAGGAGGTCGCGCTCCGCCGCGGGGTTCACGGCGGCGGCGTCGGCGACCGTCTCCGCCTGGTCCGGCGACAGGCGTCCTTCTCGCAACGCGGCGGCGGTGCCGTCGAGCGTGCCGAGCCGTTCGGAGGTCTGGAGGTCGCGGCGAGCCTTCCCCGTCGAGGTCCCGGACTTCGATGCCAACCATTCCGCTGCGGAGTTGAACCCCTCGCGTTGCCAGCGGGGTGATTCGGCCGCCCGAGCCGTGAGCAGGACGCGTCCGGCGGCGGCGAGGCGTTCGAGCTCGACGAACTGGTCCAACAGTGCGGGCACTTCGGGCAGGGGGACGTCGCGCGGCGACAACGCGGCGAGGACCGCGGCGGTCTCGCTGATCACCTCGCCCAGGATGTGCGTCGAACTGGTGTTCCCCATGCCCGACATCGTAGAGACGACCACCGACAACGACCCGAGGCCGCTCCGGCGGAGTCGACCTCAGCCGGCCGAGGCCCCCTCCGCGGCGGCGATCTGCTCCTTCACCGCCACGAAGCTGTCGGGCGTGACCGACACCGAGTCGATCCCGCAGTCGGCCAGGAACCGGGCGTAGGCGGGGTCGTTCGACGGCGCCTGGCCGCAGAACCCGACCTTGCGGCCGTTGGCGTGGGCCCGCTCGATCAGGCGCTCGATGAGCCCCAGCACGGCGGGGTTCGAGGCGTCGCCCAGCTCGGCGAGGATCTCGGAGTCGCGGTCGATCCCGAGGGTCAGCTGCGTCAGGTCGTTGGAGCCGATCGAGAAGCCGTCGAAGCGCTCGGCGAACTCGTCGGCCAGCAGGATGTTCGAGGGGATCTCGGCCATCACGTACACCTGCAGCCCGCCCTCGCCGCGCACCAGGCCCTCCTCGGCCATGACCTCGAGCACGCGGTCGGCCTCCTGCGGCGTCCGGCAGAACGGCACCATCACCACCAGGTTGGTGAAGCCCCGGCGCTCGCGCACCTCGCGGATGGCCCGGCACTCCAGGGCGAAGCCGTCCCGGTAGCCGGGGTGGTAGTAGCGGCTGGCGCCGCGCCAGCCGAGCATCGGGTTCTCCTCGACCGGCTCGAAGCCCGACCCGCCCAGCAGCTTGGCGTACTCGTTCGTCTTGAAGTCCGACAGGCGCAGGATGGTCGGGTGCGGGTGGAACGGTGCGCACAGGGCGGCGACGCCGTTGGCCAGCTGGTCGACGAAGAACTCGTCGCCACGGTCCCATCCGCGGGTCAGCTCGGCGATCTGGGCGCGCACCTCGGGGTCGGTCACCCGGTCGGGGTGCGCCAGGGCCATCGGGTGGACCCGGATGTGCTCGCTGACCACGAACTCCATGCGGGCCAGGCCGATGCCGTCGGCGGGCAGCGGCCACCACTTCATGGTCGCGGCGGGGTTCGCCAGGTTGAGCATCACGTGGGTGCGCGTGCGGGGGAGCGCGTCGACCGCCACCTCCTCCCGCTCGATGGTCCCGGCGCCGGCGTAGACGAAGCCGACGTCGCCCTCGGCGCAGCTGACGGTCACGGTGTCGCCGTCGACGAGGGTGGTGGTCCCGTCCCCGGTGCCCAGCACCGCGGGCACGCCCAGCTCGCGGCTCACGATCGCGGCGTGCGACGTCCGACCGCCCCGGTCGGTGACGATGGCGGCCGCCCGTCGCATGGCTGGCACCCAGTCGGGGTCGGTGATCTCGGCGACCAGCACCCCGCCGTCGGGGAAGCGGCCCATCTCGGAAGCGCTCCGGAGGCGGCACACGGGACCCACCGCCGCGCCGTCGCCGACGGCGAGGCCCTGGATGAGCAGCTCGCCGTGGCCGGTCACCCGGTAGTGCACCAGGCCGGCGGCCCGGCGGGTGTGCACGGTCTCGGGGCGGGCCTGGACGATGAACAGCTCGCCGGTGTCGCCGTCCTTGGCCCACTCGATGTCCATCGGGCGGCCGTAGTGGGTCTCGATCACCGTCGCCCACCGGGCCAGCTGCGTGATCTCGGCCTCGTCGAGCACGGTGGCCGAGCGCTCCTCGTCGGTGGTGTCGACGGTGACCGTGGGCTCGGGCGCGCCCGCCTCGGCGTAGACGATCTTCATCAGCTTGCGGCCCCGCTCGACCGAGGTGATCGGCGTGACCCCGGGGTCGGCCAGGAGCGGCTTGAACACCCGGTAGCGGTCGGGGTCGACCTCGCCCTTCACCACGGCCTCGCCCAGCCCCCAGGCGCCGTCGATGACGACCAGGTCGCGGAAGCCCGACTCGGTGTCGATCGAGAACATCACGCCCGCGCCCCAGCGGTCGGAGCGCACCATCCGTTGCACGCCGACCGACAGCGCCACCGCCGAGTGGTCGAACCCGTTGCCCTCCCGGTAGCTGATGGCGCGGTCGGTGAACATCGACGCCACGCAGCGGCGGTACGCCTCGACCACGTCGTCGGCGCCCGAGACGTTGAGGTAGCTCTCGTGCTGGCCGGCGAAGCTGGCATCGGGCAGGTCCTCGGCGGTGGCGCTCGAGCGCACGGCCACCGACAGGTCCGCCACGCCGGCCTCGGCGCACATGGCGGCGTAGCCGTCGCGGACGGCCGCCTCGAGGGCATCGGGGATCTCGGCCGACTCGAAGGCGTCGCGGATGCGGGCACCGACCTCGGGCAGGCGGGTGACGTCCTCGTGGAGGTCGTCGATGGCGGTGGCGATCACCGGGCCCAGCTCGTTGTGGGCCACCAGCAGGCGGTAGGCCGCAGCGGTGACGGCGAAGCCGCCCGGCACCTGGATGCCGCGGTCGCCGAGCGTCGAGATCATCTCGCCGAGCGAGCTGTTCTTCCCGCCCACCAGTCCGACGTCGCCCACACGGAGATGGTCGAGCGGGATGGCGAGGCGGGCGTCGTGATCGGTGGTGGGGCTCATGTGGGGACTCCCTGCTCGGCGCGCCGGAGGGCACGCAGACGGATGGACTTGTCGATGGCGTCGACGGCGAGGACGACGGGGACGGTCGCCGCTGCCACGGCGAACCCGGCCGCGGAAGGGGGTCGGTGGCCGAGTGCCCGGGCGATGGGGCCGATGAAGAGGAAGCCGCACAGGGCGAGGAGCTCGACCCCCACGGCCCCCACCAGGAGCCGGTTCCGGAGCCACCCCAGCTGCCCGGGCCGCATCACCGTGGATCGGCAGGCGAACGCGTTGGCGCACTGGCCCAGCACCACGGCGGTGAAGGTGGCCCCGGAGGCCGTCGTGAGCGCGGCGCCCGTGGGGAAGTCGTCGCCCGGTCGCCACCCGCTGAACCAGAACGAGGTGAGGAAGGCCGCGATGCTCATGACGGCCTCGGTGGGTCCCAGCACGCCGAAGGCCCGGCGCAAGACGGTGCGGTCGAACAGGTGTCGGCGCAACGTCGCCGCGCCGCGAGGGGGGTGGCGACGGCGGGCGTGGGCCGGCTCGGCACCCAGTGCCAGCGCGGGGAGCAGGTCGGTGCCGATGTCGAGCGCGAGGACCTGGAGGACGCCGAGGGCGAGGGGGAACCGTCCCCCGCTGACGGCCCACAGCACGAAGGGGGTCAGCTCGGCCACGTTGTCGCTGAGGTGGTAGGTGAGGAAGCGCCGGATGTCGGCGAAGGTGGCCCGGCCCTGGTCGACCGCGGCGACGATGGTCGAGAACTCGTCGTCGAGCAGCACCAGGTCGGCGGCCTCTCGGGCCACGTCGGTGCCGCTGCGGCCCATGGCCACCCCGATGTCGGCGGCGTGGAGGGCCGGGCCGTCGTTGACGCCGTCGCCGGTCATGGCCACGACGTGGCCCCGGGCCTGCAGCGCGGTGGCCACCCGGAGCTTGTCCTCGGGGGTGATGCGGCTGATGACGGTGCCGTCGTGGTCGATGAGCCGTCCGAGCACCTCGTCGTCGTCGGGGAGCGACGCTCCGTCGATGACCGGGTCCCACTCCCGGTGGAGCCCGACCCGGCGGCCGATGGCCGCCGCGGTGAGCGGGTGGTCGCCGGTCAGCATCACCAGTCGGATGCCGGCGTCGCGGCAGTGGGCGACGGCGTCCTCGATCCCGTCGCGGGGCGGGTCCTCGAAGCCGAGCAGTCCCACGAGCCGGAGGTCGTGCTCGGCGGCATCGGGGTCATCGACGGGCTCGTCGTCGAGGGGCCGGTCGGCCACGGCGAGCACCCGGAGCCCGGAGCGGGCCATCGCCTCGACGGCCCCGGCGGCGCCGTCGGTCCCCGAGGTGCAACGGGGCAGCACGGCCTCGGGCGCACCCTTCACGGCCAGGGCACCCGGCCCCACGCCTCCGGGCGTCGATCGGACCCGGGCACTCGACCGCCGCCGGTGCGGGTCGAACGGGTGCAGTTCGACGACGAGGGACGGGTCCGGCGTCCCCGGGGCGGCGCGGCGGGCGAGCACGTCGATGGCGGCCTCCATCGGATCGCCGTGGGCCACCCAGCGACCGTCCTCCTCCTCGACGTGGGCGACCGAGGTCCACCGGGCCGTCATGGCCGCGGGTGCCACCACGGCGAGGGTGGCGGGATCGAACCCGGTGGGCACCGTCGGGTCGTACCCGGCGGCGTCGACGGCGACGACTCGACCGCCGTCCGGCTCCGGGCACCACACCCGGGTGATCGCCATCTCGTTGCGGGTCAGCGTGCCGGTCTTGTCGGTGCAGATCACCGTGGTCGACCCCAGGGTCTCCACCGACTCGAGGCGTCGCACCAGCCCGTGGCGGGCCGCCATGCGCTGCGCGCCCATGGCCAGCGACAGCGTGACGGTGGGCAGGAGTCCTTCGGGGACCAGCGCGACGGTGACGCCGATGGCGAAGAGGAACCCGTCGGTGGCCGGGGTGCCGACCAGCAGGGTGACGCCGAAGAACGACACGCCGACGCCCAGGGCGATGAGCGCCACGATGCGCACCACCCGGTCCAGCTCGACGGCCAGGGGGGTCTTGCGTCGGGGCCCCGCCTGGGTGAGCCGGGCGATCTCGGCCAGCCGGGTACGGGACCCCGTGGCGGTGACCACGGCCCGGCCCCGGCCCTGGGTCACGAAGGTGCCCGCCGACAGCCCGTCGCCCTCGGCGGCCGCCACGGGCACGCTCTCACCGGTCAGGAGCGACGTGTCCACCTCGAGGGCCTCCGCCTCGATGAGCGCGAGGTCGGCCGAGATGCGGTCGCCGTCGCCCAGCACCACGAGGTCGCCCACCACCAGCTCGGCCGCGTCCAGCTGGACCTCCGCCCCGTCACGGACCACGAGGACCCGGTGGGGCAGCAGGTCCCGCAGTCGCTCCGCCGCCCGCTCGGCCCGACTCTGCTGGGCGTAGGCGAAGCAGCCGTTGACGACGATCACCACGAAGATGGCGATGCCGAGCTGGGGCAGGCCGCCCACCAGGGCGAGGCCGCCGCCCACCCACAGGAGCAGGGCGAAGAAGTGGGTGAACTGGGCGAGGAGCTGGCGGAGCGCACCGGGGCGCGGCGGCTCGGGCAGTCGGTTCGGGCCGTCGCGTCGGGCGCGGACCTGCGCCTCGGCGCTGGTGAGGCCGGTCGCCGGCGCGGTGCCGACCGTGGTGGTCACCCCGACTTCGCCACCAGGTAGTCGATGGCTCCGGCGAGGGTGCGCAGCTGGCCGGCGTCGCTCTCGGGCAGCTCCAGTCCGGTCGACTCGTGGAGTGCCGTCAGGAGCGCCAGCAGGTCCATCGAGTCGAGGTCGAGCTCGTCGGTCAGCGGTTCGTCGGGGTCGACGTCGTCGAGGTCGGAGCCGGGCGCGATGCGGGCGAGGGCCTGGCCGATGAGGGATCGAGCGTCGGCTGGGGTCATGTCGTGTCCTCCGTTTCGAGGGGTCAGAGCTTGGTGGGCGTCGCCAGGAGGGACGCCACCTTCGAGAGGAACCGTCCACCGATGCGGCCGTCGCTGGCGCGGTGGTCGGCGGCGAGGGTCATGCGGACCGTCGGGTGCACGACGACCTGTCCGTCGACCGCCACGGGCCGGTCCACGACCCCGCCGAATCCGACGATGGCCACCTGAGGTGGGTGGATGACGCCGAAGATCTCCTCGACGCCGTCCTCGCCCAGGTTGGTCACGGTGAGGGTGGCCCCGGAGAGCTCCGATGAGCGCAGGGTGCCGCGGCGGGCCCGTTCCACCAGGTCGGCGAGGGTGGCCATGGTGGCGTCGAGGTCCAGTTGGTCGGCGTCGCGGATCACGGGGGCCAGCAGCCCGCCGCCGCGCAGCGCCACGATCACGCCGAGGTGGACCCCCTCGCCGGGCACGAAGCGTCCGTCGACCCACGTGCCGTTCACTTCGCCCACCTTGCGGGCGGCCAGGGCGACGGCCCGCAGCTCGAGGGCGGCGAGGAGCAGTCGTCCGGCCGGCGGACGGTCGGCGTTGCGGTCGGCCAGCCATGCGGTGGTGCCGGACAGGTCGACGGTGTGGGCCAGGTAGTAGTGGGGGATCTCGCGGTTCGAACGCTCCATGGTGCGGGCGATGGCGGCCCGCATCGGGTCGACCGGCGGTGCCTCAGTCGCGGCGGTCGGGGCCGCGGCGGCCACGTTCACATCGCTCGTCGGGTTGGCCGGGACGTCGCGGGCGACGATCGCACCGCCGGGCCCGCTGCCCGAGATCGTGGCCAGCTCGACGCCGCGCGCGGCGGCGAGGCGCCGGGCGTACGGCGACGCCGCCGACCGTTGCCCCGACCGTTGCGCCGACCGCTGCTGTCCTGCCCCCACCGGCGAACTTGCGTTGCTGCGGCCGGCATTCCGGCCGGAGCCACGCAGGAACGAGGTGGGCGAGGTGGGAGACGCAGGGGTGGTGGGGGAGGTCGCGGCCGCGGCCGAGGCGGCGGCCGCGACGTCGCTGCGGTGGATGGGGCCGTCGGGATCGGCCGGTTCCACGGCGGCCAGGTCGACGCCCAGCGCCGCCGCGTCGCGCCGGACCAACGGCGAGAGCACCCGGCCGGCGTGCTGGCGATGCGGGCTGGCGGTGCGCACCGGGGCGGCGGCCGGCCGGACCGGCTCCGGGGCCACCGGCATCGGGGGCTCGGCCGACGCCGCGGGCACCGCGACCGCGGGCGCTGCGCCCTCGGCGTCGATGCGGGCGAGGGGGGTGCCGACGGCGACCGTCGCTCCTTCGTCGACGAGCAGCTCGCCGATCGTGCCCGACTCGAACACCTCGACCTCGATGTCGGACTTCTCGGTGGCGACCACCGCCACGATGTCGCCCCGCCGGACGGTGTCGCCCACCGCGACCCGCCAGGCGACGAGCGTGCCCTCCTCCATGTCGGCACCCAACGACGGCATCCGGAACTCGCCCACGATCGCCCCGCTCAGCCGATCGTCGCCCGCACGGCGGCCACCACGTCGTCGACCTGCACCAGCGCGGCGGCCTCGAGGTGCTGGGCGTAGGGCACCGGCACCTCGGCGGTGGCCAGGCGACCGACCGGGGCGTCGAGGTCCCAGAAGACCTCCTCGGAGATCTGCGCGGCGATCTCGGCGCCGATGCCGCCGGTGCGCCAGCCCTCCTCGACCACCAGCGCCCGGTGCGTGCGGCTGACCGAGTCGAGGAACGTGGTCGAGTCGAGTGGGCGCAGCGTGCGCAGGTCGATCACCTCGACCGAGATGCCGTCGGCGGCCAGGACCTCGGCGGCTTCCAGGCTGCGGTGCAGGCCCGAGCCGTAGGTGACGATGGTGAGGTCGGTGCCGGCCCGGCGGATGGCGGCCCGGTCGAGGTCGACCGGCTCCAGCTCGTCGGCCACCTCGTCGGAGATCCCGAAGAGCGCCGCGTGCTCGAAGATGAGGACCGGGTCGGGGTCGGCCAGCGCCGTCCACAGCATGCCCCGCGCGTCGGCGACGGTGGCGGGGGCCACGACCCGGAGGCCGGGGATGTGGGCGTACCAGCCCTCGAGGCTGTGGCTGTGCTGGGCGGCCAGCTGACGCCCGGCCCCGGTGGTCATCCGGATGACGAGCGGCACGGGGAACTGGCCCCCCGACATGTGCAGGTAGGTGGCCGCGTTGTTCATGATCTGGTCGAGGGCGAGCAGCGAGAAGTTGACCGTCATGATCTCGACGATCGGGCGGAGTCCACCCATGGCCGCGCCGATGCCGGCGCCGACGAAGGCCGACTCCGACAGCGGGGTGTCGCGCACCTTGTGCTCGCCCAGCTCCTCGAGCAGGCCGAGCGACACGGCGAAGCAGCCGCCGTAGGCGCCGACGTCCTCGCCCATCAGGAAGGCCCGGGGCTCGTTGATCAGCGCGTGGCGCAGTCCGTCACGCAGGGCGCCTCGGTAGTCGAGCTTCATCGCGTGCCTCCCGTCGGGCCGGTGACGACCGTCGAGTCGTCCGAGTAGACCCAGCGGGTCAGCTCGGCGACGTCCTCCGGCTCGGAGGCGTCGGCGAACTCCACGGCGTCGTCGATCTCGGCCTCGACCGCCCGGTCCAGCTCGTCGAAGGCGCCGGCGGTCAGCACGCCACGGTCCTCGAGCAGGGCGCGCCAGGCGTCGATGGGGTCGCGTTCCTTCCACCGCTCGATCTCGGCCTTGTCGCGGTAGCGGTCCGGGTCGTACATCGAGTGCGCCCGGAACCGGTAGGTCTTCAGCTCCAGGAACACGGGCCCGCCGCCGGCCCGCATGGCCGTGAGCGCCCGGCCGGCGGCCGTGTGGACGGCGGCCACGTCCATGCCGTCGACCGACCAGGCCGTCATCCCGTAGGAGGTGGCCTTGGCCGTCAGGTCGACGTCGGCCTCGGTGCGGGCCAGCGCGGTGCCCATGGCGTAGAGGTTGTTCTCGCAGGCGAAGAGCACCGGCAGGTTCCACAGCGACGCCAGGTTCATGGTCTCGTGCCACTCGCCCTCGGCCACCGCGCCCTCGCCGAAGCAGCAGACGGCCACGGCATCGGTGCCCTGCACCTGCTCGGCCAGGGCCAGGCCGGCGGCCACCGGCAGGCCGCCGCCCACGATGGCGTTGCCGCCGTAGAAGCGGGTGGCCGCGTCGAAGAGGTGCATCGAGCCGCCGCGGCCCCGGCTGCACCCGGTGACCTTGGCGAACATCTCGGCCATCACCGCACGCATCGACACGCCCTTGGCCAGGGCGTGGCCGTGGTCGCGGTAGGTGGCGACGACGGCGTCGTCGGGTCGGAGGTGGGCGGCGATGCCGGTGGCCACCGCCTCCTCGCCCACGTAGAGGTGGAGGAAGCCGCGGATCTTGGTGGCCGAGTACAGCTCGACGCAGCGCTCCTCGAATCGACGGATGCGCAACATGGTCCGCAGCAGCTCGACCGCCGCGTCCTCCGCGATGCCGGCCATCGGGTCGATGCTCACGACGAAGTCCCCTCGTCCTCGGTCGCCGGGCGTTCCAGCGTCGACAGGTCGCCCTCGGGCAGGCCCAGCTCGCGGGCCCGCAGGAGGCGCCGCATGATCTTGCCGCTCCGGGTGCGGGGCAGGTCGTCCTGGAAGACGAGCTCCCGCGGTGCCACCGCCGGCCCGAGCCGCTTGCGGCAGAAGCCGATGAGCTCGAGCATCAGCTCGTCGCTCGGCTCGACGCCCGGCTTGAGGCTGACGAAGGCCTTGATGATGTTGCCGGCGACGGGATCGGGCTTGCCGATGACCGCGGCCTCGGCCACCGCAGCGTGCTCCATCAGCTGGCTCTCGACCTCGAAGGGCCCGATGAGGTGCCCGGCGGTCTTGATGACGTCGTCGGCACGGCCGACGAACCAGAACCAGCCGTCGGCGTCGCGGGTGGCCAGGTCGCCCGAGAGGTACCAGTCGCCCACGAAGCAGCTGCGGTAGCGCTCCTCGTCGTGGAGGTAGCCCCGGAACATCGACGGCCAGCCCGACCGCAGGGCGATGATGCCCTCGACCCCCGCCTCGTCCACCAGCACCGGGTCGCCCGCGCCGTCGAGGAGCGGCTCGTTCTGGTCGTCGACGGCCACGAGCGCGGCGTCGATGCCCGGCATGGGGCGACCCATCGAGCCGGGCCGGATCTCGGACACCAGGTCGTTGAAGACCATGATCCCGCCGGTCTCGGACTGCCACCAGTTGTCGTGGATGGGTCGGCCCAGCACCTCGGCGCCCCACACGACGCCCTCGGGGTTGAGCGGTTCGCCCACCGAAGCGATCACGCGGAGGGCGTCGAGATCGAAGCGGGCGGGCAGCTCGGGACCGACCTTCATGAGCATCCGGATGGCCGTCGGCGCCGTGTACCAGACCGTCACCCGCTGCTCCTCGAGGATCCGGTACCAGCGCTCGGCGTCGAAGTCGGCCTCGTCGACGATGGTGGTCACGCCGTGGGTGAGGGGGGCGATGATGCCGTAGGAGGTGCCGGTGACCCAGCCCGGATCGGCGGTGCACCAGAAGACGTCGTCGGGGTGCAGGTCGAGGGCGTAGCGGGCGGTCACGTGGTGGGCCAGCACGGCCTGGTGCACGTGCACCGCGCCCTTCGGGGTGCCGGTGGTGCCCGAGGTGAAGTGGAGCAGCGCCATGTCCTCGGGGCCGGTGTCGGCCACCGCGTGGTCGGGCGAGGCGGCATCGAGGAGCGCCCCGAGGGCGTGCACCCCGTCGCCGAGGGCGGCGGCCTGCTCGGGCGTCGCGTCGACCAGCAGCACGTGGGCCAGCTCGGGCAGACGGTCGCGCAGCCCGGCCACCTTCTTGCGGTAGAGGGCGGTGGTGGTCACCAGCGCCCGCCCGTCGCCCCGGCTGATGCGCTGCCAGATGGGTTCGGGCCCGAACGCCGAGAAGAGGGGGCAGAAGACCGCCCCCGCCCGCAGCGTGCCCAGCGCGGCGACGTAGAGCTCGGGAATGCGGCCGGCCAGGCAGAACACCCGGTCGCCGCGGTCGAGGCCGAGCGCGCCCAGGGCGTTGGCGAAGCGGGCCGTGCGCTCGTCGAGCTGGGCGAAGGTCAGATCGGTCGCCGCGGCGTCGGGGCCCCGGCCCAGGAAGCGCAGCGCCACGTGGTCGGCCCGCGGGCCCCGGGCGTGGCGGACCACGGCCTCCTGGGCGATGTTGAGCCCGCCCCCGGGGAGCCCGTCGAGTCGGTGGGCCTCGGCCTCCCAGGAGAAGGCGGCCCGTTCGGCCGCCCAGTCGGTCAGGTTCGGCTCGGCCGTGTCCGGTCGGTGGACCTGGACGATCGGAGCCAGCTGCTGCATCGGTGCATCGGTCGCCACGGCGACATCATCTCGGTGATCGCCCCGGATCGTCAGGGGCCAAGGTCCCCATGCGGCGGGGGGTCCGCGGGGTTAGGTTCGCCCCATGTCGGGTCAGCCACCACGTCGGGTCCCCCCGGTCGCCGCGGCGGTGGCCGTCGCGATCGCCGTCGTCCTCAGCGCCTGCGGGACCCGGCTGCCCGACTCCGCCTTCGACACCACGACGGTGCCCGGCGGCCCGCCCGCCACCGCCACGCCGCAGGGGAGCACGACGCCGCAGCAGAACACCGCCAGCGACGTGGGCGTCACCCCCACCTCGGTGAAGGTCGGGCTGGTGGTGAGCATGACCAGCCCCCTCGGCGGCGAGGCGTTCTCGGGGGCCCGCTACGGCGTGCAGGCCTTCGTCGACGGCCTGAACCGACGCGGCGGCGTGGCCGGGCGCACCGTCGAGCTGGTGGTCTGCGACGACGGCGCCACCGGCGCCGGCAACCAGGAGTGCGTGCGCAAGCTCATCGAGGACGACGCGGTGTTCGCGTTCGTGGGCAACGTGGTCTTCGACTATGCGGGCGCCGCGTTCGTGAACGACGCGGCGGTCCCCGACATCGGCGGTCAGCCCATCGGCAACGAGTACCAGACCTACCGGCACCTGTTCTCGATCTACGGAACCAACACGCCCCGGGACGGCACCGTCGGCTACGACGGCGTCCTCTACGGGGGCACCGAGATCTACCGGTACTTCAAGACCGAGCAGCGGGCCCGCCGGGCGGCCGTGGTGGCGTACAACCAGGCCGACTCGCTCCGCTACGCGCAGTACACCGCGGACGGCCTCGAGGCCGAAGGGTTCGAGGTCGTCGTCGAGCAGGTCGCGCTGGGCGTCCCGAACTGGGACGCCGTGGTGCTCGACATGAAGGACCGCAAGGTGCAGCTGGTCTTCGACGCACTGGAGAGCACGGGCAACGTCAACCTGTGCCGCGCCATCGACCGCAACGGCATGGACGTGGTGGCGAAGGTGGTCACGGTGCAGGGGTGGACCGACGAGGTCCGCAGCACCTACGCCGACGCGCCCCGCTGTCGCAACGCCCTGTGGGCCACGTCGAACACCCGGAACTACGACGACACCCAGTACCCGCCGGTCCGGCAGTTCCGCGAGGACATGGAGGCGTCGTTCCCCGAGCGCATGGACCGGCTCTCGATGTGGACCCTCGAGGGCTGGGCCGCCGGGCAGTGGTTCGCGGACGCCGCCGAGTCGTGCGGCGCAGCGCTCACCCGGGTGTGCGTGGAGGCGTTCCTGAACGACACCGTCGGCTACGACGGCCACGGCCTGCTCCAGCCGCGGGACTTCCGGGTCACGCCGCTGTCGGAGCGCACCGGCCGGACCCGCAACTGCCTGAACGTGGCCCGCTGGTCCGACGACGCGCAGGACGGGCGGGGTGGTTGGGTCACCCAGGTCGAGGACATGGACGAGAACTGCTTCGACGTGCCCGAGATCGCCTACGAGGGCTGATTCGCCAGCTCGGCCGGCGGGCCGGCGAAGGCCACCTCGCCGCGACGCAGGACGACCGCGAGGTCGGCCAGGCGCAGCACGTCGTGGAGGTACTGCTCGACGATGACCACGAGGCGGTCCGAGTCGGCGATCGCCTCGATGGCGTGCGAGATCCGGGCGACCGCGGCGGGCGCCAGTCCACGGCTCGGTTCGTCGAGGAGGACGACGGGGGAGGGTCGGAGCAGCACGTGGGACAGCGCCACCATCTGGCGTTCGCCGCCCGAGAGCGTCCCGGCTCGTCGGTCGGCCATCCCGGCCAGCTCGGGGAACACCTCGTGGGCCGCGTCGGTCGGCCCACCGCCGGCGAACACGGCCAGGTTCTCCTCGACCGTCATCGACTCGAACACGTTGTGGCGGTCCGGCACCAGGGTGATGCCCGCCGCGGCTCGACGGGCCGCCGACAGTGCTCCGAGGTCACGTCCCCGCCAGCGGATCGAGCCCGACCGCACCCGGACCAGTCCGGCGATGGCTCCCAGCAGCGTCGACTTCCCGGCGCCGTTGCGGCCCAGCACCGCCACGGTCGATCCCATCGGGAGACGCAGGCTGACGCCGTGGAGCGCCTCGACCGCGCCGTGGCCGGCCCGCACGTCGCGCAGCTCCAGCACGTCGTCGGTGGCTTCGCCCGGGCGATCGTTCACGTGAACGGCCCCGAGGTGACGGCCCGGACCTCGGGCCGGGCCATGACCTCGCTCGGCGGACCGCTGGCCACCACGCGGCCTGCCACCATCACGTGCACGAGGTCGGCGGCGTCGGTGACGAGGTCGAGGTCGTGCTCGACGAGCAGGATCGCCAGGCCACGACCAGCCAGCCGGTGCAGGATCTGGTGCAGCTCCTCCGTCTCGGCGTCGTCGAGCCCGCTGGCCGGCTCGTCCAGCAGCAGCACGCGGGGTCGGGTGCACAGGGCGCGGCCCAGCTCCACCAGCCGGAGCGTGCCGGTGGGGAGACGACCGGCGGGGACGTGACGCACCAGCCGGAGGCCCAGTTCGGTGAGCACCTCCTCGGTGATCCGTCGTGCCTCGCGCGCCCGCCGGTCGGGCAGCCCCACGAGCCCCCGCCCCACCCCGTCGCGGTGGCGGTTCTCGGCGCCGACGCGGAGGTTCTCCTCGACGGTCAACGTGGCGAAGACCGTCGACTGCTGGAAGGTGCGGGCCAGGCCCCGCCGCGCCCGCTGATCGGGTGCGCGGCGGGTCACGTCGGTGCCCTCGAGGTGCACCGTCCCCGCGTCGGGCTCCTCGACGCCCGACAGGGCGTCGAACAGCGACGTCTTCCCGGCACCGTTGGGGCCGATGATGGCGGTGATGGTGCCGGCCTCGAGCACCAGGTCGACCTCGTCGACCACCCGCCGTTCCCCATAGGCGCGCACGATCCCCCGGGCCTCGAAGGGCGGTGGGGTCGCAGCGCTCATCGACGGATCCGCCGGGCCAGGGCGAGCCCCTGCGGGGACAGGCGCACGGCGGCCGGGGCCGGGGGTGTCGGCGCGCCGGGACCGAGCCCGGACACCAGGCGCCGCAGCGAGTACAGCAGGCCTCCCGGGAGCCGTCCGAGCAGGACGGCCAGCGCACCGATGATCAGCGTCGAGGAGCCGGAGGGCAGCGCGGCGTCGACCGCCACCAACGTCAGCGCGGCGAGCACCGCTCCGGCGGCGCTGTCGACGCCGAAGACCACCACCGCGGCGAACCACAGGAGGCTGCGGACCGGGTCGAACTGGGTGGCGTCGAAGGCCCGGGCCGACGCGGCCAGCAGGGCCCCGCCGAAGGCGGCCAGGCCCGCCGAGGTGGCGAACATCACCAGCTTGAGGCGGGCCACGTCGATGCCGACCGCCCGGGCACCGGCCTCGTCGTCGCGGACCGCGACCAGCTGGCGGCCGAGGCGACCGCGGTGCAGGTTCCGGACGAGGAGCAGCGCTCCGGCCAGGCCGGCCAGCTCGTAGGCGTAGAAGGCGTCGTCGCCGCGGAACGGCGGCGGGGGCCCGATCCGCACGTTGGCCACCAGGTCGGGTTGGGCGAACACGAATCGGCTGACGACGGCTCCGACCGCGAAGGTGGTGAGGGCCAGGAACAGCCCGCGCCGGCGGATGGCCAGCCAGCTCGTGGCCACCCCGAGGGGCACCACGGCCAGCGCGGCCAGCGGCACCGCCACGAGGGCCGGCACCGCCGGCAGGGGTCCGAGGTCGCCGGTGGTGAGCTTGGCGCTGACGAGCGCGCCCAGGCCGGCGAAGCCCGCCTGGCCGAGCGAGATCTGTCCCCCGTAGCCGCTGAGCACCACGATCGACACGAGGATCACGGCCATCGCGGGGATCTGCTGCGCGGTCCGCAGCGCGTCGCCGGACTGCAGGAGCGGGACGGCCAGGAGCACCACGGCCGGGATCCACCAGCCCCGGACCGTGTGCAGCTCGCGGCGGACGGCGAGGCGGGCCGTGCTGCCCGCGTCGCCGCTCCGACCCGCCTCGTCGAGGCGGGGCACGACCAGGAGCGCCAGGAACAGCACGACCACGAAGAGGTTGGCGGCGACGGCGTCGAGCAGGCGTCCGGCCGCACCGTCGAGGTGGAAGCGGGTGAGCTCGGCCTGGGCGATGCCGATGGCCAGCGCGGCGGCCACTGCCCGCCCCGGGTGCGCGGCGCCGGCCAGCACCACCACGGCCATGGTCTCGAGCACGACGAGGGTGAGGCCGTAGGGGTCGAGGCTCAGCGAGGGGGCCAGCAGCACGCCGGCCAGGGCGGCCAACGTCGAGCCGACGGCCCAGCCGATCGCCGAGACGCGATCGGCGTCGATGGCGACGAGCTCGGCCAGCTGGCGGGACTCGACGACCGCACGCACGGTGCGGCCGACCCCGGTGCGCAGCACGAGCGCCAGGGTGATCCCGACGAAGGCCACCGCGGCGACGCCGGCGATCGTCTCGGAGCGCACGTAGGTGCCGCCCCACAGCTCGAAGGAGCGCTGGGGGACCAGCGAGGGCGCATCGGTGCGGGCCTGGCCGCCCCACAGCGCGAAGGCCAGACCGACCAGCAGGACGAACCCCCCGAGCGTGGCGGCCAGCAGCTCGGCGGGTGCGGCGTCTCGCCGACGCAGGGCCCGGAACACGACCCGATCGATCACGAGCCCCAGCCCGGGCCCGACCCCGAGCACCACCACGACCGCGGCCGCGGAGGTGGGCCACTGCTGCACGCGCACCAGCCACCACAGCACGTAGGCCGCGAACATGGCGACGGCTCCGAAGGCGAGGTTGAACACGCCGGTGACCCGGTAGGTCACGAGGAGGCCGAGCCCCGCCAACCCGGCGATCGCGCCGACGCCGATCCCGGCCAGCGCCAGGCCGAGGACCAGCACGATCAGGCGGACCGGTCCGGTTCCGGGTCGCCGTCGGTCCCGGCCGGGCCGCTCGGCGCATCGACGACCTCGGGCTGCTCCACGGCCTCGGTCAGGAGGCGGTACAGCGTGGCCACCATGTCGGCGGCCCGTTGGTTGGAGCGACGCGTCCGGTCACCCGAGACGAGGACGGCTCCGGACACCACCAGCGCCATCCCGGGGAGGGTGGCCGACGCGAGGTAGGGGAGCTGGCGGGCCACCACGGCCGTGCCCGAGATGCCGTACCACCCGACGGCCATGAGCACGGCGCCGCCGGCGATCGCCGCGTAGGCGGCGAGGCCCCGCAGCGCCGAGCGGGGCTCCGGCTCGTCGCCGCCGCGGCGGGGCACGTTCGCGTCGGAGGTCACCATGGACGCAACCTACGCGACGACGCGCCGAGGGGCCCGCCCCGTGGGACGGGCCCCTCGGCGACCGGGGTTGATCCGGCTCAGCCGATCGCAGCGAGCGCGGCGTCGTAGTCGGGCTCCTGGCCGATCGAGGGGACCAGCTCGACGTGGCGCACCACGCCGTCGCCGCCGATGACGACCACCGCCCGGGCCAGCAGCCCGTGCAGCCGGCCGTCGGTCATCAGCACGCCGTAGTCCTCGCCGAACTCCGGGGACCGGAAGGTGGAGGTGGTCGAGACGTTCTCGATGCCCTCGGCGCCGCAGAAGCGGCCCAGCGCGAACGGGAGGTCGGCCGAGACGCAGACCACCCGGGTGCCCTCGAGGCCGGCGGCCCGCTCGTTGAAGGTCCGGACCGAGGTGGCGCACACGCCCGTGTCGATGCTCGGGAAGATGTTGAGGACGACGTTGGTACCGGCCAACGAGGCCGAGGTCACCTCGGAGAGGTCGGCCCCGGTGAGCGTGAAGGACGGTGCCGGGGCACCGACCGTCGGCAGGTCGCCGGCGGTCTGGACGTCGTTGTCGCCGAGCTTGGTGGTGGCCATGGGGTGGGTCCCTCCCTGGGGTGCGCGTCGGGGCGACGGGCGCCGCCCTCGGTCGGGGCGCTCAACGCCGTCGTCGCCGCGCTTCTTCCCGCCACGACGACCGGCGGAGTTCGGCCCCCGCGCCGGTACCCTGCCGAGGTGGTCGCGGAGCCCCCCGTCGTCCCGATCCTGCTGTACCACTCGGTGAGCGAGGACCCGCCGGTGGGCCAGGAGCGGTTCACCGTCACGCCCGCCCGGTTCGTCGAGCACATGGACGTCGTCGCCGCCGCCGGCGGCACGGTCCCCTTGAGCACGCACGTGGCCGCCCTCGTGGACCGGGACCGGTCGGTCGCCGTCGGGCGACCCATCGTGACCTTCGACGACGGCTACGCCGACTTCGGTCGTGCCGCGCTCCCCGTCCTGGTCGAACGCGGCCTGACGGCGACGCTGTTCCAGACGACCGGTGTGATCGGGGCGGAGTTCTGCGGGACGTCGATGATGGACGCCCCGGCGCTGCGGGAGGCGGCGGCGGCGGGGACCGAGATCGGGTCGCACAGCGTCACCCATCCCCACCTGGACCTGATCCCCGCCGATCGCCTCGAGCGGGAGCTGGTCGACAGCCGCCGGTCGCTCGAGGAGCTCCTCCAGCGACCGGTGGAGGGGATCGCCTACCCCCACGGCTCGCACCATCGCCGGGTGGTGGCCGCCGCCCGGCGGGCCGGGTACCGCTGGGGGGCGGCGGTCAAGGACGCCGGGAGCCACCCGGCGGACGACCCCTGGGCCGTCGCCCGGGTCACGATCACCGCGGCGCACACGGCGGCCGACATCGAGGCGATCCTGACCGGAGCCGTCGAGCGGGCCTGGCGGGGCGAGCGGTGGCGGACGACCGCCTACCGCCAGGTCCGCCGGATCCGGCACCGGGGCGCCTACGAGGTGCACCGGTGACCGACGGGGTGCCCGAGGCGGTCGCACTGCCGGTGCTGCCGATCGTGGTGGACCTCGACGGACCGCTCCCGTCGGTGGAGGCCGGACGGCACCGGACCGTTCTGGCGCTGGTCCGCCACGGTCGTCGACCCGTCCGGGAGGTCGTCGTTCCGGTCCCCGCCGACGGGCTGGCACCGGAGGAGCTGGAGGCGATGCTCGGCGGTCCCACCGATCCGGCCCCGCTCCCGCTGACGTTCGACCCCGACCGGCCCCCCGTGGCCGTCACCGTCGTGGTGACCACGTGCGGATCCCCGCCGGACCTCGTCCGGACGGTCCGCTCCGTGCTCGACTGCGTCGGGGTCGAGCCGCACGTCGTGATCGTCGACAACCGCCCGACCAACGGGCTGACCCGACCGGCGGTGGAGGCTGCGTTCGGCGACGACCCCCGGGTCCGGCTGGTGGAGGAGCCGCGCGTCGGGCTGTCCTCCGCCCGCAACACGGGGATCGCCGTGGCCACGACCGAGATCGTGGCCTGGACCGATGACGACGTGGTGGTCGACCCGTGGTGGCTGGCCGCGATGGTGGACGCGTTCGCCGAGCCCGACGTCGGGCTGGTCTGCGGATGGGTCCGACCGCTGGCCCTCGACACCGAGGCGCAGTGGTGGCGGGAGCGGTCGCGGGGCTATGCCGGTGGCGTCGAACCCCGACGCTGGGAGCTGGCCCGGCCCCCGGCGGGCGAACCCCTGTTCCCCTTCGCTCCCGGTCGGATCGGGACCGGGGCCAACATGGCGGCTCGGCGCGCCGTGCTGGCGTCGATCGGCGGGTTCGACGAACGGCTCGGGGCCGGGACGCTCGCCGGCGGCGGGGAGGACCTCGATCTCATCCTCCGCTGCCTCGAAGCGGGTGCGGCGGTCCGCTACGAGCCCGCCGCGCTCGTGGCGCACCAGCACCACGAGACGTGGTCGCAGTTGATCGACCAGGCCCGCAGCTACGGGCTCGGACTGGCCTCCTACCTGGTCACGGTGGTCACCCGGCCGACCCGGTGGCCGGCGATCCTCCGGCGGGTCCCGGCCGCGGTCGGTCACCTGCGTTCGCTGCGCCAGGGGCCTGCGTCCGAGACCGGTCCCTCCGATGCGGGCTTCGCCCGGCGGCTGCGCCGCGCCGAGGCGGCCGGGCTGGTGGTGGGCGCGGCCCGCTCGGTCCGTTGGGTGGCGCGACGCCCGAGGGCGCGCTCCTTCCCGTAGGGGGCCAGCGCGGCCTCGAGGGGGCCCGGCCGGCGGGGGACCACCAGTCCGGCCACGCACACCAGGGCGAGCACGACGAACCCGGCCGGCGCCGACCACCAGCCGGCGAGGGCCATGACCTCGGCCGTACCCACGAGGAGGCCGGTGTTGGTGGCGAGGGTGATGGCGGCCAGGTCCCCGACCGATCCGGGGTGCATGCGCACCGTCCAGGGCAGCGCCGGGCAGACCGCCACGAAGACGGCCACCAGGGGCGCCCGGACGACGAGCGGGAGGTCGACCAGCAACGCGACGCCGGCCAGGATGCCGCCCACCGCCACGGTGGTCGAGCGGGCCCCGGGAGCGATCATTGCGCACCTCCCGCAACGTCGTCGGCCCGCTCGGGGGCGAGCTCGAAGACGACGGCATCCTCGTTCTCGAACGTGACGCGGAACCGGTCCGAGGCGCGCAGGGCGCGGTCGATGCCGGCGACGGCTCCCACCGGGAGCGGACCGTTGGCGTCCACGTCGATGGCCTGGGACCGGGTGAGCACGACGTAGGCGTCCCGGAATCTCGGGTCGGCGAGCCAGCCCGCCAGCCGTTCGGCCGGGTCGGCCAGCACCGAACGCCAGCTCGACGTCGGCTCACGGCCGATCGTCACGTGGGTGAACTGCTCGTAGCGCTCGAAGCGGGCGGGGTAGTTCCGGCTCACCTCGACGACCAGCGTCGGGTCCCGGCCCTGCGACGTGACCCACTGCGACGCGGCCAGCTCCTTGTGGGTGAAGGAGTACTGCTGGTCCTTGCCGGTGTAGGCGAGGAGGAAGCCGGCCACCAGCGCGAACGAGGCGAGGACCACCGCGCCGGCGCGGACGGGGTGCACCCGCAGCGACGGGCCCGCCGGGGCGCCCCCCGGTTCGGGTGGAACCAGCGCGGCGGCGGCGAGCAGTGCCAGGCCCGGGAGCGAGAAGAGGAAGACCCGGAAGACGGCCTCGCCCCCGAAGCTCGTGGTGAGCGGCAGGACCGCCGGCGCCGCGGCGAGCACCAGCAGGGAGCGATCGAGCCGCCGGGCCCGGAGGAGCCGGAGCGCGCCGACACCCGCCAGCACGGTCAGCAGCACGATCACCCCGCGGCCGGCGAGGGAGACCAGGACCTGCTCGGGGAGGCGGTTCGAGGCCTTGGCCAGCGTCTCCTCGGCGTTCTCCACCGGTCGGAGGAACCCGCTGGCGAGCGACCCGGCCTCCGACGTCACCACCGACCGGCCGATCGTGCCCGCCCAGGTGCCGACCACGGCGACGGCCGCTGCCACGAGCCAGATCGTCCGGACCACCCGCACGACCACCAGGCCGGCGAGGGTGACGATGAGCATGAAGGGCGTCACCTGGTGGCTCGAGGCGATCGTGGCGGTGAGCAGGAGGAACACCGGTGCCACGGCGCGCGCCGTCATCCGCTCGCCCAGCACGGGCACGGGCACGGCGGTCCGCCGGAATCCCCGGAGGACCAGGCCCATGGCGGTGAGGTGGAGCACGAAGCTCATCGCCTGGGGGGAGAAGTAGTCCTGGCCCACCCAGTTCGCCGTGGCGAAGAGCCACAGGGCCAGCCAGACCGTGCGGGCGCTCCCGACGAGCGAGCGGAACAGGAAGCGGGCGGCCAGGAGGTTGGCGAGGTTGAACGCCACCGGCGCCCACGTCGCCAGCCGGATCGAGGTCCGGGCGCCCAGCAGTTCGGTCAGCAGGGCGGACCCGGCGAAGAAGCCGGGCCAGCTCTGGTAGATCCGGCCGGCCTCCAGGGTGGTGTCCACTCGGCCGCTCCGTTGGATGAACTCGACGATCCCGACGTGCTTCCAGGCCCAGGCGTAGCGCAGCGTCTCGTAGAAGGCGGCGGGCGTGCCGTGGACGAGCACGACGAAGACGACGAGGTGCGCGCCGAGGAGCCAGCCGGGCGCCCGACGTCGGAGCGCGTCCAGGAAGCCGAGCGTGACCAGCGCCAGCGCCGTGACCATGGCGGGGTCCAGGAGGGACACGAACCCGAGCGCCCCCATGTCCTGCTGCCGGGAGTCCGACAGGCCGACCACCCAGGCCGCCACGGCGACGGCCAGGCCGGCGACCGCGACCGCGTCGGCGCGACGGTCGGGCCGCGCCGGCACCTCGTGGTCGGGTGCGGCGGCATCCAGCACGTCGAGCACGTTGCGCCGCACCCACCGTCGGCTGGGTGGCACCGCGGTGGTGCGCCCCACCACTCCCGACACGTGGGCCGCCCAGGCCAGCAACAGCACGCACCGGTCCGGGACGACGGGGTCGCGGGCCCGGTCCGGCAGCGCCGGACGACCGTCCACGGCAGGATGCTCCGAGTCGGTGGGGCGGAGGTGTCGGGCCACCGTCGCGCCGATCTCCTCCGGCTGCTCGCTGAGCCAGAGGTGGGCCTGGTCGACCGCGGGGAGGCCCGTCGACGAGATGTCCTCCCAGTCCACCAGGGAGACGCGGCAGGTGCCCGAGGGGTCCTCGGCGACGATGGCGTTGCCGGCCCAGAGATCGCCGTGGACGGTCGCCAGTCGCAGGTCGCGGCCGGCGAGCGCGGCGTGGAGCTCGGCGCGGAGCGCGGCCAGGGCGTCGGCCCGACCGTGTCGCTCCGCCAGCTCCCGGATCCGGTCGAGATGGCGATCGACCAGCTCGTCCAGCAGCTCGTCGTCGACCCGGTCGGTGCGGGCGGTGCCGGTGTGGAGGCGATCCGCCAGCTCCTCGATCTCGTGGATCGCCCGGGCGCGGGCCGCGCCACCGAGGTGGTCGGCGGGCGTCCCGATCGCCCGTGCCTCGACCGTGGTGGCCCGACCGTCGACCCGTCCCACGGCCAGGAGCTCGGGGACCGCGGCGTCGAGCACCTCGGGACCGGGCGCGGCGCCGGGGCGGAGCGCCCGGGCGTGGGCACGCAGCCGGGGAGCGGCGGCGTCGGTCGTCGCGTGCTTCACCACCACGTCGCCACGGTCGGTGCTCGCGAAGGCGACCAGGACGTCGCTGTCGCTGCGCCGGACCGTGAGCGGACCGCGGGTCACCAACCCCGTCGCCGCCAGGGCTCGCTCGGCCAGGGCCCGGTCGGCCCGGCGGGGTCGGCTCAGGAGCTCGGTGCGTGCGGCGCCCAACCAGCGGAGCACGTCGGAGCGGCGGTCGACCGCGGCGACGAGCGAGGGGGCGAGCACCGTGGCGAGACCCAGCTGGACCCCCAGCCACGCCCAGCCCGCGGCATCCAGGCCGACCCACGACAGGGCCGCTGCGGCGCCGCCCAGCACCGCGATCGCGGTGGTGGCGTAGACGGCCACCACCACCGAGAGCCGGCGGCGGGCGCGCGCCCGGCTCACCGCGATGCCCACCACCACCTGGGGGACGGCCGAGGCCAGCATCAGCCGGACCAGGGTGGTGCCCGTGGTGCGGTAGTGCTCGCCGAACAGCGACAGCAGCCACGGCGCGGCCACGATGCCGGCCAGCGCTGCGGGGACGACCAGCCGTGCGGCCTGGGTGAGGGAACGACGGACGGTCTCGGCCTCCCGCTCGGGCCGGAGCGAGAGCTCCACCACCATGGCGCTGCCCACGTTCGAGGTCACGAGGTACAGCGAGTAGGCGACCGTGAACGCCACGAAGTAGGTGGCCCCGGCCCCGGCACCCAGCACGCCCAGCACCACCAACGGCATGACGTCGGTGGTGGCCAGCCAGAGCAGCCCGGCCAGGTGGTCGGCCGCGGCGAAGCGGACCAGGGGACGCACCGCGGTGGTGGACGCCCCGGTCTCGGTCGGGAGGTGGCGCCGACGCAGCCGGCGGCGCACCAGCAGGTTGAGCGGCACGACGATCGCCGCGGCCGGGAGCATCCAGGCGACCAGGACGGTGGTCGGGGTCGAGTCGACGCCGACGCCGACCAGGGCCAGGAGGAGGCCCAGCTTGGTGACCGCGAAGAGCCCGTTCTCGACCGGGACCCAGGGTGCCAAGCGGGTCCCGGTCAGCACCGCGTCCTGGAGCACGAAGAGGAGCCAGGCGACGGTCGCCGCCACGAACGCCAGCGCGGGCAGCGGACCCGACCGCACGAGGCCCAGCTCGGGGGCCCACCACGGCTGGCCGAAGAGGAACACGACGGCCGCGGTCGCCGCCGCGAGCGTGCACGAACCGTAGGCCCGGCGCACCAGCCGCAGGGGCGCGCGGTCGATGGGGAGGAATCGGATCAGCCCGTTTCGCAGCCCGAGCGTGGCGACGTTGGCGAGGAAGGCGATCACCGACAGCGTGCTCGAGGCGATGCCGAGATCGGCCGGATCGGTCACCCGCGCCGCGGTGAACCAGAACACCACGCCCAGCACCGAGGTGAGCGCCGCGCCGGCGATCAGCGCGTAGCTGTCCCGGTGCAGGGGCACCCGGAGGTGGTTCCGGAGCCGGTGGAGCGCGCTCACCGCCAGATCCTCACCCGGTGCACCACGACCGACGCGGGGAACCGGGTCGTGTCGTCGGGTGCCCCGGGGTACGTGCCGCCGACCGCCAGGTTGATCACCAGGTACATGGGCTCGTCGGGCACGTCCTCGCCGGTCACGCTCCAGACGGTGTCCCCGTCGACCGACCAGCTGAGCCGGCCCGGTCGCCAGTCGAGCCCGATCGTGTGCCGACCGGTCGGGAGGTCCGGGCGGCGGAACGCGCTCGAGCGGGACCGCCGCGAGCGGTCGGCCGGGTGGAGGTGGAAGCTCCATCGGTCCGGCCGGCTCCCGCGGGTCTCGAGCAGGTCGATCTCGGGACGGGAGTCGGTGGAGCTGGGGAGCATCCAGACCGCCGGCCACAGGCCTCGTCCGGTGGGGAGCTCCAGGTCGACCTCGACCCGACCATAGGTGAAGTCGAGCTTCGCCCGACCGTCCTGCTCCTGGGGGCCGGTGGTGACCATCCCCGACACGAACGGGCGGGCCGAGGTGGCCCGATCCGGGTCGTTCGAGCGCTCGGCGGTGAGGACGAGGCGGCCGTCGCGGACGGCCACCTGGGAGGGCAGGTACCACTGCATCTCACGGTTGGACTCGATCGTGCAACGGTCCGGGGCCCACCAGTGGCAGGTGCTCCACCGGCCGAGGTCCAGCGTTGATCCGTCGAACTCCTCGACCACCCAGGGTCGATCGGCCACTCGGCCGCACCCCGGCGTGAGCGAGGCCAGGACCGTCACCACGACGGCGCTGCGGCGGGCCCACCGCCCCGGTTCACGCATCACGGAACCCGATCGCCCGCTTGACCGTTCGCCGGGCCACCGCGTCGACCCGCGTCAGCGGGAGCCGCTCGATCCGGACCTCGTCGTAGGCCAACCCGGTCGCCCCGAACTTCTCCTTGAAGCGGGCGAGGGGGCTGTCGGCACGCGACTCGCCGAAGTGGTACCGGCGAGCGCCCTCGACGGCGGCGTGCCGCACCGCCTCGCAGGTGAGCAGGTCGTTGGCCTGGACCGGTGCAGCCCGGTCACGGTCCATGGCCGCCCGGGTGTCGTGCGCGGCGTTGCCGAGGAGCACGATGACCGAGGCCACCGCTACGCCCTCGTGGTAGGCGAGGTGGTGGCAGAAGGCGGGGCCGAGCCGGTCGGCCATGGCTCGGAGCTTCTCGAGCGGATCGCGCCGTACGGCCCGCCAGCGAGCCGAGGCCCGGGGTTCGCGCTGCGAACGCGCCCACCGTTCGACCGAGCGCAGGTACAGGCGGTAGTGCTCGTCGAGCAGCGCCCCCGAGCGTTCGGTGCGCACCGTGACGCCGCGGTTGCGGGCCCGTCGGGCTCCGGCCCTGGCGTTGCGGGAGAAGACCGTCTCGACGTCGTCGGGCCCCTCCGGCAGGTCCAGGACGTGGGCGAACCGGGGAACCCGGAGCAGCCCGGGCCGGTCGATCTCCGCCCACAGAGCGGCGGTCGACGGGTCCGGCCGCACCGAGATCCGGAGGGCGTCGAGGTCGGCCAGGTCGTCGACCACGGCGCGCAGGACCTCGGCGTCGAGGTGCCGGCCCACGACACCGCCGAAGCCCCATGCGGGGGGCGGCGAGGCCAACCAGCCCCCGCGGTGGCCGGCCAGCCGGCGATGCACCAGCGGCACGACGAAGCGGCGTCCGTCGGCCAGCCGGTAGCACCTCGTGGCGTCCACGAAGCCGCCACGGTCGACGATCGCGTCGTTCCAGGTCGGTGAGTGGTCGGCCATCGACCACGGGTCGTCTCCCACGATCTCGAGCCACTCCCGGTTCGTCGGATGACCGACCGAGGTGATCCGCGGGGCGCTCATCGGACGTGCTCCCGCCGGACGGCGGCCCGCTCGGCGACGAAGCCGATCGCGGCGACCGCCACGCCGAGGACCATCGTCGTGGCGCGGGCCAGCGGGGAGATGCGACGGGTGGCGAACGCCTCCCGGAGCTCACGTCCGATTCCCCGGGGCAGGGTCACCGAGACGTAGTCGGACTCGCTGGCGAGCGCGTCGGCACGTCCCACGGCTCCGGCCACGCGGGCCTTGGAGCGCCCCTCGGCCGTGCAGCGCCGCACGAAGTACCGGAGCGTGGTGCGATCGCCGGGCACGAGCTGGGAGGCCCGGGCCGACGGGGCGCTCAGGATCCGCACCGCCGGCCAACGCTGGCGGAGCCGGATGCACAGCTCGGTCTCCTCGCACCCCGAGGGGTCGGTCGGTGTGCGGCCGATGCCCGTCCGGAACGGGCCGGCGGCGACCAGCGCCTCGCGGGTGAAGGCCATCGAGCAGCCGATCGGGTTGCGGATCTCGGTCACCTCGGTCGGCCACCCGACGTAGGTGCAGCCGACCACCCAGTCGTACTCCGGTGCGAACCAGGCCGGCCGCCCGAGCGCCCAGTCCGCCTCGACCGCCCCGCCCACCACGTCGGCCGAACCGTCGAGGAGCGGGGCGCAGAGTGCGGCGAGCCACCCCGGCGCGGCCACGGCGTCGTCGTCGAGGAAGGCGACCAGGCTCGTCGCCGCCTCGGCGACCCCGGTGTTGCGGGCTCCGGAGAGGCCGCGGGGGCCGGTGCTGGCGACGGCGCGCACTCCCTCCAGCGTGCACGCCCGCCGGAGCGTGGCGTCGTCGTGGTCGACGACCACCAGGATCTCCGCCGGTGCCGGGGTCTGCGCCCGGACCGAGGCGACCGCCTCGCCCAACAGGTGCCACCGGTCGGTGGTGTAGGTGCAGATCACCACCGTGACGTCCAGCACCGCGGTCATCGGACGGCCTCTCGGCGGTGGGCCACCCACTCCGTGGTCAGGGTGCGGAGCACCCGGGCGCCGTCGCGGAAGGTGCGGAGGTTGGACTGGCCGTAGATCCGCCGGCCCTCGTGGGAGGGGACCTCGGCGATCCGGAGCTCGGCCCGCACGGCCCGGATGTTGAGCAGGGTCTCGACCTCGAAGCCGTCGCAGTCGGGGAGGAGTGCGTCGAGGTGGCGCGTCCAGAACGCCAGGTACCCGTAGCAGAGGTCGGTGTGGGCGGCGCCGAAGAGCCGGTTGAAGATGGCGCTCAGCACCCGGTTCCCGGCATGGCGGAGCGCCGTCAGGTCGGAGCTGCCTCCGCCGACCGCGTGGCGGGAACCCTTGACCAGATCGGCGCCGGCGGCAAGTGCCTCGACGAAGCGGCCGATCTCGCGGGGGCTCATCGAGCCGTCGGCGTCCAGCATGACGATGATGTCGCCCCGGGCGGCCAGGAAGCCGGCCCGGAGGGCGTCGCCCTTCCCCTTGCCGAGCTGGTGGACGATGACGACGTCGGGCCGCAACTCACGTGCGATGGCGACCGTGTCGTCGGTCGACCCGCCGTCGACGACGACCACCTCGAGGATGGTGCGGGGGATCTGGGGGAGCACCGCCGGGAGGTTGAGGGCCTCGTTGCGGCAGGGGATGACGATGCTGACCTCGACCGAGGTCGGGGTGCCGTCGATGACGACGGGCCACGAGGGACCGCCCTCGAGGAGCGGACCGTCGTCGTGGTCGGGGACCAGCCGGAGTTCGTCGGTTGCCGAGCGGTGGACCGTGGAGCGGTCGGTACGTGCGATGGAGTGGTCGGAGCTCATGTGTCGTTCCCGTGGTGTGTTCGGTGTCTGCGTGATGGGTCGGGTGCGTGATGTGTCGTGCGATGCGTGTGCTCGGCGTGCCGTGTGCGGCGTGCCCACCTCCTGGTCGTCCGGATCCCGGTGCCACCCCCGGGTGGCCCGCTGGATCGATGGATCGAGCGTTACGGACGGGCGATGTGGTCTTCCATGGGCCGTTGGTCTCAAACGCGAGCGTGCACTCCGGCTCAACGGGTGGGCCCGGTGGCCGATGGAGCGGGGGCGACGCGTCGACCGTGTGCGCCACCTGCCGCCGATGACCCGTCCGCCGACCGCCCTCGCCCTCCGGGCCGCCGTCGTGGCGGTCGTCGTCGCGGCCGTGGGATCCGTCTCGGTCGACCGGGCCGCCTTCACCGACGCCACCTCCAACGCCGGCAGCTCGGCCGCTGCGGCAGCGTCGTTCGCTGCACTCCGCGTCGCCTCGGGGTCCTACGTGGGCGACGGCGTCGACGGGCGGTCGGTGGCGGTCGGCTTCCAGCCCGATGTGGTCATCGTCAAGGCCGTCACCGCCGACGAAGCCGTGATCCGGACCTCTGCCATGGTCGGCGACGCGACGAAGCCGGCGGGCAACGGCGGGACGCCGGCGGCCAACCTGGTGGAGTCCTTGGGTGCGACCGGGTTCACGGTGGGGACCGACGTCCGCGTCAACGCCAGTGCGACCACCTACCACTGGACCGCCTGGAAGGCGGCACCGGGTGAGCTGGTGGTCGGGAGCTACGTGGGGATCGGCGGCAGTCAGACGATCAGCGGGCTCGGGTTGGCGCCCATCGCCGTCCTCGTCGGTGCCGACGCCAACGACGAGTGGAACATCCGGATGTCCGGCATGACCGCCGCGTACCAGCTGGACAACGAAGGTGGGAACACCAACCGGATCACCAGCCTCGACGTCGACGGCTTCAGCGTCGGGTCGAGCGCCCAGGCCAACGGGAACGGCAAGACCTACTTCTACGTCGCGGTCGGGGCCGTTCCGGGCACCAGCGCGGTGCTCGGCTGGGTCGGTGACGGCTCGTCTCCCCGTTCGGTGCTCGGTGCCGGCTTCACCCCGGGGGTCGCCATCGTCCGGGCCGACGCCAACCGCCGCGTCAACTGGCGCACCTCGGCGATGTCGGGCCTGATGTCGCTACCGATGGATGCGGACACCTCCCTCGCCGACGCGCTGCTGGGACTCGTCTCGGACGGTGTCACCGTCGGGAGCGGGCAGGACGTGAACGCGAACACCGAGGACATCGCCGCCCTGGTGCTCCGGCAGACCGGGTGATCCGGCGGCCGGCTCGACCGGCCGGGCGGCTCACCGAGGCGTCGTGCGGTGCATCCGCCGGCGACGCTTCTCGTCGTACATCGAGGCGTCGGCCGCGGCGAGGCAGGCATCGGTCGACTGGCCGTGGCCGGCGAGGTGGAGCCCGATGGAGCCCGTGACGCGGAGCACCGGGTCCCCGCCCCGCTCGGCCACCAGGCCGTGCTGGAGGTCCATCCGGCGGGTCTCGGCGGCCGCCTGCTCGAAGCCGTCCCGGATCAGCGGGGGCAGGGTGACCACGAACTCGTCGCCGCCCAGGCGGGCCAGGAGCGAGCCCGGCGGGACGAGGTCGGCCATCGTGCGGGCCATCTCGCGCAGCACGTCGTCGCCGGTCTCGTGACCCAGCGTGTCGTTGACGGCCTTGAAGCCGTCGAGATCCACGAGCATGACCGGCAGGACCTGGTCGGGAGCCAGTCGCTCGAGTCGAACCGTCAGCTCCGAGGCCAGTCCGGCCCGGTTCAGGAGTCCGGTGAGGGCGTCGTGGCTGGCGTCGTGGGCCAGTCGTCGACGCATCGCCTCGAGCTGCCGCAGGCGCTGGTCGAGCCCGAAGGCGTGCCCGGTCTGAGCCAGGAGGATGTCGGTGGCCTGGAGGCGGGGGGCCCAACGGAAGCTCTCGTCGACCGACAGGGCCCGGACGACGATGCGGGTGAAGGCGAAGGGCATGCGCAGGACGCCGGCGATGGGTCCCTCCGAGGCCGTCCAGAGGGCGGAGCGGCCGGAGCGGATGGCCTCCAGCTCCCCGTCGGCCGGGGGGCCCAGCTCGTCCAGGAGCGGCGAGTCGGAGGCGGCCAGTCGCTGCCAGTGTCCGCCGTCGTCGAGCTGCCAGACGTCGCCGGCGTCGTAGCCCAGGCGGACCAGCCCGGCGACCGTGGCCTCGGCGATCGACCGGGTCTCGAGCTGGGTCATCCGTCGGGTGGCCGCGGTCACGGCGGCCAGCAGCGAGGTCCGTTCGGCCGCCTCCAGGTTGAGCGATCGCTGGTCGAGCAGCTCCTCGGTGAGCTGGCCGGCCAGGTAGCCGATGGAGATGCCGACGAGCAGGAGGATGGACAGCGGCTGGACGATGACCTCGAGCTGGCCGAGGCCGGCCCGGGGCTTCCACAACCAGATGGCGCGACCGAGGAAGAACCCGAGGAAGACGCACCAGGTCGTGATGACGCCGGTCATCTGGTAGCGCAGCGCCGAGTGCAGCACCGGGACCAGCAGGATCGCCCACGACGACGAGCTCTGGACGCCGGTGGCGATCACCACGGCCGCGGCGACGCAGATGTCGATGCCGAGCTGCCACAGCACCAGTCGCCGCTCGGTCCGGACGTCGGAGCGTTCGGCCGTGAACGAGGCCGCGTTGCTCAGCAGCAGGAAGCCCAGGAGGGCGAGCGACGCGCCCAGCCCCAGCTCGGTGGTCGATCGGTCGCGGCCGGTGAGCGCGGTGCCGACGATGAGCAGGCCGATCAGCAGGCGGGCGCGTCGCATCGCCACCTCGATCGACCGGACGCGGTCACCCGGTCGGGCCGGCGAGCTGCGCCGCTTCACGACGATGCCACCACCTGGTCGAGGCGGAACTCGATCCCGGCGTCACGGAGCTCGACCAGCACGTCGTCGCGCAGGAAGACGCTGGCCTCGGCCGAGGCGTGCTGCACGACCGACGCGGTGAAGGGACCCTCCAGGTGGCGGCGCGGCGCTTCGGGCGTCGTCGACCAGGGGTCGTTGGACAGCACGCCGCCGCGCAGCAGGCGCAGCGCCCAGGCGGTGACCGCGACGAGGACGGCGAGCGACGCCCACCGTCCGTCGCGCCACCACACCACGGGCGCCCCGATCAGGGGGACGACGACCACGCCGACGCCCAGCACGTCCTCGTCCCGGAGGAGCGTGGAGTCCCGGGTGGCGTTGGCGTCGCCCCGGGTCACCAGACCGTCGGGCCGTTCCTCGACGATCCGGTGCAGGACGGCGCGGCCGTCGGGACCGGCGAAGCGCACGACGCTGTTCACGCCGGGGTCGTCGATGAAGGGGTCCAGGAGGACCACGTCGCCCGGCCGGATGGCCGGCGCCATCGAGCCGCTCGTGACCACCGTGGCGTCCCAGCCCAGCGCCGCCCGGGCGAAGACGACCCACCCGCACAGGAGCGTGGCCGTCGAGATCACGAACACCGCCGCCAGCCCTGTCCAGAAGCGGAGCTCCTTGCGGAGCTGGGGCGAGCCCAGCGCGGGCACCCGGCTCGTCAGGAGCGTCGACACGGGACGGGCACCGGTCAGCTCTGGGCTTCCCAGGTGAACCCGAAGGTCGCCGTCTTCCCCTGGGCGTTGTTGTCGTTCTGCACGCTGAGCGAGAAGCGGAAGGTGCGCGACTCGGGGGATGCCGAGGGCGTCCAGCCCGATGAGAGGCCGGTGCTGTAGTCCAGCCGGGTCGACATGAACGACGCCAGCGTCCCGGTCGAGAGCGTCGATCCGCTGAACCCGGCGCAGGAGCCGAAGGAGCCGCCGCTCCCGATCTCCACCGTCAGGTCCAGGTAGGTCTCGAGCCCGGTGCCGCCCACCGCGGCGTCACGGTAGAGCTTCACGGGCTGGGTGGGCGCGGTGCCGCTGTAGGTGACCGTGACGCAGTTGGTGTAGGTGGTGCCCGGTGTCATGTCCGTCAAGGTGAACAGCGCGGTGCCGGCGTCGTCATCGGTGAGGCTGACGGTGCCGGTCGACGCGCTGTTGCCGACGTTGGAGGTCTGGGCGCTGAAGGCGGCCCGCGAGGTGGTCACGGTCAGGAACGTCACGAACACCAGCGAGGCGGCCACGGCGGCGACACGTGCCAGTCGGGCCTCGCGGCTGGTCGCCGCGGACCTCCGACGCGCACGGTTGGTGGGCATGCCGTGCCTGTCGGCGGATGCGAGCGAACCTTGAGGTGATGTGGCGAGTTGCTCGCGAAATCAGTGGGCGGTGGGGAAGCGGTCGACGTCGCGCAGCGCCGGGAAGAGCACCCACCACAGCGCCACGACCACCAGGGTGGCGATGCCGCCGAACACGATCGCCCCGGGTGCGCCGAGGAGCTCGCCCGCCACGCCCGACTCGAAGGCGCCCAGCTCGTTGGAGGCGCCGATGAAGACGGCCTCGACGGCGAGGACCCGCCCGCGGATGGCGTCGGGGGTCACCAGCGGCAAGAGCGTGGTCCGGATGAAGACGCTCACCGCATCGGCGGCCGACAGCGCCAGCAGGCAGGCGAAGGCGACGGCGTAGCGCTCGGTCAGGCCGAGGCCGATGGTGGCGACGCCGAAGGCGGCGACCGACGCCATCAGCCAGCGCCCGACGCGCCGCTGGAGCGGTCGAACGGCCAGGGTGAGCGTGATCACGGCCGCGCCGATCCCACCCGCGGCCCGGAGCCAGCCCAGCCCGGTGGCGTCGGTGCCCAGCCGGTCGGTCGCGATGGCGGGCAGCAGCGCCACGGCCCCGCCGAAGAGCACGGCGAAGAGGTCGAGGGAGATGGCGCCCAGCAGCACCGGACGTCGACGGATGGCCCGCAGCCCCTCGAAGGCCTCGTGGAAGGTGCCGGGGCGCCCCGGCGATCCGTCCTCCGCGGGAGCACCACCCGCGTGGGCCGACCCGGCGGCCGGGCGGAAGCGGACGGTGGCCAGCACGGCCGCGGCGCCGAGCACCAGCACGGCCGCCACGACGTAGGCGGTGGCGGGCGAGCGGGCGTAGAGCACGCCGCCGAGGACGGGCCCGACGATGATCCCGGCCTGCCACATGGCGGCGAAGAGGGCCATCACCCGCGGGAGCAGCTCCGGGGCGACGATCGTGGCCGGCATGGCCCGCAGCGCCGGTGCCGCGAACGCCCGTCCGATGCCGAAGAGCACGACCACGGCCAGGACCACCCGCAACGGGGGCAGGTCGCCGCGACTGGCTGCGGCGAGGGCCAGCAGGGCCACGGCCTCGACCGACAACGCCACCAGGGCCACCCGGCGGCGGTCGAAGCGGTCGGCGACGGTGCCGGTCACGACGACCAGCAGCACGGCGGGGACGAACTCGGCGAGGCCGATCAGACCGAGGTCCAGCTCTCGGGCGGTGGTGTCGAAGACCTGCTTGCCGAGCGCGGTCACCTGCGCCACGGTCGCCACGGTCATCAGGAAGGTCGAGGCGAGGAAGGCGATCGCGGAGCGCTCGTGGCGGAGCGCGCGCGTCGGCGGGTGGGCGACGGCGTCGTTCACGGGCGGTACACGGCGACCTGGAAGCGGCCCGTCTGGGGCACGCGGCAGAGCTGGCCGAGGGCGCGGAGGAGCCAGTCGAGGACCTCGGCCAGGGTGGCCTCGGGGTCGGGCAGCACGACGAGGCCGCGACGGGGGTGGTCCTGGAGGACCCGCCAGCCGGCGGGGAGCCGGGCCGGCCCGTCGGCCAGCGCCGGCACCGCCGGCCCGCCGACGGCGTGCTGGATGCCGACCTGGGTGGGTTCGGCCCGTCGACCGTCGTCAGTCGGCGCGGTCCAGGTGCCCATGGGCACCGCCGGCCCGCGCTTGGAGAACACCGCCAGGACGCCGGGGGTGGCGGGCACCTCGACGTCGAGGGGGATCTCGGGCCACACGTTCACCCAGCCGGCGCCGGCGCCCGCCAGCGTCCGGAGCTCGTCGAGCGCGGCGTCGGGCTCCTCCCGCGTCACCACCACCCCGCGCTCCGGTTCCACCGGACCACCCTACGTGGGGCCGCGCGTCGGCGTGGCAGGCTCTGCGGCCGTGCCGCGCTGGATGGTGGACGACCCCGACGACCCCCGGATCGCCGACTTCGTGGGGCTGCGCGACCGGGAGCTGCGCACCCGCGCCGTCGCCGCCGATCCCCGTCCGTCGATGGTCGTGGCCGAGGGTGATCCGGTGGTGGCGCGGGCGGCGCGGGCTGGGTTGCGGCTGCGGGCCGTGCTGGTCGACGCCACCCGGGACGCGCCGCTGCCGGACTGCGTCGGCGACGAGGTCGACGTGTTCGCGGCGGGCCCCGAGGTCCTGGTCCGCATCACGGGCCTGGCCGTGCACCGGGGCAGCCTCGGGCTCTTCGACCGACCCACGCCCCGGGCCCCCACCGACGTGTTGGCCGACGCCCGGCGCATCCTGGTGTGCGAGCGCGTGGTGAACCCGGTGAACCTCGGCGTGATCGTGCGCAGCGCGGCGGGGCTGGGCATGGACGGGCTGCTGTTGGACCGCTCGTCGGTCGACCCGTACTACCGGCGGGCCAGTCGGGTCTCGATGGGCGAGGTCTTCGACCTGCCCCACGCCCGCCTCGACCGCTTCCCCGACGGGCTCGCGCCGCTGGAGGAGGCGGGGTTCCGGACGGTCGCGCTCACGCCCGCTCCCGATGCCGTGCCCATCGACGAGCTGGAGGTGGCGCCCGAGGACCGCCTCGCCCTGGTGCTCGGCTCTGAGGGACCCGGGTTGTCGGCGGCCACGATGGCGCGCTGCGACGTGCGGGTCCGCATCCCGCTGGCGGGACGGGTGGACTCGCTCAACGTCGGCGCCGCGGCGGCGATCGCCTGCTACGAGCTGGGGATCAGGAGAGCCGCTCGATGACCGTGGCCGAGCCCATGCCGCCGGCCGCGCACATGGCCACCGCACCCCACTGGGCGTCGGTGCGGACGAGCTCGTTGATCATGGTGACGATCATGCGGGCGCCGGTGCAGCCGATCGGGTGACCCAGCGAGCAGCCCGAGCCGTTGACGTTCACGATCTCGGCGTCGAGGCCCAGCGTCTTGGTGGCGGCCACCGAGACCGAGGCGAAGGCCTCGTTGATCTCGAAGGACTGGATGTCGGCCAGCGACACGCCGGCCTTGGCCACCGCCTTGGGCAGCGCGTGGATGGGGGAGAGCCCGGTCTCCTCGGGGGCCAGGGCCGCCGACGCCCAGCCGCGGATCGCGGCCAGGGGACGCAGGCCGTGGGCCTCGGCGTACTGGCGCGAGCACAGCACCAGCGCGGCGGCGGCGTCGTTGAGGCCCGACGCGTTGGCGGCGGTGGTGGTGGCGCCCTCGATGTGGGCGTTCAGCACCCCGAGCGAGGCCATCTTCTCGAGCGACGAGTTGCGGCGGGGGTGCTCGTCGACGGCGAAGGTGCCGCCGCCGGGCAGGGGCACGGGGACCAGCTCGTTGTCGAAGCGGCCCTCGTCGATGGCCTGCACGGCGCGCTGGTGGGAGCGGAACGCCCACTCGTCGCACTCCTCACGGGTGACGCCGGCGATGCGGGCGGTGTTGTCGCCGACGGTGAGGGCCATGTTGAACGGCGGGGCCAGCTCGGTCTCCTCGTTGGCGGGGGACAGCCAGAAGGCGGGGGTGCCGTCGGGCCCGGGCTTGGAGCCGGAGGGGGCGGTCGACATCGACTCGACGCCGCCGCCGAGGCCCACGTCGATCATGCCGGCCGTGATGTTGGCGGCGATCCACTGCACGCCTGCCATGCCCGACGCGCACCAGCGCTGGGTGGCGACGCCGGGGAGGTTCGTGAGCCCGAGGCGCACGGCCGCGTTGCGGCCGATGTTGCCGCCGCCCTGGAAGGACTCGCCGAAGCCCATGTCCTCGACGTCGGCGGCGGGGATCCCCGAGCGCTCCATCGCAGCACCGATGGCGACCTCGGCGAGGGCGAAGGCGTCCACGCCGACCAGCGACCCCTTGTAGGCGGTGGCGATGGGGGTGCGGACGGCGCTGGCGATGATGACGTCGGTGGGCATCGTGACCTCGTGTGGTGTCGGGTGCGCCCGGGTGGCGCCCCTCCTGACGGAGCGTCAGATGTTCCCACGAGGGCCCGGACGCGACGAAACCCGCCGACCTGGTGGGGCCGGCGGGTTCCGTCGATGAGGGCTCAGAGGTTGAGGCGGTTGGCGGCGTCGCGGGCGGCCTTCTCGACGGCCTTCGTGGCGTCCTCGACGAACTGGCGGATCGACTTCTCGAGCTTGCCGACCGCGGTGGTCACGTCCTGTTGCATGCCCTCGACGAGCTTGCGGAGGTCGCCGAGCTCGCGGCGGACCGTGTCGGTGACCTCGTGCTGGAGCTCCTCGACCTTGGCCTCGAGCTCGGGCGGGACCACGTTGCGCACGGCCTCGGTGGCGCGGGTGGCCGGGGATGCCGGGGCCTTCGTGGCGGCGGCCCTCTTGGCCGGTGCCTTCTTGGCCGGTGCCTTCTTGGCCGGTGCCTTCTTGGCCGGTGCCTTCTTGGCCGGCGCCTTCTTCGCTGCCGGTGCCTTCTTCGCTGCCGGTGCCTTCTTGGCCGGCGCCTTCTTCGCTGCCGGTGCCTTCTTGGCGGGTGCCTTCTTCGCCGGCGTCGCGTCGCTGGTTGCCATGGTGGTCTCCCCGCTCGAGGTGTGGTGGGTCGCCACCATCATGGCCACCCGGGCGCTCCGATGACAGGGATCTCCGTCGTGCGGAGCTGCTGCGGCCGCTCAGCCCACCCAACGCACCCGTGGGCCGTCGCGGTCGGGCGGTGAGCACGACCCCTCGGGGTGGCCCAGGTAGACGGCGGCGACGACCGCCGTGCCGGGCTCGAAGCCGCACAGCTCGAGCAGTCGAGGCGCCCGTGGGGTCGCCACCGACGACCAGAACGAGGCGAGACCTCGGGCCGTCGCGCCCAGCAGCACGTTCTGGACGGCGGCCGCCACGGCGTCGCGGTTCTCGGTCGTCTCGAGCTCGTCGTGGCCCGGCGCCGAGCCCACCACCAGGACCACCGGCGCCCGCAGGTACTTGACCCGCGTCTTGGCCACCTTCTCGGCCGGGCGCCCCTCCTCGGCCATCAGCGCGGCGATCGTGTCGCCGAGGTCCCGACGGCCGTCGCCGGTGAAGGCGGCGAAGCGCCACGGCTGGGTGCGACGGTGGTTCGGGGCCCAGGTGGCCAGGCGGCAGAGCTGGCCGACCACGGTCGGGTCGACGGCCCGGTCGGGGTCCATCTTCAGGCAAGTGCGGCGCGACGTGATGATCGCGTCGACGACGGCGACGTCGGACGGGTCCATGGCGCCAGCTTGCCAGCGGCGCCGTGGGGTGGGAGGCGGTACCGTTCCGTGGGCTGAACGGGGGGTGAACCGTGGATGGACGGACGGTGGACGGGCGCGGCGGGCTGAGCCGACGGGCGCTGCTGAAGTGGTCGGGGTCGGCCGGCATGTTGGCGGTGGTCGCGGTGGTCACCGATGGGTGCACGCCGCCGGTGCCCGGTGGCGGCGATGCCAATGGGCTGGTCCTCCAGCCGGGCTTCACGTCGCGGGTGATCGCCCGGGGTGGGCAGGTGGTGCCGGGCACCAGCCACGAGTTCCGGATCTTCCCCGACGGCGCCGCCACCTACGTCGACCCGGCCACGCCGGGTGGGTGGATCCACTGCGTGAACCACGAGGTCTCCGGCGGCTCGGGCGGCGTGACGGCCATCCGCTTCGCTCCGGACGGCACGGTCGTCAGCGCCACGCCGATCCTGGTGGGGACCTCGTCGAACTGCGCCGGCGGCCGCACGCCGTGGGGCACCTGGCTGTCCTGCGAGGAGTACGACCTGGGCCGCGTCTGGGAGTGCGACCCGACGGGAGCCGCCCCGCAGGTGCAGCGGCCGGCCATGGGTGCGTTCCAGCACGAGGCTGCCGCGGTGGCCGACGACGGTCGGGTGTACCTCACCGAGGACAAGGGCGACGGCGCCTTCTACCGCTTCACGCCCGTCGCTCCCGGCGACCTCTCCGACGGCCTCCTCGAGGTGGCGGTCGGCTCGGCCCCGGGGACGCTGAGCTGGGCCGAGGTGCCGGACCCGTCGGCCAGCTTCGTGGCATGCCGGAACCAGGTGCCGGGCACCGCCCGCTTCGACGGTGGCGAGGGCATCGACACGCTGGGCACGTCGGTCTGGTTCACCACCAAGGGCGACGACCGGGTGTGGCACTACGACACCGCCACCTCCCAGGTGTCCATCCGCTACCAGGGCGGCGGGTCGAGCGACCTCAGCGGTGTCGACAACCTGCTGGTGGACCCGTCCACGTCCAACCTGTTCGTGGCCGAGGACGGCGGGAACATGGAGATCGTGATGCTGCGACCCGACAACACGACGTTGCCGGTCGTGCGGATCCTGGGCCAGGAGGGCAGCGAGGTCACGGGGCCGTCGTTCAGCCCCGACGGGTCCCGGCTCTACTTCTCGTCCCAGCGCGGCCCGGCGGGGGCTTCGGGCGGGCTGCCCTTCGGGGTGCTCTACGAGGTGACCGGCGACTGGGACGCACTGCTCGGCCGTCCCTGATCACCGCGCCCCCCGATCAGCGGTGGACGGCCGGGTCGGTCTGGATGGCCCGGGTGCGTACGGTGAACACCGAGTCGCCCGAGAGCACTCCGCCGCGACCGAAGAGCCGGCCGAACTGCCAGTTGCTGAGCCCCAGCTCGGGGGTCCCCAGTGCGTACTGGCCGTCCACCCAGCGGGTGAAGCCGTTGCCCACGAACGGGGCGTCGACGGTGTCGTAGAAGCGCTGGTGCTCGGCGGGGTCGGTGCCCACCAGCGACGCCACGAACCGGGGTGAGTGGGCGTTGCAGAGCGCCACCGCGGCGTCGACGTCGTCGACGATCGCGAGGGTCACCTCCGGGCTGTCCTCCCACTCCCACTCGGTGCCCAGCCCGGACTCGGCCACCACCTCGCAGCCCGCCTCGGTGACCGGTCCCTCGGCCCGGGCGATCGTGGTCGGCTCGAACCACTCGGTCGGCACGTGGGCCTCGCTGCCGGCCAGCACGTGGAGCTTGGGGTTCGTGCCGCGGGCATCGGCGGCGTCGCGCAGCGCTCCGAGGAACACCGGCACCAGGTCGGTGGCACGGGACTCGGGGATGCAGCAGACGTTGAGCGTGTTGCAGACCTTGCGGTCGAGCGAGTGGCGCACGGCCAGGCGGAACGGCTCGGCCTCGGCGGTGGTCGACGCCACCAGCCAGGCGCCCCCGGTGCCGTGCAGGCTCACCGGCACCCCGGCCTGGCGCGCCACCGCGCCCAGCTGGGCCACCGCCGTTCCCGAGCCGCGAGCCACGGCCAGGCCCAGGCGGTCGTCGCCGAACATGGCCCACCCCGTGGCCCGCGACGGCGAGTCGACCAGGCTGGCCGCGCCCTCGGGCAGGCCGGCGACGGCGAGCGCGGGGTCGAGGGCGTGGTCGACGATGGCCCGGGCCGTGCCCAGGGCGTCGGAGCCGATGCGGAACACCACCGTGTTGCCCGAGCGCAGCACGCCGCACGCATCCGCGAACACGTTGGGACGGCCCTCGAACACGAAGCCCACCACGCCGAGCCCGGCCCGGAGCAGCTCGACCGACCAGCCGTCGTGGTCCACGCGGGCCACGGCGTCGCCCCGGCCGCTGGGCGCCGCGGCCCACGAGCGCAGGCCGTCGATCATGTCGGCCCGCATGGTCTCGGAGAGGACCAGCCGGGTGGTCGATCGACCCTTCGCCCGGGCCGCCTCGACGTCGGCGGCGTTGGCCGCGGCGATGGGGGCGAAGGCGGCGTCGTCGGCCAGGCGGTCGGCGAAGGCCGTGAAGAACGCCGACACCGCGTCGTCGGACACGGTGCCCATCCGGCCGAACGCGGCGGCGGCGCGACCGACGGCGTCGGCGGCCACCCGGGCGGCCTCGGCATCGACGTGGAGCAGGGTGCCGTCGGGCACCACCAGCAGCCGGTCACCGGGGCCGAAGGCGGCGGCGAGCTCCTCGCTGACGTGGGTGACCCGGTCGCCGCCCACCACGATGGGCGTGCCGGCGGTGAGCGAGGTCAGGGGCTGGGTGTCGGCCATGGCCGGCGATCGTACCGAGTGTCCCGAACCCGGATCCGGGTCGTGCCCGGGGGTGAGGCCCCGGCACGCGGTGCGGCGTGGTGTGCGGCCAGTTGGTAGAACGGGCGGCCGCGCAGGGGCGCGGACCGACCGGAGGAGGGGCCGATGGCCGAGCTGTTCGAGGCGCTGGCGGACCTGGTGGGCGCCGAGCACGTGGTGGCCGGGGCCGACATCAGCGAGGACTACTCCCACGACGAGTCCCTCCACGCCCACTGGCACGCCCCCGAGGTGGTGGTGCGGCCGGGGTCGGCCGACGAGGTGGCCGCCGTGCTCGGCTACGCCAACCAGCACCGCATCCCCGTCACCGCCCGCGGCGCCGGCTCCGGCCTGTCGGGCGCCGCCATCCCCCGGGCCGGCGGCATCCTCGTCAGCTTCGAGCGCATGGACCGCATCGTCGAGATCGACACCGAGAACCACATCGCGGTCGTCCAGCCGGGCGTGACGCTGGCCCAGCTCGACGAGGCGCTGGCTCCCCTCGACCTCGTCTACCCCGTGTTCCCCGGTGAGTACTCGGCGTCGCTGGGCGGCAACGTCAACACCAACGCCGGCGGCATGCGAGCGGTGAAGTACGGCGTCACCCGCCACCACGTGCTCGGCGTCGAGGCCGCGCTGGCGTCGGGCGAGGTCATCCGCACCGGCGGCAAGATCGTGAAGGTCTCCACCGGCTACGACCTCACCCAGCTCATCATCGGCTCGGAGGGCACCCTGGCCCTGGTCACCGAGGCCACCCTCAAGCTCCAGCCCCGCCTGCCCCACGCCACGACCGTGCTGGCGCCCTTCGCCACCCTCGAGGGCGTGACCGCGGCGGTGCCCCGCATCGTCGACTCCGGCCTGGCGCCCCAGATCCTCGAGTACATCGACCTGCTGACCATGTCGGTGATGGTCGCGGCCGGGAACCTCGAGCTGGGCGTGCCCCAGGACGTGCGCGACACCGCGCTGGCCTACCTGGTGGTGGTGCTCGAGAACGCCCACGAGGATCGCCTCGAGGCCGACGTGCAGCAGCTGGGCGAGCTCATCTCCGAGCTGGGCGCCATGGACGTCTACGTGCTGCCCGCCGGCGCGGCCACCCAGATCATCGAGGCCCGCGAGAAGGCGTTCTGGCTGGCCAAGGCCAACGGCGCCAACGAGATCGTCGACATCGTGGTGCCCCGGGCGTCCATCCCCGACTTCATGGCCAAGGTGTCGGAGCTGGCCGGCGAGACCGGCAGCTGGATCGCCGGCTGCGGCCACGCCGGGGACGGCAACGTGCACCTCGGCGTGTTCCAGGGCGACCCCGACAAGCTGCACCAGGTGATGACCGGGCTGTACCGGGCCGGCATGGAGCTGGGCGGTGCCATCTCGGGCGAGCACGGCCTGGGCACCGACAAGCGCGGCTACTTCCTCGAGCTCGAGGACCCCACCAAGATCGACCTGATGCGCCGCATCAAGGCCGCGTTCGACCCCAACGGCATCCTCAACCCCGGCGCCGTCTTCTAGACCGCGCCGGCCACCACCGCTCACGGACCCACGAAGGACCTCACATGAACGGCGCACAGGCCCTCATCCGCACGCTCGTCGACGCCGGCGTCGACGTCTGCTTCTCCAACCCCGGCACCTCCGAGATGCACTTCGTGGCCGCGCTCGACTCGGTGCCCGACATGCGGGGCGTGCTGTGCCTCTTCGAGGGGGTGGCCACCGGCGCGGCCGACGGCTACGCCCGCATGGCCGACAAGCCGGCGGCCACGCTGCTGCACCTGGGACCGGGCCTGGGCAACGGGTTCGCCAACCTGCACAACGCCCGCCGCGGCAACACCCCGGTGCTCAACATCGTCGGCGACCACGCCACCTACCACAAGCAGTACGACGCGCCGCTCGAGTCCGACATCGACGCCGTGGCCTCGGCCTGCTCGGGCTGGGTCCGCCGATCGATGACCCCCGACGCCGTGGCATCCGATGCCATGGACGCCATCGCCGCGGCGCTGGGTGCGCCGGGCCAGGTGGCCACGCTGATCCTCCCCGCCGACGTGTGCTGGTTGGAGGCCCCCGAGCCCGCGGCCGTCACCCCGCCGGTGGCCGACCACGGCGGCGTCGACGAGGCGCTGGCGGCGCAGGTGGTCGACGCGCTCCGCTCGGAGGGCTCGGCGGTCCTACTCGTCGGTGGACGCGTCATGCGGGAGCGCGGCCAGGTGGCCGCCGCCCGCATCGCCGCAGCCACCGGGGCCAAGCTGCTCAGCGAGACGTTCCCCGCCCGCCAGGAGCGCGGCGCCGGCATCCCCTCGGTGGAGCGGCTGGCCTACCTGGCCGAGTTCGCCCAGATGCAGCTGGGCGACGCCGCGCACCTCATCGCCGTCGACACGCCGGCACCGGTGTCCTTCTTCGCCTACCCGGGCAAGGCGTCGTCGCTGACGCCCGAGGGCGCGACGGTCATCCAGGTCGGCGGTACGGCCAACGACCCGGTCGCCATGCTCGAGGCCGTCGCCGACGCGCTCGGCGCGCCGACCACCGTCGAGGTGGCCGCCGCCTCCCGTCCCGCGCTGCCCACCGGCGAGCTGACCTCGCAGACCGTGGCCGAGGCCATCGGCGCCCTGCTGCCCGAGGGCGCGATCGTGGCCGACGAGGCGAACACCTCGGGCCTGTTCATCCCCGGCGCCACCGCCGGGGCGCCCCGCCACGACTGGCTGTGCCTCACCGGCGGGTCCATCGGCATCGGGCTGCCCTTCGCCACCGGCGCGGCGGTCGCCTGCCCCGACCGCAAGGTGCTGTGCCTCCAGGCGGACGGCTCGGCCATGTACACGCTCCAGGCGCTGTGGACCCAGGTGCGCGAGGGCCTCGACGTGACCACGGTGATCTTCGCCAACCGCTCCTACGCGGTGCTCAACATGGAGCTCAACCGGGTGGGCGCCGAGGCGGGCGGCCCGAAGGCCAAGGAGATGCTCGACCTCACCCAGCCCGAGCTGGACTTCGTGGCGTTGGCCACCGGCATGGGCGTGTCGGCCACTCGGGCCACCACCGCCGAGGAGTTCAACGAGCAGTTGGCCGCCGCGCTGGCCACGCCGGGTCCGTCGGTGATCGAGGCGGTCATCCCGGCGCTCGGCCTCTGAGCCGCCGGTCCGCTCCGTGCCCTCCGCCGCCACCGACTGGGCGACGCTCCTGGCCGACCCCGGTTCGGTGTCGGCGGTCCCGGCGAGGGCCGATGGCGACACCATCGACGGGGTGCGGTGCCGCATCGGTGGTCACGAGGCGGTGCTGGTCTGGTGCCGCTTCGACGTCGCCGCCGGCACGCTGAGCCGGGCCGCAGCGGACCGCTTCGTCGAGCTGGCCGATGCCGCGACGGCAGCCGGCCTGCCGTTGGTGGCGGTGGCCAACTCGGGCGGGGTGCGCATGCAGGAGGGGCCGCGGGCCTTCGTGCGCATGGTCGACCTGGTGGCGGCCGTCCGTCGCCATCGCGACGCCGGGCTGCCGGTCGTCACCTACCTGGCCGACCCCACGACCGGCGGGATCCTGGCGTCGTGGGGGTCGCTCGGGCACGTGTGCGCGGCCGAGCCGGGGGCCACCATCGGCTTCACCGGTCCCCGGGTGGCCGAAGGCCTGGGCTCGCCCATCGAGCCGGCCGACGTGCAGCGCGCCGAGGGCCTCCACGCTCGGGGCCTGGTCGACGCCGTCGTGTCGCGATCCGAGCTGCGGGACTGGCTGGCCGACGTCCTCGCCGCCCTCGCCCCCCCCACCGCCCTCGCCACCCCCACCGCCCTCGCCCCCCACACCGCACCGTTCCGCGCGCGTGGAACGGGTGCAGGGACCGTTCCACGCGCGCGGAACGATGGGGGAGCGGGGCCGACGGGGTGGGCGGCGGTGGCGGCCACCCGGGCGCCGGGTCGCCCTCGGGTGGTCGACGGCGTGCTGGCCGCGCTGGCGGAGGAGGGACCGATCGTCGAGGTCCGGGGCGATCGCATCGGCGGGCGTGACGGTGCGATGGTCACGGCGTTCGCTCGACTCGGCGGTCGACGGATCCTGCTGGTGGCCCACCGGGGCCGGGGTGGGCGGCCGGCCCGACCGACCGCGGCCACGCTCCGCTCGGCCCGCCGGGCCATGGAGCTGGCCGACGAGCTGGGCGTCGCCGTGGTGACGCTCATCGACACGCCCGGTCCGGTGATCGACGCCGAGCAGGAGGCCCAGGGCATGGCCGGCGAGGTGGCCCGGTCGCTCGACACGATGGGTCGGCTGCGGGTGCCGAGCGTGGCGGTCCTGGCCGGTCAGGGGGGTGGCGGCCCGGCACTGGCCTGGTTCGCGGCCCGGAGCCGCTTCGCCGTGCCCGACGCCTGGCTGGCGCCGATCTCGCCCGAGGCGGGCTCGCTCATCGTGCACCGCGACACCGCCCACGCCGCCGAGATCGCCGAGCTCCAGCAGGTCTCGGCCACCGAGCTGGCCCGTGACGGGGTGGTCGACCGGGTCATCGATCCCGACGACCTCCTGGACGCCGTCGCCGCAGCGATCGAGGCTCAGCGCTGACGGGGGGCGGGGGGTTCGTCGGTGGTGAGACGTCCGTAGGTGTCCGGGCGGCGGGTCGTGTCGAAGGGGAAGAGCGTCAGCCAGTCGTCGCGGGCGGCCAGGTCGAGGTCGGCCACCAGCACGGCGGGTTCGTCGCGGGGCGCCTGCACCAGCACCCGCCCGTAGGGGTCGCTGATGAACGAGCTGCCGTAGAAGGTGATCTCGGGGGCGTCGGGCGTGACCCGTTCGGTGCCGATGCGGTTCACCGCCACCATGTGGGTGCCGGTGGTGATGCCGTTGCCCACGATGACGTGCTGCCAGAGCGGCTGGGTGTCGAAGTCGGGGTGGCCGGGCTCGGAGCCGATGGCGGTGGGATACACCAGCACCTCGGCGCCCCGCAGCGAGTAGATCCGGGCCAGCTCGGGGAACCACTGGTCCCAGCACGTGGGCAGGCCGAACGCCGCGCCGGCCACGTCGACGATCGGATAGGCGTCGGCATCGGCCGAGCCGGGGAAGAAGGTGTCCTCGTAGTAGCCCTCGGTCACGGGGATGTGGACCTTGCGCGTCCGGGCCAGCAGCCGGCCATCGGCGGACACGCAGATGGCGGTGTTCCAGCCCCGGGGGGCGATCGCCGGGTCGGCCTCGTAGAGCGAGGCGTGCACGGCGACGCCGTGGAGGACAGCCAGCTCACGAGCCAGGGCGAGGGTCGGCCCGTCCTCCAGCGGTTCGGGCGCCGGGGCGGCGTCGCCCAGGTCGTCGCGGCGGACCGAGGCGAAGTAGGGCGACAGCGTCAGCTCCTGGAGGCACACGATCGCCGCGCCCTCGGCCGCGGCGAGCGCGATGCCCTCGGCGATCGCCGCGCGGTGCACCTCGGGGTCGGGGTCCCACGGCAACTGCACGGCGCCCACCCGCAGGGGTGGCCGTTCGGGCGGGCGCACCCGGGCCGGGGAGGGGAGCGGACGGCCGACGTTGGTGATCACCCGCACGCCGGCACCTGCTGGGTGATGCAGTGGGGGCCGCCGCCGCCGAGGGCCAGCACGTCACCGGGCACCGGGACCACCTGACGGTCGGGGAACTGGTCGGCGATGATGCCCAGCATGTCGTCGTCGGCGGGGTGCCCGCAGGTGGGCACGATGACCCCGCCGTTGCACACGTAGAGGTTCAGGTAGGGGACCGCGACCTCCTCGCCGTCGACCTCGCGGAAGGGCAGCACCGGCACGACCACCACCTCGAGCTCCCGGCCCCGTGCGTCGAGCGATCGCTCCAGCCACCGCCGGTTCAGCTCCGTGCGGGCGTGGTCGTCGCGGTCGGGATCGTCGCAACCCTGGAGCAGCACGACGCGGGGTGCCGCGAAGGCGGCCACGTTGTCGACGTGCCCGTCGGTGTCGTCGTCGAGGGCGAGGCCCACCGGCAGCCAGACGATCTCGGTGACGGCGAGCTCGGCCCGCAGCGCGGCCTCGATGTCGGTGCGGCTGAGGCCCGGGTTGCGGTTGGGGTGGAGGAGGCACTGCTGGGTGGTCAGGAGCGTGCCCTGGCCGTCGGTGGCGATCGCGCCGCCCTCCAGCACCATGTCGAGTGCCCGGCGGTTCTCACCCCGTCGCTCGCACCAGCGCTCGGCCAGCCGGGCGTCGTCGTCGTAGGGCAGGAACTTGCCGCCCCACGAGTTGAACCGCCAGTCCAGCGCCGTCCGGCCGGTGCGGCTGCCGTCGACCTCCTCGTCCACCACGAAGATCGGGCCGGTGTCGCGGGCCCACGAATCGTCGATCGGCAGCACCTCGATCTCGATGCCCGACCCGCACATCTCGGCGGCGCGATGGGCCGTGGCCTCGGTGGCCACCATGGTCACCGGTTCGAAGCACGAGATCTCGTGGGCGATCGTGGCGTAGTCCTCCTCGGCCCGGTGCCCGATCGAGCCCCAGATCTCGGCCCGCACCGGCCAGCACATGATCGTGCGTTCGTGGCGTTCGAACTCGGCGGGAAGTCGTGTGGGCACGCACGCGACGCTACGTCTCGCCGGGCGCCCCGGGTCGGCGATCGTCCGGTCAGGTCGTCCGGTGCACCACGACCTCGCCGACCACCTCGACCGCGTCGCCCTCCTGTCGGAGGGCGCGGGCCACGGTGGCCACCTCGGCCAGTCGGGCGTCGTCGGTCCCGGCCAGTCGAGCCTCCAGCCGGGCGGCGGCGGCCTCCACCGCCGGGTCCTGCGCCGATGACCGGGCCCAGGGGGCGAGCGCGTCGACGAAGCGGTCGAAGGGCTGGTCGAGGCGCTGGTCGGGTACGAGCGCGTGCCGCGAGTACCAGGTGGCCGGGGTGCAGGCGCTGGCCAGGGCGGCGAGGTCGTCGGCGAGGGCCTCCTCGCCGCCGGCCAGGTCGAGCCAGCGCCGGCGGCGGTGGGCGGCCAGGTCGATGCCCACCGAGACGAGCTCGGCCTCGAAGGCGTCGAGTCGATCCCGCAGCATCGTGGTGCCCTCCGGGTCGTCGGGGGACCTCGGCACGACGCCCGACCACAGCACGTCGGCGACGGCGACGGCGGTGGGCCACAGGCGCAGGTCCAGCAGCTCCTCGGGGCACAGCTCGGTCCACATGCAGGCCTCGCCGCCGAGCACGTTCGCGGCTGCCGCAGGCTCGAGCTCGTCGGGCGCGTCGGCGACCTCGAGCTCCCCGGCCTCCTCGTTGGCGCGGACGAGGGGCGCCATGAGCCCGTGACGGGGATCGGCCCAGAGCCGCTCACGCGCCGACTGCCACTCGGCCGCCGTCGCGGTCGGGACCACCTGGTGGTGGGCCGGGTCGTAGGACAGGTCGAGGTAGGAGGGCGTCGACAGGAGCGCCGGCCAACCGCCGGCGGCCACGGCGCGGAGTCGACGGTGCCCCCGCCACACCTGCACGACCACCCGTCGGTCGAGGCCGCGGTGCCAGGCCTCGTCCCACAGCACCGGGGTGCGGCCCCGCTCGAGGGCCATGGCGACCACGCGGTCGGTGAAGGCGGCCTGGACCTCGGCCACCGAACGGCCGGGCCAGGCGGCGGCCGCCACCTCGTCGCCGCCCAGGTGGACGTAGGGATCGTCGAACAGGTGGACGACCTCGTCGAGCAGCGCGGCGAGGAACTCGAAGGTGGACTCGGCCTCGGGATCGATGGCGACGGTGGCGATGCCGAAGGTGCGTCGGGCCTCGGAGGGGGCCGCGGTGCCGGCGGCGACGAGGTGCGGGTAGGCGGCCAGCCAGGCGGTGGTGTGCCCGGGCATGTCCAGCTCGGGCACGACACGGATGCCCAGCTCGCCGGCGTGGTCGACCAGCGCACGGACGTCGTCGTGGGTGAGGAACCGACCGTCGTGGGCGACGGTGTGCAGCCGGGGCCAGGCCCGGCTCTCGACGCGGTGGGCCTGGTCGTCGCTGAGGTGGAGGTGCAGGACGTTCAGGCGGGCGAGCGCCATGGCGTCGAGCGTGCGGTGGAGCGCCGCGGGGGAGATCCAGTGGCGGCAGACGTCGACCAGGAGTCCCCGCCAGCCGAAGGCGGGGCGGTCGTCCACGGTCGGGCCGCCCGGCGCCGAGCCGTCAGACGGCCGTGGCGTTGGTGCGCAGCGCCTCGAGCACGGCCGCCGCGAAGTCGGGGGCGTCGGTGTCGAGGTGGCGGCGGTGCAGCTCGAGGCCGCCGCGGACGTCGCAGCCGTTGCTGCGCAGCAGGTCGGCGAAGCGGGCCAGCGCGGCGCCGGGGCGGACCGCGTAGGTCATGAAGGTGAACGTGGGCTTGTCCCACATCGTGGGGAGGTACTTGGCCAGGTTGCCGGCCCCGCCGGGGCGGTGTCCGAAGAGGATGGCGCCGTCGACCCAGGTGCCGATGACCACCACGTCCGCGGCGGCCAGCGTCTTCAGGTCGACGCCCGCGGTGGGGAAGGTGGCCACCTGGTGACCGGCGGCGGACAGCTCGGCGGCCACGAGGCGGGCGGCGCGCTCGGTGTTGCCGGTGCGGCTCTCGAAGATGACGACGATCTGCATCCGTGCTCCCTCCAGGAAGGGGTCGATCCTGCCGGATCGGGACGGGCCCGTGCCAGCCCGTCGGGGTCGAGGAGGGTTGCCAACAGATACCCCCCGGGGTATAGTGGCGACATGGAGATCCCCCAGGAGACCACCGCCGACCTGCTCAAGCGCCTGCGGCGCATCGAGGGTCAGGTTCGCGGCATCCAGCAGATGTTGACCGACGAGCGTGACTGCCGGGAGATCGTGACCCAGATCTCGGCCGCCACCAAGGCCCTGGAGCAGACCGGCTTCATGCTGGTGGCCTCCGGCCTGACCTGGTGCCTGTCCAATCCCGAGACCTCGGCCCAGGAGGGCTACGGCCTCGAGGACGTCCAGAAGATGTTCCTCAAGCTCGCCTGATCCTCCGCCCGACCAGCCGGTCCCCGGGCAGCGCACCCCCCCCGTGGGTGCTGGCTCGGCGCGCCCCGGCTCCCGAACCCGACCCCCACCCCCGACAAGGAGACCCCGCCATGATCTTCCGCCAGTACCAGCTCAGCTGCCTGTCCCTGTTCAGCTACCTCATCGGCGACGAGACCACCGGCCGCGCCGTGGTCGTCGACCCCCAGCGCGACGTCACCCAGTACCTGGCCGACGCCGAGGAGCTGGGCCTCCGCATCGAGCGGGTCGTCGAGACGCACTTCCACGCCGACTTCGTCTCGGGCCACCTCGAGCTGGCGGCGGCGGTCGGCGCCGTCGTCTCCTACGCGGCCGGCGCGGTCGCCGAGTTCCCGATCACCACCGTCGCGGACGGCGAGCGACTCTCGCTGGGCGAGGTCGAGCTGGAGTTCCGCCACACCCCCGGCCACACCCCCGAGTCGATGTCCATCGTGGTCCGAGAGCACCCCGGCGCCGAGCCGTGGGGCGTGCTCACCGGCGACACGCTCTTCATCGGCGACGTCGGTCGCCCCGATCTGCTCACCTCGATCGGCCACACCGCCGAGGACCTGGCCCGCCAGCTCTACCACTCGGTGCACACGAAGCTGCTGACCCTGCCCGACGCGACCCGCGTCTACCCCGCACACGGTGCCGGGTCGGCCTGCGGCAAGTCGATGTCCGACGCCGTCGAGTCGACCATCGGCGAGCAGCGGCGCTTCAACTACGCGCTCCAGCCGATGTCCGAGGAGCGCTTCGTCGAGGTGGTGACCGAGGGCCAGACCCCCGCCCCCCTCTACTTCGCCTTCGCCGCCGACACGAACCGGCGTGAGCGCGAGCTGCTCGACGACGCCGAGACGCCGCGGGCGTTGGACCTGGGCGCGGTGCTGGCTGCCCGCAGCGACGAGGTCGTGCTGTTGGACTGCCGTGCGCCCGAGGCGTTCGCCTCCGGCCACCTCCGGGGCTCGGTGAACGTCGGGATCGACGGCCGCTTCGCCGAGTACGCCGGCGACGTGATCCGCCCCGGGCAGTCGGTCGTGCTGCTGTGCGACCCCGGGCGCGAGACCGAGGCGAAGGTCCGGCTGGCCCGCATCGGCTTCGACAAGGTGCTCGGCCACCTGCCCGAGGTCGAGGCGGCGTTGGCCGCCCACCCCGAGGAGGCCGAGACGGCCCGGCGCCTGCCCGCCAACGAGGTCGACGCCTGGCTGTCCGCCGGTGACGATCTCCAGGTCGTCGACGTTCGGGCCGACGGCGAGGCGGCGGCGGGGACCCTCCCCGGCGCGAGGGTCGTCCCGCTCCAGCGGCTGATGGCTCGTCTCGACGAGCTCGACCCCGGCCGACCCACCGTCGTGTACTGCGCCGGCGGGTACCGCTCGTCGGTGGCGGCCTCGGTGCTGCGGGCCAACGGCTTCGGCACCGTCGCCGACCTGATCGGCGGCTACGACGCCTGGGCGGCCCTCGCCAACTCCTCCGCCGCCTCCGGCGCGGCGGCGGGCTGAGGTCGTGCGAGCGCTGCTCGCCTCGCCGCTCGGCTTCCTCATCGGTCTGTCGTTGGGGGCGCTGGGCGGCGGGGGCTCGATCCTCGCCGTCCCGGCGCTCGTCTACGGCGCCGGCCAGTCGCCCAAGGCGGCCACCACCACGAGCCTGCTCCTGGTGGGCGGCGCCGCCCTGGTCGGGATGCGCTCCCACCGCCGGGCCGGCCGCGTGCGGATGGGCACCGGTCTGGCCTTCGGCGCGGCGGGCATCGGTGGCTCCTTCGCCGGCAGCCTGTTGAACCGCGAGATCGACCCGCAGGTCCTGCTGTTGGGCTTCGCCGTCCTGGTGCTGGTCGCCGCCTGGCGCATGGTGACCGGGTGCCCGTCGTGCACCCGGGTGGGCGAGCAGCTGGCCCTGGCCGACGACGGGTCGCCCGCCACGCCCCGCCTGAGCGGGCGACGCCTCGTCGAGGTCGGCCTGGCCGGCACGGGCGTCGGCTTCCTCAGCGGGCTCTTCGGTGTGGGTGGCGGCTTCGTCATCATCCCGGCGCTCACCCTGGTGCTGGGTCTCGCCATGCCCGAGGCGATCGGCACGTCGCTGCTGGTCATCGCCGTGAACTCCGGCGTGGCGCTCCTGATGCGCCTCGGGACCTCCGCCGAGATCGAGTGGGGTGTGACGCTGCCCTTCGCCGTCGCGTCGGTGATGGGCGTGGTGGCCGGCGGTCGGGTGGCCGACCGCCTCGACCCGGCGAAGAGCCTGCGCTGGTTCTCGGTGCTGCTGGTCGCCGTCGGCGGCTACACCGCCGTGCGGGCCGGCCTGGCGCTGGCAGGATGACCCCACCCCGAACGGAGGCCCCCGTGTCCGAGCTCCCCCCGCAGATCGCCTTCTGGTTCGATCCCACCTGCCCGTGGACCTGGATCACGTCGCGCTGGCTCGACGACGCCGCGGGGCAGTGCGGGGTCGAGGTCGACTGGCGGACCCTCAGCCTGGCGTCGCTCAATGCCGGCAAGGAGATGACCGAGCGGTTCTGGGCGCCCCGGGGGGCAGCGTGGGCGCTGCAGCGAGTGTTCGAGGCCATGCGGGCCGCGGGCGCCGCCGACCAGATCGGCCCGCTCTACGCGGCGGCCGGTCAGCGCTTCTTCCTCGACGACGTGGCCCCCTCGCCCGAGGTGGTCGCCCAGGTGATGGACGAGGTGGGGGCCAACCGCTGGCTCACCAGCATCGACGACGCTCGACTCGACGAGGTCATCGCGGCCGAGACCCGGGACGCGATCGCGCTCGCGGGCCCCGACGTCGGCTCGCCGGTGCTGTCGTGGGCCGACGCCGCCGGCTCGTCGGTGGCCATCTTCGGGCCGATCCTGTCGCCGGCCCCGAAGGGCCCGGCCGCGGCCGAGCTGCTGCGTCGGGTGGTGGCCCTGGCCGAGACGCCCGGCTTCTTCGAGCTCAAGCGCGGCCGCAACATCGCCCCCGACGTGCGCTGAGCGTCGCTCAGCCCCGAGGGGCAGGACGGGAGTGGTCCCAGTCGGCCAAGAGCGTGCGGATGGCGGTGAGGAGCAGCAGCGGCTGGTCCAACATGGCGTGGTGCCCCGCCTCGGGGATCTCGACGACCGGCGTCACCCGCCCCATGGCCTCGTACATCGAGGCGCCGATGTCGGGCGTGATCAACCCGAACTCGGAGCGCAGCAGCCCCAGCCGACAGCGGACCTGCGAGAGGTAGGGAAGGGCGACTGCTCGGAGGCCCTGGGAGAACTGCTCGAAGATGCGGTGGTCGAACTTCCACTGCCAGCCCCCCTCGACCGGGCGCAGCGAGTGGTGGGCCACGTTGGCCATGACGTAGTCGAGGTAGTGCGGCTGGGGCGGGACGGTGCGGAACCGGGCGATCGCCTCGTCCCGGTCCGGATAGGTGCGAGGTGCGCCGAAGGCCTGCTTGAGGCGGTACGACTGCACCTCGGGGCTGGGCTCGTTGACGGGTGAGTCGCACACGATGGCGCCGTCGAGGTGCTCGCCGTGGCGCGACGCCGTCCCGATGGCGACGAAGCCCCCCATCGAGTGGCCGACCACCACCGGTCGACCGTCGATGCCACCGTCGGCGGCCACGGCCACCACCTCGTCCGTCCACTGCTCGAGGGAGTAGTGCTCGCGATGGCCGCTGTCGCCGTGGCCCGAGATGTCCATCGCCAGGACCCGGAAGCCGTCGGCCGCGAACGGGGCGGCGACGTGGGTCCACCAGTGGGCGTGGGCGCCGCCGCCGTGCACGAAGACCAACCCTCGCCGGCCCGGTTCGCCCCAGGCCAGGTAGTGCACGGCGGTGCCGTCCACCGCGACCGTGCGGTCCTCCCGGGGCACCGAGAGCGCCCGGCGGAACCAGTCGGGGGCGCCGTCGATCACCCGGTCGTCGGTCGGGCCGCCGTTCTGAGCATCGAGGTTCACAGCCACTTCCTCCGTCGGAACCACCAGATCTGGCCGGCGGTGGTCACCACGATGAGGGCCCAGCTGAAGGCGTAGCCCCAGCGCCAGGACAGCTCGGGCAGGTTCGGGAAGTTCTGGCCGTAGAGCCCCACGATGAAGGTGGGCACCAGCAGGATGGAGGCGATCGCGGTGAGCCGCTTGGTCACCTCGTTCTGGGCGTGGGCCACCTGGGCCTGGTGGTAGTCACGGACGCCGGCCAGGAGGTCCCGGGCCAGCTCCAGGCCGTCCATGCAGCGCAGGAGCTTGTCGTAGACGTCGGCGAAGTGGAGCTCGACCTCCCGGGGGAAGAGCTGACCGAGCGCCAGGTCGAGGCGACCGTCGAGGATCGATCGGGCCTCGTCGCGGGTGGGCGCCAGCACGCGCCGGACGTGGAGGAGGTCGTGGCGCAGGTCCGAGATGCGGTCGCGCACCTCGAGCGCGTCGAGGTGCTCGACCTCGTCCTCGAGCTGGTCGATGGCGGCGTCGAACTCGTCGATGAGGTCCAGGTAGTCCTCGGCGATCTCGTCCATGAGTCGGTAGAGGGCCATGCCCGGGGTCACCGGCTCGGTCCCGGCGGCCGCGGCGCCGGCCGCCCACTCGGCCAGGGGGGCGGTGTCGAACGCGTCACCGGTGGTCGGGGTCTTGCGGACGATGACCAGGAGCTCGGGGTTGGCGATCACGTGGATCTCCTGGATCACCAGCTCCTCCCCGTTGCGGCGGGCCGCCAACAGCACGCCCTCGAGGTGGTGGTCGACGGCCTCGAGCCGCGGGCGGAGCTGGCGGGAGGTCCGGGGCAGCTCGAGGAGGTGGCCGAGCTTGGGGGCGCCGACGCTCGCCGGCAGCACGGCGAGCAGCTCGGACTCGTCGGGATCGAGCAGGTCGATCCACCACCCGGGGAGGTCCATGGCGCCGAGTGTACGGGCCCACCCGATCAACCCCGTCGACCGGAGACGAGTGAAAGACTCGTCAGCATCGACATCGACGACGGAAAGGTGTGTGAAGCGGTGGGTCCACGGTACGATCGTCGTCGTGACCGAGATCGACCGTGGTCGGTTGGCCGACCTGGTGGCCGCCGAGGAGCGCCGCTTCGTCGAGCTGCACCCGCGCTCGGCCGAGCTGGCGGGCGAGGCGCGCCACCTGTTGGCCGGGGTGCCGATGGCGTGGATGACGCGCTGGCCGGGGGCGTTCCCGGTGGTCTTCGAGGAAGCGGTCGGCGCCCACTTCACCGACGTCGACGGGAACGGCTACGTCGACTTCTGCCTGGGTGACACCGGCGCCATGGCCGGTCACTCGCTCCCGCAGGTGGCCGACGCCCTGGCGAGCCGAGCCCGGCGAGGGATCACCACGATGCTGCCCAGCACCGATGCCCACTGGGTGGGTGGCGAGCTGGCCCGCCGCTTCGGGCTGCCGGTCTGGCAGATGGCCATGACCGCCACCGACGCCAACCGCTTCGTGCTCCGCTTCGCCCGCCACCTCACGGGTCGGCCCCGCGTGCTCGTCTTCGACTGGTGCTACCACGGCACCGTCGACGAGACCCTCGCCGTCGTCGGCCCCGACGGTCGACCCGTGGCGCGCCCCGGCACCATCGGGCCGCCCTGCGACGTGGCGACGACCACCGCCGTGGTCCAGTTCAACGACCTCGCGGCGCTCGAGGTCGAGCTGGCACGGGGCGACGTCGCCGCGGTGCTGGCCGAGCCGGCCCTGACCAACATCGGCATCGTCCTGCCCGACCCCGGCTTCCACGATGCCCTGCGCGAGCTGTGCACGCGGTACGGCACGCTCCTCGTGCTCGACGAGACCCACACCATCTGCGCCGGCCCCGGCGGGGCGACGGCCGCCTGGGGGCTCGAGCCGGATCTGCTGGTCGTGGGCAAGACGATCGGCGGCGGCATGCCGGTGGCCGCCTACGGGATGACCCAGGACGTCGCCGACCGGCTGGCGCCCGCGCTGGGCGGCAGCGAGATCGACACCTCGGGGGTGGGCGGCACCCTCACCGGCAACGCGCTGGCGCTGGCCGCGGTGCGCGCCACGCTCTCCACCACGCTCCGCGAGGAGGACTTCGAGCGGATGGTCCCGCTGGCCACGGCCTGGACCGAGGGGGTGCAGCAGGTGCTCGACGACGTGGGCCTCGACTGGTGCGTGCAGCAGCTGGGCTGCCGCGCCGAGTACTGGTTCTGCCCGCCGCCGCGCAACGGCCGCGACGCCGCGGCCGCGGTCGACCCCGAGCTGGACTCGTACCTCCACCTCCACGCCCTGAACCGGGGGGTCCTGATGACGCCGTTCCACAACATGGCGCTGATCTCGCCGCTCCACACCCGAGCCGACGTCGACCGCCACACCGAGGTGTTCGCCGAAGCAGCGGCGGCGTTGGCCGGCGCCACGGTCGAGGCGGTCTGAGGTGCCGGGCATCGAGCTGGACGACACCGACAAGGCGATCATCTCGGAGCTGCAGGCCGACGGGCGCATCAGCTACGCCGATCTGGCGCCCCGCATCGGGCTGTCGGCGGCCGCCACGCGCCAGCGGGTGCAGCGGATCCTCGACGCCGGCGTCGTGCGGGTGGTCGGGGTCACCGACCCGACCGAGGTCGGCTACCCCACGATGGCCATGCTGGGCGTGCGCGTCGAGGGCGACGCCCGGGCCGTCGCCGACGAGGTGGCCGCCATCGACGGGGTCATCTACGTGGTCTTCAGCTCCGGCAGCTTCGACCTGCTGGTCGAGGTCATCGCCGCCGGCACCGGCGACCTGCTCGACGTGATCAACGACCGGGTCCGCGCCGTCGCCGGCGTCCGACAGGTGGAGAGCTTCCTCTACCTCGGCACCCACACCCACCGCTTCGGCTGGGAGGTCCGCTGAGTCGGCCCGCCGCCGAACCCCTCGGGGAGCGGGGACCAAGGTCCCTGGGGGGATCGGGCGGATCCCGGCACGCTGGGACGACACGCGGCCGGCGCCGACCGACCGCGACGGACAAGGGGGTCCCCATGAAGGTCGTGCTCGCCGGCAGCACCGGTCCCGTCGACGACCCGGTGGTCGCCGCGCTCGAGGCCGGGGGCGCCCAGATCTCGCGGTGCCACCATCCCGACGACGGGACGATGTGCACGATGGTGGCCGGCCACCCGTGCCCCATGGACGATCACGCGGAGGTCGCGGTCGTGCCGCTCGTCGCCGCCGGCGCCGGTCCGACGCTGGCCGACGGCGTGGGCTGCGCGGTGCGCTCGTCGATCCCCGTGGTCGTGGTCGGTCGTGGCTCGCCCGGCCCGTTCGGCGCGGTGGCCGCGGCGGCCGCCGACGGACCCGACGACGTGGTCGACGTGTGCCGCACGGCCATCGCCGGGGCCACCATGGCCCACACGCGGGTGGCCCAGGACGCGCTGGAGGCCCGAGTGGACTCGCTCGGCATCGACGCGGACGCGGCCCGCGAGCTGTCGGCCTCGGTGCGACGCAACGAGACCGGGCTGCGCCTCGAGATCCGCACCAACGGCCTCCTGGCCCATCAGGTGGGGGAGCGACTGGGCCTGCAGGTCCTGGCCGCGGTGCGGGCCTTCGATCCCCGCGCCAAGGGCGTCAGCCTCGCCGTCATCTGAGTCGCACCGCACGGCGCACGACCCGGAGCCGCCGTCGGTCCCGCGGCCGGATCCCCCTGCCGCGTAGCGTCGCGCCCGTGGCCGAGGTCGGGGGTGGTGAGGTCGAGGCGGAGCCGCCCCGGCGCTCGAGCGTGCCGCCCCTGTTGCGGGACGTCTCGGAGTGGGCGTGGCGCCTGGGCGTCGTCATCGCCGTCGGGGCGGTCCTGGTGTGGTCGGCCGCCTACCTCAGCTTCATCGTCGTGCCGATCATCGTGGCGGGCATGGCCTGCGCGCTGCTCGAGCCGGTTCGTCGCCGCTTCGCCGCGCTGGGCCTGCGACCCACGTCGGCCTCGATGGCCGCGTTCGGCGTCGGCGTCATGTTCATCACCAGCGCCATGGTGCTGGCGATCGGCGAGTTCTACGGCAACTTCGACGAGCTGAGCGACCAGGCGGTGGGTGGCGTCGAGCGCATCACCGACTGGCTCGCCGGGCCGCCCCTGGAGCTGGAGGTCGGCGAGATCGAGCAGGGCCTCTCCGATGCGCTCGACCGGCTGCAGGACGACCCCGCCGGCGCGGCGGCCGGCACCTTCTCGGTGCTGTCCACCACCGGCGGCCTCCTGGCCGGGGGCCTGCTGACGTTCATCACCACGCTGTTCTTCATGAAGGACCGGTCGCGCATGTGGCGGGCCACGCTGTCGCTCGTCCCGGCCTCGGGTCGCGACACCGTCGACCGGGCCGGCCGAGCTGCCTGGGACGTGCTCATCGGCTACGTCCAGGTGACGCTGACCTCGGCGGTGGTCGACGCCACCGTCATCGGCGTCGCCGCCATCGTGGCCGACGTCCCGGTTGCCTTCGCCCTGGGCGTCGTGGTGTTCCTGTTGGCCTTCATCCCGACCATCGGCGCGATCGTCAGTGGCGGCATCGTGGTGCTGGTCACCCTGGTCTCCCAGGGGCCGACGACGGCGCTCGTGATGGCCGGCGTGGTGCTGGCCGTGCAGCAGTTCGACGCCAACATCATGTACCCGATGCTGACCAGTCGCCGGCTGGCGCTGCACCCGCTGGCCAGCCTCCTGCTGGTCGGCGCCGGCGGTGTGATCGGCGGGCTGTTCGGTGCCTTCATCGCCGTGCCCACCGCGGCGATGCTCATCGCCGTCCTGCACGTGGTGCGCGAACCCGCTGACGTCCTACCCTGAGCGCGATGCCGGTCTACGAGTACGTCTGCACCACCTGCGACGAGCACTTCAGCCGTCTGCGGCCGATGGCCGAGGCCGACCAGCCCACCGAGTGCTCGGCGGGCCATCGCGCCCGTCGGACCCTGTCGGTCTTCGCCCGCTCCACCGCGTCGGTGGGCGTCGGCGGGGGGTCGTCGGTGCCTGCCGTGCCCTCGGGCGGCGGGTGCTGCGGCGGCGGATGCGGCTGCGGCTGAGCCGGGGCCGCCGGATCGTCACCGACCGGGGCCGCCGCGGCGCCCCCGGCTACGGTCTCGCCCATGGACGACCGACTGATCGCACGACTCGTGGCGGCCGGGCGGGTGCTCTTCGGAGCGCTGTGCCTCGCCGCCCCCAAGCTGCTGCTGCGGCGTGACGCGGCCGCGACGCCCGGCCAGGCCATCTGGATGCTGCGGGCCTTCGGGATCCGCGACATGGTGCTCGGCGCCGGGGCACTGGTGAGCCTGAACGAGGACGCACCCGATCCCGCCTGGGTGCGGATGGGCGCCGTCGCCGACACCGCCGATGCCGCCACCGCGGTGGTGTTCCGCGACGAGCTCGGCCCCGCCGGGCTGGCCGCCACCCTCTCGCTCGCCGTCCCGGCCGCCGGCCTCGGTTGGTGGTCGGCCCAGCAGCTCGGCCGTCGTCGCAGCGGGGCGATCGTCGGCTCGGCGGGGGGGTGCGGCATGAAGCCCTTCCTCGGCAAGCTCATCCTGCGCCTCGTCGGTTGGAAGGCCGCTCCGGGCGAGGCACCCCGCGGTGGGTGCGTGGTGGTGTGCGCCCCGCACACCTCCAACTTCGACTACGTGCTGATGCTCGCCGTCGCCTGGATCCACGGCCTGTCGCTGTCCTTCCTGGGCAAGGAGGCGCTGTTCAAGGGGCCGATGGGCTGGCTGATGCGGGCCACCGGTGGCGTGCCGGTGAACCGCTCGGCTCCCCAGGGGCTGGTGGGCCAGATGGTCGAGGAGTTCCGTCGCAACCCCGGCATGCACCTGGCCATCCCGGCCGAGGGCACCCGCAGCCGCACCGAACACTGGAAGTCCGGCTTCTACCGGATCGCCCAGCAGGCCGAGGTGCCGATCGTGCTGGCCTTCGTCGACAGCGCCACCAAGACCTCGGGCTTCGGTCCCACGTTCACGCCCAGCGGCGACATGGCGGCCGACATGGACATCGCCCGCGAGTTCTACGCCGACAAGGTGGGCGTCAAGCCCGCCGAGTTCGGGCCCATCCGCCTCCGCGAGGAGCTCGACGAGGGGACCGAAGGGACCGGGGGCGCCGCCGCCTCCTGACGGCTCGCCGTCGGTCCGGGTCGTCTCGGGTCGCTCAGATGACGCCGGTCAGGATGAGCACCGCGGCCGTCCCCGCCGCGGCGATCCGGTACCACCCGAACACGTCGAGGCTGCGCGTCTGCAGCCAGCCGACCATCGCCTTCACGGAGACGAACGCGGCGATGCCGGCGACGACCGCCCCCAGCAGTGGGGTGGCGATGCCGAAGGTGTCCACCAGCTCGGCGCCGTCGCTGAGCAGCGAGTAGGCCGTCGCCATCCCGAGGGTCAGGAAGCCCAGCAGGAAGCTGAACTCGACCGCGGCGTCGAGCGCCACGCCGAGGGCCAGCGCGGCCAGGATCGTGACCAGGCTGCGGCTGGTGCCGGGCCACAGGGCCAGGGTCTGCGCGGCGCCGATCATCAGGGCGGTGCGGGGCGTGATCCGGTCGATCGTCGAGTGGTGCGGTGTGGTCGAGAAGGTGCGACCGAACCACAGGATGGCCACGCCACCGACGAACCAGGCGGCCACCACCGGCCAGGGGGCGAGGAGGTGCTCCTTGATGGCGTCGCCGGCCAGGAAGCCGATGGCCGCCGCGGGCAGGAACGCCAGCACGACGGCCCGCAGCGAGTTCCGGCCCTCCTCGGAGCGGCCCAGGACGCCCTCGACCATCAGCAGGAAGCGGTGCCGGTAGATGCCCAGCACCGCCACGATGGCGCCCAGCTGGATGGCGATCGTGTAGGTGTCGACCGCGGCCTTGTCGGCGCCGAGGCCCAGGCCCAACAGCCGTTCGGTGATCAGCAGGTGACCGGTGGAGCTGACCGGGAGGAACTCGGTGACCCCTTCGACCACGCCGAGGATGGCGGCCTCGAGGACCGACAGGCCGTCGCTCACGCCGTCGCTCCGCGCGTGGGGTCGGGGGCAGGGTCGGCGTCGGAGGGGTCCGGCGTCGAGGGCGGGTCGCCCCGGAAGGAGCGCCACAGTCCGACGCCGATGATCCAGACCGTCCCGACGTAGACGACGCCCTGCGCCACCAGCGCCAGGCGGGGCAGGCAGTGCTCGGAGCAGCCGGCGGTCTCGTCGTCGAGGATCCAGGTCAGGTAGATCATGGCGACGATCCACACCACCAGGATCGGCAGCGTGATGTGGCGGAAGTCGCGGACCCGGATGGGGTGGATGAACTTCACGGGCACCACCGTGAAGAAGCACAGGGCCAGCACCACCACCACGTTCACCGACGGCCGGGACTGCAGCACGAACATGACGTTCACCACCAGGTTCCACATGGCGGGGAACCCGTTGAAGTAGCAGTCCTCGGTCTGGATGTCGGTGCACGAGAACAGGTAGAGCGACGTGAGGAGGATGAGCCCGGTGCCGGTGAGGCTGAACCAGCCCGGGAGCAGCCCGAACTCGTGCATGAAGAAGGCGGGAGCGATGACCGTCGTGACGTAGTCGATGACCAGGTCCATCACGTGACCGTCGATCTTGGGGAGGTGGGTGGAGACCTCGAACTTGCGGGCGAGCGGCCCGTCGAGCCCGTCGATGATCATGGCGGCCGTCATCCAGAGCAACGACGCCCGCGGGCTCCCGTCGAGCGCCGAGAGGAGCCCCAGGAACCCGGCGATGATGCCGCTGGCGGTGAAGATGTGGATGGCCCACGCGATGCGCGGCGGGGGCTGCTCGGTCAGGGGCATGGCGGCGACAGGCTAGGCGCTGGGTGAGGCCGCGGCGTGGTTGCGAGCGGCTCGCCGGTCGCGGCGCGCCGCGGCCCGATGGCCGCCCATGGGCGGCCGGAAGCGGCCGGCTCGATCGGTGACCCACGGCGTCGGCGGCGGGTCGTAGAGACCGGCCAGCGCGACCAGCACGGCGTCGTAGTTGACCCGCCACCCGGCGAAGTCGCGCCAGATCTGGTCGCGATCGGCCTTGACCGGCAACCCGGCCGCCACCAGCTCGTCGACCACCGCGTCCAGCTCGGCCCGCTCGACGCTGATCGGGTCGTCCGGGCGGGGGTCGTTGTCGAAGGGGACGTCGAAGAACCGGGCGATGGCCCGCAACGAGAGGTAGCCGGACCGCAGGCACAGCCCGGCCGCGGGCGAGAACGGCACGTCGAGGGCGGCGAAGCGCAGCGCGGCCGAGTCGAGGACGACCGCCGCGGCCACCAGCCAGTGGCGGGAGGGGTCGGGCGAGCGGAAGAACGAGACGAGCGCGAGCGAGGTGTGGGTCTCCTCCAGCTCGACGAACCAGTGCTCCCACTGGGTCCAGTACGGGTCGAGCTGGAGGAGGTAGCCGGCCCGGTGGGCCCGGGTGAGCATCTCGACGGGCGACGGCGGGCTCCCGGCCCGCACCGACAGCTGCGTGACGGCCAGCTCGCGCCGGCTGAACGTGCCGTAGATCGTCGGCAGGTACGAGATGAGGAGTGCGAGTAGGCCGAGGCCCACGGTGGCCTCGAGGAACACGACCACCAGCGACCACCCCTGGACGGGAACGGCGAAGCCCAACGTGAACAGCGAGGAGCCGCTGTCCCGCGCCGCCTCCAGGAACGTCACGTCGAGGAGGCCCTGGTAGACGAGCGCGAAGCCGAACCAGGTCAGGCCGATCCACACCAGCGGCAGGGTGAGCAACGTGACCGGGCCGTAGAGGGCGAGGACCCGGTCCCGGGCGGCGTGGTCGCGGTTGGGGCGGGCCACCGCGTCGAAGGCGGTACGGGTGACGAGCGACACGGCGCGGGTCAGGCGGACCTGGACGCCGCGGGGGAGCACGAAGGTCCGGATGGCGGCGTCGAGCACGACGGCCACGAGGAGGACGCCGGCGACCACCTCGAGCACGCGCAGGATCATCGGCACGGGGCGCGATGCTACGGCGGTGCCAGCTCCCGCCCCGGATCCCGCGACGGCGGGCCCCGCCGCGGGGCCGGTCCGCCACTGCTACGTCCACGTCCCGTTCTGTCCGACCATCTGCCCGTTCTGCAGCTTCGAGGTGCGCGAACGTCGGGCCGGTGAGGTGGACCGCTACCTGGCCGAGCTGGACCGGGAGCTCGCCGCGCTGGCCGACCGCGGCGACGTCGGGCCGCTCGACACCCTCTACGTGGGTGGGGGGACGCCGTCGCACCTCCGCCTGGCCGAGCTCGAGGCGGTGTTCGACGCCGTCGAGCGGCGGCTCGGCCGACCTGCCGGCGAGGTGACCCTGGAGGTGCACCCGGCCACTGCGACGCCCGAGCGGGCCGCGGCGTGGGTGTCGATGGGGGTGACCCGGCTCAGCGTCGGGGTGGAGAGCTTCGACGACGACGTGCTCCGGGCCCTGGGGCGTGGCCACGACGCCGCGGCGGCTGGTGCCGCGCTCCACGCCTGCCTCGGACGGGGTGCCACCGTGTCGTTGGACCTGATCGTGGCGGTCCCGGGCCACGACCCGCGGCCCGACCTGGTGGCCGCCGCGACGGCCGGCGTCGACCACGTCTCGGCCTACACGCTGACCGTCGAGCCGGGGACGCCCTTCGCCCGCGACGGCGTCGTGGTGGCCGAGGAGGACGAGCACGCCGCGCTGTCGGCCGCCGTCGAGGTGCTCGGCGCGGCGGGCTTCGAGCACTACGAGGTCTCGAACCACGCTCGCCGCGGCGCCCGCTCCGAGCACAACCAGGCCTACTGGCGGAACCGGTGCTTCGCCGGGGTGGGCCCGGGGGCGGCCAGCCACCTGCCGGCGCACCCGGACCACCGCAGCCCCGACGGGGCGCTGACCGAGCGGCACACCCACCCCGCCTTCGCGGCCTGGCTCACCGGCGAGCGGGGCGAGCCCGAGTGGCGGGACGCCCGCGACCTGCTCGACGACGGCCTGCTCTGCGGGCTGCGCCTCCGGGAGGGCGTCGACCTCGTCGTCCTGGCCGAGCAGTGCGGCATCGACCTCCTCGCCGTGCACGGGGAGACCGTCGACCGGCTCGAGGCCGACGGGCTCGTGGCCTGCGACGGGATGCGGCTGGCCGCCACCGACGAGGGCCTGCTCGTCCTCGACCGGGTCACGGCGGCGTTCCTGTAGCGGGCACGACTCCCGAGGGGTCGGGTCGACGGGCCGACGCCGTCGGGTGGTCAGGTCGGTGCGGTGCCCTCGGGTTCGACGCCGGCCCGGCGGCAGACGTCGACGTAGCGGTTCCAGAGCTCCACCGCGTCGCGCCGCACGTAGTGGTGGTGGGACGCGCCGGTCACCACCATGTGGGCCTGCTCGACCAGCTGGTGGTCCGCCGAGCTGTCGTCGACCAGGTCGATGACGGCACCGATGGTCTCGATCAGGTGGATGGTCACCGCCGGGTTGTCGGCGCCCGCCTGGCGGATCTTGTCGAACGCGGCGTCGACCAGCCCGGGGAAGGGGCGGGGCCGGGTGAGGACCCGGAGCCGGCCCGTGTCGTCCCGGAACCCCGGGCGGTCCCCCGGACTGTTGGCGAGGAGCCGCAGGGCGGCGCCCAGCCAGTCGACGCAGGTGATGGCGGTGAAGGTGTCGTTGACGGCCGGGGACAGGGCCCGCAGCGCGATCTCGACCATCTGGTCGATGGCGAACTCGAGGTCCTGGTCGACGGTCCGGAACGGGCCGAGGTCGATGTGGCGTTCGCACGCCGCCGCCACGGCCGGGGCGGCCGCCGCCGGGTGCACCCGGACGATGGTCGCGCCGCCCATCACGAAGTCACCTGGGCGGGCCCGACAGCTGATGATCGCGCCGGCCCCGGCCGCCGCCCGGGCCAGCGGGTCCAGGTCGATCTGCTGCACGTAGCCGCTGCGGTCGGCCACCACGTCGGCCCCGTCGTTCCCGAACCGGTCGGCCAGCTCGACGATCTCCTCGTCGCTCAGCGGCACCATGCGTGCGGCCAGCGGCGAGGCGGCCACGTCACGGATCGCGCCGGCCAGGTCGTCGGCCAGCAGCTGGACCACGGCCGGGAGCCGGATCGACTGCGCGACCGTGTTGGCGTACCAGACCAGGCAGATGACGCTGCCCAGGCTGAGCAGGAGCACGACGGTGGCGCCGGTCTCGGGGACCAGGCGTCGGAACCGGACGTTGTCGGCCACGCTGTCGAGCACGAGCAGGCTGTACACGAACAGCCCGGTGAACACCCCGATCGTCACCTTCAGCGCCGGCGAGCGCAGGAACGCCGCGATGAGCCGCGGTCCGAACTGGGTGGCCGCCAGGGAGATCGTGACCATCGTGAGGGACAGGACGAGCGCCAGCACCGTGACGCTGGCCCCGGCGATCGTCGACAGCAGCGCCCGGACGTCGTCGGCCCCGCCCCGGTCCAGCCAGCTGGGCAGGCGGGACCCGCGGTCGAGCAGGCTCCGGTCGATCCGATGGGTGATCCACTCGAGGACGACGGCGGCCGCGATGGCCGCCATCGGTGTGGCCATCAGCGAGGTGCGCCGGGTGACCCGAGCGGCGGAACCGGGGCGGATGACGACGGGGTCGGAGCCGGGCACGCCTCGACGGTAGTCAGCCCGCGTCGGCCGCCGAGGCGGCCAAGCGCCGGACCTCGCGTCGCATCGCCCACGCGCTGTCCATCTCGAAGAAGCCGCGACGAACGCCGCGGTAGGCGCCCAGCGCCGGACCGAGCGCGGACATCGTGTGCATCGCCCGGCTGAGCGGGTTGGTCTGCGGCGTGATGTTGGAGGGGCTCGGCATCTGCTCGCCCAGGTTGGGGACGGCGACCAGGGGGTACAGGCCACGCTCGCGGCGGAAGTCGTTGACCGCTCCGTCGTGGGATCCCCTCGGTCCGTGGTCGTAGCGGTGCTGCAGGAAGTCGACGAGGTCGGGGATGGTGTCGCGGTGGACGGCGTAGAAGTGCGCGCCGAGCAGGTCGTGGGCGAGCAGCCGACCGACGTGGGGGCCCACGGGCTCCACGACCGCGCCGACCGAGGGGAAGAAGTTGCGGACGTAGCCCAGGTGGATGAACTGCCACGTCGTGACGGCCAGGGTGGCCAGGATCAATGGCCAGGCGACGTCGAAGGTGCGGGGGATCCACAGGTCGTCCTGGCAGAACACGGCCATGTCGACGCCGTCGTCCATCGCCCGGCGCAGCAGGGTGAGGTGGCTCTCGTAGCAGCCCCGCCGGCCGGGTGAGCTGAAGCCGAGGGCGTCGGACGGACGGATCGCCTCGAACACCGAGTAGGCCAGCCCCACGCGGCCCAGCTCGGCCTCCACGTTGGCACGCCGTTCGGGCCGGTCGGCCAGGCAGAGCGCGTACGTCCCGACGTTCATCGGCGGCGCTCCCCCTCCTGGCATCGGGGGCACGGTGCCACCGGCCCGCCCCGGATGCAAGTGGTACGCGTCGCGGCGTTCGCGGTCAGCGGAGGGCCACCGGCGTGGAGACCTCGCTGAAGAAGTCGTTGCCCTTGTCGTCGACGACCACGAAGGCCGGGAAGTCCTCGACCTCGATGCGCCAGACGGCCTCCATGCCCAGCTCGGGGTAGTCGAGCACCTCGACCTTGCGGATGCAGTCCTTGGCCAGCACCGCGGCGGGGCCGCCGATGGAGCCGAGGTAGAAGCCGCCGTGGCGCTGGCACGCGTCGGTGACGGCCTGGCTGCGGTTCCCCTTGGCCAGCATCACGTAGCTCCCGCCCTTCGACTGGAACTCGTCGACGTAGGAGTCCATGCGTCCCGCGGTGGTGGGGCCGAAGGAGCCCGAGGCGTAGCCCTCGGGCGTCTTGGCCGGCCCCGCGTAGTACACGGCGTGGTCGCGCAGGTAGGCGGGCATCTCCTCGCCGGCGTCGAGGCGCTCCTTGATCTTGGCGTGGGCGATGTCGCGGGCCACCACCAGCGTGCCCGAGAGCGACAGTCGGGTGGTCACCGGGTACTTCGAGAGCTCGGCTCGCACCGCGTCCATCGGCTGGTCCAGGTCGATGCGCACCACGTCGCCGCCCAGCTGGGCGTCGGTGGTCTCGGGCAGGTACTGCGCCGGGTCCGTCTCCAGCTCCTCGAGGAAGACGCCCTCGGCGGTGATCTTGCCGAGCGCCTGGCGGTCGGCCGAGCACGACACGGCGATGGCCACGGGACATGACGCACCGTGGCGGGGGAGGCGGATGACGCGCACGTCGTGGCAGAAGTACTTGCCGCCGAACTGGGCGCCGATGCCGAAGCCCCGGGTGAGGGCCAGGACCTCGGCCTCGAGCTCGACGTCGCGGAAGCCGTGGCCGAGCTCGGAACCGGTCGTCGGCAGCGTGTCGAGGTAGCGGGCCGAGGCCAGCTTGGCCGTCTCGAGCGCCAGCTCGGCGGAGGTGCCGCCGATGACGACGGCCAGGTGGTACGGCGGACAGGCCGCGGTGCCGAGCGTGCGCAGGTTGCGGTCGAGGAACGCCATCAGGCTCTTGGGGTTCAGGAGCGCCTTGGTCTCCTGGAACAGGTAGCTCTTGTTGGCCGAGCCGCCGCCCTTGGCCATGAACAGGAACTTGTAGGCCGCCCCGTCGATGGCGCCCAGCTTGATCTCGGCCGGCAGGTTGTTCTTGGTGTTGACCTCGTCCCACATGGTCAGCGGTGCCATCTGGGAGTAGCGGAGGTTCGAGGTCTGGTACGTGTCGAACACGCCCCGGGCGATGTGGCGCTCGTCGTCGCCGCCGGGCACCATCACGTACTGGCCCTTCTTGCCCTTCACGATGGCGGTGCCGGTGTCCTGGCAACCGGGGAGGACGCCGCCCGCGGCGATGTTGGCGTTCTTCAGCAGTTCGAGGGCGACGAATCGGTCGTTGGAGGACGCGTCGGGGTCGTCGAGGATGTTGCGGAGCTGCTGCAGGTGGCCGGGTCGCAGCAGGTGGGCGATGTCGCGCATGGCGGTGGCCGTGAGCAGCGTGAGCGCCTCGGGCTCGACGCGGAGGAAGGTCTCGCCGCCCGCCTCGAAGGTGGACACGCCCTCGGTGGTGAGGAGGCGGTAGGGCGTGGAGTCGGCCCCGAGGGGGAGCATCTCGGTGTACGCGAACGACGTCATGGGGTCACGGTAGGTCGGCCCCACGGGCTCGTCCCAACCGTCGACGGGCACCGGCGGGACGGCGTCGGCGGCGCTCACGGCACTGCGGTGGTCCGGGCCTCGCGCCGGCGTCGTCGCCAACGGCGTCCCCGCCACGCCAACCAGCCGACGGCCGCCAGCAGCAGGACGACGAGCGCCGGGACGACCAGCGCCACGATGGCGCCGAACAGGCTCAGCACGTCCTCGATGACGCTCAGGACCGGCGCGGCCAGGCCCATCGTCCCGGCGTTCGCGGCGGCCCGGGCCGCCGCCTTGGTGCCATGGGTGGTGAAGGCGACGGCGCCGCCGACCCCCAGCGCCACCCAGGTGTCGCGGTCCCAGCGGCCGTCGGTGGTGTTGGCGGCGAACAGCACCGCCCCCGACGCCGGCCGCACCACCGACTGGACGATGTCGTTGACGTGGTCGGCGCCCGGCACCTTGTCGACCACCTCCTCGACGAGGAGCAGCACGATGAGCACGGCCAGCACCCAGGTGGTGCCCAGCCACTCGAACCCGGCCGGCAGCACGATGTCGTCGCTGAGTCGACTGCCGACGGCGACGGCCAGGAGCGGGAGGTACGCGTTCAGCCCCGCCGAGGTGGCCAGTCCGATGCCGCCGAGCGCGTCGAGCACGCGTCGAGCCTAGGGGCGGGGCGCCGGGTCGGGCAGGGTGCTCAGCCACGCCCGCACCTCGGCGTCGTGCTCGCCCAGTCGTGGCGGTGCGGCCCGACGCTCGTCGGCGGCCGGCGTCAGGCGGATGGGGGGGCGGATCGTCGGCACGGTGGTGCCGTCGGAGCGCTCGGTCACGAGCACGGGGTCGCGGCCCAGCGCCCGGCCCAGCTCGATGGCCTCGGCGATGTCGTTCACCGGCCCCGCCGGTACGCCTGCGGCGCGCAGCTGTTCGATCCAGTGTGCCGCGGGCGCCGTCGACAGGCGCTCGGCGAGCCGGCGCTCGAGCTCGTCGACGTGGGCCACCCGGTCGGCGTTGTGGACGAAGCGGGCGTCGTCGGCCAGCTCCGGGCACCCGAGCACCGCGCACGTCCGTCGGAACTGCTCGTCGTTGCCGACGGCCAGGGCCAGCTCCCGATCCGCAGCCGCCAGTGTGGTGTAGGGGGCGATCGAGGGATGGCGGTTGCCCAGCCGACCCGGCACCTCGCCCGCCGCCACCACCGCCGTCGCCTGGTTGATGAGCGACGCCAGAGCGGCATCGAAGAGCGACACCTGCACCCGCCGCCCCCGACCCGTCTGCTGGCGTTCGGTCAGCGCCGCGAGCACGCCCACGGCGGCGTGGAGGGCGGCCAGCACGTCGACGAGCGCCACGCCGGCCTTCGTCGGCGGACCGTCGGCGGCGCCGGTGATCGACATGAGCCCGCTCATGGCCTGGGCCAACAGGTCGTAGCCGGCGAGCTCCGCGGCCGCGGGCGTGTCCCCGAAGCCCTCGATCGAGCAGGTGACCACCCCCGGGTTGGTGGCCGCGATCGTGTCGTGGTCGAGGCCGAACCGCGCCATCGTGCCCACGCGGAAGTTCTCCACGACGACGTCGGCCCGAGATGCCAGCCGCCGGGCGAGCAGGAGGTCGTCGGGGTCGTGCAGGTCCAAGAGCACCGAACGCTTGTTGCGGTTCGGCGCCAGGTGGTAGCTGGCCTCCGGACCGGTGCCGGGGTCGAACCACGGCGGCCCCCACGCCCGCGTGTCGTCGCCGGCGCCCGGCCGTTCGACCTTGACGACCTCGGCACCCAGGTCGCCCAGCGTGGCGGCCACCAGCGGGCCTGCCACCACCCGGCTGAAGTCGGCGACCAAGAGGCCGTCGAGGGGTGCGGTCACGCCGCGTCGTTCCCGCCCGGCCCTCGAGGCGTCGGGGCGGTTCCCCGGACGGCGTCGCCCCGCGGCGCCCACGGGTCGAGGCGCACGACCTCGGCGTCCCGGAGATCGATCGCGGCCGGGTCAGGGTGCGGGCCGTCGCCGTCACCGTCGCCGTCACCGCCGACGACGGGGTCGCGGCCGTCGAGGCGGTGGACCCCCAGGGCCAACCCGACCAGCACGGCGATCCCGGCCGCCGCCCCGAAGACGACGTACATGCGGTCCGAACCGAACCGCTCGGCGACGAGGCCGCCGACGATCACGCCGGGCACCACGCCGAGCGAGAACGCCAGCCGCGTGGCCATGGCGACGCGACCCTGGAGTCCGGCCGGGAAGGCACCGTGGCGCATGGCGCCGACGGTGGCCATGCCGAGCGCCACGACGGCGCCGTTGAGGAGGAACACCACCAGGGTGACCGGCCAGCTGCGGGCGAGCCCGGTGAGGACCGTCGTCACCGACATGACGGCGGTCGCGGGCACCATCAGGCGCGGGGGCAGGACCGACACGCGATCGAGCGCCAGGCCCGCCGCGATCGAGCCGACGCCCATGACCGACAGGGTGAGCCCGATCTGCCAGCCGGCCAGCCCCAGCTCCTCGCGGGCGAACGGCACGAACTGGCCCATGAAGCAGATGGTGGTGACGTTGGCCACCACCATCGTGACGACGAGGCGCCAGTACCGGTCCTCGGCGCGCAGCGAGCGCACGGTGGCGTGCCAGGGGGCCAGCTGCGGTGCGTCCGTGTCGTCGCGTCGGACGGGGAAGGCGCCCATCGCCACCACGGCGGCTCCGGCGACCAGGAAGCTGAACGCGTCCAGGCCGAACAGCAGCCCGTAGCCGAGGGAGGCGGTGACCCCGGCGAGCAGTGCTCCGACCACCTGGCCGAGCCCGTCGGAGATCTGGAAGCGGCCGTTGGCTCGCACGAGCAACGACGGGGGGACCACCGAGACGACCATGACGTTCTCCGCGCCGTCGTGGAGGTCGCGGAGCGATCCGAGCACGAGGGCGGCGAGCGGGAGCACGACCAGCGGCGGCGACCCGACCGCGACCCACACCCCGAGCACGGCCAGCAGCCCGGCGCGGAGCGCGTCGGCGACGATCATCGTCCGGCGCGGGTCGAGGCGGTCGGCGAGGCCGCCCAGCCGGAGCCCGATGACGAGCGTGGCCGCCAGCTCGGCGAACTCCACCACGGCCACGTAGACGGCGGAGCCACTCAGCTCCCAGGCCACCAGCGGCAGCGCCAGGATGGTGAACCAGTCGCCCGAGAACGACAGCAGGTGGCCGATCCAGTAGGTCCGGAACCGTCGCCACCCCTCCGACTCCTCCGGCGAGGTCGTCGGGGCGACGGTCGGCGGGTCGACGGTCGGGGGCTCGATGCCCATCGCGTTGGCGCTCACCCCGACCATGCGCCGGGACCGTACTGCCGTGGCGGTCGGCGATGCCCCCTCGCGAGGGGGTGGTCACCGAAGTCCCACCCTCGGGGGGATCATCGCCGGACGGGGGTCACGAAAATCTCACCCGCCGGGAGATGTCGGCCATGGGCCGGATGGCCCATGCTCCCCTCCGAGAGGGTCACTGGGGAGCGTGCTCCCCGCAGAGAAGGGAGCGGAGAATGGTCTGCGAAGCTCGTTCGTGGCGCTGAGCGCCATGCTCAACGAGACGGGGGTGGCGCTACGGGGCCACCCCCGTTCCGCGTCCGGGCACGGGGCCGATCCCACGCCTCGGGCCTAGTCTCTCCGGGTGCACCGGGGTTGGGGAACCGTGCGGACGGTCGCTCGATGACCGCGGCCGCCGGGCGAGGGCCCGGTCGGCGCGGGCCGTGGGCGCTGGTGCGAGCGCTCGGTGGGGGTGAGGACACCGAGGTCTGGCTGGCCGAGCGCGGCGGCCACCGTTCGGCGCTGAAGGTCCTGCGGGCGTCCGACGACCGACGCGTCCGGATGGCCCGGCTCCGCCTGGCGCGGGAGGTGGCGGCACTCGAGCAGGTCGGCCCGGTGGGCGTCGTCGTGCTGGAGGACCTCGCCGACGACGAGGAGCCGTGGCTGGCCTTCCGCTACGAGGCGGCCGGCACGCTGGCCCATCGCCTCCGCCGTGGCGCCCTGAGCGCGCTCGACGCGGCCGCCACCCTGGCGCCGGTCGCCGACGTGCTGGACCGCGCCCACCGTCGTGGGGTCGTGCACCGCGACGTCACGCCGGCCAACCTCCTGCTGGCCGCGAACGGGCCGCTGGTGGCCGACTGGGCGTCGGCGTCGGCGTCGGGCACGGCGTTCGACGGGTGGCTCCACGGCGTCCGGGCCGTCCTGGGCACGGCGGGCTTCGTCGCCCCGGAGGCCCGGGCCGGCACGGCGGCGCCGGCACCGGCGCTCGACGTGTGGTCGCTGGGCGCAGTGCTCGCGGCGGCGGTCGGCCCCGCGTCCGACGGTGTCGACGCCGACGGTCCGCTCCGGGAGCTGATCGCCCGGTGCCTCCGGGCCGATCCCGACCGACGACCGGCCATGGCCGAGGTGGCCGAGCGGCTGGCCGGCCTGGCGGTCGGGGGGTCGCCGGTGGCCGAGCCGGAGCCGCCGACTGCCGGCGCGCCGGCCCGCGGTGGGGAGGGCCCGTCCGCGGCTGCATCGGTCCCGTCGCCCGCCCGGGTGGCCGGCCCGGCGTCGTCGGCCGTGCCGTGGAGCGCCGCCCACCGCAACTCCCGACGGTCGGTGCTCGACGAGCTCCGCCGGCACCGCCTCGAGGCCACCGAGCGCGGTGAGCTCGGCGCCGTGCTCGTCGCCGCCGCCCCCGGCGCCGGCAAGAGCTGGCTGCTGGCCGCGGCGGAGCGGGAGGCGACGGCCGACGGATGGCTCGTGGTGCGGGCCGCGTGCGAGCCGACCGGGGCCGGCCTCCCGGTGCTGGCCCCATGGGTGAGCGGCGTGGAGCGGGCCCTCGGCGAGCGCTCGGGCCGCCCCCCACGACGGGACACCCGTCTGGCGGCGGTCACCGGTGCGGTCGCGGCGGGCGAGGTCGGACCGCTGGCCGTGTCCGACGCGCTGGCCGAGCTGCTCGACGACGTCGGGCCCACCCTCTGCCTGCTCGACGACGTCCACCTCGCCGAACCCGAGCTGGTCGAGGTCCTGGAGGGCCTGGCCTATCGCGGCGGGGCGGGTGGGCTCGTGGTGTCGGCGGGACGGCCCCAGGGCGTCGATGCCGACGACCTGGGCGCCACCGCGCTGCGGCTCGACCCGCTCGACGAGGCGGCGGTGGGCGCCATCGTCGAGGACGTGCTGGGGCGGCCGCCCACCGCGACCGAGCTCGCCGCGGTCGTGGGCGTCGCCGACGGCAATCCCCTCCACGCCCGGGAGGCGGCCCGCGCCGTCGCCCGCGGCGAGGCCGTGGCGGACCGCTCGCTGGTCGAGCTCGTCGCGCGTCGGCTGGGGTCGCTCCCCGGCGCCGACCGCGCCAGCCACGAGGTCGCCGCGCTGTGCGGTCCCGCCTTCTGGCCCGAGGTGCTCGGGCCCGACGTGGTCGATGCCGCCATCGATCTGGTGGAGGGCGGCATCGTCGTGCCGCGGCTCCGGTCCCGAGTGGGGGGTGCGGTGGAGCTGCGGTTCGCTCACCCGGTCTTCCAGGAGGTTGCCGAAGCCGTCATCGCGCCGGACCGACGGGTCGCGCTCCACGCCCGGGTGGCCCGGGCCCTCGACGGCGCCGGGGCGCCGCCGGGGTTGGTCGTCGCCCACGCCGTGGCCGCGGTCGACGGTGGGGTGATCGACCTCCGCGACGACGCCCGGCGGGTGGCGGTGGCCGCGGCCCGCGAGTCCCTCGACCACCTGGCGCTCGACGCGGCGGCCGATCAGCTCTCGGCCGCGCGCCGACTGGCCACCGGTGCGCCGAGCGGGCCGGGGGCGGCACCGATCGACCACGTCGGCGAGCTGGCGGTGCTCGAGGCCGAGTTGGCCGTCCGGCGCGGGCGCCCGGCGGAGGCACTGGCGTCGCTCGGCGACCTCCTCGACGCGGCGGGGGCGGTGGGGGTCGCAGCCCGCCAGGTCGGCGTCGAGGCCGCCTTCGCGGCCGGACAGCTCGAGCGGGCCGACCGTCTGGCGGCCCGGTCGTTGGCCGAGCTCGATCCGGCGTCGGCGGCCTGGGGGCGGTGCGCGATCGTCGCGGCCGGCGTCTGGCTGCGGCGGGGCGCAGCCGGCCCCGCGCTCGACCTGGCGGACCGGGCCGAGTCGCTGCTCGCAGGCCTCGACGACCGCAGCGGTCGCGCGTCCGCGGCGGTCACCGCGGCGATGGCGTCGAGCGAGGTGGAGTGGGCCGCCCGCGGGGTGAGCTCGGAGACGGCCCGCCGGGCGGTGCGTGCCTCGTCCCTGCTGCGCTCGGTCGACCGCCGCCGCTGGGTCCAGGCTGCGCCGGCGCTCGTGGACGCCCTCTACCCGACCGACTGGCCGGCGGCGCGCCGCCTGGCCGCCGAGGCGGCCGAGGTGGCCGCGTCCACCGGCGACGCGGTGGCCCTGCCCGCGCTGGCGTACTTCTGCGCCGACTTCGCCTTCGAGGCGGGGGACCGGGACGAGGTGGACCGGTGGGTGGGAGTGCTGGGACCGGGGTCCCACGAGGGTGTGTGGGCCGCGTCGGCCGCCGCGCTGCGGGTGGTGGTCGACGCGGCGTCCCGCCCCGGCGGGGCGGACACCCACGCGCCTCGCCTGGTCCAGCTCGCCGTCCGCGCCCGCGCCGCGGGGGACGAGCAGTGGTCGACGCTCGCCGCCACCGCCGTCGCCCTCTTCCTGTGGGAGGGCCGCCCGACCGCGGCGGCCGAGCTGGCCGGGCGGCTGGGGCTCGACCGCGGGGCCCCCGACCTGGGCCCGCTCGCCACGCTGCGCTCGCTCCGAGGTGGACCGCCCCCGCCCGAGGTCACGGCGGACGCCATGGTCGGCGTCGACGCGGACCCGCGCCGGGTCGACGACCTGGCCCTCGTGGCGGCGCTGTCGGGGGACCACGACCGGGCGGACGCGCTGCTCCGCCATCGTGCCGCGCAGGGCCGTGCCATCGGCGCGGTCCGGGTCCTGCGGATGATCGCCACCTACCCGGGCTACCTGGCGTGGGCCCTCGGCCCCGAGGACACCGATCCTCCGGTGGACCAGCTGCTCCGTTGGCTCCACCACGACCGCCTGCCCGGCGTCTGGGTGCTGCACCGGGTCCTGGTGGGCCTGGTGTTGGCGGAGCGGGGCACCCCGGGCGTGGATCCGGCCCGGCTGCGTGCGCTGCTGGCCTCGGTGCCGGCCGAGCCGGAGCTCGCCGGGTGGGTCGGGGCCCGGCTCGATCGGTGCTGACGGGGCGGCGCCGACCGGGAGGTCGGACGGGTCAGCTCCGGCGCTGCGTGACCCGCCACTCCTGGGCCCGGATGGCCAGCGCCTCCTTGTTTCGCTGGGCCGGATCGATCAACTCGAACTTGTCGTAGAGCTGGCTCAGGGCGTTCTTCACCGCCGCGGTCGAGGTGGTCCGCGCCTCGGCGATCTCCTTGACGGTGGCCAGACGCGGTGCGGAGCGGCCGCGGTCGTAGTGCATGAACAGCAGCTCGAGCACCTCGGCCTCGGTCGGGGTGAGTCGGACCTGCTTGGTCACCGCCCGCCGTTGGGTGCGCGGCGGTTCGAGGTCGTCGTCGGCCCCGGTCGAGAACCGGAACTGCACGACGCCACCCAGGTCGATCACGCTGCCGTTGCGCAGCTCGTGGGGCTGCCACGGGCGGAGCTCGCCGAGGTCGACGAAGGTTCCGTTGGTGCTGTCGAGGTCGACGACGCGCCACACGCCGCTCTCGCGCTCGATGCGGGCGTGCGCCCGGCTCACCTCGGTGACGTCGACGACGATCTCGTTCTCGGGGGAGCGGCCCAGTCGGACCACGGCGGCGTCGAGCTCGATCTCGGTGTCGTCGGAGTCCAACCGCCGCAACGTCGCCACCGCGTCGAGGCTACCGAGGCGGCCCCGGGTCGCGACGGGCGAACCTTCCCGTTGCGAGCGCTCAGGCGGCGCGGAGGGCGACGATCGCCTTCGAGGCGTCGGGGCTCTGGCCGCCCAGGAGGTAGGCCGTCTCGCCGACGACGCCGACCATGGCGTCGGAGGTGGGGACGGGCAGCGTCCCGGCGTCGGCGACGGTCCCGCTGAGCGCGTCGATGCGCAGGATCCGGTCCGTGGGCGCCCCGCCCGAACGACCCCCGGCCACGAAGATCGAACCCCCCAGGGTGAACGCGGCGGCCCGGGTCAGCGGGGCCGGCAACGTGGCCACCTGCACGACGTTGCCGGCGGGTGCGGAGGTGGCGCCGTCGGGGCCGACGGTGGCGTCGAGGTCGATGCGGTAGACGCCGGTCTGCTCCTGGTCGCTCCAGTCGCCGCCGACCACCCAGATCGACCGTCCGAGCATCGCGGCCGTCGCGTTGCGCAGCGGCACCGGCATCGTGGCCACGGCGCTGAACGTGCGACCGTCGGTGGTGGCCAGCACCTCGTTGGTCGGCTGGCTCCCGTCGTAGCCGCCCAGCACGTAGACCGTGGCGCCGTCCGGCGCGGTGACCGCCCACCCGTCGGCGCGGGGTGCCGGGAGCTTGCCCTCCTCACCGAAGACGCCCTCGAGGTCCACCGTGACCACGCGATCGAAGGTGGTCTGGCCCTTGGCGCCACCGGCGATGACGACCGTGTCGCCGATGGCCCCGACCGCAGCGTCGCGGGTCTCGCTGGGCAGCCGGGCGATGTTGCGCGTCTCGCCGGTGGCCGGGTCGAAGCGCCAGACGACGGGGGTGCTGGACTTCTCCCCGTCGAGCCCGCCGCCGATGACGATCGTGTCGCCGACCGATGCCGCGGTGGTGCCGTACTGGGGCCACGGCAGGGTGGGCTCCAGGAGCTCCGAGGTCAGGCGGACGGGGGCCGCCGGGGTGGTGACGGTCGGAGCGCTGGTCGTGGTGGTCGACGTGGTCGGATCCTCGGTGGTGGTCTCGGTGCCGTCGTCACCGCAGCTCCACAGCAGGAGGAGGAGCACCGCGACGATGCCACCCGTTCGAAGCAGGCGGAGCTTCCGCCGTCGGCTGTAGGAGGACCATCCGCCGCCGCCACCGGGCGGGCGACGGGGCCCGCCACGGGCCATCGCCAGGTCGAAGGGCGCCGCCTGGCGGGCACCGGGGCGCTGTGCCGGACGCGGTCCGGGTCGCCCCCGACCGGGCCCGGGGGCACGGCCCGCAGGAGGGCGGGGCGGTCGACCGGGCGGTCGTCGGGGCGGCGGCGCCATCGCCCCAGTCAATCAGACGGCCCGCTCGGGCGGGACGCCTGCACCGCTGTCGGCGGGCCCGGCGGTCGTCAGGAGGTCCAGGACCTCGTCCACCGTCGCCGTGTGCTCCCAGTAGGCGCTGAAGGCGACCACGACGACCACCCACACGATCGCCACGACGTAGGTCCAGCTGAGCAGCGCCAACGCGATGCCGATGGCACCGAAGCCGCGCCCGTACCAGTCGAACCAGCCCGGCAGCACGAGCAGGGACACCAGCCAGAGCCCGGTCGAACCGATCGTCCCGATGACCGCCCCCGGGCGCAGGTCGGCCCAGTCCAGCTGCTTGTCCAGCATGAATCGGGGGGTGATCAACCAGAACAGGTAGTTCATCGCCCCGACCATGGGCACGATGAACACGAGCACCCACCAGCCGTGCCGACCCGAGAACCGCTGGAGCGCCTGGGTGACGCCGAAGGTGGCGAAGACCAAGAGGAACCACAGGGCGCCGCGAGCGGGCCCTCGCCAGCCGTGCAGCGGGGCCACGTCCCACGCCTCGGCGAAGGTCCGCTGGAAGGCGGCAGCCACGTCGAAGCCGCTGATGGCGAACGACACCACGGCGATGAACGAGGCGACCCGCAGGATCGAGGGGTTCGAGGCGAACGTGTTCCGCATCACCTCGGCCGTCTCGCCCCGCACCCGGAACGTGTTGACCATCAGTTCGCCCAGGTCGATGTTGCGTCGCATCGAGCTGAGTGCGGCGAACGCGATGATCGTCAGCGGGATCAGCGCGATGTAGAGGTTGAAGGCCAGCAGCATCGCCTTGCGCAGCCCGTCGATGCCGAAGAAGCGCCGAACGGTGAGGGCGGGGACGCTGACGGCACGGTTGGCCAGGACCCGTTCCCGCCAGAACTCACGAGCGCTCATCCCCGTGATCGTCCCACGCCCCGGCGCCCGGGTCGGGGAGTCGGTGAGCGGGGTGCGAGGATGGGGCCATGTCGACGGCCGACCGCGAGGGCGACGCCACCCCCGGCGAGGGGGCCACGCCGCGAGGGCGACGCGAGCTGAACCGCATCGCCCGGACCCGCGAGTTCCTCGACACGGCGCTGCAGATCGTCACCACCGAGGGCTTCGACGCGCTCACCATGGGCCGCCTGGCCGCCGACCTCGACGCCGCGGTCGGTGCCGTGTACCGCTACTTCCCCTCGAAGGGCGCGCTGGTGGCCGAGGTGCAGCGAGAGGCGATCGAGCGCCTGGCCGCCAGCTACGTGGTCATCCGCGAGCGCAGCGACCGGCGCTTCGCCGAGCTGGGCCTGACCGGTGCCGAGCTGGCGTTGGCCCGGCTGGTGCTCTTCGGCCGGTACTTCTGCGCCACCGCCGACACCCACCCCCAGGAGCTCCGGCTGCTCCAGATGCTGATGTCGGAGTGGCGGGCCGTCGTGCCCGTCGACGACGCCCTGCGCGTGGTGCCCTCCGCCATGCGACTGTTGGACCGGGCCCGCCAGGCGCTCGACGAGGCCCAGCGGAGCGGGGCGCTCGACGACGGCGACGCCCTCGACCGGGTCATCACGTGGGCCGCGGCGACGGCCGGCATCCTCCAGGTCAGCCGTCTCGACGTCTTCGATGCCGAGCTCTTCGACGGCCAGCGCCTGGCCGCGGCGTTCTTCGTCGACCTGCTGGTGGGGTGGGGGGCGGACCGGTCGGCCATCGAGCGCGTCTCGCTGCTGGTCGACGAGCTGGCCGCCCACGGCCCGCTGGCCCCGCTGCCCGCCGAGGTGGCCTGAAGCGGGCGTGTCGGCGCCGTCCCGACGGATCGCGTCACGAGATGCGCACCCCTCGGGCGATGGTCAAGGCTCCACTTCCGTCGGTAGCGTGCCGATACCCCGATGGCCCGCCACGTCCGTCGACCCCTCCGCGCCCGCATGCACCGTCCTCGTCGTCACCGTCCCACCCACCCTCGGCCCGTCCGCGCCGTCCTCGTCGCCGTCCTCGGCCTCGTCGCGCAGCTGCTGACGCTCGGGCCCCTGGCCGTCCCGGCCGCCGCCCAGTCGTCGTTCGCCTTCGTCGGCGGTGGGTTCGGCCACGGCGTCGGCATGAGCCAGTACGGCGCCAAGGGTCGGGCCGACGCCGGCCAGAGCGCCGCGGACATCCTGGGCTTCTACTACCCGGGCACCTCCATCGCCGCCACCGACCCCGCCGGGCCCCGGGTGAAGTTGGCCGACTCGTCCGCCCCCGAGGTGTGGTCGGCGACGTCGGGGCTGACGGCGCAGGCCGCCGACGGGGCCCCTTCGGCCCTGGCCGCCCCCGGTGAGCGCGTCGCCTTCCGCCTGAGCGGCTCGACGGTCTACGTCCGGCGCGTGGCGCCCACGGCCGGTCCCGAGACGGTGGCCGCGGTGGGCGTCCCGCTGTACGTGACCTGGACCCCGGGCCAGCGCGTCGACCTGTCCAGCAGCGGGAAGGGCTACACCTTCGGACGGCTGGTGATCCGGCCGAAGTCGGGCACGCTCGAGGTGGTCCTCGACCAGCTGAGCATGGACCAGTACCTCTACGGGCTGGCCGAGGTGCCGGCGTCGTGGCCGGTCGCCGCGCTCGAGGCGCAGGCCATCGCCGGGCGCTCCTACGCCGCCTACCGCCTGGCCCACCCGCAGAGCTCGACCTTCGACCTCTACGCCTCGGTGCTCGACCAGTACTACGCCGGCGCCGACCACGCGGCAGGTCCCAGCGGCGCCCGCTGGGTGGCCGCGGTCGACGCCACCAGCGGCCGTACGGTCACCTCCGCCGGGGTCGCCATCCAGGCGTTCTACTCGTCGAGCAACGGCGGGGCGACCGAGGACAGCGGCTACGTCTGGGCCACCTCCTACCCGTGGTTCCGTGCCGCCGCCGATCCGCACGACGCGGCGGCGGGGAACCCGAACGCCAGCTGGACCGAGACCTACACCGGGGCCGAGCTGGGGTCGTGGTTGGCCGCCGCCGGGAGGGGCAACGTCGGGACGGTCACCGGCGTGAGCATCGGCGGCAACGTCGGTGCGTCCGGTCGGGTCGACAAGGCCACGGTCACCGTCACCGGCACGGCCGGGCGGATCACCGTCACCGGCAACCAGCTGCGCTCGGCCGTGAACGCCAAGGCGCCGGCCAGTCGCGACCTCCTCAGCACGCGGTTCACCGTGGGCGGCGCCGCGGCGGCTCCGGCGCCGCCGGCATCGCAGCCGCCCTTCGGCCAGTTCCAGTTCGGCGTCCCGTTCGGCACGACCCACGTGATCGCCGCGGGCTGGGTGGTCGACGGCGACGCGCCCCGCTCGCCGACGACGGTCCTCATGACCGTCGACGGCAAGGTGGTGGCCGGCGGTCCGGCCGCCATCTCGTGGCCGACCCTCTCGGGCGACCCCACCTTCGGAGCTGAGCACGGGTTCTTCCTGGCCGCGCCGGCCCGGAACCGGAGCCACAAGGTCTGCGTCTTCGCCATCGACCAGGGGGGCGACCAGCACCGCCTGCTGGGCTGCAAGGACGTGGTTCGTCCGGCGGCCAAGCGTCGGCGCTAGCGGGAGCGGTCCGGGTCGGCCTCGTCGTCGGCCTCGACCTCGGCCAGCAGCCGCTCCACCGACGTGAGCGGCAGGCCCACCACGTTGTGGTAGCTCCCCTCGATCCGCTCGACGAAGCGACCACCGATGCCCTGGATGCCGTAGGCGCCGGCCTTGTCCCGTCCCTCGCCGGTGGCGACGTAGGCCGCGATCTCTCCAGCGGTCATGGATCGGAACCACACCACGGTGGTCTCGACGGCGCATTCCTCGACGTCGTCGCGACGCACCGCCACGCCGGTGATCACCCGGTGGGACCGCCCGGCCAGGGCGGCGACGCCGGCCCGGGCCCCATCCGCGTCCGCCGGCTTGCCCACCACCCGGTCGTCCACTACGACGACCGTGTCGGCGGCGACCACGACCGCCCGCGGCCCGACCTGCTGGGCGGCGGCCGCCGCCTTCGTGCGGGCCAGCCGCTCCACCAGCGCCTCGGGCGCCTCGCCGTGCCGGGGTGCCTCGTCGACGTCGACCGCCACCACCTCGAAGGGGCGGCCGAGCAGCGCCAGCAGCTCCCGGCGGCGCGGCGACGCCGAGGCGAGGACGAGGCGGGATCCCGTGGTCGCCACCTCAGCCCCCCGAGCCGGCCGACTCGGCGTCCGACCCCAGTCCCTCGTCGCTGTCGGCCGTCTCGTACCACCGGTCGGGGAGCGCCACCGGTCGGGGGCCGTGGGTGTGGCCGCGGCGGGCCCGCACGCCCTCGGCGGTCATCTCCTCGTCGCGGTCCAGAGCCCCCAGCAGCTCGACCAGCTGCTGGCGCGACTGGAGCTGATTGAGGGCCAGCCGGGTCTCGCCCCCCACCCGGTAGCCCTTCAGGTACCAGCCGGTGTGCTTGCGGAACTCCTTGACCCCCATGTGGGGCGACCAGGCGACCAGCAGGTCGAGGTGCTCGACCATCGTGTCGCACACCTCGCCCAGGCGGGGTCGGGGCGGGGCCGGCCGACCGGCGAAGGCGGCGGCCAGCTCGCCGAACAGCCACGGTCGCCCGAGGCAGCCGCGGCCGACCACCACGCCGTCACAGCCCGTGGCCTCGACCATCCGCAGCGCGTCGGCCGCCTCCCAGATGTCGCCGTTGCCCAGCACGGGGATCGACGTGATGGCTGCCTTCAGCTCGGTGATGGCGGCCCAGCGGGCGTCGCCCGAGTAGCACTGCTCGGCGGTGCGGGCATGGAGGGCCACCGCCGCGCAGCCCTCACCCTCGGCGATGCGCCCCGTCTCGAGGAACGTCAGGTGGTCGTCGTCGACCCCCATCCGGAACTTGGCCGTCACCGGGACCGACCCGGCGGCCCCCACCGCGGCGGCCAGGATCGACCGGAGCAGCTTGCGGCGCACCGGCAGCGCGGCACCGCCGCCGTGGCGGGTGACCTTGGGGACGGGACAGCCGAAGTTCAGGTCGATGTGGTCGACGTGGTCGGTCGCCACCAGGCGCCGGACGGCTTCGCCGACGGTGGCCGGGTCGATGCCGTAGAGCTGCAGGCTCCGCGGGACCTCGTCGGCGGCGAACGAGGCGAGCCGCCGGGTCTTGTCGTTGCCCTCCAGGTAGGCCCGCGCCGTGATCATCTCGCCCACGTAGAGGCCGGCGCCGTGACGTCGGCACAGCGACCGGAACGGCGCGTTGGTGACGCCCGCCATGGGGGCCAGCACCACCGGTGGCCAGACCTCGAGGGGTCCGATCCGCAACGGCTGTCGCCCGACGGTCCCGGTGCCCGCAGCGCTCACGGTGCGTCGTGGACCGCGGCGCGGGCGTCGCGCCCCTCGGCCCGGCGCTCACGCAGCCGGGCGCCCCGCGACCACTCGAGGGGGTCGAAGCCCGGCGGGTCGTCCGCCACCGCGGCGGGGTCCACCAACTGGGTGCCGAGGAACATCTCGACCAGCAGCGGGCGGTCGAGGATCTGCCCGACGCAGTTCACCCCGCCGGCCATGGCTCCGGCGATCCCGTGGCCGGAGGCGGTGTTCGCCCCCACCAGCCAGAGCCCCTCGATCTCGGTGCGGTGCTGGGGTCGGCGGTCGCCGCTCTGGTCGGGTGAGTGCAGGTACCCGTAGCTGGTGCCGCCGCTGGAGCGGGTGTAGCGCTCGTGGCTGAGCGGGGTTGCCAGCTCCTGGTGCACGACGTGGGCGCGGAGCGGTCCGAGCACCGACTCCGCCGCGGTCAGGAGCAGCTCGGTCAGCTCGGCCTTGCGGGCCCGGTACGTCTCGTCGCGGCGGTAGGGCGCGCCGTGGGCCGGACCGTCGGACAGCCCCCACCACGCGTAGCCACGCGGGGCGAGCGTCATCACCTGGAGGTTGGTGTGGCCCGGGGGGCAGAGGTGCACGTTGCCCGGGTCCTTGTGCGACGCCGTGGCGATGTAGGCGAACGCGGTGCCCTCGGGCAGCTCGCCGGCATCGAGGCGGTCGTAGAGGCCGTCGGTCTCGAAGGACGGGAACACGAAGTGGTTGGTGTTGGGACCGTCCAGTTCGCGGTCGATCACCAGGTACAGGCACACCAGCCCGAGCGTCATGGTCGCCTGGGAGGCCCAGCTCACCGTGGCCGGGTCCCACTGCGTGCGGTCCACCAGCTCGAGCACGGTTCGGCGGTGGTCGGCGTTCGACACCACCACCGGGGCGTGCAGCACCGTGCCGTCCTCGAGGCGCACGCCCTGTACGACACGATCGGTCACGAGGATCTCGTCGACGCCGCTCAGGCAGCGCACCTCGCCGCCGCACGCCTCGACCACCTGCACCAGGCGGGCCGACAGCGCTTGGCCGCCACCCTCGGGGAAGGCGGCGCCCCGCATGTAGTGGTCGATGATGCCGGCGTGCATGGCCACTGCGGTGGTGCGCGGGCCGCCCGCGTAGAGCCCCGACCAGTGGTCGAGCACCGCCCGGGCCCCGTCGGACAGCTCGGCGTGGTCGAACAGCTCGCCCAGGGTGCGGAACGCCCACGTGTCGAAGGTGGGGGTCTCGGCGCCGGGCACCAGGCGCGCCCGGCTCTCGGCGGCCACGGCGCGCAGGACCTCGACGCAGCGCTCGATGCCGGCCCGGTCGTCGGGGAAGGCGTCGACGAGTCGGTTCCGGTAGGCGTCCCAGTCGGCGGGCACCCGAAAGGTGCGGTCGGGGAAGTGGAGCGTGTCGAAGCCGTCGGGGTCGAGGGGACGGAACCGCACGCGGTCGCCCATGCCCAACGCCCCGAAGATGGTGGGGAAGAGGCCGCCCGGCCCACAGTCGCCCAGGTAGTGGACGCCGACGTCGAACTCGTAGCCGGCGTCGCCGTGGTGGCGGCGGAAGGCCGTGGCGTTCCCGCCGGCGACGTCGTGGCGCTCGACCACCAGCACGCGTCGTCCGGTGGCCGCGAGGCAGGCCGCCGCGGTCAGCCCGCCCGGGCCCGACCCGACGACGACGGCGTCCCAGTACTCGGTCTCGTGCTCGGTCCCCACCTCGGTCATGGTTGTCCCACCTCCTCGGGCGCACGGCCCACGATCGTCCGGTAGCCGACCGGATCGGTGGCGCCCTCGGTGCACAGGCAGACCACCACCGCCTCGGGCCCGAGGCCCAGGACCGCCAGCGACCCGCCGGCGGGTCGAGCCGCGGCCAGCAGCGCCGCCACCGAGGCGGCCCCGGTCTCGCCCACCACCAGGCCGGCATCGGCGAGGCGGCGCATGGCCTCGCGTGCGTCGTCGTCGTCGACGGTCACGCACCGGTCGATGCCGGCCCGCATGGCCGGCCAGGCCACCGGCGAGACCGTGCCGCAGTTCATGCCGGCCATGATCGAGGTGTGCGGTCCGGGCACCGTGACGGGCCCGTCGGCCTCGATGGCGGCGACGAGGCACGCGGCCGAGGTGGGCTCGACGGCGATGCGGGCCGGCCCGTCGGGCGGTCCGGCGGGCCAGTGGGCCACCGCGGCGACGGCCAGCGCGCCGACGCCGACGGGGACCACCACCGCGTCGGGCCGCTCGATCCCGAGGATGGCCATCTGCTCGTCGATCTCCTCGAAGATCGTGGCGTACCCGGCCGCGATGTCGGTCGGCACCTCGGTGTAGCCGGCCCAGGAGGTGTCGCTGACCACCAGGTGACGGTCGTCGGCCAGCGCCGCCGCGGTGGCGACCGCGTGGTCGTAGTCGCCGTCGACCACGCTCACCGTGGCGCCCTCGCCGGCGATGGCGTCGATGCGGGCGTCGACGGTCCCGGCCGGCACGAAGATGTGGGCGCCCACGCCGAGCCAGGCGGCGGCCCGTGCCACGGCGCGGCCGTGGTTGCCGTCGGTGGCCGTCACCAGGGTGACTCCGGCCAGCTGGTCGGCCGCGGCCCGACGGAGCTCGTCGTGGGACGTCGAGGTCGGGTCGAGACCGAGCCGTCGGCCCACGAGGCAGGCCGTGGCCCACGAAGCCCCCAGGATCTTGAAGGCGGGCAGGCCGAAGCGGTCGGCCTCGTGCTTCACGAGCACACGCGCCGCACCCACCTGCTCGGCCACGGTGGCGACGTCGACCAGGGGCGTCGGCCGGTAGCCCGGGATGCCGCCATGGAAGGTGCGCGGGCCCGGTCCGGGGCGCAGCGCGCCGCCGGCGGCCACGTCGGCCGCAGTGCCACGGAAGGGGTTGACGACGACGGCGCCCACGGCGCCCGAGCGTAGGGGAGGGCGACGTGGACCGTCGGGGCCGGTCGGCCCCGCCTGCCGGAGGCGGACGGGGTGGGGGGTCCCGTCGTACAGTGCGGGGGACCGACACCGGGGAGAGCACGATGCGTCGAGGGCAGTGGACACTGGGGATCCTGGCTGCGGCCGGGCTGCTGGCGGCCTGCACGCCGCCGCCTCCTCCTCCGCCGGATCCCACGCCGCCCACCATCGTCGCCTTCACCGCGGCGGCGGCCCGGACCGAGGCGCCGGTGACGGCCACCTACTCGTGGTCGATCTCGGACCCGAACCCCGACCTGCTCACCTGCCGCCTCGACGTCGACTCCGACGGCAGCTGGGAGCGCACCCTCACGCCCTGCACCAACGCGCACCTCGCGGTCGCCAACTTCACGGCCGCCGGCGACCGCACCGCCACCCTCGAGGTGAGCGACGGCACGTTCCCCGCCGTGACCGCCACCACCGTCGTGCCCGTCGCAGCCGGGCCGTCGGAGAGCTTCGACATCGTCCTCCGCCTCGACCCCTCGATGCCCCTCGTCTACCAGGCGGCGTTCACCGCGGCCGAGGCCCGCTGGGAGCAGGTCATCACCGCCGGGGTCCCCGACGTCTACGCCGAGATCGGGCCCATCCCGATCCTCGCCGACTGGGTGACCCCGTACGCGGGCATCGTCGACGACGTCATCATCGACGGCCGGTCCGGGCCCATCGACGGCTCGGGCCAGGTGCTCGGTCGGGCGGGTGCCTTCGGCTCGCGGGAGTTCAGTGGGCTGCCCTACTGGGGCGTGATGGAGTTCGACGAGGACGACCTGGCCGACCTCGCGGCGGAGGGCACGCTCGACGCCGTCATCCTCCACGAGATGGGCCACGTGCTCGGCGTGGGTGGGACCTGGCTCACCAAGGGCCTCGTCAGCGGGATCCCGCTCGACCCGCGCTTCACCGGCGCCGCGGCCAACGCCGTGTGGCAGGAGCTCAGCGGGACGACGCAGCTGGTCCCGGTGGAGGACGACGGCGGCGTGGGCACGCAGTGGGTGCACTGGCGCGAGGAGACGTTCGGCAGCGAGCTCATGACCGGCTACCTCGGAGGTGCCCTCAGCCCGTTGAGCCTCCTCACCATCGCCGGCTACGCCGACCTCGGCTACGGCGTGGACTTCACCCAGGCCGACCCGTACAGCCTCCCCGGCGGCTGGAGCTACCTGCGGCGCCCCGGGCGCAAGCTGAACGTGGAGTGGCTCACCCCCTGACCGCCCGTCTCCGGAACCCGTCCGAACGTTCGGGGATGGGCGGCCGCCCAGCGGCGTCAGCGCTCGACAGAACCGGCGGTGCGCTCCTGGTGGTGCCGGACGATCTCCTCGGCGACATCCGCCGCCTCCTCCCGCAGTCGACGGCGGGTGTAGCGGAGGAGCAACATCCCCGTGCCCTGGATGTCGTTCTGGCGTCGGAGGTGGGCGTCCATCTGGTACGGCAGCGTGTGCCAGGTGAGCGAGTCGCACTCGATGCCGAGCCGTGCCTCGGGAAAGGCGAAGTCGACGAAGTAGAGGCGCGACCCGACCACCACGGGGTGCTCGCGGACCGCCTCCGGGAGCGACGTCGTCCGGAGCAGGCGCCGCATCGCCTGCTCGAAGGGCGTGCCTTCGGTCACCTCGCGGTCGGCCAGCACCTGGCGGGCGACGGCGATGCCCGGCTGGCCTCGCCGCCGCAGCGCAGCCACCCGTTCGGCGAAGGCGTCGTAGGAGGTGTCGCCGGCTGCGACCGCGTCGTCGAGGAACCGGCCGACCCGGTCGGCCGGCCAGTAGCGCCCCACATCGATCAACGTCCGCTCGACCGACGTCACCGGTATCCCGTCGACCCGGGCGATGTCGGCCGGCCCCAGACGACGGGTTTCGTGGCACCGCCACGGACCGCTCGGGCGATGGCTGCCCAGCGGGAGGAGGATCTCGATGGATCGACCGCGATGACGTCCGCGGGCCCACAGGACCGCGGCGGCCCGATGGGCGACCAGGGCCTGCGGTCCGCCGGCCAGCGCTGCGGCCATGGCGTCCTGGCGCGACGACGGCGTCGTTCCGAGCAGCGCGTACACACCGGCTGGTCGTGCTCGGAGCCGGCCGGAGGCCACGAGGCGGCGGATCGCCGCGGTCGACAGTCCCAACGCTCGGAGCTGTCCTGCGCTGACCAGCCCGTGCTGGCGCGACGCGATCGAGCCGAGCTCGTCGTTCTGGCGGCGGTCCACATCGGTCCCTCGGGTCGAGGACGGCAGGGGGAAGCGCCGGGCCACACCGTAGGCCGCGGCGCGCCGGGCGCGCTCGCTCGGGTCGCCGTGACCGTTCTGTCGGGGTGCAGCACCGGTCTCCGGCGCCGGACCCCGAACGTTCGGAAAGGGGAGCGGTCGGAAGGGGGCGGTCGGAAGGGGGAGCGGGGCGGTCAGCGGGAGCGGAGGGCGTCGACGCTGAGCACGCCCAGCGCGGCCCAGATGAGCCCGAAGCCGGCCCACCGCTCCGGCGGCATGGACTCGCCGAACCACCACCAGCCCAGGAGCAGCTGGCCGAAGGGCGTCAGGTACTGGAGCAGCCCGACGAGCACCAGCGGGATGCGGCGCGTGGCGGACCCGAAGAGCAGGAGCGGCACCGCCGTCACCACGCCGAGGCCGACCAGCCGCACGTCGAGCCAGCCGTCGTGGTGGGCGAAGGTGCTGCGACCCGACACCACCGCCAACACCAGGCCGGCCGCGGCCACGGGCACCAGGCTCACGGTCTCGGCGGCCAGGGAGGCCACCGTGGGGAGGTGCACCTGCTTCTTGAGGAAGCTGTAGCCGGCGAAGGTGACGGCCAGGACCAGGGCGATCCAGGGCACCTCGCCGTAGCCCAGCGTCAGCACGACCACCGCCAGGCCGCCGAGCCCGACCGCCACGCGCTGGAGCGGCCGCACCTCCTCGCCCAGCAGCACCACCCCGGCCAGCACGGTGATGATCGGGTTGATGAAGTAGCCGAGGGAGGCGTCGATGACGCGGTCCGCGCTGACCGCCCACACGTAGGTCAACCAGTTGAGCGAGAGCAGGAGCCCGGCCCCGGCGATGCGGGCGAAGCGCGCCCGGTCGTGGCGCAGCTCGGTGACCAGGTGCGCGTCGCCCCGGGCGACCAGCACGATCGCGACCAGCAGGAACGACCACACGACGCGGTGGGCCAGGACCTCCCAGGCGTTCGCCGGCCCGAGGGCGTGGAAGTACAGGGGGAACAGGCCCCACAGGCCGTAGGCGGCGACGCCGGCGGCCATCCCCCGGCGGTGCTCGCCGGCGGCCCGACCGGTGCCCGGGTCCGTGCCGGGGTCGGCACCCACGCCCGCCGCCGCGGGCCGGTTCACAGCAGCGACCGCAGGAGCTCCCGGGTGCGGGTGCGCTCGGGATCCCGCAGCGTGTACTCCACGGCCACGAACTCGGTGACACCCACCTCGGCCAGCCCGCGGATGGCGCGGGCGACGGTCGCCTCGTCGCCGACCACGGCGACGTCGGCCGGTCCCTCGACCCCCTCGAGGTCGAGCATGGCCCGGTACGACGGCAGGAACCCGTAGAGCTGGAAGGTGGAGGCCGCCCGCTCGCGTGCCGCGGCCTCGTCGTCGGTCACGCACACGGGCAGGCAGGCGACCACACGTGGCGCCGGCCGACCCGCCTCGGCGGCGGCCGCCGTGATGGACGGGACGATGTGGGAGGCGAGCGTCCGGGGTCCGGTCATCCACGTGACCGTGCCCGCCGTCCGGGTGCCCGCCAGCGCCAGCATCCGGGGCCCGAGCGCGGCCACGACGACATCGGGGGCGGCGATCCCCGGGGGCAGCGACAGCCCTGCGCTGACGCGGATGGTCTCGCCGTCGGTGGCGGCGCCCTCGCCGGCCAGGAGCGGCAGGAGGGCGTCGAGGTACTCCCGCATGTGGCGGGCCGGCCGATCGAAGGACAGCCCGAACATGTTCTCGATCACCATCTGGTGCGAGAGCCCGATGCCCAGCGTGAGGCGACCTCCCGACGCCGCCTGCGCGGTGAGGGCCTGGGCGGCCATGGTCACGGGGTGGCGGGGGTAGGTCGGGACGACGGCGGTGCCGAGGTCGATGTCGTCGACCTCCCGCCCGAGGATGGCCAGCACCGAGAGGGCCTCGAAGCCGAAGATCTGCGGCAGCCAGAACGAGGCGAACCCGTGCTCGGCCGCAGTGGCGGCCGATCCGACGATCTGGTCGATGGAGCCGCCGTCGGCGTTGGACGAGTCGAAGATCCCGATGCGCATGGGCGCACGCTACCGCCGACCGCGAACCGGCCGAGGGGGTGATCCGCGCCCGCCGGGCAGCCGCTCGGTACCGTTCGGCCATGTCGCTGGTCGGACGTCGGGCGGAGGGCGCTGCGGGACGCGGCCCGTTCCCCCGCCCGCTGTTCCGCCTCGAGGAGCTGCTCGAGACCCGGTTCGAAGCCGCCCGCGAGGAGTTGGTCGAGCGCCACGGCGGATCGTGGGTGGCCATCGCCCGCGACGGGGTCGTCGCCGTGAGCCCGTCACGGGCGGCCGCCGAGGCCGACGCGCTGGAGTGGTGCGCCGCGGGCACGTTCATCGTCCGCCCGGTCACCCGCGCCCGGCATCCCTCCACCCGCCTGGTGGCCGCGGGCCGCACCTGAGCAACGGGCAGCTGGCTCGGGTCGGGCTCAGCTCGGGTCGGGACGGTGGAGCCGGACGAGGCGGTGGTCGGGCGTGACCAGGCGCCGGGCGAGGCCGAGGGCGACGATCGAGGTGGTCGTCGCCACCGAGCCGAGCACCAGGAACATCACCGCCGCCTGCACCCGCACCGCCTCCAGGGGCGGCGTCCCGGCCAGGATCAGGCCGACCATGGCCCCGGGGAGGAAGACCACGCCCGTGGCCTTGGTGGTCTCGACCTGAGGGATCAGCGCGGTCCGCACCGCGTCCCGCAGGTAGGGGTGCACCGCGGCCCGTCCGGCGTGGCCGAGGGCGAGGCGGGCCTCCACCTCGTCGCGCCGGTCGGTGAGCTCGGCCACGACGCGGCGACCGACCAGCGCGGTGGCGGCCAACGAGTTCCCGATCACCATGCCGGCCAGCGGCACGATCGTGCGACCGCTGGCCGGGAAGATGCCCAGGCCCAGCAGCACCCCCATGCTCAACGCCGTGGCCGCCGCGAACGCCACGGCGGCCAGGCGCGTCGCGCCCGGGACCTCGGGAGCGCGCCGGCCGGTGGTCCACGCCGCGAACCCCACCATGGCGACCACCCAGGTCCACGACCACCACAGCGGACGTCCGTCCTCGATGACCAGGCCCAGGGCGGCGCCGACCGCCAGGAGCTGGCCGAGGGCGCGGGCGCACGCCCACAGGATCGAGCGCTCCAGCCCGAGCCGGCGCCACAGCGAGACGCCGACCGCGACGCCGACGAGCACGAGCGAGGTGGCCAGCCCGACGTTGCCGATGTCCGCGCTCACGACGTCGACTCCACGCCCGCCACCCGACCGTCCTCGATCCGCACGACCACGTCGGCCAGCCGCGCCACCTGGTCGGGGTCGTGGCTGACCCACACGATCGTCAGGCCGGCGGCCACGAGCCCGGTGGCCAGCGCTTCGACGGCGTCGCGGCTCTCGGGGTCGAGCGACGAGGTCGGCTCGTCCATGAGGATCACCTCGGGGCCGGTGGCGAGGGAGCGGGCGATGCACATCCGTTGCGCTTCGCCCCCCGAGAGGGTGGCGGCGTCTCGGTCGACCAGCTCGGCGTCGAGGGCGACCCGCTCGCACAGCCGGGCGGCGGCGCCGACGTCGATCGTCGGGTCGGCCACCCGGAGGTTGGCCAGGACGTCGCCGGCGAAGGGCGTCGGTCGCTGGAAGACCATCCCCACCCGGCGGCGGAGCTCGAGGGGGTCGAGGTGGTCGAGGGGGGTGCCGCGGAAGGTCACCGTGCCCGACGTGGGCACCTCGAGTCGGTTGCAGAGCCGCAGGAGGGAGGACTTGCCGGAGCCGGACGGGCCGACCAGTGCGACCAGCCCGGTCCCGGGCAACTCGAGGTCGATCCCCCGCAGCACGGGTCGCCCGTCGAGCACCAGCTCGACGCCGTCGAAGGTGAACAGTGCGGCGATGGCCGGAGCGTAGGCCGAACCGGTCAGCCCTCCACGAAGGGTGCGAGCAGGCGGACCACTGCGAGGTCGTCGGTGGCCAGCTCCTCGGTGGTGTCGCTCGCGACCACGAGCGGACAGGTGCCCTCGGTGGCGCCGATCGTCGTGGCGGTGACCACGTCGCCGGTGGCCGCCTCGCGGAGGGTCACCTCGTAGGTGGCGGCGCGGAGGTGCACCACCTGGCCGCTGGGACGGCCGTCCTCGTCCTCGTAGCCGCCGCACTCCCGGACCACCGCTCCGGGGGTGGCGACGGCGCAGGCGACGAGCTCGATCTCGGCCAGGGCGTCGTGGTCGGGTTGCCAGTCGACGCGCCAGTGGTCCGGGAGGTCACCGGTGCGCTCGGCGAGGTGGCCCGCCGTCCCCTGGAACACCACGACGGGGTGGGGCCCCGGTGCGTCGGGTCGGTACTCGGCGGCCCGACGCTGGCCGGCGCCCGCGCAGACGGCCTCGAAGTCGGAGGAGAACAGCGGGGCGACCGAGGTGGTGGTCGCCTCGGCGGCGCGGTCCCGCTCGGTGCCGCCCTGGGCGGCCGCCGGCTCGGCCCCGCGGTCCCCGCAGCCCGCGGCGACGAGCGCCGCGGCCAGTGTCAGGACGCCGGCCGCGGCCCGCATCGGACCGCGCCGACGGGGGTGGATGGTGCTGCTGGGAGGCGCATCCATGGCCGCGACGCTATCGGCGTCGGGGGCAAGACGCACACGCCGAGCGATATGGTGACCACAGAGAGTGGTGGACTGCGATCGTCGGCCACGTCGACGGCCGGGGGTGCGGGAGTCGGTGGGGGCCTGTCACACTGTGCACATGCATGGGGCGGGCGGCGGTGGGGACGAGCGCGGGGACACGCGCCGGGACTCGACGGAGGGCGAGTCGGCCGGCGAACGGGGACGTTCCGGAGCCGGCACCCACGTCGAGGTGGTCGAGGTCGGTCCGCGGGATGGGCTCCAGTCGGACCCGTCGCTGATCGGCACCGAGGCGAAGGTCGAGCTGATCGGCCGGGCGGTCAAGGCCGGCGTCCGTCGCATCGAGGCCGTCAGCTTCGTGAACCCGAAGCGGGTGCCGCAGATGGCCGACGCGGACGAGGTCATGGCGGCCCTGCCGCGGGAGATGGGGGTCAACTACATCGGCCTCGTCCTCAACCGTCGGGGTCTGGAGCGGGCCATCGAGACCCGGGTCGACGAGATCAACGTCGTGGTCGTGGCCTCCGACACCTTCGCCCGGCGGAACCAGGGCGACGACACGTTCGGGCTGGTCGAGGCGGCCGCCGAGATCTGCCGGGCGGCCCGCGAGGCGTGGCTGCCGGCGACCGTGACCGTGGCGGCCAGCTTCGGGTGCCCGTACGAGGGCGAGGTGCCGCCGTCGCGGCTGCGGCGCGTCCTCGAGCGCATCGTCGAGGCCGAGCCGGCGGAGATCGCCCTGGCCGACTCCATCGGTGCCGCCTCGCCGCGTGACGTGCGGGAGCGGCTCGCCGTGGCCCGCTCGGTCATCGGCGACGCCAACATCGACCTGCGCTGCCACTTCCACAACACCCGCAACACGGGGCTGGCCAACGCGGTCGCCGCGGTCGAGGCCGGGGTGCGGATCCTCGATGCGTCGATCGGCGGCATCGGCGGGTGCCCGTTCGCCCCGGACGCCACCGGCAACATCCCCACCGAGGACCTCGTCTACCTGCTGCACCGAATGGGCCATCCCACCGGGATCGACCTCGGGGCGCTCGTCGAACACGTCCCCTGGCTGGTGGAGACGCTCGAGCACTCGGTCCCGGGGCTCGTGTCGCGGGCGGGCGTCTTCCCGGGTTCGGCCCGTGGCGCCGACGAGCCCGGGCGGCCGCTGGACTGAGCCGGTCCCGGGTTGGTCCCGGCCGGGGCACCGACCGTACGCTCGGGTCATGGCGACGGCGGGGCGACGGGGGACCACGGTCACCGCGCCCGGGCGCGGCCCCGCCTACCAGCAGGTGGCCGACGAGCTGCGACGGCTCATCGTCGACGGCGTCCACGCTCCCGGCGACCGCCTCCCGGGTGAGGCCGAGCTGTGCGAGCAGTTCGGCGTCAGCCGTTCGACCATCCGTGAGGCCATCCGGACCCTGGAGGCGCAGCACCTGGTGGTCACCACACGTGGCACCACCGGGGGGTCGTTCGTGGTGCGACCGGAGGTCGACCGGATCGAGGCCGACCTCGGCCTCGCTCTGGGGCTGCTCGCCGCGGCGGACCGGGTCAGCATCGACAGCATCGTGGAGGTGCGCGAGCTCCTCGAGGCGCCGTGCGCGGCGATGGCGGCGCGCCGGCGGACTGCCGAGCAGCTCGAGGAGCTGCGGGAGCTGGCCGACCACGACGACCACGAGCTGTTCCACCTGGCACTGGTGGATGCGGCGGGCAACGAGCTGGTGGGGGCCATGACCCGGCCGCTCCTGGCCGTGTTGCGGGATCGGCTCGATCGGGGTCGGGCGGCCGAGGCGTTCTGGGACCAGGTGCACGACGAGCACCGTCGGATCCTGGCCGCCGTGGAGGCCGGCGACGCGGTGGCGGCCGAGGTGGAGATGCGGGCGCACCTGCGCTCGCTCACCGAGGAGTACCGCAAGATCGAGGTCCGCGACTCCTGAGCCGGGGTGGACTCAGCTGATCGAGGCGCTGGTCCTGCGCCGACCGAGAGCCTGCAGCGTCACCACCAGCGGCCGGTCTGGGGTGACATCCTCCAGTCGCCGCGGGGCGAGAGCGCGACCGTGCCGACCTTCGGGCCGTTGGGGAGGGCGTCGCGCTTGAACTGGCTGGCGGTGAAGCGGCGGAGGAAGACGCCCAGCCAGCGGGCGATCGTCGCGTCGTCGTAGCGTCCGGCGAAGGCCAGGCCGGCGAGGTACGCCACAGCTGCCGGGGCGTCGCCGTGGCGGATGGTGCGGTACAGGAAGAAGTCGTGCAGCTCGTAGGGGCCGACGAGGTCCTCGGTGCGCTGGGTGAGGTCACCGTCGCCGGTGAGCTCGGGGGAGACGGGCGTGTCGACGATGTCGTGGAGGACCGGGGCCACGGCCGCGAACTCGTCCCACGCCGCCGCGGTGGACACGACGTGGCGCACGAGGGTCTTCGGGATGCCGACGTTCACGTTGTACATCGACATGTGGTCGCCGTTGAACGTGCACCACCCGAGCGCCAGCTCGGACAGGTCGCCGGTGCCCACCACGAGCCCGCCGACGAGGTTGGCGGTGTTCATGAGGAGCAGCGTCCGGAGGCGGGCCTGGGTGTTCTCGTAGGCGACGTCCTCGGTGACGCCGTCGTGGCCGATCGCTGCCAGCGCGGTGGACGAGAGCTCCTCGATGCGCACCATCCGCACCGTGGCGCCGAGCTCCCGACCGAGCCGCTCGGCGTTGGACTGGGTGCGGCCGGAGGAGGCAGGGCCGGGCATGACCAGGCAGGTGAGCCCGCTGCGGTCCCACCCGGCCAGGTCGAGGGCACGGACGACCGTGATGGCGGCCAGGGTGGAGTCGAGCCCGCCGGAGAGGCCGAGCACGGCCCGGCGGGTGCCGGCACCCTCCATGGCGGTGATGAGGCCGTTGGCGCAGAGCTCGATGATCTCCTCGCACCGTTCGCGTCGGCGGGCCTCGTCGTCGGGCACGAAGGGGTGGGCGTCGACCTCGCGGCGGAGGTCGTCGGGGGCGGGGGAGGGGGTGGGGGTGACGACCGAGCGCAGGACGGTCGGCTGCTCGTCGGGGTGCAGCGGGGTCCACGTGGAGGAGTGGCGACGGGCGTGGCGGAGCGAGGCGACGTCGACGTCGGCCACCACCAGCTGGGGCTCGCGGGCGTAGCGGCGGCCCTCGGCCACCACGTTGCCGTTCTCGGCCACGATGACGTCGCCGCCGAAGACCGTGTCGGCGGAGGATTCGGTCGGCCCGCACGACACGTAGACGTAGGCGCAGGCGGTGCGGCCGGACTGGGCCCGCACCAGCGTGCGCCGCCAGTCGGCCTTGCCCAGGACCTCGTTCGAGGCCGAGAGGTTCACCACGACCTCCGCGCCGGCCCGGGCCAGCGCCACGCCTGGCGGGTCGGGTGCCCAGACGTCCTCGCAGATCTCGACGGCGAAGCGGGTGCCGTCGGGCAGGCGGACCACCAGCCCCTCCTCGACGGCCAGCCCCGGCACGCCGACCACCTCGAGCGAGGTGGGCGGCAGTCCGACCAGCTGGTCGGAGGACGTGAACCAGCGCTGCTCGTAGAACTCGCTGTAGGTGGGCAGGAACCGCTTGGCCACGGCACCGACGGCCGTGCCGTCGGCCAGCACCACGGCCGCGTTGACCAGCTTCGAGGCGACCCGCAGCGGCGCGCCGACCACCACGGCGACCCCCGTGCCGGCCGTCCGCTCGGCGAGCGCGCCGATGCCCTGCGCAACCGCGTCGAGCACGGCGTCGTTCCCCACCAGGTCGGCGATGGTGTAGCCGCACAACGCCAGCTCGGGGAAGGTCACGATCGCCACCTGCTCGGCGGCGGCCCGGTCGATCAGCTCGCCGATGCGCTCGACGTTGGTGGCCACGTCGCCCACCCGGACCCGTGGCACCGCGCCGGCCACCCGCAGGTACCGCCCCTCGGGGCGCGTGCCGACGGCGGCCAGCAGGACGGGGTCGACCTCGGCCGCGGTTGGGGGAGCGGGGATGGGGGACGACGCGGACGACGTCGGGTCGGTGGTCACGCCTTCGATGCTACGGGGCCGGCCCACCGTCGCCCTCGGACGTTCCGCCAGGCCGATGCCGCGGATGGCGAGGATCGTCGGGTGGGACGAGCCACGGCCGCCCGTCGGGCGCCACCGCGGCCGTGTAGTCCCACCCCCGATAGGTCTTGAGGTCGTGGTGGTGCCAGCACGGTCGCCGGAGGTTCTCCACCTCGGTGACCCGCACCCGGGCGTAGGGCAGGACGTGGTCGGCCTCGAGCCCGCGGGTGCGGTCGCACCCGGCCACGCCGCACTTGGGTTGTGACCACAGGAGCGCCACCTCCTGGGCGATGCGGGGCCCACGCCCGCCGTGGGTGACGTTCACGACGTCGACGCCGCGGGTGAGCACCAGCTTGAGCACCGCGTCGCCGAGCAGGTCGCGGGCCTCGCTGACGGGGATGGGGCCGAACCCGGCGATCTCGCACACCTCGCCGACGCCGACCGACCCGCGGACCAGTGCGGCCAGGTCCACCCGGATGAGCGCGAGGTGGCGCACCTGGGCTCGAGGCGGACGGCCCCCGGGGCGGGAACCGGTGCCGTCGCCCCCGTCGTCCGCCGCGCGGCCCGCCGCTCCGGCGGCGCCGAGCCCGACGAGCACGTCGAAGGCGTGCTGGTCCCGACCCTCCCACCGGTCCTTCGGCTGCTCGCGGCGGACCTGGCGGCCGTGGCGGTCGATGAGCTGCTGCAGCTCGGCGGTGAACCCGGCGGCATCGGCCACGGGGCCGCGCGCCCGGAGGTTCCAGGCGCCCTCGCCATCGGTCCAGGTGCGGCAGAACCGCTCACGCCGGATCCGCTTCGCCCGTCGCTCGGGATCGTCACGCTCGGCCTTGCGGCGAGCTGCCTCCTCCCGCAACCCGGCCAGCGTGTCGTCGCCCGCCCGGGTCAGGAGGTCGCGCTCGGCGTCGGGGTTGACGGCGGCAGCATCGGCGATGGTGCCGGCCTGGTCGGCCGAGAGCTGACCTGCGCACAGCGCCGCCCGGGTCTCGTCGAGGTCGCGCAGCCGCTCCGAGGCCCGCAGCTCGTCCCGAGCCCGACCGGCCGTGATGCCCTGGCGAGCTGCCAGCCACTCCTCGGCCGAGGCGAAGCCGGACCGCTTCCACTCGCCGGCCCCGGCGGCGCGGGCCGACACGAGGAGGCGCCCCGCCGTGCCCGCCCGCTCGAGCCGCGTGAAGGCATCGAGCAGCTCGGTGGCCTCGCCCGGCGGCAAGACCTCGGGGTCGACCGAGCCCACCAGCGCGCTGGCGGCCGCGGCCAGGTCGCGCACGAGCGCGGCCGGGACGGCGGTGAGCCGTCGCCCCTCGGTGAGGGCGGGGTCGGGTGGGAGCGAACTGGAGTTCGACACGCCCCACAGTCAATCAGGCACCACTGACAACGAGCCGAGGCTGCTATCCCAGCGGCTTCATGAACGACCAGAGGTGGCCCTCGGGGTCGCGGACGCTGTAGTCGCGGTAGCCGTAGGGCTGGTCGACCGGTGGGTAGACGACGTCGCCGCCCCGCTCCACCACGTGGCGGTGGTGCTCGTCGACGTCGTCGACCAGCACGACGGCCCCACCGGTGCAGGCACCGGTGGTGACGGGCGACGCCAGTCCGAACTCCCCGCTCTCGGGATGGAGCCACACCAACCCGTCGCCGGCGAACAGCTCGGCGTGCACGGGCAGGTCGTCGGGTCCGAGCGTCAGCTCTCTCGGGGTCAGCCCGAAGACCTCGACGAGGTGGTCGTAGGCGGCGCCCAGGTCGCGGTACACGAGCTGGGTGATGCGGTGGCGCAGCAGGACGTCGATCACGGTCATCTCCTCCAGGGCGGTCAGCAGGTCGTCGGTGGGATCGGTGGAGCCCAGCGCGGCGCCGAGTGCGCCCCGCAGGCGGACGAGGCGGGCGATCTGGCCGTCGAGGTCGCTCGCGTGGCGGCGCAACGTGGTGGCGAGGGCATCGGGTTCGCTGCCGTCGAGCGCGTCGCGGATGCCGTCGAGCGACATCCCGAGCTGGCGGAGTCGGGCGATGCGGTACAGCCGCGCCACATCGGTCGGCCCGAAGACCCGGTGGCCCGCCGAGGTCCGCTCCGCCGCGGCCAGGAGCCCCACGGCCTCGTAGTGGTGGATGGTGCGGACGGTCACGCCGGCCGCTCCGGCCAGGTCGCCGACCCGCATCGCTCCGCTCACGTCGTCCATGTGGCGACCGTACGACCTGACGTCGCGTCAGGGGCAAGCCCCTCGTCGAACGTCAGGCCCGCTCCTGCTCCCAGCGGTCCCGGTCCATCTCCATCACCAGGCACTCGTCGTCGCCGAACCAGCGGTCCTCGACCTCGACGAACCCGATCCGCCGGTAGAAGCGGATGGCGTCCTCGTTGCGGACCAGGGGGTCGATCAGCACGGCACGGACGGCGGGGTCGGCGAAGCACCGGTCGAGGGCGAGCGACATCATCGCGGTGCCGTACCCGCGGCCCAGCATCTCGGCCGGCCCGATCCAGATGTCGAGGGCGCGGTAGCCCGCCTCGATCTCACCCCAGTAGTGCGACTCCTCGCGCCGGGGGTCGATGGACTGGATCACCCCGATCGGCTCGCCGTCGAGCTCGGCCACCAGGATCTCCTGCCAGTCGACGTCGCGAGCCAGCTCGACGGACCAGTCCAGCTCGTCGTCCAGGCCGCCCGACGCGATCACGTGCGGCTGCTCGTCCCACGACCGCAGCACCGGCTCGTCGGCGGGCGTGGCCACGCGCAGCGTGACCGAGCCGGCCACCGTTCAGGCTCCGCTGAGGTAGCCGCGGATGCGGGTCGCCTCGGCCACCCGGTCCAGCCCGATGGCGTAGGCGGCCTGGCGGAGCGTGCACTCCCGCCGCTCGGCGAAGGCGTGGACCTGGGCGTAGGCCCCGCTCAGGCGGTCCTCCAGCTCGGTGTTGAACCGCTCGGCCTTCCAGGTGAACTGCTGGATGTTCTGCGTCCACTCGAAGTAGGACCCGGTGACCCCACCGGCGTTGGCGAGGATGTCGGGGATCACCGTGATGCCGCGGTCGGCCAGCACCGCGTCGGCCGACGGCGTGACCGGGTAGTTCGCCGCCTCGAGCACCACGCGGGCCCGGATGCGCTCGGCGTTGCCGCCGTGGACGACCTCGCCGAGCGCGGCGGGCGCCAACACGTCGCACTCGAGCTCGAGCAGCTCGTCGTTGGTGATGTGGTCGCCACCGGGCGCGTCGTGCAGCCACCCGTGACCGTCGAGGTGCGCCACCAGCGCCGGCACGTCGAGGCCGCCGAGGTCGACGAGGGCGCCCGAGACGTCGGACACCGCGACGACCCTCGCGCCCCGACGGTAGAGCTCCATCGCCATGTGGCGGCCCACGTTGCCGAAGCCCTGGATGGCCACCTGCTTGCCGACGAGCTCGAGGTGGTGGGCGCGGAGGTGGGCGTCGAGCACGAAGACGCAGCCCAGGCCGGTGGCCGACTCCCGGCCCGGCGCGCCACCCAGCGACAGGGGCTTGCCGGTCACCGCGGCCGGGCTGTAGCCGTGGAGGTCGGAGTACTCGTCCATCATCCACGCCATCACCTGCGCGTCGGTGTTCACGTCGGGGGCGGGGATGTCACGGTAGGGACCGAGGACGCTGGCGATCATGAGCGTGAACCGCCGGGTCATCCGCTCCAGCTCGAAGGTGCTGAGCGTCAGCGGGTCGACCTCCATGCCGCCCTTCGCCCCGCCGAAGGGGACGTCGACCAACGCCGTCTTCCACGTCATGAGCGAGGCCAGGGCCCGCACCTCGTGGAGGTCGACGCTGGGATGGAACCGCACGCCGCCCTTGTAGGGCCCGCGGCTGTCGTTGTGCTGAACCCGGAACCCTCGCAGGACCCGCAGCTCGCCGTCGTCCATGCGGACCGGCACCTGCACCGCCACCTCGCGGGCGGGTTCGCGCAGGGACATGCGCATCTCGTCGGTGAGCTCGATGATGTCGGCGGCGTCGTCGATGAACGCGTTGACCGCCTCGTGGGCCCGGAGCTCGTCGTGTCGGTGTGCCATCTCGTCCTCGGGATCGGTCCGCAGGGTCGTTCCTCGTGCTCAGTCCGCGTCGCCGTCGAGGAGGTGGGGTCGGACCAGCACCGACGAGGCGGTGGGGTCGTCCGGGTCGAGGTCGACGTCGACGGGTCGCTCGCCCGGTGGATCCCCGGGGGCCTCCTGGATGATGGGGGGCTCCTCGTCCTTGCGCCCCTCGACCAGGTCGCGGAGCGCCAGCGCGGTGCCGGCCAGGATCGCCCCCGGCACGGTTCGCTTGAGGCGGTCGGCGGCGCGTGTCGGCCGCAGGGGTTCGTCGACGTCGGTGCCCTCAGCGGGACCGTCGGGCTCGTGGTCGTCGGTCACCACGTGCCACGGTACTGCCGCGGAGCCTGTGCAACACTCGCCGCGTGCCCGGCGACCTTCCCCACGCCGCGCCGTCGGCCCTCGCCGACGGCGCGCCCGCCGACCCGTCCGCGGTCGTGGTGGCGGCCGGGGTGATCAAGCGCTACGGCACCAACGTGGTCCTCGACGGCACCGACCTGGTGGTGCGCCGAGGGGTCACCGGCCTGCTCGGCGCGAACGGCGCCGGCAAGACCACGCTGCTCGGACTCCTCCTGGGTCTGCACCGCCGCGACGGGGGCGCGCTGTCGGTCCTCGGGGCCGACCCGGTGGCGGCCGGTCCCGAGGTGCGGGCCCGCATCGGCTACTCGCCCGAGCACCACAACCTGCCGCCGGACCTGCCGGCCAACGACTTCGTCCAGCACGTCGCCGAGGTCCACGGGCTCCCGCGTGCCGAGGCCGTGGGGCGGGCGTCCGACGCGCTGTGGTTCGTGGGGATGGGCGAGGAGCGGATGCGGCCCCTCGGCACGCTGTCGACCGGCCAGCGCCAGCGGGTGAAGCTGGCCCAGGCCATCGCCCACGATCCCGAGCTGGTGATCCTCGACGAGCCGACCGACGGGCTCGACCCCACGCAGCGGGAGACCATGCTGGCCCTCATCCGGCGGCTGGCGTCGGACTTCGGGATGAGCGTGCTCCTGTCGTCGCACCTCCTCGACGAGGTCGAGCGGACCTGCTCGGAGGTGGTGATCCTCAACGGCGGGCGGGTCACCGCGGCCGGCGGGTTGGACGAGCTGCGGGGTGAGGGGCGGGGCGTGACCGTCGAGGTGGACGGCGACCGCGACGCCCTCGTGGCGGCGTGGCGGGAGGTGGGCCTCGACGTCGTCGTCGACGGGCCGCGCCTGGTGGTCACCCGCGGGCCGGCGCTGGCCCATCTCGACCAGGCCGAGGTGCTGCGCCTGGTGCGCGACCACGTCGCCCACCTCGGGCTGGGCCTGCGGCGCCTGGAGCACCGCACGGTCTCGCTGGAGGACGTGTACCTGCGGGTGGGGACGTGAGCGCCGTGCCGTCCACGGACGCGACCGGCGCGACCGGCGCGACGGGCGTTGCGGCGGGTGGCGGCGCCCGGATCGCGGACCGCGGCTACCGCCGCTACACCGGTGCGCGAACCGGCGTGTGGGGCGCCATGCGCAGCGTCATCCGCTCCACCGCCCAGCGGGCGCTGGGCATCCACCGGAAGTTCCGGTTCAAGGTGCTGCCGGTGCTGGTCATCGTCATGACCTACATCCCGGCGCTGGTCTTCGTCGGCATCACGGTGCTCACCAACCGCTTCGAGCAGCAGGTGGGTTCGTCCGGCCTCGACGGCGGGTTCGGCGACGGGCCCGGGATGGCCCGTCAGTTCGCCAACCAGCTCATCAGCGACTTCCCCGACTACTACGGCTTCGTGGTGGCGGCCATCGCCCTGTTCGCGGCGTTCGTGGCCCCCGAGGTGCTGTGCACCGATCGGCGCACCGGCATGCTGGGCCTCTACCTGGCGTCGCCGTTGAACCGGGCCACCTACCTGGTGGCGAAGGCCATGGCGGTGGGCATGCTGCTGCTCACCGTGACGCTGGGCCCACCGGTGCTCATGCTCATCGGCTACGCCACGCAGGGCTACGGCCCGTCGGGGCTGGCGGACTGGTCCTCGACGGTGCTGCGGATCGTGGTCACCGGCGTCGGCATCGCCGCGTTCCACACGACGATCTCGATGGCGATCTCCTCGATCACCACCCGCCGGGCCGCGGCGTCGGCGACGTTCACGCTGCTGGTGGTGGGCACCGGGTCGGTGTTGCAGTTCCTGGTCCGCAACGACGCCCTGGGCGCCGACTGGGGCGTGCTCAACCTGCTGACGTTGCCCCGCGACTTCGCCTATCGGGTCTTCGGTCAGGAGCCGGACCCGTTCGAGATGCTGGGCGGCGACGCCCTCATGTCGACCCCGGCCGTCTACGCCGGCTTCGCCGGGTGGATGGTGCTCGGACTGCTGGTCATCGTCGACCGCTACCGGCGGGCCGAGGTGACCAAGTGAGCGGCCCGGCCCCGGTGGCCGCCGCCACCGGAGCGACGCCGCCGCCGGTCCTCGTCCACGAGGTCTCCAAGTGGTTCAAGGGCGTCGTCGCGGTGTCGGACGTCAGCTTCCGCATCGAGGCGGGCGTGACCGCCCTCCTCGGCCCCAACGGGGCCGGCAAGTCGACGTTGCTCCGCATGCTGTGCGGGCTGGCCGCCCCCGACCTGGGGGCGGTGCGGCTCTTCGGCATCGACCCGCGACAGGACACGTCGGTGCTGCGCTACGTGGGGCTGGTCCCCCAGCAGGAGGCGACCTTCCCGCGGATGCGGGCGCAGGAGTTCGTCCGGCTGGCCGCCGTGCTCCACCGGGTGGAGTCGCCCGACGACGCGGCGCGGGCCGCGCTGGCGGCCGTCGAGCTGGATCCCGACGACCGCCGGCCGGTCGACACGTACTCCAAGGGCATGCGGCAGCGGGTGAAGCTGGCCCAGGCGCTCGTGCACGGACCGTCGATCATCGTCGCCGACGAGCCGCTCAACGGGCTGGACCCCCGCCAGCGCGTCCGGCTCATCGAGATCTTCCAGCAGCTCGGCGCCGAGGGTCGATGCGTGGTGGTCAGCTCGCACGTGCTCGACGAGGTGGAGCGGTTCGGGTCCCGGGTGCTGGTGGTCGCCCAGGGGCGGCTGGCCGCCGAGGGCGACTTCCGGGCCATCCGGGAGCTGATGGACGACCGGCCCCACGTCATCCGGCTGCGCAGCGACGCGGTCCGGGCGCTGGCGGCCGCGCTGCTGGCCAACGGCGCGGTGTCGGGAGCGCGGTTGGTGGGCGACGACGCCGTCGAGCTCCAGATCCACGACGTGGCCCGGTTCCGGGCCTGGGTGGCGCCGACGGCCCGCGAGCTGGGGGCCGGACTGCACGAGGTGCTCCCGCTCGACGACGACCTCGAGAGCGTGTTCCGCTACCTCGTCGGCGCGCCGGGACCGGGTGGTGTGTCGTGACGCTGGCCGCGCTCTACCGCACGATCCTGCGCGGGTGCACCAGCCGGGCTCGGCTGGTGGGCTTCGGGGCGGTGGCGCTGGTGGGCATCGGGGTGGCTGCGCTGCTGGGCTCGGCGGGCGGCGATCCGGTCGGCCGGTCGGCCGGCTTCGTGGACTGGTTCGGGCTCAGCCTGGTGGCACCGGTGGCGGCGCTCGTGTTCGGCACCGCCTCGTTGGGGGACCCCATCGAGGACGGGACCTACGTGTACCTGTGGCTCCGCCCCCTGCCGCGCTGGCAGATCAGCGTGGCGGCCTACCTGGCCACCGCGTCGGTGGTGGTGCCGTTGGCGGTGGTGCCGACGGTGGTGGGGGCCGGCCTGTTGGACCGGTCACCCGAGGTGCTGGTCGGTGCCGTCGTCTCGACGACCATGGCCGCGGGGGCCTACTCGGCGGTCTTCGTCCTCTTCGGCCAGGTGACCTCGCGGGCGCTGGTGTGGGGCGCCGCCTACCTGCTGGTCTTCGAGCAGTTCGTGGCCCGGGGCGGGTCGGGTCTGGGCTTCCTGTCGGTGCACAGCCACGCGGTGTCGTTCCTGGCCCGCACCGTCGACCGCCGGATCAACCTCGACTACTTCTCGCGTCCGACCGCGCTGGTGGTCACCGCAGCGATGGTCGCGGTGATGGTGGGGTGGTCGGCGCGTCGTCAGTCGTCGATGGACGTCGCCTGAGTCGGTCGCGGCAGCGGGCCGGTCGGGGGAGCCCGACCTAGGGTGGCGGCCCGTGGTGCCGGGGTCGGGGGTGTGGTGGGCGGAGGAGGGGCTCTTCCGGGCCATCTTCGAGCATGCGCCGACCGCCATCGCCATCGCCGATCCCGACGGGCGCTTCCGGCGGTGCAACCCCGCCTACTGCACGCTGCTGGGCTGGTCCGAGGACGAGCTGCGCGACCGGGACTTCAGCGAGCTGGTGCACCCGGAGGACCGCGCCGCCAACCTGGCGCTGGTGGCCGAGGTCGTCGCGGGGGAGCGGCAGTTCGTCGAGGTCGAGAACCGGTCGGTGCGGCGTGACGGCACCGACGTCTGGGTGCACAAGTTCCTCACCGCCATCCGCGGCCCCGACGGCGGCGTCTCGCACCTGGTCGCACTGGTCACCGACATCAGCGAGCGGCAGCGACTCCACGCGGTCCTCGAGGAGTCCGAGGAGCGCTTCCGCTCCATGTTCGAGCACGCCGCGGTGGGCGTGGCCCACGTGGACGTCGAGGGCCGATTCGTTCGGGTGAACCCCGCCTACGCCCGGATCACCGGGCGGTCGCCCGACGAGCTGGAGCGGATGCACTTCCGCGACATCACCCACCCCGACGACCTCGACGACGACCTCGCGCAGATGCACCGCCTGCTGGCCGGCGAGCTCGACCACTACGCCCTCCCGAAGCGCTACCTCCGTCCCGACGGCGAGGTGGTGTGGGTGAACCTCACCGGCTCGGTGGTGCGCGACGGGGCCGGTCGGCCCCGCTACTTCATCGCGGTCGCCGAGGACATCACCCGCGAGCTCCAGCGGATCCTCGAGGACCAGGCGGCCCAGCTGCGGGCCCGCCTGCTCGCCGACCTCACGGTGGCCCTCGACGCGGCGGGCTCCGAGGTGGAGCAGGCGGAGGCGATCGTCGGGGTGCTCGTCCCGCGCTTCGCCGACTACGCCACCGTCGAGGTGCCCGACGACGGTCGGCCCGTCCTGGCGGCCGCGCACGCCGAGGCCGAGATGCTGCCGGTCCTGGTGGAGCTCCGCCACCACCACCGCCTCCGGCCGAGCGATCCCGGGTCGGTGGCTCGTGCCGCACGCGGCGAGCCGCTGCTGCTGGCCGAGATCACCGACGAGGACCGGGCCGGCTACCCGATGTCGGAGCGGGGCCACGAGCTCCTGGGTCGCCTCCGGCCGCGGTCGCACATCTCGGTGCCGATCGACCTGGGTGGTGGTCGGCGCGGTGCGGTCATGGCGGGACGCTCCGCCCCCGGGCGTCCGCTGTTCGAGGCGGCCGACCGCGAGACCGTCGAGCGGCTGGCGGACCGCGCCGGGGTGCGCCTGGTGGACACCTGGCTCCGTGTCGAGGAGCACTGGATCTCGTTGCGCCTCCAGCAGGCGCTCCTGCCCGACCGCCTGGCCGCGGCACCCGGCCTGCGCCTGGCGGCCCGGTACCGGGCGGCCACCGACCTGCTCGAGGTCGGGGGCGACTGGTACGACTCGGTCGAGCTGGCGGACGGGTCGGTGCTGGTGGTCGTCGGCGACGTGGTCGGTCACGGCCTCGACGCGGCGGCGGTCATGGGTCGGCTGCGCTCGGGGCTGGCGGCGCTGGCGTGGCGGGACGCCGACCCCGGTCGTCTGCTCGTGGAGCTGGACCGCTTCGCCCGGGCGCAGGGGGCCGGCTACGCCACGGTGGGGTGCGCCCTGGTCGATCCGGTCACGGGGTCGGTCCGCTACTCGTTGGCCGGGCACCTGCCGTTCCTGGTGGTCGGAGCGGACGGATCGACCCGCTGGTTGGACGAGGCGTTGGCGGTCCCCCTCTGCACGATCCCGGTCGCCGAACGCCCGGTGGCGAGCACCCGGCTCGAACCGGGCAGCACGATGGTGCTGGTCACCGACGGCCTGGTCGAGCGACGGGGCGAGCCGCTCGACCGCGGCCTGGACCGGTTGGCCTCGGTCGCCGTGCGGCTGCGTGATGCCGAGGACGAGTCGTTGGCCGACCGGTTGCTCGGCGAGATGGTGGGCGTCGGCTCCGGGGCGGACGACGTGGTCGTGGTCACCCTGCGCCACGACCCCGCGCCGACCCTGCGCTGCTCGATCCCCTCCGACCCGGTGGCGCTGGCGGGGCTGCGGGCCGAGGTGCGGGCGTGGCTGGTCGAGCAGGCGATCCCCGGGCGGATGGGGACCGACCTGCTGTTGGCGCTGGGCGAGGCCGCCTCGAACGCCGTCGAGCACGCCTACGACTCGGGGGCGGGGATGGTCGACGTCGTCCTGCGGCGCGACGGCGACGACGTGTTCGTGCGGGTGCGCGACCACGGCCGCTGGCGACCCCCACCCACGTGGACCGACCGCGGGCGGGGTACCGGCATCATGAGCGCGGTGAGCAGCTGCTTCGACCGACGGACCGACGAGGAGGGCACGGTGGTCGAGCTGGTCGTGCCGTCGGGGGGCGACGGTGGCTGAGCACCTGGCCGAGGTGCAGGTGCTGCCGGGTGGCGACGGCGAGGTGGTCGTGACGGTGCGGGGCGAGGTGGACCTCTCCAATGCCGCCGACGTCGGTGCCCGGTTGGACGCCGTCTCGACCGGCGCCGATCGGGTCGTGGTCGACCTGCAGGAGGTGGCCTTCATCGACACCAGCGGCCTGCGGATGCTGACCGAGCTCGCCGGTCGCCCCGGCCTCCGGCTGCGGGTCGTGGCGGGTCCCGGGACGGTGGCCCGTTCCGTGCTGCGGATCACCGGGCTGGATCGCGCCCTCGACGTCGTCGAGGAGCGCTGAGCCGCGGTCGTCGCGGCGTCAGCGCACGGGGTCGGGCGAGGTGGCCTCGAAGCGGGCGTCCTCGGTGTAGGTGACCGGACCGATCGGGCCCGCGGTCGTGGCGGTGATCCGGCGGACGTTGCGGAGGGGCAGGCCGTCGACGGCCGAGAACCAGACGTCGGACACCTCGCCACCCGTGGTCGCCCCGGTGGCGATGCGCTCGCGCCGGTAGTGGTGCGCCCGCACCGACTCGTCGCCGACGGCGACGGTCTCGGTGCCGACGAAGGTGGCCGGACCCTCGCTGGTGGACACCGCGCCGGTGTCGGCGTTCGTGGCGTCGCAGCGCTGCGGCCACACGTCGCCGGCGACCTGGCCGGCCCGGACCGTCGGCGCGTCGCAGTCGAAGCGGAGGTCGACCTCCTGGACGAACACGCCGAAGTCCCAGGTCTGGAAGCTGGTGCCACCGACCTCGTCGAGCCCGCCGTCGCGGGGGCAGTAGTCCCACGACTGCCAGTGGCTGGTGCTCATCTCGAGGCGGAAGGTCCAGCAGCCGTCGGGTCGGTGGGTGACGGTGGCCGCCATCTCGGGACCCTGCGGCTGGACCTTCGGCGGGAGGTCGAGGCGGTCAGTGCCCGACCCGACGTAGCGGTAGACGCCCTGGACAGGGCGGAGCACGGCGGGCGCCGACGGCAGTGCGGGCCCGGAGGGTGCGGCAACCTCGTCGACCGACACGGCGCGGACGTCGCCGGCCCCGAGGCTCCACGCGGCTCCGGCCACGCTCACCACCGCGGCCAGGATCGCCACCGCCCGGATGCGGGCCCGGCGTCGGCGGCGAGCGGTTCCCCGCGCCCAGGGGCTCGGCGCGTCGTCGGCTGTGGGAGTGGGGGAGAGGGTCGACGCCACGGGTCAGTCTCTCCCCGCAGGGCCGAGATCGCCCACGGGAATCCGCAGCCGTCGGTGGACGGCTGCGGACTCGGACCTCTCAGTGGAGCTGGGGAGAATCGAACTCCCGTCCGCTCGGCGGTCACTTGACCTGCTACGACCATTCCCGTGGCTGTGGCTCTACGGCTGCCACGTCGCCGGGTCGACTGGGCTTGCGCCCACCGCCGAGTCTTTCCTCGGAGTCAGCGTTCTTTCACGCCGTCAGCGGTCTCTCCCTGCCGTCCACCACCACTTCTGTTGCCGGGCTGTGGTGGTCTGGCCCCGTGCGCTATTGCTAGTCACGATTTCTCTCTTCACCTGACGGATCAGGCGGCGAGAGCGAAGTCGCTGTTGGCGCTTCTTTGGGTTGCCCCGTTTAGCGAGTCTGAGCAACTCGGGTCGCATGAACAAGCTTCCGGTCCGAACGTCGAAACCAGTCAGCCCCTTGTTTGTCCGGCCAGGGTACCCCGTCGTCGTCGGCCCCGTTCTTCGGGTTCCGTCGCGCTCCCTCGAACTGGGCGCGCCTGCACCGGTCAGGCCGGACCGATCGCGCCCAGTTCGGGAGACGGGGCCGGGACGGACTGAAGCGCGGCCGCGCAGATCAGGCGAGGGGCGGGACGGCGCGGCCGGCCAGGGTGGCCACCCCCCACGTCACCGCGGCGGGGTCGACCTTCCACGCGCTGTGCTCCACGCAGCGGGCCAGCGTGTGGTTCTCGGCACCTTCCAGCGTCCCCCACACCGAGGGCACGATGGCCAGGTCGCACCACGAGCTGGCCGTCACGTAGCGGGTGTCGCCCCACGTCTCGTCGTCCGCGTTCAGGGCGGCGAGGAACGGGCCGTCGGGCGTCATGGCCCCACAGCTGCGGTGCCAGAAGGCGACCGGGCACAGGTTCGCCCAGATGGTCCCGTGGTTGGCCGGGGCCAGCGACAGGTGGGTGTCGACGAGGCCGGCGCACTCACCGAAGCGCATGCACCAGCGCGAGAGGATCGATCCCAACGAGTGGGCGATGATCCGCACCCTCGGCGCCCCGGTTGCCGCCACCACGGCGCGCACCCGCTCGCCGAGCTCCTCGGTGATCTCCTCGGGTGGCCGGCACGTGTCGTAGTTGAAGACGCTCACCCAAGATCGCGGCACGCCGTCGTCCACCAGCGCGTCCACCCAGGCGTCCCAGTCCCGGGAGTTCTGCCCGCAGGTGAGCTCGAACCCCGGCACGATGACGACGGGCAGCCGGTCGACCTTGCGTTCGACCGCGGCCGGGGCGGGCACGCACGCCGCGCCCAGCACCATCAGCACCGCCATCGCCAACGCGACCCGCACCCGTCCCCTCGCCATGGCGAGATTGTGGACCACGACCGGCGGGCCGCGCCCGTCCGGACGGCGCCCGCTCGTGGCACCCGGCGCCGGCCCGGCCTACTCCGTGCCCTTGGCGGCCCGACCCATGGCCCGGCGGATGTCGCGCTCGGCGTCGCGCTTGGCCAGGTCCTGGCGCTTGTCGGACTTCGACTTGCCGGTGCCGAGCGCGATCTCGACCTTGACCTTGCCGTCCTTGAAGTACATCCGCGTGGGCACCAGCGACAGCCGCTCGGTCTGGAGCTTGGCCCGGATGCGGTCCAGCTCACGGCGGTGCAGCAGCAGCTTGCGCACCCGCAGCGGCTCGTGGCCGGTGGCCCGCTGACTGTGCGAGTAGGGACCGATGTGCAGGTTGTGGAGGTACATCTCGCCGCCCGAGAGCTGCCCGAACGCCTCGGTGATCTGCGTCTTGGCCTCGCGCAGCGACTTGACCTCGCTCCCGCGCAGCACGATCCCGCACTCGAAGGTGTCGCCCAGGACGAAGTTGTGGCGCGCCGCGCGGTTGGTGGCGATCACCTTGATCCCGTCCTGCGGCTGCTTCGCCTTGGTGGCCATGGCCCGGGACGCTACCGCGCCCTCTACGATCCCTCGCCGTGCTGCGCCTCGGCCGTGACGCCCATCTCGCCATGGTGGCCCACGCCCTCGACGGCCTCCCCGACGAGGCGTGCGGGCTGCTGGTCGGTCGATTCGTGGACTCCGACGTCGCCGAGGTGGTGCGCTTCGCACCGGCCCGCAACGCGGCGGCCAGCTCGCGGATCTACACGATCGACCCCCGCGACCACCTTCGCATCGACCGGGAGGCCGAGGACGACGGGCTCGAGGTGATCGGGGTGTTCCACTCCCACACCCACACCGAGCCGTACCCGTCGCCCACCGACGTGGCCCAGGCGCCCGACCCGGGGTGGCACTACGTGATCGTGTCGCTCCGCCACGCCGAGCCTCGCCTCCGCAGCTACCGGATCGTCGATGGGGGAATAGCCGAGGAGCCCGTGGTGGTTGGCCACAGCTGAATTCCCTACCATGGAGGTCGGGAATTCATCCCGCCGCCCTGGGAGGGCCGATGGCCGTCTTCGATTCCGTCCTCGACATGATCGGCGACACGCCGCTCGTCGACGTGTCGCAGCTGAGCCCCAACCCGAACGTGCGCATCCTCGGGAAGATGGAGGGCCAGAACCCGGGCGGCTCGGTGAAGGACCGCATCGCCAAGTGGATGGTCCTCGAAGCCGAACGTGACGGCACCCTGCGCCCCGGCGCCACGATCATCGAGCCGTCGTCGGGCAACACCGGCATCGCGCTGGCCATGATCAGCCGCACCCGCGGCTACCACCTCAAGATCGTCCTGCCCGAGTCGGTGTCGATCGAGCGCCGCCAGATGCTCGAGGTCTTCGGGGCCGAGATCATCCTCTCGCCCGGTGCCGAGGGATCCAACGGTGCGGTGCGCCGCGCCCAGGCGCTGGCCGACGAGCACCCCGAGTGGGTGTTCCTCTACCAGTACGGCAACGAGGCGAACCCCCGCGCGCACTACGAGTCCACCGGTCCCGAGATCTGGCGCGACTGCCCCGAGATCACCCACTTCGTGGCGGGCCTGGGCACGTCGGGCACGCTCCTGGGCGTCGGCACGTACCTCAAGGAGCAGAACCCCGCCATCAAGGTGTTCGCGGTCGAGCCGCCCGCCGGCGAGATGGTCGAAGGCCTCCGCAGCCTCGACGACGGCTACATCCCGCCCGTGTTCGAGAAGTGGGGCGGGTGGGACCTGCTGGACGGCAAGTCCATCGTGCGCCCCCGTGAGTCGCTCGAGTACACCCGGGCCCTGGCCGGCATCGGCGTCTTCAGCGGAATCTCGGCGGGCGCCGCGCTGGCCGGTGCCTGCAAGCAGGCCGCCCGGATCGAGTCGGGGACCATCGTGTTCGTGGTGTGCGACTACGGATGGAAGTACCTCTCCACCGGCGCCTGGACGGCCGACCTCGACGAGGCCGTCCACCAGGCCGAGCAGATCATCTACTTCTGAGCGGCTCAGGCGGCGGGCTGGCGCAGGCCCACCCGCTCGAGGGCGCGGCGGGCGGCGACCCGGGGCCGCGAGCGGTCCTCGGGCACGAACTTCACGATCCACGCCAACCGAGGTGCATCCGAGCGGTTGCCGCTCGACCCGTGGAGGGTGCGGGCGCCGTGGATGCTCACCCCGCCGGCCGGGAGCGGACACGCCACCGCACCGGTGGCGTCGATCTCGGTGACGCGGTGGCCGTCGCGGCCGGTGCGGACGTGGGCCCGCACCGGGAGGTGCTGGGAGCCGGGCAGGTAGTGCATGCAGCCGGAACGGTCGTCGACGTCGACGAAGGACAGCCAGACCGTGGCCATGGGGTCGTCGTGGTCGGGGTCGAACCAGATGTCCTGGTGCCAGCCGGTCTCGGCGTCGGTCCGCGGCGGCTTGAGGATGACGTGGTCGAAGTGGTGCCGGACCCGGTCGCAGCCCAGGGTCTCCCGTGCCAGCTGGGCCAGGGTGCGGTAGGCGGTCGTGCGCAGGAGCGCCGGGTCACGTCGGCTGGCGTGGGGCACCTCGTGGATCTGCGGCCGGCCCGGGGTGCCGTCGCCGAGGTCCTGGAAGCTGCCGTCGCGCAGGCTGTCGTCGAGGACGGCGCGCAGGCGGTCACCGGCCGCGGCCAGGTCGTCCGCCGAGACGAGGGGTCGGGCCACGGCGACGAACCCGTCGCTGCGGAAGCGGTCGACCTCGTCGTCGGTGAGGCAGGTCCGCTCAGGCGGACGCGCGCCTGATCCAACCATCGCAGTAACGGTGTTCCCCATAGCGCAAATGTACGCGCGCAAACGCTCGCATGTGGGGGACGGTGTCGGCATGGCAGATTGGGGCGGTCCGACCACCGAATCGAGGTACCCCATGGACCTGTCCGGCATTCCGGTCGCCCAGCACGTCGACGACGAGGACTGCCCCTGGGTCGACAGCTACATGGGCTTCGACCTCAAGGTCGTCCAGATCGACGTGGCGCAGGGCCTCTGGGTGGTCCGCAACCGGTTCCGGCCCGGGGTGGTCATCCAGACGCACCAGCACACCGGCCCCGTCTACGCCTTCACGCTGTCGGGCTCGTGGAAGTACGCCGAGTACCCCGAGGTGAACCGGGCGGGCTCGTTCCTCTTCGAGCCCGGCGGTTCCACCCACACCCTGGTGGTGCCCGAGGACAACACCGAGGACACCGATGTCTGGTTCGCGGTGTGGGGGGCCAACCTGAACCTCGACGCCGACGGCAACATCGAGAGCATCTACGACGCGCGGATCATCCTCGACGGCTACCTGGCGCTGTGCGAGGCGGCGGGCCTGCCGGCCCCCAAGGTGCTCGTCACCGGCTGAGGGGTCGAGCGGCCGAGCCGCCGTCGCCACGTCTCACGTTCGCTTCAGGTCACCCTCACGGTGACCTCAGGACCGGGCTCCACAGTGCTCCTCACCAACCCCGACTCCCGAGGAGGAGCCATGAAGATGCAGCGAACCAAGCGAGGCGCGGCGGCGGTGGCCATCGGCGCATCCGTGCTCACCGGCGGCGCCCTGGGCGTGGCCTTCACCACGCCGCTGGGCGCCGGTGCGGCGACGGCGCAGACCGACAGCACCGCGGTCACCACCACGGTGCCGGGAGCGACCGGCGATGCGAGCGCCACCGCCCGGCCGGCGACGCCGCCGTGGGTCAGCGAGGTGCTCGACGCCCTGGTGGCCGACGGCACGCTCACCCAGGACCAGCGCGACAAGGTGCAGACCTCGATGGAAGCTGCCCGCCCCGAGGGCGGTCCCCGCGGTGAGGGCCGTGGGCCCGGTGGCCGACACGGTCGCGGTGGGCCCGGCCTGGACGCCGCGGCGGAGGCGCTCGGCGTCTCGGCCGACGAGCTGCGCACCGCGCTGCAGGACGGGTCGACCATCGCCGAGGTGGCGGCGTCGAAGGGCGTCGACGTCCAGGTGGTGATCGACGCGATCGTCGCCGACATGTCGGCCCACGTCGACGAGCACCTGGCCGACGGCGACATCACCCAGGAGCTGGCCGACGCCCGCAAGGCCGATGCGGTCGAGCGGGCCACCGCCATGGTCAACGGCGAACGGCCCGACGGCCCCCCGCCCGGCGCCCCCTCCGACGCGCCAAGCGACGCCCCGACCGCCGAGTGACCCCCGTTCCGGCTGCGTGGGACCCGCCCTGCGGGTTCCACGCAGTCGGTTCGCGTGGGTCGGTCCGTGTGGGTCGGCGCGGCCCTCAGGCCGGCACGAGCCGCATGGGCAGGTGACGGATGGCGGTGTGCTTGTTCGAACGACCCCACTCGACGGGACCGCTCGGGTGCAGCTCCGCCACCCGGTCCAGCACGGCCTCCAACATGATCGCCACCTCCCGCCGGGCCAGCGTGGCCCCGAGGCAGTGGTGGATGCCGTGCCCGAACGCCAGGTGGGGGTTGGGCGAGCGTCCCACGTCGAAGCGGAACGGATCGTCGAAGACCGCCTCGTCGCGGTTCGCCGACGGGTACCAGTGGGTGACCTTCTCGCCGGCCCGGACCCGGTGCCCGCCCAGCTCCGTGTCCACGGTCGCGGTCCGCCGGTTGTAGGCGGTGGCCGAGGTCCATCGCAGGATCTCCTCGACGGCGGTGGGCACCAGCGAGCGGTCGTCGCGCAGGCGCCGCCACTCGTCGGGCCGCTCGCCCAGGGCGAGCAGGCCGCCGGCGATCGAGTTCCGGGTGGTCTCGGAGCCCGCCGTGAACAGCAACGAGAAGAACGCCTGCTCCTCGATCGTCGACAGCGGCGGGTCGGCCGCCGCGACCTCCGACACCAGGTCGTCGCCCGGCCGAGCCCGCTTCGCCGCGAACAGCTCGGACCCGTAGGCCTGCAGGCCGATGCCGGCGTGGGCGAGCTCGTCGGTGGTCTCGGTGAGCTGGCGGTCGGCGTGGTCGAGGATGGTGGTGGTCCAGGCGAAGAGCTGGTGGCGGTCCTCGGCGGGGACGCCGAGCAGCTCGGCGATGGCCCGCAGCGGGAGCTCGGCGGCCACCTCGACCAGGACGTCGACCTCGCCGCGCTCGACCGCGGCGTCCACCAGCTCGGCGGCCCGCTCGCGGAGCCACGGCTCGAGGCGTTGGGTGGCCCGCGGTCCGAACGCCCGGGCCACCAGGGCTCGCATGCGGTCGTGGTCGGGCGGGTCGGTCATGTTCAGCATGACCCCGGTGACGAACCCGGGCGCCATGTCCACCAGCGTCGTCCCGCCGGCGCCGTCGCGTCCCGGACCGGTCTGGGAGGAGAACGTCACCGGGTCGGCCAGCACCGCCCGGGTGCCGGCGTGGGTCGACACCACCCAGAACCCCGCGCCGCCGGGGGTCAGCGGCGTGGGCGGGTGCCACCACACGGGCGCCCGGCGGCGCAGCTCGGCGAAGACCTCGTGGGGGAAGCCGTCGGCGAAGCGGTCGAGGTCGCACAGGTCGATGTCGCCGAGGTCCGTGTCGCCCAGGTCCGTGTCGCCGAGGTCCATCGCGGCATCCTCGCAGGCGGAGGCCCCGCCCGTCCTCGACGCCGGTAGCTTCACGGGGTGGACCTCACCGTGCTGGGCTCGTCGGGCACCTTCGCCGGCGCGCAGAACCCCTGCAGCGGCTACCTCGTGCGCCACGACGGCGCGTCGGTCCTGCTCGACTGCGGCCCGGGCACGCTCGGGCCGCTGCAACGCCACCTCCCCGTCGGTGGGCTCGACGCGGTCGTGCTGAGCCACGAGCACCCCGACCACTGGCTCGAGCTGCCGGTGCTGCGCAACGCGTGGAAGTACGTGCTGTGCCGCGACGGCCTCGACGTGTACGGGACGGCCGACACCCTCACGCTGGCCGAGGCGCTCTGCCACGGCGAGCTGGCTCCGACCCTGCGCTGGCACGTCGTCACCGACGGCGACGAGGTGACCATCGGCCCGCTCCGAGCCCGGTTCTCCCGCACCGACCACCCGCCCGAGACCCTCGGGGTTGCGCTGGGCGCGGACGGGCGCTGGCTGGGCTACTCGGCCGACACCGGCGCCGACTGGTCGATGGCCGAGCTGGGCGTCGACGTCGAGCTGGCCGTCTGGGAGGCGACCGTGCTCGACCACCTGGCCGAGGCGGTCGAGGGGGTGCACTGCACCGCGGCGCAGACCGGGCGGGGCGCCCGAGCCGCCGGGGTGCGGCGGCTCCTGATCACCCACCTGCTGCCCGGCAGCGACCCCGGGGACTTTCGGGCCGAAGCCGCCGAGACCTACGGTGCGCCGGTCCAGGTCGCCGAGCCCGGCGCCACGCACACCGTCTGAGCCGAGCGCCGGACCCGTTCCAGGAGCACCGATGAGACCCGATGGCCGCCGTCCCGACGAGCTCCGGCCCGTGAGCTTCGAGCGCGACTTCACCACCTCGGCCCACGGCTCGGTCCTGGTGACCTTCGGCGAGACCAAGGTGCTCTGCACGGCGACCGTGCAGCTCGACGTCCCCCGTTGGATGAAGCACACCGGCAAGGGCTGGGTGACCGCCGAGTACTCGATGCTCCCCGGCTCGTCGCCCGACCGGGTGGGTCGCGAGCGCCGCGGTCCGAAGGGCCGGACCCACGAGATCGAGCGGCTCATCGGTCGGTCGCTGCGGGCCGTGTGCGACATGGTGGCGCTGGGCGAGCGCCAGGTGCTCGTCGACTGCGACGTCCTCCAGGCCGACGGCGGGACCCGCACCGCGTCCATCACCGGGGCGTGGGTGGCGCTGCACGACGCGTGCTCGCGCCTGCAGCAGGCGGGGTTGGTCGACCGCAACCCCGTCATCGACCACTGTGCGGCCGTGTCGGTGGGGATCATCGACGGCGAGCCGCGGCTCGACCTGCCCTATGTCGAGGACAGCCGGGCCGAGACCGACATGAACGTGGTGATGACCGGCTCGGGCGGCATCGTCGAGGTGCAGGGCACCGCCGAGGGCGTGCCCTTCAGTCGCGACGAGCTCACCGCCCTGCTCGACCTGGCCACCGGCGGCATCCGCGAGCTCGTCGAGCTGCAGACCGAGATGGTGGCGGTGCCGCCCTCGCCGCGGAGCTTCGAGCCGCGATGAGCGCGGGGCCGGCGCTGGAGCTGGTCCTGGCCAGCGCCAACCCCCACAAGGTCGAGGAGATCGCCGCCATCCTGCGCGCCGTGCTGGATGGGTCGGTGGGGCTGCTGCCGCGGCCCGACGGGGTGCCCGACGTGGTCGAGGACGCCCCGGACCTGGAGGGCAACGCCCGGCTCAAGGCGGTCGCGCTGTGCCGGGCCACCGGCACCGCCGCGGTGGCCGACGACACCGGCCTCGAGGTCGACGCCCTCGGCGGGGTGCCGGGCGTGCGGTCGGCCCGCTTCGCCGGCGAGCCCCCCGACGACGCGGCGAACGTGGCGCTCCTGCTGGAGCGTCTGGCCGATCTCCCCGACGCCACGGCCCGCCGCGCTCGGTTCCGCACGGTGGCGCTGGTGGCGTTCCCCGACGGTACCGAGCTGTGGGCCACGGGGGTGGTGGAGGGCACGATCGCCGCCGCCCCCCGGGGTGCGGCCGGCTTCGGCTACGACCCGGTCTTCGTTCCCGACGAGGGCGACGGCCGGACCTTCGCCGAGATGGCGGCGACCGAGAAGCACGCCCTCAGCCACCGCGGTCGGGCCTTCCGGGCGTTGGCCGCCGCGCTGGCCGAACGCGACGCCGGGACGGCCCGCTGATGGCCGGAGAGCTGCGCCTCGACCCGCTGACCGGCGAGTGGGCCAACATCGTGGGCCACCGCCAGGCCCGCCCCAACCTGCCCACGTCGGGATGCCCGTTCTGCGTGGGTGGTCTGGAGGCCCCCGAGGCCTACGACACCAAGGCCTTCGAGAACCGGTGGCCGGCCTACGAGCCGGGCCCGCCGCTCGACCTCGACGCGGCCGCGGCCGCCGGCATCGAGCAGCTGCCGGCGGTGGGCGCGGCCGAGGTCGTGCTGTACTCGCCGACCCACGACGGGTCGCTGGGCTCGCTCGGCGTCGAGCAGGTCCGCAAGGTCGTCGACCTGTGGGCCGAGCGCACCGAGGCGCTCCTGGCCCGCCCCGAGGTCGAGTTCGTGCTGGTCTTCGAGAGCCGGGGCACCGAGGTGGGTGCCACCATCCACCACCCCCACGGCCAGATCTACGCCTTCCCCTTCGTGCCGCCGGCGCCCCGGGCGGTGGCAGCTCGGTCGGCCGAGCTCGGCTGCCGGGTCTGCGCGGAGCTGGCCCACGAGGACGCGGATCCTCGGCGGGTGGTGGCCGAGGTGGGGGAGTGGCTCGCGTGGGTGCCGTTCGCGTCGGGCTACCCGTTCGGGTTGCGGGTGGCGCCCCGGACGCACCTCGGCGGCCTGCCCGACCTCGACGCCGCCGGCCGCGACGACCTGGCCGCGATCATCGTCGACGTGCTGGGCCGCTACGACCGGCTGTGGTCCGACGACCCGAAGCGGAGCGAGATCTTCCCGTACCTCATGTGGTTCTGGCAGGCGCCGGCCCACCACGACGGCGAGCACCACCTGCTGGTCCAGTTCGCCCCGCCGCAGCGCTCGCCGGGCGTGGCCCGCTTCATCGCGGCGGGGGAGGTGGGCGCGGGCACGCTGTCCAACCCGGTGATCCCCGAGGACGCCGCCGCCACCCTGCGCGACGCCTGAGGCGGGCTACCAGCCGCGGAGGTCGACGGACCAGGTGTCGACCACCTCGTCGCCCCGGGTCACGTACAGCCGCTCGTGGTAGGCGACGGTGGGGTCGACGTGGGCGGGCAACAGCGTGACCCGGTCGCCGACGGCGACGGGGACCGGCCGCTCGGGGTCGGGCACGAACGTGACGTGCTCGTCGGAGGTGAAGAACGTGGTGTGGCCCTCGACGGTCGGCTCGCCGTGGTCCATGCCGAAGCACTTGAGGCCGGCGTCGGCCACGGCCCAGCCACCGTCCCGGTTCACCGACACCACGGTGGCCACCACCCGCAGCGCCGCGCGGAACGGCAGGCCCAGCTGGGCGTAGTGGGTGTCCATGAGCACGTAGGAACCGGCCTGGACCTCGCCCACCCAGTCGTGGAGGTCGTAGGTGCCGGTGCCGCCGGCCGAGGTGATGTCGCCGCCGACGTCGTCGTGGGCGCGGCGCAGCAGCGCCATCGATGCCGCCACCTGCTCGGCGCGCCACGCCCGGTCGGGGTTGCCGACCACGTGGCCCTCGTAGCCCATGACCCCGCGCACGTCGAGGCCGCCGGCCCGCGCCGCCTCGGCCAGTCGGCCGGCGTCGTCGGGGGCGCACCCACAGCGGGGGAGCCCGACCGCCACGTCGACCAGCACCGACAGCGGGGCGGTGCGTCCGGCCGCGACGGCGACGGCGACGGTCTCGTCGGAGTCGACGGCGACGCTCAGCACCACGCCGGCGGCGGCCGCGGCGGCGGCGAGGCGGCCCAGCCGGTCGACGTCGAGGGTCTCGTTGGCCAGCAGCAGGTCGGCGCCGACGCGGGCGGCCACCATGCCCTCCAGCTCGCGCAGGGTCGCCGCGCAGAACCGGTCGTGGCCGCCGCGCTCGGCGGTGCGGCGGGCCAGCTCGGTGCACTTGTGGGCCTTCACGTGCGGCCGCAGCGCCGGGCCGGGGCGGGCGGCGGCCATCGCGTCGATGTTGTGGTCCAGGTCGTCGAGGTCGACGATCAGCGCCGGGGTGGGGACCGCGTCCACGAGCACGACGGAACCGTAGCGACCGGGGGGCGCGGGAACGTCGGTGGACCCGGGTAGCGTTGGACCTCATGTCGACGGACCCGTTCCCCCCGATGCCCCCGATCCACCCCGTCATGGCCGGTCCCGGCGGGATGGACCCCACCTCCGACGTCTTCAACCGCCTCCTCAAGAACCGCATCGTCATGCTCGGTTCCGAGGTGAACGACCAGGTGGCCAACCTGCTGGCCGCCCAGCTGCTGTTCCTCGAGGGCGAGGACGACGAGAAGGACATCTGGCTCTACATCAACTCGCCCGGCGGGTCGGTGACGGCCGGCTTGGCCATCTACGACACCATGCGCTTCATCAAGCCGGCGGTGGGCACCATCTGCATGGGCCTGGCCGCGTCGATGGGGCAGTTCCTGCTGAGCGCCGGCGCTCCGGGCAAGCGCTTCGCCCTGCCCAGCGCCCGGATCATGATGCACCAGCCCTCGGGTGGCTTCCAGGGCCAGGCGGCCGACATCAAGATCCAGGCCGAGCAGATGGTGTACATCAAGCAGATGCTCTCCGAGCGCATCGCCGAGCACACCGGACAGACGGTCGAGCAGATCATCAAGGACTCCGACCGCGACCGGTGGTTCACCGCCGAGCAGGCCAAGGACTACGGCATCATCGACTCGGTGATCGTGCGCCGGGGCGAGATGCGCTGAGGCCCGGCCTCGGCGAGGTCCGGGGCACCGGCCCCGCGGCCTCGTCAGCCCCGGTACACCTGGGCCACGTAGTAGTCGCCGTCGCGCTCGGCCACGCCGACGCCGAGGCGGTGGTACTTGCCGGCCAGCAGGACGGCGCGGTGCCGGGGTGAGTTCATGAACGCCCGGTGGATGGCCTCGACGCTCGTCCCGGCGCCGACGTTCTCGCCCAGGACGCGCCACCCGGTGACGATGCCGTCGGTGATGACCGAGTGGCTGATGGTGCGCTGTGCGGCCATGCGGGCCGCCCAGTCCTCGGCCTTGGCCGCGGCCTCGTCGTCCCAGTAGAGGGGAGCGACGCTCCGCTTGGCCCGCTCCTGGTTGGCCAGGACGAGGCTCCGGATGGCGAGGTCCTTGGCCGAGCACCCCGTGGTGACCGCGGCGGAGCAGATGAGCCCCACCAGCAGGACGGCGAGCGCGTTGGTTCGGACGGAGCGGTGGCGGCGCATCATCGGAATCCCCTCGGACGACCGGTGGTCGGCGGCGCCAACCTAGCGGCGCCGACCGAACATTACAATTTGATGACGGAAATGCGAGTGATCTGGGTCGACTCAGAGGTCGACCCTGCAGTTCCTGTCGGCGAAGTCGGTCAACCGTTGAGCCGCCGGCTGCACCGAGGCCAACCGGTCGTTGAGCGCGGTGAGGTCGACGGGGGCGGCGTCGGGGTCGTCGACCTCCACCTCGGTCACGGCCCGGACGGTCTCCGACACGGTGTCGAGCACGGTCCGGACGTCGTCGAGCAGCTCGGGCGGGGCGGTGCGCTCCAGCTCCCGGAGGTCGGCCAGCTCGCGGCGGATGGCGGGCTCGTCGCGGCGGGCGATCGCGGCTCCGAGCTCGTCGAGGCCGCGGCGGGTCGAGAGGACCTCGCAGAACTCGTCGGTGGGCCGGGTGCAGGCGGTGGCGCCGAGGGCCGTCGACGCCGCGACCACGACCGCGGCCAGCGAGCGGAGCCGTCCGGCGGTCACGAGCCGGCGGCCGCCTGGGCGATCGAGCGGATCTCGTGGGTGGCGTGCGCCAGGCCCTCGGGGTCGCGGAACAGGGCGCTGCCCGCCACCAGCACGTTGGCGCCGGCGGCGGCGGCACCCGCGGCCGTGAAGGGCCCCACGCCGCCGTCGACCTCGAGGTCGCAGTCGTAGCCGCCCTCGACGATCCAGCGCCGGACCTGCGCCACCTTCGGCTCCATGGTCGGGATGTAGGCCTGGCCCCCGAAGCCGGGGTTCACCGTCATCACCAGGATGAGGTCGAGCAGGTCGAGCACGTGGGCCACCGCCTCGGCCGGCGTGGCCGGGTTGAGTGCCACGGCCGGCGACTTGCCCAGCTCCCGGATGGCGCCGAGGGTGCGGTGCAGGTGGGTGCAGGCCTCGGCGTGCACGATGATGACGTCGCAGCCGGCCTCGGCGTAGCGGTGGAGCAGCCGGTCCGGCTCGACCACCATGAGGTGCGCCTCGAAGGGCACGGTGACCAGCTCGCGGACCGAGGCGATCACGTCGGGGCCGAAGGTGAGGTTCGGCACGAACACGCCGTCCATCACGTCGAACTGGATGCGATCGACCCCGGCCTCCTCCAGCGCCCGGCACTCGTCGCCGAGGCGGGCGAAGTCGGCCGGGAGCACCGAGGGAGCGATGTGGATCGGACGGTCGGTGCCGGGTCGGTCGTCGGTCATGGCTCCTCCGGGGGATGCGAGGCCCCGACGCTACCCCGCCGCCCCGACGCCTAGGTTCGGCGCCGTGGAGGTGTTCTCGGTCCATGCGGCCGACCCCGAGGCCGAGCTGGCCGCCGACGCGCTCTGGGCCGCCGGGGTGGCAGGCGTGGAGGAGCGGTCGGTCGGCGACGGCACCACCGAGCTGGTCGCCGGGTTCGGACCGGGGGTGCCCGACGGGGCGGCGCGGATCGCGGCGGCGGTGGCCGGGCGGTGGGAGGTGTCGGTGCAGCCGGTGGACGCGGCGGCGTGGATGGACGCCTGGAGGCCCTGGGCCCGCTGCACCCGGGTGGCCGGCGTGGTGCTGCACCCGCCGTGGGTCCCGTTGGAGGCGAGCCCCGACGACGTCGTGGTCGAGCTGGAACCGGGCCACGCCTGGGGCCACGGCGGGCACCCCTCCACCGTGCTGGCCGCCGAGCTGGTCGTGCGGGCGGGGCTGGCCGACCGGCGCGTCCTCGACGTGGGGTGCGGATCGGGGGCGCTGTCGCTCGTCGCCGCGGTGGGCGGCGCCGCGCAGGTGGTGGCGATCGACGTCGACCCCGAGGCCCGGCGGGCCACCGCCGCCAACGCGGCGCGCAACGGGCTCGCCGAGCACGTCTCGGTGCTCGACGTCGGCCTCGACGCGGTGGGCGAGGTGTTCGACCTCGTGACGGCGAACCTGGGCGTCGGCGTGCTGGCGCAGCTGACCGACCGCCTCCTCGACCGGGTGGCCCCGGAGGGAGCGGGCGTCGTGGTGAGCGGGCTCCTCGAGGGCCAGCGGACCTGGTCCGACGACGTGGTCGAGCTGGACCGCGCCGTGGCCGACGGCTGGGCCGCGGTGCGGATCAGGCGGGTGTGAGCGGCGGATCGATCCGGGTCACGCCGTCCGCGTCGTCGGCCGCCTCGACCTCGGAACGCCGGACCCCGAGCACGAAGAGGATGGCGTCGAGGTAGGGCACCGACACCGAGGTGTCGGCCGCGTCGCGCACCACCGGCTTGGCGTTGAAGGCGACCCCCAGCCCGGCCGCCGCCAGCATGTCGAGGTCGTTGGCGCCGTCGCCCACCGCCACGGTCTGGTCCAGGTCGATGCCCTCGGCCGCGGCCACCTGGCGCAGCAGCTCGGCCTTGCGGCGGCGGTCCACCACCGGGCCCACGACCTCGCCGGTCAGGCGGCCGTCGACGATCTCGAGCTCGTTGGCGAAGGCGTGGTCCAGCTGGAGCTCGGCGGCCAGGCGGTCGGTGAAGAACGTGAAGCCGCCCGAGACGATGGCGACGCGGAAGCCCAGGCGCCGCAGCGTGCGGACGAAGGTGCGGGCACCGGGGGTGAGGCGCACCCGGCTCCGGGCCCGGTCCAGCGCGGCGGTGTCGAGGCCGGCGAGGCAGCGCACGCGCTCGCGCAGCGATGCCGCGAAGTCGATCTCGCCGCGCATCGCCCGCTCGGTGACCGCCCGGACCGCCTGACCGCATCCGGCCTCGTCGGCCAGCAGCTCGATGATCTCGTCCTGGATGAGCGTCGAGTCGACGTCCATCACCACGAGGCGCTGGGCCCGCCGGCCCAGGCCCTCGGGCTGGATGGCGATGTCGAGCCCGTGTCCCCGCGAGACGTCGGCCAGGGCCCGCCGGAGCTCGACGACGGTCGCCCCCAGCACCGTCAGCTCGTAGGCGGTCACCGGGTAGCGGGCCAGCCGGACGATCCGGTCGATGTTGCCGCCGGCGCCGGCCACGGCGTGGGCCACCGCGCCGATCTGGACCGGCTGCACCTCGGCCGCCATGAGGGTGACCACCGCGCCCAGCTGGCGCTCGGTGGGGGTGGCGTCGACGGGTTCGATGTCGATCTGGAGGCCGGTGTCGGCGGCGAGTCGGGCCAGCTCCGTGCGCACCGTGGCCTCGCCGTCGGTGCGGACCACGACGCCGAGCACCAGCTGGCGGCGGACGACCACCTGCTCGACGTCGTCGACGTGGGCGCCGACCGCGTCGAGCAGGCCCATGAGCCGGGCCGTGATGCCCGGTCGGTCGGGTCCGGCCAGGGTGACGAGCAGCGTGGCGTCGGGCACGTCGGTCGACGCTATCGCCGGCATCGCCGGTCCCGTGCCGTCACCCGTAGGGTGGCCCCGTGTCGTCGGAGGAGCTGCTGGAGCTGACCACCACCGGGTGGGCCACCGGGGGCGAGGCCGTGGCGCGGGGAGCGGACGGACGGGTGGTCTTCGTGGCGGGCGCGGCGGCCGACGAGGCGGTCGCCGTGGAGCTGACCGAGGCGCGGCGGTCCTTCGCCCGGGGCCGGGTGGTCGAGGTCCGCCGACCCTCGCCCCACCGGATCGAGCCGGTCTGTGCGGCGGTGGCCCAGGGCTGCGGTGGCTGCGACCTCGCCTTCGTCGACGCAGCGGGCCAGCGGGCGGCCAAGCGAGCGGTGGTGGGCGACGCGCTGGCCCGCCTGGGTGGCGTGGAGCTCGACGAGGACCGACTGCTCGACGGGCCCGACCTGGATCGCGTGGGCTTCCGCACGACCGTGCGGGGTGTGGTGGTCGACGGACGGTTCGGGTTCCGGCGCCGTGGTTCGCACGACGCGGTGGTGCCGGCGTCGTGCCGGGTGGCGCACCCGTCGGTCCAGGAGCTGCTGGTCGACGGCCGCTTCGAGGGGGCGGCCGAGGTGCAGGTGCGGGTGGGTGCGGCCACCGGCGAGCGGATGGTCGTCGTGGACGGTCCACGCGAGGGGGTGAGCGTGCCGGCCGACGTCGTCGTGGTCACCACGGCCGAGCTGGCGGCCGGTCGGCGGGCCTGGATCCACGAGGAGGTGGCGGACCACCGGTTCCGCATCTCGGCCGACGCCTTCTTCCAGACCCGCCGTGACGGCGCGGCGGCCCTCGTCGAGCTCGTGAGGGCGGCGGTGGACGGTGCCGGCACGATGGTCGACCTGTGCAGCGGGGTCGGGTTGTTCGCCGCCACGAGCGGTGCCGCGAAGGTGGTCGCGGTCGAGTCCAACCGCTCGGCGGTGGCCGACGCCCGGATCAACCTGGCCGGGCTCGGGCCACGCGCCCGCATTGTGCGGACGCGCTTCGAGTCGTGGCGCCCGTCGGCGGCGGAGGTGGTGGTGGCCGACCCGGCCCGGGCGGGGCTCGGCCGGGCCGGGGTGACGGCGCTGGTCGCCACCGGCGCCGAGCGGGTCGTGCTCGTGTCCTGCGACGCGGCGTCGCTGGGTCGCGACGTGGGCCTCCTGGTCGAGTCGGGGTACCGCCCGCGTGACGTGACGCTGGTCGACCTGTTCCCCGACACCTCCCACGTGGAGGCCGTCACGGTGTTGGACCGGGTGGTGCCATGAGGCCGGTGCGGCGCGCCGGCGCTGCCGTGGCGGTGCTGGTGGCCGGGGTCGTCGGGGCGTCGGCCTGCGGGGAGCGGGCGCCCTCGATCCCGTCGGCCGCCACCGAGGTCGGCACGAGCGCCGTGGCGGCGCCGCCCACCACCGGCGGGACGTCGGCCACGCCGGAGCGGATGCGCCTGCAGGTGCTGGGCGAGGTGTCCCACGACACCGGCGCGTTCACCCAGGGGCTCGCCTTCGACGAGGCGGGCCGGCTCTACGAGAGCACCGGGAGGTACGGGCGCTCGTCGGTCCGTCGCCTGGACCCCTCGACCGGTGCGGTGCTCCGACGACGCGACCTGCCCGACGACCGCTTCGGCGAAGGCCTCGCGGTCGGGCCCGACGGCCTGGTCCAGCTGACCTGGAAGGAGGGTGACGTCTACCGCTGGTCGCTCGAGGACCTGGAGCCGCTGCCGTCGTGGAGCATCGTGGGCGAGGGGTGGGGGCTGGCGTGGGACCCGTCGGGGCAGCGCTACCTGCGCAGCGACGGCTCGTCCAACATCACCGTGCACGCGGCCCTCGACTTCTCGGTCACCGGGCGGATCGAGGTCACCCGGGAGGGGACACCGGTCGACGAGCTCAACGAGCTCGAGGTGGTGGACGGGGTGCTCTGGGCCAACGTCTGGCACAGCGACGAGCTGCTGCGCGTCGACGCGTCCACCGGCGAGGTCACGGGGGTGGTCGACGCCTCGGGGCTGTGGGACGACCCCGGTCGGGGTCCCGAGCAGGTGCTCAACGGCATCGCCCACCGGCCCGGCGATCCGCCCGACGTCCTGTGGGTGGGTGGCAAGGAGTGGCCCACGTTGTTCCGGGTGCGGGTCGTGCCCGCCTGAGCGGAGCGCGCTAGGAAGGCGCCGTGAAGATCGGACTGTCGCTCCCCACCATGCTCGCCGGCTGCGACCGGGACACCGTGCTCGGCTGGTCCCGCCGCATCGAGGCCGACGGGTGGGACACCATCGGCTTCGGCGAGCGGATCGCCTACCGCAACCTGGAGATGTTCAGCGTGCTGTCGGCCGCCGCCGCGGTCACCGAGCGCGTGGGCATCGCGTCGACGGTGGTCGTGCTGCCCATGCACTCCGAGGTCTGGGTGGCCAAGCAGGCGGCCACCCTCGACGTGGTCTCGGGCGGACGGGTCACCCTGGGGGTCGGGGTGGGCGGACGAGGCGAGGACTACGCCGCGCTGGGTCGTGACGATCGGCGGCGCCACCAGCGGCTCGACGACCAGGTGGCCCGCCTCCGCGCCACCTGGGCGGGGGAGCCCCCTGCCGCCGGGCTCGACCCGGTGGGGCCGCGCCCCGCTCGCGACATCCCGATCCTGTCGGGGGCGCTCGGGCCGAAGTCGATCGCTCGGTCGGCCCGGTGGGCCGCCGGCGTCGCCGGCTTCGAGATGGACCCGTCGCCCGAGGCGCTCGCCGGCGCCGCCGAGCGGGTGCGGGCGGCGTGGGCCGACGCCGGACGCACCGAGGCGCCGTACCTCATGACGAGCTGGTGGTTCGCGTTGGGTGACGACGCTGCGACCCGGCTGCGCGGCTACGCCACGGACTACCTGGGCGTGTTCGGACCCGAGCTGGCGGGTGCCCTGGCCGAGAGCTGCACCGCGGCGGGCGACGACGCCGTCCGCCGCGCCGTCGACGCCGCCCGGGCCGCCGGCTACGACGAGATCCAGCTGGTGCCGACCACCCGCGACCTGGGCGAGCTCGACCGGCTGGCCGCCGCACTCGGCCGGTGACGCGGAACGGCCGGCTCCCCGAGGAGCCGGCCGATCCCTGACCCGGACCCGGGGCGCGATCAGATCGCGCGGACGTTCTGGGCCTCGTCTCCCTTCCTCCCGGGGGCCACGTCGAACTCGACGGCCTGGCCCTCTTCGAGCGACCGGAAGCCGCTCCCGGCGATGTTGGAGTAGTGGACGAAGATGTCGCTCTCCCCTTCACGTGAGATGAAGCCGTAGCCCTTCTCGTTGTTGAAGAACTTCACAGTCCCAGTAGCCAACGCATTCTCTTCTCTCGCACCGAGTCGACCCTCGTGGCCGCCTCGGTCCTCACTCTAGGACCCGGGAGTGGTCGCGGGCTCGGGCTCGCAGCTGCCCGGGAGCGGTGACCTGACGCTCAACACGACGTCCCGGGACGCCGATGGAGAGGGATGCTGCGTCGCCGCCTCGCACTCGTCGCCCTGGTCCTGCCGATCCTCGCCGGCTGCGTCCCGCCCGAGGTGCCGGGCACCGGTGGAGGCGGCTCCGGAGGGAGCGGATCCGGCGGCAGCGGCGGTGGGACGGTGGGCGTGGAGGCCTGGCGGTCCGAGATGCTGACGGCGGTCAACGCGCAGCGGGCTGCGGTCGGTGCCGCGCCCCTCACCTCGTGCGCCGCCCTCGAGCGCGCCGCCCAGGCGCACAGCGCGGACCAGGCCGCCACGCGGACGATGTCCCACACGGGCAGCGACGGGTCGACGATGCGGGTCCGGGTGGAGCGGGCCGGCTACCTGGGGTGGACCGGCATCGCCGAGAACGTGGCGGCCGGCTACCCCGACGTGGTCGCGGTGATGGCGGGCTGGATGGGCTCGTCGGGCCATCGGGCCAACCTGCTGGCGCCGGCGACCCAGCACCTGGGGATGGGGCTGGCCCGAGCCGCCGACGGCACGCCCTACTGGACGCAGAACTTCGGTCGCAACGGCGGCTGCTGAGCGGGTCCTGCGTCGAACGCTCAGGCAGAGGCGGCCAGGACCTGCTCGGCCAGGGTCCGGGGCAGCGGGTCCGCCTCGGGTGATGCACCGAACGCGCCCCAGAACAGCTGACGGCCGACCAGCGCCGTGACGGCGTGCTCGAGGCGGGCCCGCAGGCCCGGGTCGTCGGCGAACACCGGCGTCAGCACGGCCTGGAGGTCCTCGACGAAGCGACCGACCAGCGGCCCGAGCTCGCGTGCCAGCTCGAGGTCGGTCCGGGCGCTGGCCATCACGTCGATCACGAGATCGGTGCGGGGATCCTCGAAGCCGACGAGCAGCGCCTTGGTGAGCGCGTCGGCCGACCCTTCGGTCACGGCGTCGAGGATCGCCGGCACGTGGTCGGCGAGGAGCCCCCGGGCCGCGACGTCGAAGCCGTGCGCGAAGAGCGCCGCCTTCGAGCTGAAGTGCCGGAACATGCCTCCCTCGGAGACGTGGGCTCGGCGAGCGATGTCGCGGGTCTTCGCGGCGGAGTACCCCACCTCGGCTCCGGCTTCGATCACGGCAGCCAGGATGTTGGCCTGCGTGAGCTCGCTCCGCGCCTGCTTGGGCTCGGATCTCATGGGCGACCCCTTGGTCGATGCGGTTGTGCGTCTGCGGAGGAGGGAGCTGTTGCATCGTCGCGTAAGAGGTGTCTTGCGTGGCGCACCGTGGGGGTAGCTTGCGCCGGTCATGGCGGGAACACGCGAACGCATCGTCGAAGCGGCCGCGTCGCTCATCCTCGGACGCGGCATCGGCAACGTCACCGTCGTCGACATCGAACGAGCCAGCGGCCTGGCCCCCGGGTCGGGGGCGTTCTACCGGCACTTCGACGGCAAGGGCGCGGTGTACGTGGCGGTGATCCGTCGGGAGGCCGAGCGGGCGCTCGACTCGTTCCCCGACGTCGGCGTCTCCCGCTCCGGTGTCGAGGAGCTCGCCGTCCGGATGGACCTCGTCGAGCGCATGCGGCGGCTGCTGGTGTGCATGATGCGGGACGACGGGCAGCACCCCGACGCCCGGGCGGCCATGGCCGACGCCCTCCTGCGGTTGGGGCGGGCCGCCGCGCTCGACGGCGTCGGCGGCGCGGACCCGCTGGCGGTGGAGATGGTGGTCGTGCTGGCCCAGATCGGCTACGTCCTGGCCCTCGAGTTCTTCGGCGACCTCCCCTTCGGCGTGTCGACGGAGCGCTACGTGGCGGCGTTGGCCGAACTCGTGGAAGCCCGGCCGCAGGGCTGAGCCCGGGCGGCTCAGAGGACGGCGCCGGCGCCGGCCGGGCCGGTCGCGAACGGCCGGTCGGTGGGGTCGGTGGTCCCTGCGGCCTCGGCTAGGAAGGGCCCCGAGGTCCAGCGCCGGTGCTCGCCGAGCCACCACTCGAAGTCGCCGGGTGTCATCGGCCGGGCGAAGAAGTAGCCCTGGCCGTGGCCGCAGCCCATCTGCATGAGCACATCGGCGTGGCGCGAGGTCTCCACGCCCTCGGCCACCACGTCGAGGCCCAGGTTGTTCCCCAGCTCCACCACGGCGCGCACCACGCGCTCGGCGATGGGATCCACGCCCAGCTGGAGGACGAACGACTTGTCGATCTTCACCTCGTCGACGGGCAGCGTGGTCAGGTGGGCGAGCGACGAGTGGCCCGTGCCGAAGTCGTCGAGGGCCACGCTGATCCCGGCGGCCCGCAGGGCGGCCAGCGCCCGCGCCGCGTCCTCGGCGCGGGTGACGAGCGCGGTCTCGGTGAGCTCGACGCGCAGCGCGTCGCGGGGGAGGCCGGCCGCCCCGACCAGCTCCACCAGGTGCGGCGCCAGGTCGGGCTCGAGCAGGTTGCGGGCCGACAGGTTCACCGACACCCGGATGTGGTGGCCCGCGGCGCGCCAGCGGGCGCACTGGGCGACCGCCTCGCGGAGCACGAAGCGGGTCAGGGGCCGGATGAGGTCGGTCTGCTCGGCGATCGGCAGGAAGTCGTCGGGGGCGATGAAGCCGACGCCGACCATCGGCCAGCGGATCAGCGTCTCGGCGCCCACGATCCGCCCGGTCCGCAGGTCGAGCTGCGGCTGGAAGTGGAGGGTGAGCTCGCCTCGCTCGATGGCCGAACGGAGCTTCGGCACCAGCTCGAGGCGCTCGGTCGAGTGCTGGTCGAGCGTGCCCCGGTAGACCTCGATGCCGGTCCGGTCGGTCTTGGCCGCGTACATGGCCACGTCGGCCCGCCGCAGCAGGTCGCCCATCTCCTCCCGCTGCTGGGCGAAGGCGATGCCCACCGAGGCGCCCACGTCCACCTGGACGTGGCCGAGCTGGAACGGCCGCTGCATCTCGGCCCGGAGCCGCTGGGCCAGGTGCACCACCGCCTCCTCGCCCAACGTGCCGTCGACCATCGCGGCGAACTCGTCGCCGCCGAGGCGGGCCAGCACCACCCGAGGGCCCACCGCGGTGCGCATGCGGACTGCGGCCTCGGCCAGCAGGTGGTCGCCGTTGTGGTGGCCGAGCGTGTCGTTGACCTCCTTGAACCGGTCGAGGTCGATGAGGAGCACGGCGGGGCGATGGCCGTTCTGCAACGCCCAGGCGACGGCGCGGCGGAACCGGTTGCGGTTGACGAGGCCGGTCAGCGCGTCGTGGTCGGCCTGGTGGCGGTTCGACGCCGACTCGGCCCGGAGGCGCTGCACCAGCCGCACGTTCTGGATGGCCACACCGGCGTGCAGGGCGATGCGCCGGAACAGCGCCACCTCGTTCACGCGGAAGGTGGCCCACCGCTGCTTGCGGCCGACGACGAGCACCACGAGGTCACCGGAGGGGACGGGGAGCGGGGCGGCCAGGATGTTCCGCACGCGTCGCGGCCCCTGGTCCTCGAAGCTCTGGGTCAGCTGGAGGTCCGGCGGCGGCGTGTCGCCCAGTGCGGCGATGAGCTCGAAGTCGCCGGGCTGGGCCAGGCCGCCGGTGACCTGGTGGCCGTCGAACTCGACGGTCGAGACCCCGACCTCCTCGGCCGAGAGCAGCCAGGTCCAGTCGGCCCCCATGATCTCGTGGGTCTGGCGGAGCATCGCGGCGGTGGCGTCCCCGTCGATCACCGCGCTCGACAGGCCCGCCGAGAACTCGTCGAGCACGATCATCTGGTGGTGGCTGCGGCGCAGCGACACGTAGGTCGCTCCCGCGGCCCCCACGAAGGTGGCGAAGGCGATGCCGAGTCCGGTGGCGGTCTGGCCGGCGCTGGCCGCGGCGAATCCGAGCGCGTCGCCGATGGCGACGAGCACGAGCATCAGCGCGACGCCGCGCCGAGTCTTCTCTCCGGAACCGCCCAGGGCGGGAGCCGCGTCCACCTGCCTCAGATCGGCGTTCCGGGCCCCCGACCCAACCTTTCCCCGGGAAGCGAGCCAGGTGGCACACGTGGCCCGTCAGTCGACGGGGGTGGCCAGCTCGACGAGGGCGCCGTCGCCGTCGCGGACGACGGCGATGCGCTGGCCCCACGGTGCGTCGAAGGGCGCCCGGGTGAGGGTCGCCCCGGCGGCGATGGCCCGGTCCACCGCTGCGTCGACGTCGGTGGTGAAGAAGGTGCACACCACCCCCGGTGGCGGGCCGTCGGGCGTGGTTCGCCGATGGGCCAGGCCGGCCTGGCGCTCGGCGAAGCCGTCGTCGACCACGGCCAGGCGGGCGGCGCCGGTGACCAGCTCGGCGAAGTGGCCCGAGGGGTCGACGAAGCGCACCTCGAGCCCGAAGGCCCGGCGGTAGAAGTCGCAGGTGGCGGCGACGTCGGGGACGGACAGGGCCACGAAGCCCAGCCGCAGGTCGCCGGTCACCGCGTCGAGGGGCGGGGCGTCGAGGGGCCGAGCAGCCCCCCCAGCACCAGCGCGGCCAGGTCGTCGACCAGCTGGGCCCGGGAGCGGTCGGGCTGGTGGACCCGGCACCACGGGACCGTCGTGACGATCATGGCCAGCACCGCCACCGCCCAGGTCCGGGCCCGCCCGGCGTCGGCCACGCCGACCGCGGGGCCCTGGACGAACGCGACGAGCAGGTCGGTGAGCGCGTGCACCATCGGGCCGTCGTCGACCGCGGTGGAGGATCCCTCGGTGAGGAAGCGGAACAGCTCCGGTTCGCGCCAGGCGAAGGTGACGAACACGCGGATGCCGGCGGTCACCGCCGCCTCGGCGTCGGGCTCGTCGGCCAGCAGGTCGGCCAACGTGGCGCCCAGGTCGGCCAGGTAGCGCTCGCCGAGCGCGGCGGCCAGGCCGGCCTTGGAGGCGAAGTGCTGGTAGAGCACCGGCTTGGTGATCCCGGCCTCGGCCGCGATGTCGTTCATCGACGCGTCGGCACCGTCGCGGCGGATGGTGCGCACCGCGGCGTCGAGGAGGGCCTCGCGGCGCAGGTCGGAGCGGGTGGCGACCACGGCGACCGACTCAGTCCACGCCGGCGTCGGTGGTGAGGAGCTGCTGGAACCAGCGGTAGGAGTCCTTGGGGATCCGGCGCAGGTCGTCGTCGTAGTCCACGTAGATGAGCCCGTAGCGGCCGTCGCGTCCGAAGAGCCACTCGACGTTGTCGGCGTAGGACCACTGGAAGAAGCCGTCGACGGGGATCCCCTCGCCCGTGGCCCGCAGCAGCGCCTCGAGGTGGGTGCGGGCGTACCAGATGCGCAGGTCGTCGCGGACCCGACCGTCGACGAGGCGGTCCTTCATGCCGAACCCGGACTCGGTGATCACGAAGCGTCGGCAGGCCGGGTGGTGGCGGTAGCGGCGAAGCACCTCGACGAGGCCCTCGGGCTCGACGGGGATGCTGGTCGTGCTGCGCACGTTGGCCTCGGCGGTGGCCAACGTCGGCATCGGCAGTCCACCGAGCCCGGGCAGCGGCGCCTTCCGGATGGGCGTCGGTCCGTAGTACTGCACCCCGATGAAGTCGTAGTCGAAGGTGGCCGACTCGAGGTCGCCGTCGGCGACGTAGCGCCGGAGCGGCCGCAGGATCGGGGTGGCGTCGAAGGGGTAGCCCATGCCGCCGGCGGGGTCGAGGAAGATCCCCATCGTCAGCGCCTCGGCCGCTCGCTGCGCCTTGCGGAGCTTCGGGTCGTCGGTCTCGAAGGGGGCGGGGATGCTGAAGACGTGGGTGGTTCCCACCTGGGCGTCGGCGGGGAGGGCGGCCCGCATGCGACGGCCCGCCTCGGCACAGGCCAGGTTCATGTGGTGCACCGACGCCAGCGCGGCGAGGGGGTGCGGACCCCAGCGACCGTGCACGCCGGCGATGACGTGGCCGATGACCGAGGCCGGCTCGTTGAAGACCATCCAGTTCCGCACCCGGTCGCCGTAGCGACGCGCCACCTCCTCGGCGAAGCGGGCGAAGTCCTCCACGATGCCGCGCCGGGTCCATCCGCCCTGCTCCCACAGGGCCTGGGGGAGGTCCCAGTGGTGCACGGTGACCCAGGGATCCAGGCCGCGTTCGAGGCAGGCGTCGATGACCCGGTCGTAGAAGGCGCCGCCCGCCGCGTTCCACGGGCCGCGGCCGTCGCCGAACACGCGTGGCCAGCTGATCGAGAGGCGGTTGGCGCCGAAGCCGGCCGCCGCGATGAGGTCGAGGTCGGCCTCGAAGCGGTGGTAGGCGTCGATGGCGAGGTTGCCGACTTCGGGCCCGCCCCGGACGCGGCCGCGGCGGGCTGCCTCGTCCCACACCGAGGGCCGCTTGCCGTCGACGTCGTGGGCGCCCTCGATCTGGTAGGCCGCCGAGGCGACCCCCCAGGTGAAGTCGTCGCCGAAGTCGGCGCGACGCAAGGTCACGAGGCGGCGGCGCCGAGCTCGTCGGCCCCGAGCTGCAGGGTCTCGTACTCGTCGCCGGTGTCGACCCAGTGCTCGAAGCCGATGACGCCCATGTCCGCGTACCGCTGGCGGAGCCAGCCGTCGTTGCGGTCCAGCAGGCCGAGCTTGCGGCAGTTGGGCACGATCTTGGAGAAGAGCATGGCCTGGAACATGGGGCGCCCCGGGTCCTGGTTCACCAGGGTCAGCGCGTCACGCACGTTCACGCCCATGCGCTCGAAGACCTCCTGGGTCATGAAGCGGTCGCGCATCCGGATGGACGCCTCGTAGGCGAACTCCTGGCGCTCGAGCATCTCAGCGTCGGTCAGGCCCTCGTAGTACTCCTTGAGCGACAGCACGCCGAAGGCCACGTGGCGGGCCTCGTCGCTCATGACGTAGCGGAGGAGCTGCTTGAGCAGCGGCTCGGTGGTCATCATGTGCATGAAGCCGAAGGCGGCCAGCGCGAGGCCCTCGACCATGATCTGCATGCCCAGGTAGGTCAGGTCCCAGCGGGGGTCGGCGATGACGTCGTCGAGCAGGAGGCCGAGGTGGGCGTTGACCGGGTAGCTGCGCTCGAGCTTGGTCTGGAGGTACTTGGCGAAGACCTCGACGTGGCGGGCCTCGTCCATCACCTGGGTGGCGGCGTAGTACTTGGCGTCGATCCACGGCACCGTCTCGACGATCTTGGCCGTGCACATCAGCGCGCCCTGCTCGCCGTGGAGGAACTGGCTGAGCGTCCAGGCCTGCTGCTCGAGGTTGAAGTCCATCCACTCACGGTCGCCCCAGCGGGCGAAGGGGGTGCCGGACAGGTCGCGCTGGTTGGCGAACTCCTGGAAGGTGCTCATCATCTGGGCGATGTCGCGCTCGGGGTCGACCTCGGTGTCCCACGGCAGGTCGGTCTCGCCGTTCCACTGCGAGACCTTGGCCTTCTCGTAGAGCTTGTCGAGGGCCGGTCGGGCGCCCTTGGTGTAGTCCCAGGTGAAGATGGCGTCGGCCTGGTCGGTGACGGCGTGGAGCACCTCGTCGACGTCGTTGTTGGAGACGGACAGCAGCGCTTCGAGCTCGGCGTCGGTGAGCATCGGTTCCCCCTTGGTGTGCGGTCCCCGCACCCTACCGGCGGTAACCACCGGCGTCGACTGGCTCCGGATGCGACATCGGTCACGTCACCGGTGTGGCGTACCGGGGGTAGGTCCTCAGGCCTGGACCTCGCCGACCGTGCCGTCGGCGAGGTACTCGACGTAGCCGCCGGTGGTGCGGGCGCCCCCGTCGACGTAGACCCGCACGACGGTGTTCGGCGAGAAGGGCAGGTCCTTGGTGGCGATGACGTGGGTGACGCCGCGCCCGTCCTCGATGGGACGGCCCAGCTTCGCCTCGACCAGTGCCGGGGCACCGGCGAGGCCGGCGGCGACGGTCTCCCAGGCGATCTCGTCGAGCGAGAACAGGTTGGCCTCGAGGTCGCCGTCACCGGTCAGGCGGACGGGCTCGGGTCCGCTCACGCGGCCGTCGCGCCAATCGCGTTGGTCGACGTTGGCGGGCGCGTCGGGGTCCTGGTGCTGGAGCGACGCGTAGGGCGCGCCGGACTCGGGGAACCACACGGTCAGCTCGAGGGCCCGTATGGGAAGGCCGACGTCGAGGTTCTGGCGGAACTCGGCGACGGCGGCAAGCAGGATCTGGTCGGGCGTGGCGCTCTGGTAGGGGACCGTGGTGGTCGTCGCACTCGGGTCCTGTCGGCTCGGCTCGCCGGTCGGGTCGCTGGGATCGGCCGGCGCCGCGGGGTCGGCCGGGTCGGGCAGGCCCGACCGGCCGGATCCGGACGGGTCGCCGACGGCGGTGATCTGCCCGTCGTCGCCCCCGCACGCACCCGGCGCGACGAGGAGCAGGGGGAGGGAGAGGGCGACGGCAGCGCGACGGCGAGTCATGGCCCGATCGTAGGGATCACGCGCCGCCGAGGCGGTGCTCCAGCTCGAGCACGGCGGGGAACAGCACGTGGTTCTCCTTGTGGACGTGGAGGTGCGTGTCGAGCTCCAGCGCGCCCAGGCCGTCGTAGAGCGCGGTGAACGACGCGCAGGCGTCGGGCGGCGGCGTGAAGTCGCCGGTGCGGTCACGGAGCTCGGCCAGCAGCTCACCGGCCCGGCCGTGCTCGCGCAGCATCTGGCTGATGGGGTTCCGGAGGGTGCCGCAGTGGAACGCCGGCGCCGAGGTGGCGGTGGCCAGCTCGCGGACCATGGGGAACAGGATGCGCTCCTCCTTCACGAGGTGCGGTTCGAGCTCGGCGCGCAGCTCCTCGAAGCAGCGCTGGACGTCGGCCAGCTCGCGGTGGCGTGCACCGTGGACCCCGACCACCTTGTCGAGCAGCGCGCCCAGGCGCGGCAGCTCGGCGTCGAGGTGGCGGTGGTGGGTGGCCTCGAGGTGGTCGACCAGCTCGGCCGGGCCGAGGTGGGCCCACGGCTCGGGTGCGTCGTCGCCCAGGTCGGCCAGCGCGGCGACGACCTCGTGGGCGTCGACGCCGGCCGCGGCCGCCGCATCGGCCAGCGTGGCGTCACCACCGCAGCAGTAGTCGAGGCCGAACGCCTCGAGCACGGCCGGGGCGCCGGGGTGGCGGGTGGCGATCTCGCCGAGCGTGGCGGCGAGCGGCGGGGTCGCAGGGGAGGTGGTCGTGTCGGTCATGGAGCGGTCCCTTCTGGGTCGGATGCGGTCGGGGGAGGCGGTGGGGGGGGGTGCGGTCCGGGGATGGTTCAGGGGGCGAGGAGGCCGAGGCCGGCGGCGAGCACCACGCCGAGTCCCAGCGCGGTCTCGGCCGCACCCAGGAGCGCGGCCCGGGGACGTGGGTGGCGGGCGAGTGCTCGCTGGGCGACGATGACCGCGGCGACGGCGACGGCTCCGGCGGTGGACGCCGCCTCGACGGCGACGGCGGTGGCGGCCAGGCCGAGCGCGGCGACGTCGCCCAGCAGCGGCCCCCGGCGGTCGAGCGGGCGCCCGTGGATCCGGCCGATCTGGGCCCGGACGAAGGGGAGCGCGGCGACCACCCGGGCCGCCATGACCAGCCAGGTGGCGGCGGCCACCGCGGCAGCACCGCCACCGGCGAGGACCACCGCGGGCGCCGCCGCGCACACGGCCAGCGATCCGGCCAGCTCGGGGACCAGACGGCGGCTGCGGGAGCGGAGGTCGAACCACAGCTCGAGCGCGGCCGCCGGGGCGGCGGCGAGCACCGGGATCCACCAGCGGAGGTCGCCGGTGGTGGTGGCGACGGCGACGAGCGCGGCGAGCACCGCCAGCTCGACGGCGAGGAGCCGGAGCGCCACCCGGTCGCGCTCGAGGTGGCGGCCCCGGTGGCGGTCCACGAGCACCACCCGCAACGGGGTCCGGGCGACGAAGCAGCCGAGCGCGGCGAGCGCCAGCGCGACGCCGGCCCCGCTCGGCGCGACGAGGAGCCCGAGCAGCGCCGGCTCGAGCGTCAGGCCCCAGCCGCCGTGTTCGCTGGGGAGGCCCACCTGGCGGAGCAGCGAGCGCGGCGTCGGGGCCGGGTCGGAGCTCGTGACCGTGGGGTCGGTCGCCGCCGCCGTCACGAGCGTCGGCCTTCGTGGCGGCGCCGCTGCTGCTCCACCCAGTAGGCCTCCGGCGGTCCGATGACGGTGATGGCCCGCTGGGGGCAGGCCTGTGCGCCGTACCAGGCGTGGAGGGCCAGCTCCCCCGGCACCTCGAGGCGCTGCACGCCGATCAGCCCGTCCTCGTCGAGCGGGTAGACGTCGGGAGCCCACCGATGGCACTGGCCCCACCCGGTGCAGAGGGCGGGGTGGGTCCGGATGCGGACCGTCACCTCCTCGTCGGGTCCCGGAGCCGCAGCGGCGTCGTGGGCGCTCATCGCTGCCGCGCCGGGATCGGGACCTCGCTGAGCGGCGTGGCGCCCAGCTCGGCGAGGAGCAGCTGACGGGCCCGCTGCCACGGTACGTGCAGGGCGCAGTGGTCGGACTGCTGGCACGGTCCGCCGGCCAGGACGCAGCGCCCGGAGTCGGTCGGGCCCTCGATCGCCTCGACGACGTCGAGCACCGAGATCTCGGCGAGTGGGACCCGGAGTTGGTACCCACCGGTCGGCCCGGGGTCGGAGCGAACCCACCCCTGCGCGACCAGGGGGCCGAGCACCTGGGGGAGGAAGCCGGCGGTGCTGTCCAGCAGCTCGGCCAGCTCGGGCGCCTTCATCCGTCGGTCGTGTCGGGCGAGGGTGATGAGCGCCCGGGCAGCCAGGTCGGTCCGTCGGGTGACGTCGAGTCGCATGTCGCTCCTGGGTTCGTTGCGGGTGGGTCGATCGTGCCGGTCGGGGTCCGGTCCGACACGGGACCTAGGTCCGTAGTCAATAAGTCAAGAACTCAGAGACTAACAGAGCAACCGAAGGAGACCGACATGGACCCCCTCCCCACCAACCCACCCACGCCGCAGCGATCCCGGTCCGGCGAGTCGATCTGGGCGCTCGCGGTCGGTACCGCGCTCCTGGCGCTCATCGTCGCCGTCATCGGCGTGTTCGTCCCCATGCAGGGCGCGGGCGGCGATGCCGCGTCGGCCGAGCCGAAGACCGTCGAGGTCTCCCTCGCCGAGATGTCGGTGACACCCTCGTCGGTCAGCGTCGAAGCCGGCCAGGAGCTGATCCTGGTGGTCACCAACGACGGCACCATGGCCCACGACCTCAAGGTCGGGGGCACCACGGGCACCGAGATGCTCGAGCCGGGCGAATCGGCCACCGTCACCGTCGGCCCCTTCGACGCCTCGACCGAGGCCTGGTGCACCGTGCCCGGCCACAAGGAGGCCGGCATGCTCATGGCGATCGAGGTGACCGGCGGACGCGGCGGCTCCGGTGACGCGGCGGGGTCGGGCGACCACACCTCGGCGTCGCCGGCCTCGGCCGGCGGGTCGGGCTCGGGCGCGGCCGAGATCGTCGCCGCGGCCGAACCGGGTCCGGACTGGACGCCCTTCGATCCGACGCTCGCCCCGGCGCCCGGGGGCACCACCCACGACGTCGAGCTCCGCGCCATCGATGCCGAGATCGAGGTGGCCCCGGGGGTCACCCAGCTCATGTGGACCTTCGGGGGCACGGTGCCCGGCACGACGCTGCGGGGCAAGGTCGGCGACCTGTTCAACGTGACGCTCGTCAACGACGGGGCCATCGACCACTCGATCGACTTCCACGCCTCGAAGGTGGCCTGGAACGACGAGATGCGCTCCATCCGGCCCGGTGAGCGGCTGACCTACCAGTTCGTGGCGAAGCACGCCGGGGCGTACATGTACCACTGCGGCACGTCGCCGGCCCTGCACCACATCGGCAACGGGATGTTCGGGGCGATCATCATCGACCCGCCCGACCTGCCGGCGGTCGACCGGGAGTTCCTGGTGGTGCAGTCCGAGCTGTACCTCGGGGCGCCGGGCAAGGAGGGCGACCTGGCCAAGATGCTCGACGAGGACTGGGACGCGGTGGTCTTCAACGGCTACTGGAACCAGTACAAGTTCGCCCCCATCCAGGTCGAGCCGAACGAGCGGATCCGGGTGTGGGTGGTCGACGACGGCCCGTCGGAGAACTCCGCGTTCCACATCGTGGGCACGATCTTCGACACGGTCTGGAAGGAGGGGAGCTACCTCCTGCGCCCCGACGCCCGCCAGGGCGGGTCGCAGGTGCTCGACCTCCAGCCGGCCCAGGGCGGCTTCGTCGAGTTCACCTTCGACGAGGCGGGCTTCTACCCGATGGTCACCCACAAGTTCGCCAACGCCTCGAAGGGGGCCCTGGGCCTCTTCCGGGCCGGCGACGTGGAGCTGCCGGCGGGCAGCGGCCACTGAGGTCTGCTGCCCCCCACCCAACGAACTGGGCGCGATCGCTCCTGTGGTGCAGGAGCGATCGCGCCCAGTTCGAACGTTCGGGAGCGGGTCGGGGTCCCGGTCGGCGCCGAGGCCCGGGTCAGCGCCCGGACCCGGGTCAGGGGCGCGGCGGGCGGAGGACCAGGACCGGCGTGCGCTCCACGTACGCCTGGAACTCGGGATCGTCGCCCCAGCGCTCGGTGGCCCGGGCCTCGAGCAGCGGCACGCCGCTGACCCGGGTGATCAGCAGGAACACGAAGATCGGGGAGATCAGGGTGGCGTACTGCCACCCGTCGAGGGCGCCGAGCGCGATGAGCGCCACGCCGGCCCACAAGGTGATCTCGCCGAAGTAGTTGGGGTGACGGGACCACGCCCACAGCCCCGTGGTGATGAAGCGGCCCCGGTTGGCCGGGTCGCGCCGGAAGGCGCGCTTCTGGCGGTCGGCCACGACCTCGACGGCGAAGCCGGCCACCCACACCGCGATGCCCACCACCGCGACGGCGTCGAGGCCGCCGGCGGCGTCGCCGTCCGCGATGGCGGCGAGGGCCGCCGCCGCGGTGACGACCACCCACAGCCCCTGCACCGTCCAGGTCGACAGGAAGGCCAGGGCGTCGTACTTGATGCGGTCGAAGCGGCCGTCTCCGCCGTCCTGGTGCACCCGACGGAACAGGAACGACCCCAGGCGCAGGGTCCACACGGCGACCAGGCCGACCAGGACCGCGCCCCGGGTGCTCACCCCGCCGGCCAGCCCCACGGCGAGCACCAGGACCGAGAGGTAGGTGAGCGAGCCGACCAGGTCGTAGAAGCGCTCGTCGTGGCGACGCCAGGCCGGCACGAACGCCACCCAGTTGACGGCGAAGGCACCCAGCGCGCACCACACCGCCACCGGGAGGCCACCCGCCCGGGCGCCCCCGTCACCGGCGGCGAACGCCACCACCAGACCGAGCGACACCGAGACGACGATGCCGACGAGGGATCGGGCGGTTCCGTTCATGTGGGGCTCCGGATCGGTGGGGTGGACGGCGTCGACCACCCGCGGGAACACCCGGGACACCGACGGCGACGAAGGGATCGCCGGTGCGGTGCCTTCCCGGACCAGCTGGCCGACGCCGTCCATCCTCCCTTCGGCGGGAGGGCCCCGGACGGATGCCCCGACGTTCAGACGGGAATGCCGCTGCAGCGGACCTCGCCGCAGCGGGCGGCGTTGAACCCGGCCCGACTGACCACGTGGCCACCCGAGACCACTCGCGCCGTGCGCAGCCCGTTGGCGCGGACCCGGGGCAGGCCCAGCTCGATCGCGGCCCGTCGGGTGCCGCGGGTGGGTGCCGTGGTGGTCGGTGCCGTGGTGGCCGGCGTCGTGGGCGACGAGCCGGGCTGGGTGGTGGGCGACGGCGCGGTGGGGGCGGGAGCGGTCGTGGTGGGCGAGCCGCTGCCCGAGCCACCGGAGCCACCGGAGCCGCCGGACCCGCCCGAACCCCCGGAGGGGGGCGCCGTGGTCGTGGGCGACGGCACCGGCGCTGTCCCGTTCGGGTCGACGAAGGTGAAGCCGCCGGGTTGGGTCAGCGAGACCTCGCCGGAGGCGTCACGGCCACGCAGCGTCAGATCGACCGTGCCGGCCGCCGCCACCAGGGGCGTGCGGAGCCGCAGCTGGGTGGGGGTCCTCGACACCGAGCTGGCGGGCACGACGGCGCTCCCGAACCAGACGCTGACATCGGCGGGGAACGATCCCGAGATCGTGGTCCAGCACGCGGTGCGCACGGCGCAGCTGTTCGGCGCGGCGCCGGTGATCCGCCACGCACCGTCGCTGACCGGCGGTGCCGGCGGCGCGGTCGTGGTGGGCGAGGGCGACGCGCCCGGGGAGGCGGGCGCGGCCGGTGCGGTCGTGGTGGGGGCGACGGTCGTCGCCGGTCGGGGGACCGTCGTGGTGGCGCGTGGCGCCGTCGTGGTGGGGGGCGCGGGCGCGGTGGGCGTCGGCGGGGTCGGTGTCGGCGCGGTCGTCGTCGGGGTCGCACCGGGCGCCGCGCCGCTCCCCGAGGGCGTCGTGGTCGTGGGCGACGCCGTGGGATCGGACGGGGTGGGCGACGTGCCGCCGCCGCCCCCGCCGCTGCCGTCCGAGCCACCACCCGAGCCACTCCCCGAGCCGCTCCCCGAGCCGCCACCCGAGCCGCCGGCGGGTGGACCCGGGATGGTCGTCGACGGGCTGTCCGAGCCCCCCGAGCCGCCGTCGGTGTCGGTCCCCGGGCCGCCGGCCCCGCCGGGGTCGGTGCCCGACCCGCCGTCCGCGCCGTCGTCCGCGCCGGCCGTCGGGTCGTCGGCCACGTCGAAGTACACCGCGGCGGGGCGATCGAGCACCACGTCGGGGTCGGTCCCGTCCAGCATCGACACCGCCAGGCCGTAGTCGCCGGGGGGCAGTGCCAGGGTGAGCGGCACCGTCGTCCCGTTCGCCAGCGCGTCGGCCGGTCCCGCGCCCACCAGCGTGAAGCGTCCGGCGTCGTCGGTGGTCACGGTGGCGTCGCCCACCCCGATGGCCTGGCCCTGCACGACGTAGGTGTCGTCCCCGTCGAAGGCGTAGAGCTGGCCCTCCAGCGAGTACCGGTCGCCCACCTCGGCCGACCCGGGATGGAACTCGACGGTGGTGCTCGCCGCGGCGGCGTCGGTCAGCCCGGCGAAGCCGGAGAAGGCCGTGGTGGAACGACCCGGCTCGAGGGGCTCGGGGGCCGCCTGCTCTGCGGTGTGGGGGTCGGGCAGGCCGAGGGCCCGGGCCACGTTCAGTCGTCCTTCGGCGACCGTGGTCCCCTCGAAGGCGCTGCCCCGGTCGGCGGTGGCCAGCAGGCGGCTGCGCACCTGGGCGGGGTTCAGGCCCGGGTTCTGGCCGATCAGCAGAGCGGCGGCCCCGGCGACCATGGGCGCCGCCATCGACGTGCCGGAGGCGTACCCGTAGCCGCCGCCGAGCACACCGGCCAGGATCGACACGCCGGGCGCGGCGAGGTCCACCTGGTTGTCGCTGCGGTTGGAGAACGAGGCCAGCTCGTCGTTGCCGCCGGAGGCGGCCACCGTGAGCAGGTCGGGGTTGGACAGCCCGGCCGGAACCACCTCGGTGACGTCGAGGTCGAGGCTGGAGTTGCCCGCCGCGGTCACCACCACCACGCCGCGGGCGTTGGCGTAGGCGACCGCGTCGGCCAGGAGCTGACGGACGGCGGGCGACGGGTTGGCGCCGCCCCAGGAGCAGTTGATGACGCGGGCGCCGTTGTCGACGGCGTAGTAGATCGCTCGGGCCCCGCCCAGCACGCTCACGGTGGTGCCGTTGCCGATCTTGAGGTTCATGATCCGGGCGCCGGTGGCCACGCCGTGCGCCTTGCGGCCCTGCCCGGCGACGATCGAGGCCACGTGGGTGCCGTGGAAGTGGGCGGTGGCGGCATCGAAGGGGGTGTTGTCGCCGTTGGCGAAGTCCCACCCGTCGCAGTCGTCGACATATCCGTTGGCGTCGTCGTCCACGCCGTTGCCGCAGGACTCGTCGGTGTTGCGCCACATGGCGCCCCCGAGCTCGGGGTGGTCGGGGTCGGTCCCCGAGTCGATGACCGCCACCACCACGCCGGCGCCGGCGATGCCCGCGGCGTCGGCCGCCGCGTAGGCCACGTCCGCATGGCGGGTACCGGTGCCGTTGCCCACCGGGCCGCCCCAGTTCTCGAGGCCCCACTGCCAACGGTCGTACTCGCCCGAGCCCCACGGCGTGGCCCCGAGCGTTCCCGCCGTGTCGGGCTGGGGCGTGCCGCCGGTGAGCTCGGCCACCTCGTCGGCGTCGAGGCGGGTGACCACCTGGTGGCTGGTGCCCGCCACGCGGTCCACCCGGGCGCGCGGGTCGGCGGCACGGAGGGCGGCGACGCCGGTCTCGTCGGTGTCGACCACCACGTGGGTGAGGTCGTCGTCGAAGGCGGCTTCGCCCTCGACCACGCCGTAGTCGGGGAGGTCCGGTCGCTCGGCCGCAGTGGCCTGGCGGGCGACCAGCCCGGCGCCCAGCATCGCCCCGGCGGCCAGGGTGGCCAGCGCCGTGCGCGACCGGGGGATGGCGGCGAGCGCGCTCAACCCGGGGACCCCGCCGCTGCCATGGGGGAGGTGTCGACGCGGCGCCCGGCGCTCCTTGATGGGCCGTCCGGCCCTCGTCGGGCGGCGGATCAGTTCACCGGCTCCCACCGCGGGGTTCTGGAGAGCCTGAGCCCCGCTCACGGGGCCGAATCTCTCCAGAACCGACGACGCCGGCGCAGTCCGGGTCCTCAGTTCACCAGGCGGTCCCGACCCTCCCAGTAGGGCGAGCGCAGCTTGAACTTCTGGAGCTTGCCGGTGCTGGTGCGGGCCAACTCGTCGCGGAACTCCACCGAGGTCGGGCACTTGTAGTGCGCCAGCTTCTCCCGGCACCACGCGATGAGGTCAGCCTCGGTGGCCGTCGAGCCGGCCACCAGCACCACCAGGGCTTTCGGGGTCTCGCCCCACTTCTCGTCGGGCACACCGATGACGGCCACCTCGGCCACCTCGGGATGGCTGAAGAGGGCGTCCTCCACCTCGATGGAGCTGACGTTCTCGCCCCCGGTGATGATCACGTCCTTCTTGCGGTCCGAGATGGTGAGGTAGCCCTCGTCGTCGATCGTCCCGCCGTCGCCGGTGTGGAACCAGCCGCCCTCGAGCGCCTCGTCGGTGGCCTCGGGCTGGGCCCAGTACGACTTCAGCACGACGTTGGCTCGGGCCAGCACCTCGCCCTGGTCCGACAGCGACAGCTCGACGCCCAGGGCCGGCGCGCCGGCCCGGCTCAACCTCCGGGCCCGCTCGGTGGCGTCGAGCTCGTCCCACTCGGCGCGCCGGCGGTTCATGGTGAGCAGCGGGGCCGTCTCGGTGAGGCCGTAGATCTGGATGAACTCCCAGCCCAGCTCGGTCTCGACGCGCTCGATGGTGCGGGTCGGCGGCGGAGCGCCGGCCACGACGACGCGCACGGTGCCGGCGCCGGGGATCGGTCCGTCCCAGGTCGCCGCGGCGTCGAGCACGGCGGCGACCACCGCCGGCGCCGCGCACAGGTAGGTGACGCCGTGGGCGGCGACGCGGCGCAGGATCTCGGCGCCGTCCACCTTGCGCAGGATGATGTGGGTGCCGCCCATGCCCGTCACCGCGTAGGTCATGCCCCATCCGTTGCAGTGGAACTGGGGGAGCGTGTGGAGGTAGGTGTCGCGGTCGCTCACCCCGGCCTGCCACCCGAAGGTCGCCGCGTTGATCCAGAGGGCGCGGTGGGTCTGCTCGACGCCCTTGGGGCGGGCGGTGGTGCCCGACGTGTAGTTGATGGTGGCGGTCTGGTGCTCGTCGGGCTGCCAGGGGCGGGGCTCGACGTCGAAGCGGTACAGCTCGGCGTCGCTCTGGGCGCCCATCACGAACCGGTGGCGGGCGCCCACGTCGGCCAACGCCTCGTCGAGCTCGGGGTCGACCAGCAGCACGTCCGCGCCGCAGTGCTCGACGATGTAGGCGACCTCGTCGCAGGAGAGGCGGAAGTTGATGGGGACGAACACGCGACCCCAGCCGCTGACGCCGAAGAACGACGTGAGGGTGCGCGCCGAGTTCTGCGAGACCATCGCCACTCGGGCGCCCGGGGGGACGCCGAGGGCGTCGAGGCCGGCGGCCTGGGCCCGGGCCAGCTCGGCCATCCGCCGGTAGGTCGTCGGCGCCCACGGCTCGGCCGGTTGATCCGGCTCGTCGACGATGCCGATCCGGTCGCCGTAGACCACCTCGGCTCGGCGCAGGTGGTCGCGGACCGTCAGCGCTACCTCCATGGAACCCCTCCTCGTTCGATCGCCGCGAGTCTGCCGGGCCCGTCGGCTCGCCGCGTCCGCTCACCGTCGCCGCCGCAGTGCCCGGCCGTCACAGCTCCCGGAAGCACGTGCCGCGACCCAGCGCGGCCAGACCTCGGCGGTCGCCGTCGCCCAGCTCGGTGAGCTCGCCACTGGTCTCCGGGTGCATCAGCTGGTCGGGGTCGTCGACGTGGTCCAGACCGACCAGGTGGCCCAGCTCGTGGACGATGATCGCCCGGGCCACCGCAGCGCCGTCGGGTCCGGCGTCGAGGAGCTCGGCCAGCTCGGGTCCGTCGAGCACGACGGTGCCGGTCACGTACACCTCGGCCTCGGGACCCACGAGGCCGGTGGGTGCCACCACCGAGGTCGATCCGGCGAAGCCCGCAACGTCGCCTCGCAGGGTCGGGGAGTGCTCCGGCCGGGCCCACCAGATGACCACCGGCGCCCACCGATCGCCGTAGCGGTCGAGTTGGAACGGCTCGCGGTCGTCGCCGGGTCGCTCGTCGGTGGCGCCCTCGTCGACGATGCGGAGCCCGGTGGCCGCGGCGACCTCCTCCACGGCCGCGGCCAGGGCCTCGGTGCCGCCCGGTGGCGCGTCCTCGTCGTTGACCACGTAGGGGACCGTCCGGCACGGGTCGTAGGCGACGGGGCGCTCGCCGTCGGCCTGCGTCGCGATGAACCGGTAGCCGCCGGTGCCCTCGGGCGGGGCGGGCGGTGCTCCGAGGGGCTCGGCGGCGCCAAGGCTCGGCGTCGGTCCGGCGTCGTCGGTGAAGCGGCGTCCGATCGGGTCGGCGTCGACGAGCCGGTCGGCGTCGGTGGCGGAGCGTTGGAGCGTCATCGACGACAGCGCCAGGCCGGCGATCAGCGTGAGCCCCCCGAGCGCCATCAGCGTCGTGATGAGCAGGGTGCGGCGCCCTCGCCGACGGCGCCGCTGCGCCGCCCGGTCGCGGGCGAGATCATCGGCCCGGTCCCGTTCGGCGGCCTGGAGGCGGCGGCGACGCTCTCCGGCCTGCAGTCGTTCCTCGGCCGAGGGTTCGTGGATGGTGGCCGGTTGGGCCAGCAGGTCCGCGAGCGCGCGGTCGATCGGGTCGTCCCCGTCGGTGGGATCGGGCGTGTCGGTGATCCGCGGATCGTACCGACCGGGCTCGGTGGCGGTCCCGGGGCGAACGCGGCGGCTCATCGATCCAGATACCCTTAGGGGTATGGAGGAACGGCGTTCGCAGCGTGACGCGCGCACGGCGTACTGGGACGAGCGCTACCGCGCGGTGGGTGTGGAGCACGTGAGCTGGTTCGAGGAGCACCCGGCGCTGTCACTGGGGCTGCTCACCGTCGCCGGGGCGACGACGGCAGGGTCGGTGATCGACGTGGGTGGGGGTGCGTCGTCGTTGGCCCCGGTGCTGGTGGCGGCGGGCTGCGGCGAGGTGACCGTGCTCGACGTCTCCGCGGCTGCCCTCGACGCGGGCCGTGAGCGTGCCGATGTGACCGAGCGGATCGACTGGGTGCAGGCCGACCTGTTGACCTGGACACCGGAGCGCCGCTGGGCGGCCTGGCACGACCGGGCCGTGTTCCACTTCCTGACCGATCCGGCCGATCGGGCGACCTACCGGGAGCTGATGGGTCGGTCCGTCGAGCCGGGTGGGGCGGCGGTCGTGATCGGCTTCGCCGAGGACGGCCCCACGTCGTGCTCGGGGCTCGAGGTGCACCGCTGCACGCCCGAACAGCTGCTGGTCGAGGCGACGCCCGGCTTCGTGGAGCTGGCCTCGGGCCATGCGGTGCACGCCACCCCCACCGGTGCCGTGCAACGACTGTCGTTCGTGGTGGCCCGGGCGCCCCGGCCATGACGCCATGTGGTGGGATGGCCCGGAACTGGAGCGGGCCTCGCATCGCTGCGAGGCCCGGAGTTCCAGTGTCTTCGGTTGGTACGCCCCCTGGGACTTGAACCCAGAACCTGCGGATTAAGAGTCCGTTGCTCTGCCAATTGAGCTAGAGGCGCAAGAGGTGGTGATCGTATCGCCGCCGCGGCGCCGGCACGAAGCCGACGCCGGTCGACGCTTGGGGTGAGTGAGGGGATTCGAACCCCCGGCCTCCAGTGCCACAAACTGGCGCTCTAACCAACTGAGCTACACCCACCAAGGGGCCGTGAGCATACCCCGACCCCGCGGAGCGTTTCGAACCCGAAACCTCGCTCGGCGACGTATCCCTCCGTCGGTCCCACTCGTCGGTGGTGGGTGAGGCGGACGGACCGCCGCAGGAGGTGACCATCATGGTTCGCAACGAGGGGAACACGGATCGAGCGGTGCGGGGCGTCGTCGCCGTCGTGGCGCTGGTGCTGGCCGGCGTCGTCGGGCTCGACTCGGTCGGCGGCATCGTGGCGGGGGTCGTCGGCGTGATCATGGCCGTGACCGCGGCCGTCGGGTTCTGCCCGATCTACCGACTGATCGGCGTGAACACCTGCCCGATCGACACGTCGAAGTCCTGAGCGGTGCCGGCGACGGTGGGCGGCGGCGACGATGATGCACCGATGGCCGCCGCCCACGCCGAACCGGTCGAACCCGCCGAGCCCGCCGAGCCCGCCGAGCCGCCCGAGGCGTGGGCCGAGCGCATGGTCGCCCACACCCCGACGCTGCTCCGCTTCGCCCGGGCCTTCGCCCACACCGAGGCCGACGCCGAGGACCTCGTGGCCGAGACGTTGCTCCGGGCCTTCCGGGCCCGTGACGGCTACCGCGGCGAGGCCAGCGAGCTCAGCTGGCTCCGGCGGATCCTGCGGAACCTGGCCATCGACCGGGCCCGCCGGCCCGACCGTGAGCTCTCGATGGACGACGTCGAGGCGGCCTGGCGCGATGACGCGTACTCGGTCGACGCCGCCGCGGTCGCCGAGCTGGCCGAGACCCGCGACGAGTTGCTCGATGCGCTCAGTCGGCTGTCCCACGCCTACCGCAGCGTCGTCGTGCTCCACGACGTGGAGGGCTGGACGGTGCGTGAGGTGGCCGACGCCCTCGAGATCGATCTGCCGGCCGCCAAGCAGCGGCTCCGTCGCGGCCGGATGGCGCTCGTGACCGCGCTGGGGGAGGGGGCGGTGCGTCGGGCCGACCTGGCCGGAGTGCCGCTGCGATGCTGGGACGCCCGCCGTCACGTGTCGGACTACCTCGACGACTTGCTGGCGCCCGAGGTGCGGGCCCAGGTCGAGGCGCACGTCGCAGGGTGCCCCACGTGTCCGGCGCTGGTGGCCTCGCTGGTCGACACACGGGGTGCACTGGGTGACCTGAGGGACCCCGACAACGTCGTGGCCCCCGAGGTCGCCGCCCGGCTGCGGGCGCGGCTGGCGACGGCCCGCGACGAAACGTGAACGTGGTTCAAGAAAAAGCGTGAACTCCATTCACCCTTTGGGTATGGTGTGGGCATGGTCACCGCGCTGCTCGCCGTCGTCGCCTTCGCCGGAGGCTGGTTCCTCTGGACCTTCTGGGAGTACGTGCTCCACCGCTGGGCGTTCCACGAGATGCGTGGCATCGGCTTCCCGTCCCGTGCCCACCTCGATCACCACGCCCGCTCCGGCTGGTACTTCGATCCGGTGATCCTGCCGGCGTGGGCCGGCGTCGTCCTCGCCGGCTGGGGGTGGAAGCGGCTCGGTGACGTGGTCGGTCTGCCGGTGGGTCTGGCCTGGGCCCTCGGCGCCGGCTGGGTGGTGGGCTACTTCTTCTACGAGTGGCACCACCGGGCCGCGCACCTGTACGCGCCGCACAACCGCTGGCAGCGCTGGCTTCGCAAGAGCCACTTCCACCACCACTTCGGTCATCCGATGCGCAACCACGGCGTCACCGTCCCCCTGTGGGACAAGGTGTTCCGCACCGAGGACCGTCCCGAGGTCATCCGGGTGCCGCGGCGGATGGCCTTGCCGTGGCTGGTCGACGAGTCGGGCGAGGTCCTCCCCGAGTACGCGGAGGACTACGTGCTGGTCGGCACCGCCACCCTCGACGACCGCGTGCGGGCCCTCGACAAGGCGCGGGCCTACGCCAACCTCGAGCCGACGGCCTGAGGTTCGACGCCCTCGTCGCCGGTCAGCGGCCCCGCATGGCCGGGTGCTGGCGGGCCAGCACCCGGCAGGAGCAGGGTGCGGGGGACGAACCACGACGCCCGGGCCGCCACCTGGTTGACCGCGCCGGGGATGACCACGGCCCGCCCCGCCGCGAGGCCGTCGACCGCCTGGCGGGCGACGTCGGTGGCCGAGACCCACATGACCTTCGGGAGCGACTTGGACGCCGCCTCGTCGCCGAGCCCCATGACCTCGGCGAACTCGGTCTCCACCGGTCCCGGGCAGAGCACGGTGACCGAGACGCCGCGCCCGGCCAGCTCGGCCCGCAGCGCCTGCGAGTAGGACAGCACGAAGGCCTTGGACGCGCCGTACCCGGCCTGGCCGGGGAGCGGCTGGAAGGCCGCGGTCGACGCCACGTTGAGCACCGCCCCGCTGCCTCGATCGGCCATGGCGGGCACGAAGCGGCTGCACAGGTCGGCGACCGCTTCCACGTCGGTGCGGATCATGCGCACCTCCGCGGCCGGATCGCTCGACGCCACCGGTCCCATGGTCGACAGCCCGGCGTTGTTGACCAGGATCGACACCTCGAGCCCACGCTCGGCCACCGTCTCGGCCAGCGCGGCCCGGGCGTCGAGGTCGGTCAGGTCCGCCGTGGCCACCTCGACGCGCACGCCGTGGACGTCGGCGAGCTCGTCGGCGAGCGCCCGGAGGCGGTCCTCGCGCCGGGCCACCAGCGTGAGGCCGTGGCCCCGCTCGGCGAGCTGTCGGGCGAGCTCGACGCCGATCCCGGCGGAGGCGCCGGTGACGAGGGCGGTGCGGGACCGGCTGGGTGCGGGGAGGGCCATGGCGCCGCAGCGTAGGCCCGGCCCCGCCTCGACGCTCGACGGACCGACCTGGGAGACTGCCCGCGGCGCGACGTCGGTCCGCCCCGCCCCCCGCCATGCGATCCCTGCTCCGTTCGACCCGCTCCCGCTCGGCCGTCGCCGTCGTCGTGGCGACGTCGCTCGCGACCCTCACCGGCTGTGGTGAGGACACGCCGACCATCGAGATCAGCGACGCCCGGATGTCGGTGCCGGCCAACGAGCAGGCCGCGGTCTACCTCGACCTGCACAACCCCGGAGGCATCGACGACGAGCTCGTCAGCGCCTACAGCTCGGCGTCGCCCATGATCCACCTCCACGCCAGCAACATCGCCGAGGACGGCGTGGCATCGATGTCGAAGGTCGATCCGGTGGTGGTCCCCGCCGGCGGCACGCTCCGCCTCGAGCCCGGCGGCAACCACCTCATGATGATGTACCCCGAGCCGGTGGCGGTGGGCGACGAGGTGGAGCTGACGCTGAACTTCGCCAACGCCGGCAACGTGACCACCAGCGTCGAGGTGCTCGACGTGGTGGAGCCCTCGGACCCCTGATGGACCGCCGAGCGGTGCTGGTGGGCGGGGCACGCCTGGCGCTGGCCGGGTCGCTGTCCGCCCTGGCGTCGGCGTGCGGCCGTACCTCCGAGCCGCGTGACCCCTCCGCCCTCGGCGGGACCTTGCTGGGCCAGCCGCTCGACAAGCCGGCCGAGGTCCTCGTCGACACCGACGGCGAGCCGTTCGACCTCCGGGCCGACACGGCGGGCCGCCTCACGCTGCTCTTCTTCGGCTACACGAACTGCCCCGACATCTGCCCCGTGCACCTGGGCGTCCTGGCCACCGCGCTCGAGCACGTCGAGGGCCCTGCCCGCGACACCCTCGTGCTCTTCGTCGGCGTCGACGTCGCCCGCGACACCCCCGAACGGGTGCGCTCCTACCTCGACCGCTTCGACCGGGACTTCATCGGCCTGACCGGTCCGGCCGACCAGTTGGACCGGACCCAGGCCGCCCTCGGACTCCCGGCACCCACGCTCGAGGAGCCCGACGCCGAGGGCAACTACGCCGTGGGCCACGCCAGCCAGATCCTGGTGTTCAGCCAGGACGACCGGTGCCACGTCGTCTACCCCTTCGGGGTCCGACGCCAGACGTGGGAGCACGACCTGCCGCTCCTCGCGGCCAACACGTGGACCGGCCACCCGGAGGTGGCGGCGTGAACCGGCGGAGCAGCGACGGAAGGAGCCGACGATGAGGTGGTGGTGTTCGGCCAGCGGCGAGGCGTGGTCCTGGACGTGGAAGCCCTACATCGGCTCGTGGATCTTCGTGGCAGCGGTGGCCACGATCCTGGCCCGGGCCGGGACGTTCCGCTCGGAGGTGGAGACCAAGCGCAAGGTGGCGGTGGCCGTCGCCCTGTCGCTGCTCCTGGTGGCGACCGAGTGGCCGCTGGCCTCGCTGGGCGCCGGTTACCTGGCGTCGGCGCAGATGTTCCGCCAGGTGCTCATCGTGCTGATCGCGGCCCCGCTGTTCCTCTACGGGGCCCCGGAGTCGTTGGGCCGCTGGCTCGGGGCCACGGCCCGTCGCCGAGCGGTGCTGCGGTTCCTCACCCATCCGATCGTCGCCGTGTCGCTGGCCACGGCGATGCTGATGGGGGTGAACCTCCCGTTGGTGGTGGACCCGCTCATGACCAGCCAGCTCGGGTCGTTCCTGGTCGACCTCCTGTGGATCGTCGCCGGCCTGATCATGTGGCTGCCGGTGCAGGCGCCCCGACCGTTGGAGACCCGCATGCCGGGGCTGAAGGGGATGATCTACCTCATCGTGGTGGGGATCACCCCGCTGCCCATCGCCTTCTTCATGACCTGGTCCGAGTACCCGCTCTTCTCGGTCTACGAGCTGGCGCCCCGCGTCTTCGAGGAGTTCGACCCGCTCCAGGACCAGGAGTTCGCCGCCGCGCTGTTCCAGGTGCTCGGCGGGATCGTGATCTGGACCCAGATCGGCGGGCGGTTCCTGATGATGGCGTCGGGCGGGCGGTGGAAGCAGGGGCCGCGGGGGACGTTCGTGCCGTCCCGGCCGGCCTCCCCGCTCGAGGTGACCGAGGAGGTCCGTGCATGAGGTCGGGAACGGTTCGGTCGACGGTGGTCATCATCGGGGCCGTGGTCGTGCTGGGCGTCGCCTGCGGCGACTCGGGTGGTGACGGTCCGAAGGTCGACGGCGCGGCCGCCCGGGGCCAGCAGGTGGCGGCCAAGGCCGGGTGCGCGGCCTGCCACTCCGCCGACGGGTCGAGCGGCGTGGGTCCCACCTGGAAGGGCGTGTGGGGCACCGAGGTGCCGCTCGAGGGCGGCGGCACCGCAACCTTCGACGCCGACTACGTGGAGCGCGCGGTGCGGGAGCCGCAGGCCGAACGGCGGGCGGGTGCGTCGGGCCAGATGCCGGTCTTCGACACCGGGCGCATCAGCGACGCCGACCTCGCCTCGGTGGTGACCTACCTGCAGGCGCTGGGCGACACCCCGTAGCATCGGGCCGCCCCCGTAGCTCAGTGGATCAGAGCAGTCGGTTTCTACCCGAACGGTCGCGGGTTCGAATCCTGCCGGGGGCGCCGCCAGGCCCGGTCGCCATCGGCGACCGGTCGGTCAGCGGTACCGCAGCACGCCGCGGATGTTCTTGCCGGCCAGCATGTCCTCGAAGCCCTGGTTGATGTCCTCGAGGTCGTACTCGCGGGTGACCATGCCGGCCAGGTCGAGCTGGCCGTTGCGATACAGGTGCATGAGCCGGGGGATGTCGGAGTTCGGGTTGGCCGAGCCGAAGATCGTGCCCACCAGCTGCTTCTCCATCAGGGTCAGGTCGCACAGCGAGATGCTGATCTGGCCCTCGTGGGCCGGATGGATGTTGGTCACCACCACCCGGCCACGCTTGGCGCACAGCTGCATGATCGGGGCGATCTGCTCGCCGTCGCCCACGCCGACCGCGCAGATGATCTTGTCGCACATGCGGCCCCAGGTGAGCTGCTGGATCAGCTCGTAGGCCTCGCCGATGCTCGACGCGGTGTGGTTGGCACCGAACTTCTGGGCCTGCTCCCGCTTGAACTCGACGGGGTCGATGGCGACGATGCTGCGGGCGCCGGCCAGACGGGCGCCCTGCACGGCCGCCGCGCCGATGCCGCCGACGCCGATCACGGCCACGTTGTCGCCGGGGCGGATCTCGGCCGCGTAGACCGACGAGCCCCAGCCGGTGGTGACGCCGCAGCCCACCAGGCAGGCCAGCTCGAGGGGGATGTCGTCCTCGATCTTCACGCACGACATCTCGTTGACCACGGTGTGCTTGGCGAAGGTGCCGAGGCAGACCATCGTCCACAGGTCGGTGCCGTCGGCCGCGTGGTGGCGGGTGGTGCCGTCGAGCTGGGCACCGACGAGCAGCGCGGCGCCGTTGTCGCACAGGTTCGAGTGCCCGTCCGCGCAGCTCTGGCAGTGACCGCAGGCGGGCACGAAGCTGAACACGACGTGGTCACCGGGCTGGACCCGGGTGACGCCCTCGCCCACCTCCAGCACCACGCCCGATCCCTCGTGGCCGCCGATCAGCGGAGTGATGGCCGGCAGGTCGCCGGTGCGGGCGTGGTCGTCGGAGTGGCACATGCCGGAGGCCACCATCTCCACCAGCACCTCGCCGGCCTTGGGTGGGTCGAGCGTGATGGTCTCGACGCTCCAGCGCCCACCCGGCTCCCACATGATCGCGGCCTGCGTCTCCATCGGTGGCTCCCTCCTGGCGGGTGACCGGCACCCACGACTGCGGCGGCGGCGACGGTAGCGCAGCGGCTGCCTCCCGCCCGAACCCTCCCGGCGATCGCGACCGGCGATCCCGACGGGCCGAGGGGCGCGCCGAGCAGCCGGGGAGAGGAGGGAGGAAGTATACGCAACTGGCCATTGACTTGCACATAAGTCCGGTCCGTCAATGGCGGGCATGGCAACGCGCAACGGCAACGACCTGACGGATTGGGCCCGACGTCCCGGGTGGACCTCGGTGCCCCTCGACCTCGACGAGCGGATCGTCGTGGCCTTCGCCACACCGCTCGCCGACCTGGAGGACCACTGGCGGGCCGAGCTGGAACCGGTGGAGTTCGGCCGCTTCCGCGACCTCGGGTTCGTGACCGGGCTCGAACAGCACCGTGGCATCTACGACCCGCTGCTCCCGGTGACCACCTGGGCGGCCGTCGGCTGGGCCCCGACCGGGCAGGTGCTGTCGGTCTGTCGGATGATGCGTTCGTGGCCGGGCCTCGACCTGCCGGTGCTGGCCGCGGTCGACGACGGATCCATGGCCGTCGAGTCCGTTCCCGCGCTCCACGCCGCCCGGCACCTGCCGGGGGCGACCGTGGAGGCCACCATCGCCACGGTCGCGTCGGCCGACCGACCCACCGAGCTGCCCAAGCCCACGCTGGTGTGCCAGGGCCTCTTCGTGGCGGCCATCGCGGCGTTCGGCTGTCGATGGATCCTCAGCGCGGTCGACCCGGGGGCCCTCGAGCACGCCCACGCCAAGGCACCCGGCGCCGAGCGCATCCGCACCGTCGGCCACGGCTGCGACACCGCCGGCATCGAGTCGCTGGTGGTGACCCTGGACGTGGGCGACGTGGTGCGGGGCCTCACCGACGGCGCGCCCGACCTGCTGGCATCCGCGATGCGGGCCACCCGGCAGCTGCTCGGCGGTGTCGAGCCGATGGTGGCGTAGGCGCGCCGGTCGCGACCGGGGCGGCGGTCAGCCGATGGCGCCCCGGTCGCCGGCCGAGACGACCTCCAGGCCGGGCCGACCGCGCACCACCCGGAAGGCGGCGATCGTCGTGGCCGGCGCGTCCTCGAAGCGCGTGTCGACGCGACGGATGTCGAAGCGGAGCTCCTCGGGGGTCACGTCCACGGTGACCCAGCCCTGGTCGATCAGGTTGAGGTAGCGCATGTCGGGGTTCTGGCCGACGATCCAGTCCTCGCCGATGCCCACCACGGCCTCCGCCACCTCGCGGGGGAGATCGGGGAAGTAGGCGCTCGGGATGTCGGGATCCGCGGTCAGCGAGCCGGCCACCACGTCGGTGGCCGCCACCGGCCGGCCCGGGCCGGGCCGCAGGTCGGCGGCCATGGCGATGTGGGTGTGGGCCGAGCAGAAGGCCGTGTCGCCGATGCCCCGGTCGAGGAGGAACTGCATCAGGTCGCGCCGCTCGCGGGCGTAGTTGTCCCAGGCCTCGTTGGGCGCGTACACGCCGTGGTCGGGCGGCAGGTTCGGGTCGATCGAACGGAGCCACTCGAGGTCGATGAGCTTCCAGACGTTGATGTTGTAGGGATTGCCCACCAGCCGCCAGGCCGCCTCGGACGCGGCCAGGCCCTGGGTGAACCAGGCGTACTGCTCGGCGCCGAGGGTGGTACGGGTCGGGTCCCAAGCGGCCGAGAGGACGGCGGGGTCGCGGTGGGCCCGGACGTCGATCATGAAGACGTCGGCCAGGTCGCCCCATCCGAAGCTGCGCTGGGGCTGGCGGTCTCCGGGGTCGAGGACCGGCATGTGGTCGAACCAGGCCTGCTTGCCGTTGGAGAAGCGGGGCTCGGCCAAGGTCGCGTCGACGCCGTTGACGAACTCGCCGTCGTCCCACATGGCCACCATCGGGACCTCGGCGTGGAAGTCCCGCAGGTACGGCTGCTGGCGCCAGCGGCGGTAGGTCGCCCGGTAGTCCTCGAGTCCCACGGTGGCGACGTCGTTGACGTAGACGTAGTCGCCGAGGTGCACGAAGAAGTCGAGGTCCTCGTCCACGAGCGCCCGGTGGGCGCTGAACCACGACGAGCCGTTGATCTGCTGGCACGAGCCGAAGCCGAAGCGGAGGTGCTCGACGTTCGCCCCGGTGGCCGGAGCGGTCCGGAGGCGGCCGGTGCGTGAGGCACCCTCCTCGGTCTCGAAGCGGTACCAGTACCAGCGGTCCGGCTCGAGGCCGGTGACCCGGACCTTCACGCAGTGGTCGGCCGCGGCCACCGCGGTGGCCACACCGCCGGCCCGCAACACCGACAGCGAGGAGTCGTCGCCCACCATCCAGGTCACGCTCCGGTCGCCACCGTCGCTCGGGCGGGCCAGGCGGGTCCAGATGACCGAGCCGTCAGGGAGCGGGTCGCCGGAGATGACGCCGTCCGGGAACGAGCCCACCTCGGGCGCTCCGGGGGGCGGCCCCGCCGGGGTGGGCGCCGGTGTGCAGGCGGCCGCCACCGCTGGCAGGGCACCGAGGGCGGCCAGCGCCCCCAGGAGCTCGCGTCGGGTCATGCCCCGTCCGTCGACGGGGTGGATGCGAACGTCGTCAGCCGCCATGGGTGCGCAGGGTACGACGGCAGGTCGCTCCGAACCACCGGGACCGACGGCCCAAATGCGGGGGACTACCTCACATCTCGGCCCTGCCGGTCGACCGGAACGGATCGCCGACCTCGGAGGCCGAACCGTGAACACCCTCCCGATCACCCAACGCATCAGGACGTTCGTCGAGAACGGCTGGGCCGCCCTGCTCCTCATCGCCGTCATCGGCGGCCTGTCGTGGTGGGGCAACGGCGAGCTGACCGACAGCACCACCGAGGTCAACCGCTTCGTCGGCGCCACCCGGGCCGCGTTGAACGTCGACATGATGCACGACGCCATCAACTCCGACGTGATGCTCGCCCTGTACTCCCGGGAGATCGGTGACGATGCGGGCGTCGCCCAGGCGTTGGCGGACCTGGAGGAGCACACGGCCTACCAGCTCGACCAGCTCGAGCTGGCCGGTGACGCCCGCCTGTCGGCGGACACGCGTGCGGCCTACGACGAGGCCCTCCTCGAGGTGCCGGCCTACGGCGATGCGGCCCGGGCGGCCATCGAGGACACCGCGGCGCTCGGCGCCTTCCAGGAGCAGTTCGGGGTCCTCGAGGAGAAGCTCGGCTCCTTCGGCGAGCGACTCGAGGCCGACGCCGACCGGCTGAGCAGCGTGGACCTCTGGTTCATCGCCCCCGTCGCCTTCCTCGCCCTCGTCGTCCAGTTCGTCACGGCCTGGCGGGCGACGCGGGTCCGGGCCAGCCGCGGCCGCACCCTGGCGGTGCTCGCCGAGTCCTCCTCGGCGCTCGACGCGGTGGCCATGGACCTCTCCAGCGGGGCCCAGCAGACCGCCGCGCAGTCCGACATCGTGGCCATGGCCAGCGCCGAGACGCTGGCCACCGCCTCGGGCGTCTCGCAGTCGATGAACGAGTTCCGCGACAGCATCACCGAGATCTCCCACGGCGCCCACGAGGCGTTGGCGACCGCCTCCAACGCCATCGAGACGGCATCGGCTGCCCGGTCCACCATCGAGGAGCTGGCCGCCGCCTCCGAGGAGATCTCCGAGGTCGTGACCCTGATCTCGTCGATCGCCGAGTCCACCAACATGTTGGCGCTGAACGCCACGATCGAGGCGGCCCGGGCGGGCGAGAGCGGCAAGGGCTTCGCCGTGGTGGCCGGTGAGGTGAAGCAGCTCGCCGCCGCCACGGCACGTGCCACCGACGACATCCAGCGGCGCGTGGCCGGCATCCAGACGTCCTCCAACGCGGCCATCGTGGCGGTGGACGACGTGGTCAACGTGATCGCGGCCATCAACACCGCGCAGGAGACCATCGCGGCCGCCGTGGAGGAGCAGTCGGCGACCACCGACGAGGTGGCCCGCAGCATGGGTGAGGTCCAGCGCTCCGCGCAGGACATCAACGACCACATCGTCTCGATCTCGGCGTCGGCCACCCAGGCCGCCGGCAACGCCCAGCAGACCCGGGAGCACGCCGAGCGACTCCACGGGCTCGCCGCGGAGATGCAGGCGCTGATGGGCGAGCCCGTCGACGAGCTCGTCGACGTCGCCGCCCCGTTCGGGACCCGCTGATGGCCGGGCGGGCGCTGCGCTCGCCTCGTCCGGGCTCGTCGCCGGCGTCGGACGCGGTGCCGAGGATCATCGGTCCCCGACGCCTGCGGGCCCGCATCCTGTTCACGCTGGCCATCCTCGTCCTGGTCCCCCTCGACACCATGGCGGCGGTCATCGACCGCGAGGTGTGGGGCCGCGCCACCGAGGAGGCCCGACGCGACGCCGTGCTCCAGTCCGAGAGCCTGGCCGCGGAGCTGCGGGACCACACGACCCGCCACGCCCGGAACCTCGTGGGCTTCGCCGCGATGGGCCACCCGGCCGACGACCCGCTGGCCCTGGCCCGCGACGCGATGGCCTACCTGAGCGCCACCTCGTCGGCGGACCTCGTCGTCGTCGCCGACGCGGCCGACGGTCGTGTGCTGGCCGCCGTCGCCCGATCCGGCGACGCCGCGACGGGCAGCGACCTGGTCGGGCGGCGCCTCGACGACCTCGCGCTCTTCGCCGGCATCGAGTTGCCCGACCCCGGCCGGGCCAGGGTGGAGGGCCCCCGTTCGGGTGCGGCCAACCGTCCCCTCGATCCGGGTGGCGCGTCGCTGCCGATCCTGGCGACGTCGTCGGCGGCCGCCGACGGCCGACCGCTGGTGTGGGCGGTCGCCGAGTCCGCCGAGCGGCTCTACCACTCGCTGGTCGAGGACCAGGCCGCCTCGCTGCGCCGGTCCTTCGGCGGCGAGGTCGAGATCGTCGTGCACGAGGGCGACGACGTGGTGGCCAGCTCAGGCCGGACGCTGAGCGATCTGACGCCGGCCATCCGCAACGACGAGGTGCTGGTGGGCAGCACTTCGGTCTTCGCCGAGGGTGCCGACGGCATCGACCTGGCCTGGCAGGTGACCGTCGCCATCGACGCGGACCTGGTGCTGGGTCCGGCTCGCTCGCTGCGGTTGCGGATGGCGATCATCGTCGCGGTGACCGGCCTGGTGGTCCTGGCGGCGGCCAACTGGCTGTCCCGCCGGTTCAGCGGGCGCCTCAACGAGCAGGTCCGGTCGCTCCACGGGGTGTCGAGCACCCTCCAGGACCTCAGCGCGGAGCTGGACGCGGGGACGTCGGTGGCCACCGCCGCCGCCGACGAGGCCGGGACCGCGTCGGACGTGGTGGCCCGCCGTGTCGACGACCTGGCCGGGACCTTCGAGCAGATGGCCACCACCGTCCGGGGCGTGGCGGTCAACGCCGCTGCGGCCAACGACGCGGCCGGCGCCGCGCTGGAGCGGGTGGCGTCGACCCGGAGCCGCATCGACCACCTGGCCACGGCGGCGCAGGAGGCAGCGGGGCTGGTCTCGTCGATCGAGCGGATCGCGGCCCACACGAACCTGCTGGCGCTCAACGCCTCCATCGAGGCGTCGCGGGCCGGCGCCGCGGGGCGGGGTTTCGGGGTCGTGGCCGAGGAGGTCAAGTCGTTGGCCATCGACGCCGCCCGGGCCAGCCAGGTGGCCACGAGCCAGCTCAGCTCCATGAGCGACGACGCCGAGGCGCTCATCGCCGAGGTGGGCGATCTGACCTCGACCCTGGCCCACATGTCGGAACTGCACCAGGACATCGCGGCGGCGGTCGAGACGCAGTACACGGTGAACCACGAGGTCGGCGAGGGGATGAGCTCGGCGGCCCGGGGAGCCGAAGGTGTGACCGCGTCCGCCCGGCAGGCCCGGGTGACCGCCGAGGGCGCCCGCTCGGTGGCCGAGCGGCTGACCCAGGCCGCGGGGCTCATGGACGATGCAGCAATTCGACTCAGCGACTTCATCGGACTGGACCCCGATGCCGATGACCTCCGCCAAGAGGTCGCGACGTCGCGGACCGAGCGCGACTGGGTCGTGACGTGAGCCGTGACATGAGCCGTCGGATCGGGCTCACGAATCAGCGATCCGGGCCGACGGAGATCCGAACGGTCGGGGACGACGGAGTCGGAGGTCGAGATGGATGAGATGGACGAGGTCATCGAGGAGTTCCTCGTCGAGAGCTACGAGAACCTCGACCAGCTGGACCAGGACCTGATCTCGCTCGAGGAGAACCCCGGCGAGACGTCCACCCTGGCCAGCGCGTTCCGCACCATCCACACGATCAAGGGCACGTGCGGGTTCCTGGGGTTCGGGCACCTCGAGCGGGTCACCCACGTGGGCGAGAACCTGCTCTCCAAGCTCCGCGACGGCGAGCTGCAGCTCGACGCCGAGATCACGACGGCGCTGCTGCGGATGGTCGACGCGGTCCGGACGATGCTCGGGACGATCGAGGCCACCCGCACCGACGGTGACGACGAGCACCCGGCCCTGGTCGAGCTGCTCTCCTCGCTGTCGGAGGGTCGTGCCGCACCGAGCACGACACCGTCCGGTGCCGTGGACGAGCTCGACGAGTCGACCGACGGCGACGGGTCGTCGGAGCCGGAGCCGGAGCCGCCGCTCGTCGGCCAACAGCTGGTCGAGGCCGGTGCCGTGGGGCCCGACGACGTGACCCTGGCCCTGGCCGAGCAGGAGCTGGGCGACGACCGGCCCCTCGGCGAGATCCTGGTGGACCACGGCTCGGTCGAGCCCGAGGTCGTGGCCGCCACCGTCGGCGGTGCGGTCCCCGAGACGGGTGCCACGCCCGCCGCCGGGCCCGGTGACACCCGCCACGGGCTCTCCGACAGCACCATCCGGGTCGACGTCGGCGTGCTCGACCAGCTGATGAACCTGGTGGGTGAGCTGGTGCTCAGCCGCAACAACATCGTCCAGCACCTCGGCGGTAGCCAGGAGCCGGCGGTGCTGGCCGCCTCGCAGCGCCTCGACCTGGTCACCGGTGAGCTCCAGGAGTCGGTCATGAAGACGCGGATGCAGCCCATCCGCAACGTCTGGTCGAAGTTCCCCCGCGTGGTGCGCGACCTGGCCATCTCCTGTGGCAAGCAGGTCCGCATGGAGACCGAGGGCGAGGAGACCGAGCTCGACAAGACCATCCTCGAGGCCATCAAGGACCCGCTGACCCACATCGTTCGGAACTCGGTGGACCACGGCATCGAGGCCCCCGAGGTCCGTCGGGCCGCCGGCAAGGCGCCCGAGGGCGTGCTGCGCATGAAGGCGTACCACGAGGGTGGGCAGGTCATCATCGAGATCGTCGACGACGGTGGCGGCATCGACGTCGCCAAGGTGGTGGCCAAGGCCGTCGAGCGGGGCATCCTCTCGCCCCAGCAGGCCGCCAACATCGGTGAGCGCGACGCGATGCACCTCATCTTCGCCCCGGGCTTCAGCACCGCCGCGGCGGTGACCAACGTGTCGGGTCGGGGCGTCGGCATGGACGTCGTGAAGACGAACATCGAGAAGATCGGTGGCACCGTCGACGTCTCCAGCGAGCTGGGGGTCGGCACCACGCTGCGGATCAAGATCCCGCTGACCCTGGCCATCGTGCCCGCCGTGGTCATCAGCTGTGCCGGGGAGCGCTACGCCATCCCCCAGGTCGACGTGCTCGAGGTGGTGCGCCTCGACGGCGACGCCACCACCGAATCGGTGGAGATGCTCCACAACGCTCCGGTGTACCGCCTGCGGGGCAAGCTCCTGCCGCTGGTGGACCTCCGTCACGAGCTCGAGCGACCACCCGCCGACCTCGACACCCTCACCATCGCCGTGCTGGGCGCGGACGACCGCCAGTTCGGGCTCATCATCGACGGCGTCGTGACCACCGAGGAGATCGTGGTCAAGCCGCTCGGTCGCCTGCTCCGCAACGTGCCCTGCTTCAGCGGGGCGACCATCATGGGTGACGGCACGGTGGCGCTGATCCTCGACGTGGTCGACATCGCCCGCCGATCCGGCGTGCTGGCCGCCACCCGCGAAGCCCTGCTGGCCGAGTCGGAGGAGACCGCCGACACCACCCGCAGCACCACCGACGGTGTGCTGGTCGTGGCCGGCGGCAACGGGCAGCGGGTGGCCATCTCGCTGGCCGACGTGGCCCGCCTCGAGGAGCTCGACCCCTCGGTCGTGGAGGTCTCCGGTGGCCGCGAGGTCGTGCAGTACCGCGGGGAGCTGCTGCCGCTGGTGCAGCTGAGCGAGCTGGGCGCCTTCGGCTACGCCGAGCAGCAGGAGGGCCCGGTCGTGGTCGTCGTGCTGGGTTGGCGGGGTCGGCAGGTGGGCCTGGTGGTCTCCGAGATCGTCGACATCGCCAACGGTGGCGAGGTGCTGGCGGCCGACGGTTCGACGCCGACGATGGTCGTGCTGGACCGGGTCACCGACGTCCTCGACGTCGACCGGGCCCTCGGCTCGGTGCTGCCGTGGCTCGAAGCGTCCGACGGGTCCGGGCCCGCCGCCGACCAGCAGTGGTCGAGCGACGAGCTGGTGGGGAGCAACTGGTGAGAGGGGAACGAGTGTCCGAGAAGATCCTGTGCACCTTCTACCTGGGCGACCTGTACTTCGGCATCGACGTGCGGGGCGTCCAGGAGGTGATGAGCAACCACGAGCTCACCCCGGTGCCCCTGGCGCCCGAGGTGATCACCGGGCTCATGAACGTCCGTGGCCAGATCATCCCCGCCGTCGACCTGCGCTGCCGCCTGGAGCTGGAGCGGCGCGACGACGACCAACCGGCGCCCATGAACGTCGTGCTGCAGACCGACGATGGTCCGGTCAGCCTCCTCGTCGACCGCATCGGCGACGTGATGGAGGTCGACGAGCAGCAGTTCGAGACCCCGCCCGAGACCGTCACCGGCGTGGCCCGTGACCTCATCGTGGGCACCTACAAGCTCGAGGGGCAGCTGCTGCTCGAGCTCGACACCGACCGCCTCCTCGACGAGCCGACGCTCGTCGAGGCGTGAGACAGGAGCAGCGCGTGCGAGCACTGGTCGTGGACGACTCCCGAGCCATCCGGATGATGCTCAAGAAGATGCTCCTGGAGGAGGGCTTCACCGAGGTCCTCGAGGCCGGCGACGGCCAGGAGGCCCTGGACCGCATCGACGAGTCGGGCGAGCCCGACGTGATGCTGGTCGACTGGAACATGCCGGTGATGAACGGCCTGGAGCTGATCCGGGCCGTGCGCAAGGGCCGTGGGCTGCGCTCGGTGCCGATCGTCATGGTCACCACCGAGACCGAATACGACCAGATGGTCAAGGCGCTGGCCGCCGGGGCGAACGAGTACGTGATGAAGCCGTTCACCCGCGACGTCATCGTCTCGAAGCTCGAGATCCTCGGCGTCACCGCACCCGCCTGACCGCCCGACCTGCCCGACCCGCTCGGCCCGCCGCTGGGCCACCCCCTTCCTCGTCCAAGGAGCCCTGACGTGAAGTTGTCCATCGCCCACAAGATCTGGGGTGCCTCGGCGGCCTGCGCGCTGCTGCTGCTCGGCATGTTCGGGCTGTCCACGTGGTCGTCCAACCGTCTGGCGCACGACGCCGACCTGCTGGCGAAGGCACCCGCCGCCATCCGGGCCGCCGGCCTCGCCGACATGAAGCACGACGCCGTGGCCAACGACGTCCTCATGGCCACCAGCGTCGACGACCCCGAGCAGGTGGCGGAGTCGCTCGAGTCGGCCCGCGCCAACGTCGCCGACCTGCTCGCCCAGCTCGACGCTGTCGGCGAGGCCGGCATGGCCCCGGCGGTCAAGGCCGCTGCGGATGCCCTCCGCGCCGACGTCGAGGAGTACGGCAAGCGGGCCGAGTTCGCCATCCAGGCGGCCGGCAGCTCCTCGGAGTCCGATGCCGTCGAGGCCTTCGACGAGCAGTTCACCGTGCTCGAGGAGGGGCTGCCCGCCGTCTCCGACGCGGTGGAGGCCGACACCGAGCGGATCCTGACCGATGTCTCGGCCGCGCAGTCCAGCGGTCGGAACCTGGGGCTGATCGTCATCTCCGTCACGATGGTGGCGCTGGTCGCCATCTCCTTCGTCATCGTCCGGGTCGTCGCCGGTCCCATCCGCAAGGCGGCGGCGGTCCTCGGCGAGGTGGCCCAGGGCAACCTCGGGGAGCGGCTCCAGCACGACGGCACCGACGAGATCGGCGAGATGGCCGTGGCCCTCAACACCGCCCTCGAGAACCTCTCGCGGGCGATGGTGGAGATCGGCAGCCACGCCGGCTCGCTGGCCGGTGCCTCCGAGGAGCTCACCGCCGTGTCGAGCCAGCTCGCCTCGACCGCCGAGGAGACCTCGGCGCAGGTGTCGCTGGTGGCCTCGGCCGCCGACCAGGTGTCCGAGAACGTCGCCACCGTGGCCTCGGGAACCGGCGAGATGAACGTGAGCATCCAGGAGATCTCCCACAGCGCCCACGACGCCGTGCAGGTGGCCAACGAGGCCGTCCGCGTGGCCGAGAGCACCAACGAGACCGTGGCCAAGCTCGGTGCCTCCAGCGCCGAGATCGGCAGCGTCATCAAGGTCATCTCGACCATCGCCGAGCAGACCAACCTGCTGGCCCTCAACGCCACCATCGAGGCCGCCCGGGCCGGCGAGGCGGGCAAGGGCTTCGCCGTCGTGGCCCACGAGGTGAAGGAGCTGGCCAACGCCACCTCCGCCGCCACGGCCGACATCGCCGATCGCATCTCGGCCATCCAGAGCGACGCCGCCGCGGCGGTGACCGCCATCTCGGAGATCACCGAGATCATCGGTCGGGTGGGCGAGACGCAGTCCTCGATCGCCTCGGCGGTGGAGGAGCAGACGGCGACCACCACCGAGATCGGTCGCAACGTGAGCGAGGCCGCCCAGGGCAGCACCGAGATCGCGCAGAACATCAGCGTGGTGGCCTCGGCCGCCAACGACGCCAGCGTCGGCGCCGGCCACACCCGGGACACGGCCACCGAGCTGTCCCGCATGGCCGGTGAGCTGCAGGAGCTGGTCGGGTCGTTCCGGTGCTGACGTCGCCCCCCACTCCCACGCCCGATCGGCGAGTCCCGTGAGGACCGTCCGCGTCCTGGTCGTCGACGACTCCGTCGTGATCCGCCGCCTCGTCACCGAGGTGCTGGCGGAGGATCCCGAGATCGAGATCGTCGGCACGGCCAGCGACGGGCGGATCGCCATCACGAAGGTCGCCTCGCTCAAGCCCGACGTGGTCACCCTCGACATCGAGATGCCCCACATGACCGGGCTGGAGTGCCTGACCGAGCTCCGCAAGACGAATCCGCGGCTGCCGATCATCATGTTCTCGACGCTCACCGAGCGGGGAGCGGCGGCGACGCTCGACGCGCTGGCGCTGGGCGCCTCCGACTACGTCACCAAGCCCGCCAACGTCGGCAGCGTCCAGGCCGGCATGCAGGCCATCCGCGAGCAGCTCATCCCCCGGGTCAAGGCGCTCGGCGGTGTCGGCGCGGGACCGGTCGGCACGGTGGTCGCGGGGGGGATCGGCGGCGTCGCGGCCCCGCCGTCGGCGCCCAGCACATCGCCCACGGCCGCCGGCGCATCGGCGCCCTCCTCGGGGGTCGACCGCCGGGCGCGCACGACGCCCACCACCCGCCCGCCCTCCTCGACCCGTCCGCCCGTGGTGCCCCGCAGCCCGGCCGGCATCGGTGGGGTCCGTCCCGCCCCGAACCCGGCTCGTCCCGCCGCCGTGCCGGCGGCCGCGGGGGCGTTGTCGGGCGTGCCCGCCACGGCGCGGCCCATGCGCCGACCGGGTGGCGTGGAGGCGTTGCTCATCGGCACCTCGACCGGCGGCCCCACGGCGCTCGCGACCCTCTGGCCCAAGCTGCCAGCGTCGTTCCCGGTGCCGATCCTGATCGTGCAGCACATGCCGCCGACCTTCACCACGCTCCTGGCCGAGCGGCTCTCGCGGGCGGGTGCCATCCCGGTCGCCGAGGCCGTCGACGGCGAGGAGATCGTGGCCGGGCGGGCCTACCTGGCCCCCGGTGACTTCCACATGGTCGTGGAGCGGAGCCCCTCGGGCGGCCGCATCCGCGTCAACCAGGCACCGCCCGAGCACTCGTGCCGCCCTGCGGTCGACCCCCTCTTCCGCTCGGCCGCCCAGGTCTACGGCCGGGGGGCGCTGGCGGTCGTGCTGACCGGCATGGGCGCCGACGGCTGCGATGGTTCCCGGGCCGTGCGGGACGCCGGCGGGCAGGTCCTCGCCCAGGACGAGGCCACCTCGGTGGTGTGGGGCATGCCGGGTGCCGTCGTCACGGCCGGCCTGGCCGACCAGGTGGTGCCGCTCGACGGTGTGGCCGCGGCGATCGCGGCCCGGATCGACAGCCCACGCGCCACCACGGGCCTGCGGGCTGCAGCGGGGAGCGTGAGGACATGAGCAACGACCTGTCCCCGGCGGACTTCGAGCTGATCAGTCGGCTCGCGCTCGATCGGGCCGCCATCGTGCTCGAGTCGGGCAAGGAGTACCTGGTCTCGTCGCGGTTGGGGAAGCTGGCCCGCGAGGAGGGCTTCGCCGATGCCTCGGGCCTCTGCGACGCCGTCCGCCGTGAGCGGAGCCGGGGCCCGATCACCACGAAGGTCATCGAGGCGATGACCACCAACGAGACGCTGTTCTTCCGCGACGCCCGCCCCTTCGACGCGCTCCGCAAGGTCGTCGTGCCCGAGCTGATGGAGGCGCGGCGCACGTCCAAGTCGCTCACCGTCTGGAGCCTCGCCTGCTCCACCGGCCAGGAGCCGTACAGCATCGCCATGCTGCTCCGTGAGCACTTCCCCGAGCTGGCCAACTGGCGGGTCAAGATCGTCGCCGCCGACCTCTCCACCGAGGTGCTGGCCAAGGCCGCCGAGGGGGTCTTCAACCAGCTCGAGGTCAACCGCGGGCTGCCCGCCCCGATGATGGTCCGGTACTTCGACCGGCAGGGGACCCAGTTCCGGATCAAGTCGGAGATCCGCTCGATGGTGGACTTCCGGCCCATCAACCTGGCCGAGCGGATCATGCTCAGCCCCAAGCCCGACGTCGTGTTCCTCCGGAACGTGATGATCTACTTCGACGTCTCGACCCGTGAGCGCATCCTCCGCGAGGTGGGCGCGCAGATGGCGCCCGACGGCTACCTCTTCCTGGGCGCCGGCGAGACGACCCTGAACCTCGATGTGCCCTTCGACCGCATCGACCTCGAACGGACCAACTGCTTCCGCCCCCGGGGCGTCGGCAGCCGTGCCATCACCCCCAAGGAGGAGTCGTGGAACCGACCATCGACGACATTCGCTCGGTGACCCAGCAGGTCTGGGAGAGCGTGCTCGGCCGCGACGCGGCCGCGGGCGCCCCCGATCCCGACGGGTCACGCCTGCAGGTCGAGGCCTGCGTCCACATCACGGGCGGCTGGGAGGGGACCGTCTCGGTCGCCACCAGCGACGCCCTGGCGCGTGGCCTGACCGAGGAGATGTTCGGCATGTCGCCCGGCGAGGCCAGCGACGAGGAGATCCTCGACGCCAACGGCGAGATGGCCAACATGATCGGGGGCAACATCAAGGCCCTCATGCCCGGCCCGTCGCAGCTGTCGCTGCCGACCGTGGCCCACGGCGCGCCGATGGCGTTCCCGGGGACCACGGTGGCCGTGACCGACTCCTTCGACGTGGACGGCGAGCCGTTCGTGGTCACGGTGCGCCGCCGGGCCACCAACTCGGGCGACGGCGACGGGTCGCGCTCGGAGGTCCAGATGGGAGGGGTGTCCTGATGAAGGTGCTGATCGTCGACGATTCGAAGGCGATGCGGATGATCGTGCAGCGCACGCTGCGCCAGGCCGGCTTCGACGGGCTCGAGCTGTTCGAGGCCGGCGACGGCCAGGAGGGCCTCGCGGCCGTCGAGGAGCACCGGCCCGACCTGGTCCTCAGCGACTGGAACATGCCGAACATGACCGGCATCGAGTTCCTCCAGGCGCTCCGGGCCAAGGGCGACGGCACCCGCTTCGGGTTCGTCACCTCCGAGGGCACCGCCGACATGCGCCAGCTGGCCGCCGACAGCGGCGCCGAGTTCCTGATCGCCAAGCCCTTCGACGGCGACACGTTCCGCTCGGTGCTCGGCGCGTCGGTGGGCTGACGGCCCGACGACCGACGACCGACCGACCGGCCGACCGAGACGACGATGGCGCTGCTCAGCCCCGGTGGGGCGATCACCCAGGCGAAGCGGCCACCGCTGGTGGCCTACCCGCGCCATCCCGAACCCGTCGAGCTGCTCCAGCTCCTCGGCGGGCTGCTCGACAAGGCGGTGACCGTCACTCCCCGGTCCAACCCGCCGCGTGAGGCCCTCGGCGACGACACGTTCCGGGCGGCCTACGTGACCCAGGACGCCAGCCTGGCCGTGTGCGTGTCGGTCGACGTGGCGCTGGGAGCGGGGTGCGCCGCGTCCCTCGCCCTGGTGCCGCCGACCCAGGCCGAGGGTTGGGTCGGCGACGGGGCGCTGCCGGAGGACGCCGCGGGCAACCTCTACGAGGTGCTGAACGTCCTGTCGGCCACGTTCAACGACGTGAACCCCACCCGCCACGTGAAGATCTCGGCGATGGTGGGGCCCGGTGAGCCGACGCCCGACGAGCTGGCCCTGCTGGCCGACCGTGCCCGGAAGTTCGAGGTGCACGATGTCGCCGTGGCCGACTACCCGGGCGGCGTGCTGCGCATCTTCAGCGCCTGACGCGCTCGGGGGTGCGTCAGGCCGGGACGGCCAGCGCGGCCGCCGACTCGACGAGGGGCAGATCGCCCCGTGCGGCCATGCGGTGCCGCCAGTCGCTGTGGCGAGCGATCGAGGCGGCGTAGGCCGCCTTGCGGGCAGCCGCTCGCCCGGTCGGCATCGCCGCATCGGCGTCGTCGGTGGCGAACTGGGCGTCGATGCCCTCGCGGATCATCGTCAGCGCGTCGGCCCGCAGCTGGCTCACCCGGCTCGGGGTCACGCCCAGCAGCCCGGCCAGCTCGTCCAGCTGTCGGCCCTCCAGGTAGTGGCCGACGACGATGAAGCGGAGGCGCTCGGGCAGCAGGTCGAGCGCGGCCCGCAGGTAGCCGTGCAGCTCCGAGCCCTCCACCAGCTCGGCCGGCTCCGGGCGGGTCGGGTCGCTGAGCTGCTCGCCGATGGTCGAGCCGTCGACGTGGGCGCGCCGGTCGAGGAAGTCGACCGTGCTGCGGTGGCGGTGGCGCCGGACCTCGGACACGTCCTCGGCGGACACGCCGAGCTCGGCGGCCAGCTCCTCGTCGGTGGGCTCGCGGTGCAGCTGGGTCACCAGCGCCTGGCGGGCGACCTCCACGGTGCGGGCCAGGCGGCGGAGCCGACGGGGCGTCCAGTCGTCGGCGCGGACGGCGTCCAGCACGGCGCCCGAGACGCGGCGTGCGGCGAAGGGGGCGAAGGGGACCCCCCGGTCGAAGTCGAAGTTCACGGCGGCCTCGGTCAGGCCGAGGTGGCCGGCGGCCACCAGCTCGTCACGGTCGACGAAGCGGGGGAAGCCCCCGGCGATGCGACGGACGATGGGCTCGACGAGGTGCAGGTGCTGCTCGATCAGTTCCCGACGACGGGTCTCCACGGTGGTACTCCCCTGTGAACGACGGCGTCCTGCCGAGTGCTGATGCGGTTCCGTTCCGCTGGTTGGTTCTTCGACGCGCCGGCGCGGCCCCTTGAGAACAATTCGCTGGGAAGTTCTGCCCAGCCCTTTCGCCGGGTAGAGGGCGCCCCCTACCGTCTGCGACGTGCCGATGGGGGAGCGCCGGGAGTCCGTGAGCCGCGCCGCCAAGCAGCGGATCGTCCGCACTCCGCTCGAGGGTCCGCTGCGGGCGGTTCAGCTGGCCGGCCACCGTCGCCGGGGCCGACGCGAACCGGAGCTGGCTCGCCTGCACGCCGAGCACGAGGCCATCCTGGCGGCCTTCGCCCGGCTGGTCTCGCCCGGCTCGCACTGCGTGGACGTCGGGGCCCACGTCGGCTCGATGCTCTCGGCGCTCTGCCGCCTCGCGCCCGAGGGACGTCACCTGGCCGTGGAGGCGGATCCCGCCAAGGCGACCTGGTTGCGGCGCCGCTTCCCCGAGGTGGAGGTGGCGAACGTGGCCGTCGACGAGTCGCCGGGGCGCGTGAGCTTCGGGCGCGACCCGCGGCGGTCGGGCTACAGCAGGGTGGTGGCCGCACACGACGTCCCCGCGGCCCGTTCCCAGGGGCTCGACCTGGTGGACGTCGCCGCGGCCCGTCTCGACGACGTCGTGGACGGTCGACGCGTCGACGTCGTCAAGATCGACGTGGAGGGCCACGAGCTCCCGTGCCTCCGGGGCGCCACGCGGCTGCTCGCGAACGATCGACCCCGCCTGGTCATCGAGGCCGGCTTCGTGCCCGGTGACCCGGAGGACTCCGACCTCCCGGCGCTGCACCGCCACGTCACCGACGCGGGCTACCGCTGGTGGACGGTGCTGGGCTTCGTCGAGGGCGCTCGGTCGCTGGGGCTGGGAGCGTTCCTCGACACCCACCGCTGGCCGTTCGAGGCCTGGAACTTCGTGGCCCTCCCCGAGGAGGATCCCCTGGTGCGCACCGCCGGCGCGGCCTGAGCGTCGGGGCTCAGCGCAGGAAGTCGAGCAGCGACGGCTGGACCACCTTGGCGGTGGCCTGCAGGGCCGCCTGGTAGGCCGCCTCGCGGGTGCGGAGGCCGATGAGCGCCTCGGCCAGGTCGACGTCCTCCAGGCGGGAGATGCCGGCCTTCAGGTTGGTCGACGCGTCGACGTTGGCGAGCTCGAGGCTCTCCAGCTGGGCGCCGCGGGCGCCGAGCACGACCTGCGCCTGCGCCACCCGCTGCGCGGCGGTGTCGATCAGGCCGAGCCCTGCGCCCATGGCCGTCGTGTCGCCGTTCTGGACGGCGGTGGCGATCGAGTCCAGCACCTGGAAGACGTCACCCTGGGTCGGGTCGAGCAGGTTCGCGGTCCCGAAGACCGTCGTGCCGGACACGTTGACCTGCATCGTCACGTTGGACGACACGGGGACGTTCACCGCGCCGGCGTCGCCGACGTAGCTGCCCGAGCTGTCGTAGGCCTTGAGCCCGGCCACGGTCCCGGCGAAGATCGGGCGTCCCTCCACCTGGGTGTTGGCGGTGTCGAGCAGCGCGGCACGGATGGCCCGGATCTGGGTGGCGATCCCGGCCCGGGCGGTGGCGTCGGCGGCGCCCGAGTTGGCCTGGATCAGCAGCGAGCGCACGGCGCTCAGCTGGTCGTCGACGGAGGCGAGGGCGGCGTCGCCGGAGCGCACCCAGGAGGTGGCCCGCTCGGCGTTGCGGGCGTACTGCTCGACGCGACGGAGCTCGGATCGCTGGGTCAGCGAGCTGACGGCATCGGCGGGGGCGTCGGAGACGCGCTCGAGCCGACGCCCCGAGGTCAGCTGGCGCTGGATGTCGGTCATCGTGCGCATGGCGCGCTGGAGGTCGTAGTTCGCCTGCCGGGCTCCGGCCGAGGTGGTGAGTCGGGTCATCACGTCAGATCACCTCCGCCTACCGCCCGACCGTGCCGGTGCGGTTGATGAGGACGTCGAGCATCTCGTCGATCGAGGTTATGAGCCGCGCCGATGCCTCGTAGGCCCGCTGGCTGGCGATCAGGTTCGTCATCTCCTCGTCGAGGTTCACCCCGCTGACCCCGCGGCGGGCCGTGTCGGCCTCCACCCGGATCAGCTGCTGGATCGAGGCCCGGCTCTCGGCGGTCTGGGTCTCGATGCCGAGGCGGCCCACGAGGGTTCGGTGCAGCGCGTCGGCGCCGGTGGTCGAGGTGGCCAGGCCGGCCAGCGCGTTGGCGATGGTCGTGTCGAGGGCCCCGGCGCCCGCGGTGGCCAGCGCGAGGCGCGACGGCTGGTCGGCCACGTCGCTCGACAGTGCCAGGGTGGCCGCGGTCACGCCCGTGGGGTCGAAGAAGTCCAGGTTCACGTCGTTGACCGTGTCGAGGCCCTGGCCCGTCGTGTGGAGCGCGTTGACGGTGCTCACCAGCTGCGCGGCCACGCCGTCGAGTTCGTGGAGGTAGCGCGGGACGAGGTCGTTGGCGCCGGTCAGCAGCCCGCCCAGCTCGCCGCCGAACCCGGCGACGGGATAGCCGTCGCTGCCCCACCGAAGCTCGAGTCCACCGAAGGGGAGCGTGTCGAGCGGGGCGTCGAGCGGTCCGTTGGCGACCACCGAGAGCGTGTCGGCGCGCTTGCCGGCCACCAGGGTGGAGCCTCCGAGCAGCACGTCCACCTGTCCGTCGGCAGCCGGACGCACGGTGGCTCCCGTGGTCGTGACCAGACGGTCGACCAGGAGGTCGCGCTCGTCGAGGAGGTCGCTGGCGTCGGCGCCGCCCACCGTCGCCACCCGGATCTGTTCGTTCAGCTCGGCGATGCGGCCGGCCATGGCGTTGACCTCTGCCACCTTCGTGTCCAGCTGGGTTCCCAGGTCGGTGCGGATCGCCGTGAGGTCACGGGCGGTCCCGGCGAAGGTCTGGGCCAGGCGCTTCGCCTGCTCCAGCACCGCGGTTCGGGTGGCGATGTCGCCGGGGCGGTTGGCGGCGTCGGACCAGGCGTTCCAGAACTTGGCCAGCTGGGCCTGCACGCCCTCGTCGCTCGGTTCGGGGAACGCGGCTTCGATGCGCACGAGCACCTCGGCCATCCGGTTCTGGGCGGCCTCGTTGCCCAGCTCGGTGCGGGCCTTGGTCTCGAGGAACTCGTCGCGGATCCGCGTCACGCGCTCCACGTCGACGCCGAGGTTCGAGTTCGTCCAGTAGGTGCTGTAGCGCCCCGGCGGCTGGATCGAGCCCGACGAGGTCAGGTCGACCCGCCGGCGGCTGAAGCCCTCGGTCTCCACGTTGGAGATGTTGTGGCCGATCATGTCGATCGTCCGCTTGTGGGCGAGCAGGCCCGACAGGGCGGTGTTGAGCCCGGAGAAGCTGCTCATGTCACACCTGCTGGTCCAGGAGCGTCGGGCGGATCTGGCCCGAGCGGCCGGGGCCGTAGCCCGTCGGGTCCCCTCCACCGGTGACGGCCTCGAGCAGCGCCCGGGTCTCCTGGGCGCCCCGCAGCGCGAGCTCGCGGTTGCGAGAGGCCAGGTCCTCGGTGTCGGCCACCATGGCCAGGAGCGCTTCCTGGTGCTCGGCCAGCATGGTCGACCACGGCTCGGGGGCCCGTACCCGGATGTCGGCCAGCGACGCGGTCGGTGGCAGACCGAAGAGGTCGGCGCAGCGCCGCACGATGGCGTCGCGGAGTCGCTCGGAGCGGCGGATCTCGTCCATCGCCGCCTCCACCTCCTCCACCGCGATCTGGAGCCGTCGCTCCTTGGCGGTCGCGCAGATCAGCTGTTGGACCTCCAGGCGGTACTGGAGCATCTCGATGTGGGAGCGCTGCTTCCACAGCACCCGCGAGAGCTCGGCCAGGAGCTCGCCGGGGTCGGCGGTGGTCACCGGGAGAAGGCTCATGCCCTAGAGATCGGCAGACGGCGCCGCGACCTGAGCAGGTAGGCGGTTGTACCCATTCTCGGCGGCATCGACGGGAAATCCCTCAAGCGCCGGCCCCGGGTGCCGATGAAACGAGCGTCACCCACCCACGTGGGCGATCGGCGACCAGGACGGACGCCGCCCCCAGCATCCCTCAAGGAGGAACTCGGATGCGCATCAACCAGAACATCGAGGCGCTCAACGCCTGGCGGAACCTCTCTGCGACCAACACGCAGATGGGCAAGAGCCTGGAGAAGCTGTCCTCGGGCTTCCGGATCAACCGTGCGGCCGACGACGCCGCCGGTCTCGTGATCAGCCAGGGCCTGCGGGCTCAGGTGTCGGGCCTCCGGCAGGCCACCCGCAACGCCCAGGACGGCATCTCGGTCGTCCAGACGGCTGAAGGTGCGCTCAACGAGGTCCACAGCATGCTCAACCGCATGCGTGACCTGGCCGTCCAGGCCGCCAACACCGGCACGAACGACTCGACGGCTCGCACCGCGGCTCAGGCCGAGGTGACCGCGCTGTCGGCGGAGATCGACCGGATCAGCACCTCCACCAAGTTCGGTGGCCAGGCGCTGCTCAACGGCAGCTTCGGCGTGTCGGCGGCCATCGTGACCGGCTTCAGCGCCACCAGCACGATGACCATCGCCACCGGCGACGACTTCCAGATCAACGTCGACGGCGGTGGCGCCGTCACCGTCGAGCTCACCGGTGGTACCTACACCGGCTCGGAGTACGCCGCACACCTGCAGGCATCCATCCGGGCCGCCATGACCGGCGGTAGCACCTACACCCAGGCCCAGGCCGATGCGGTGACCGTGGAGGCCACCACCGTCGGTGCGGGCTTCTCGATCAGCATCAAGGCGGCGCTGGCCAACGGCGACACCTTCGCGCTGACCGACGGCACCAACACCCCGCTGGCCGACCTCAGCCTCACCGGCTCGGTGACGGCGGCGTCGGGCACCGGTGGCGCCTTCCAGGTGGGTGCGAACGCCGGTGAGACCATCTCGGTCACGCTCGCCTCGGTGAGCGCGTCGGGTCTCGGCGTCGGCTCGCTCGACCTGGTGAACTCCGCTTCGGCGGCCATCACGGCCATCGACTCGGCCATCAGCAGCGTGTCGACCACCCGAGGTGCTCTGGGTGCCACCCAGAACCGCTTCGAGTCGACCATCAACAACCTGCAGGTGACCACCGAGAACCTGGCCGCTTCGGAGTCCCGGATCCGTGACACCGACATGGCCAAGGAGATGACGGCCTACACCCGTCACCAGGTCCTCATGCAGGCCGGCACGGCCATGCTGGGCCAGGCGAACCAGCTCCCGCAGTCGGTGCTCCGACTGCTCCAGTAGTAGCGAGAGCCCTCCGGGGCTCACGTCTCCGGACCGGGGGTGGCGGCTCGCCGCCACCCCCGGACGGAGTGATCCGACGGTAAGCGCCGGGCGGGCCGGCGACACACCGAGGAGTGGGCAAGATGCCGATCGACGGCCTCATCAGCGGCCTCAACACCAGCGACCTGATCGAACAGCTCATGTCGGTCGAGCGGGTGCCGCTCGACATCATGAGCGCCCGGCGGGAAGCCGCCAAGGCGGCGGTCGACGCGTTCGCGTCGGTCAAGACCAAGCTCTCGGCCATCGCCACGGCGGCCAGCTCCCTCGAGCGGTCGACCGGGTGGAACCTGCGCAAGGCGACCTCCAGCGACCCTGCCACGGCGACGGTGGCTGCCGCGCAGGGCGCCGCGCTCGGCAGCTTCAGCTTCACGGTGGACCAGCTGGCCACCACCCACGGCGTGGCCACCCAGTCCGATGTGGCGGCAACGACCTCGTCGGTGGCCGCAGGCCCCGACATCACGCTCACCGTCGGCGGCGACGCCCACACCATCGGGGTGGGGGGCGGCACGCTCGCCGAGGTGGTGACGGCGATCAACACCGCCGCGGTGGGGGTGCGGGCCGCGGCCGTGAACACCGGCAGTGGCTACCGGCTCCAGCTGACGGCCACGAGCTCCGGCGAGGACGCCGCCTTCACGGTGTCGGGTCTCTCGGTGGCCACCGCGGTGACCACCCAGGCCCAGGACGCCCAGCTGACCTTCGGTTCGGGGCCCGGTGCGTACCAGGTCACCTCGGCCACCAACACCTTCAGCGACGTCGTCCCCGGCGTGACCGTCGTGGCCAAGGCGGTCAACGCCAGCCCGGTCACCATCGACGTCGCCTCCAACGGCGAGGGGCTCGCCGACAAGATCCAGGCGCTCGTCGACGCCGTGAACTCGGCCAAGGCCGAGATCGCCACCCGGACCGCCTACGACCCGGGATCCAAGAAGGCGGCCTCGCTGGCCGGCGACTCGGCCGTGCGGCGGGCCAACCAGGAGCTCTCCCGGGCGGTCAGCGACGCGGTCAGCCAGTCGGCGCTCGGTTCGCCCGGCATGGCCGGTGTCGGGCTCGACCGCTTCGGCAAGGTGACCTTCGACCGCGAGAAGTTCCTGAGCGCCTACGCCTCGGACCCCACGGCCACCGAGCAGCTGTTCGCCCAGCACGCCACGGTGACCGGCGACATGACCTTCGTGGCGGGCGGGGCACGCGCCGTCGCCGGCTCCCGCGACGTGGTGGTCACCCAGGCCGCGGCCCAGGCCTCCGAGGTCGGGATGATCGGCGGCTTCCCCATCACGACGCCGGCCACCATCCGGGTGCGCATCGGCAGCACCGAGGTGCTGTTCGCGGCGACGCCCCCCATGACTGCCACCGAGGTCCGCGACGGGCTGCAGGCGGCCATCGACGCCGAGGACCTCGACGTCAGCGTCACCGAGTCGGGCGGCGGCCTCGAGCTGCGGACCAGCGGCTACGGCGCCAACGCCCGCTTCGACGTGGACTGGGGCACGGGCACGTACCACACGGTGAGCGGCACCGACGTGGCCGGCACCATCGGTGGGGTCACGGCGGTCGGCACCGGGCGGCAGCTCGCCGTGCCCGCCACCGACGGCACCCACGGCGGCATCACCGTCAACCTGACCTCCGACGCCACCGGCACGATCGGGGCGGTGGACTACGAGCCCGGGCTGGCGGCCCGGCTGGCCGCCGCGGTCACCGCGGCCACCGATTCCACCAGCGGTTACTTGATCGGCGCCCAGGACGGCCGACAGTCCCGAGTGGACCTGCTCGACCGTTCGATCAGCGCCTACGACCAGCGGCTCTCGCTCCGGGAGCAGCGGCTCCGCAAGGAGTTCGCCAACCTGGAGACGTCGCTGAGCAACATCCAGGGTCAGGCCAGCTTCCTGACCAGCCAGCTCTCGAGCCTCTCCGCATCGTCGAGCTGACCCCCGCCCCGAGGACCGCATGAACTCCACGTCGCTCGCTCGTCCGACCGCTGGCCGGATGGCGGCCGCCAAGAACGCCTACTCGAGCGACGGGCGCACCACGGCCTCCCCCGAGCGCCTGGTGGTGCTGCTCTACCAACGGTTGGTGCGCGACCTGACCGAGGCCGAGGGGGCCATCGGACGCCGGGAGATCGAGACCAGCCACACGCTGCTGCTCCACGCCCAGGAGATCATCGACGCCCTCGACCTCGCGCTCGACCGCGAGGCCTGGGAGGGTGCGCCGGGCCTGGGCAGCCTCTACCTCCACCTCCACGACCGCCTGGTGCAGGCGAACGTGCGCAAGGACGCCGCCATCGTCGCCGAGTGCCGCGAGATGGCCGAGACCCTCAGCGACGCCTGGCGCGACGCCTGGGGCTCGCTGGCCGCCGGGACCTGATCGTGAGCGGGACGGCGACCGGCGGCTGGGTGGCGCTGCTCGACGATCTCGAGGCGTCCATCGCGGATGCCGAGTGCGGCGGGGTGGGCCACCACCTCGACCTGGGGGGCGTGGACGAGCGGCTGGGCCCCGTGCCCGATGCGCTGGCCGAGCGGGTCCGTCAGCTGGCCGAGCGGAGCCGACGCCTGGCCGAGCACCTCGAGGCCGAGCTGCGCCGCGTGGAGGCCGAGATGGATCGGGTGGCGCCGCGTCGCCGTCCGTACGCGCCGCCGGCCCCGTCGCACCTCGACCACCTGGCCTGAGTCGTCGCGACCGCCGCCGCCCGTAGGGCGCGCGGCTCAATTTCGGGCCGATCGGCCGGAAACCGGGCCGTCCTCCTCATGGCACCGGGGGTGCGGCCGATGGTTCCCCCGAGCACGGACCGCTCACCCGTCGCCACGGACCGGCGAGAACCCAGATCGCTCCGGAGGAGCAGCTGATGTTCGGTCGTTCCGTGTCGTGCCGCCTGCGTGGCGGACAGGTGGTGGGGGAGGTGTCGAGGTGAAGCTCGGCGACCTCACGCTGGACACGATCCATGCCGGCCTCGACGGCCTGAACCTCCGCCGTCAGGTGGCGGCGGACGCCGTGGCGAACATGGAGACCCCGGGCTACATCGCCCGGCGGGTGGACTTCGAAGCCCGGTTGCAGCGGGCCATCGACGCCGGCTCGCCCCTCGAGGCCACCCCCGAGATCGGCGCGACGACCGACCCCGTCCAGCTGCCCACCGGCAACAACGTCCGGATCGACAAGATCATGGTGGAGCTGACCGACACGGCGCTCCGCCAGCAGCTGCTCGTCGAGGCGGCCAACGCCAAGTTCCGCCTCCTGCGCACCGTGATCGTGGGGCAGTGATGGCGATGTTCGGCTCCCTCGGCGTCTCCTACTCGGGCATGGACGTGTACCGCACGTGGATCGATGCCACCGCCGACAACGTGGCGAACGTCAGCACGGTTCGCCGCACCAGCGAGGAGGCCTACCGGGCCAAGTACGTGGTGGCGTCCGCCGTGCCGGGCACCACCGGGGTGGGTCGTGGTGCCCGCGTCGCCGGCGTGGAGCTGGGCGACGCCGAGGGGACCCTGGCCTACGACCCCCGGCACCCCCTGGCCGACGAGCAGGGGATGGTCCGCTACCCGGCCATGAGCCTGTCGGACCAGATGACCAACCTCATCATCGCCCAGCGGGCGTACCAGTCCAACGTGACCGTCTTCGAGCGGGCACGGGACGCGTACCAGCGGGCCCTCGAGATCGGCAAGTGACATGGCGTTGATCCCTCCCGTCGGCGCCGGCGCCGTCGTCCCCATCCAGCCCACCACCACCCTGGCCCGCCCCACCGACGTCGGTGCGGCCGACCGTGGCGGTGCGTTCGGGGACGCGGTCGGCAAGGCGCTGGACCAGCTCAACACCCAGCAGCTCACGGCCGACCGCCTGGCCCGTGACGCGGCCACCGGCCAGCTCCAGAACGTCGAGGAGTACATGCTCGCCGCCACCGAGGCGCAGCTCTCCACCCAGCTCACCGTGGCCGTCCGCAACCGTGCGGTCGAGGCCTTCAACGAGATCATGAGGATGCAGGTCTGATGTCGATGACCGAATCGCCCGTCACGCCCGGACCCGAGGGCCGCCCCGGCGGCGCCGCGCTCGGCGACCTGCGTGATCGGATGGGATCCGCCGCGGGCAGCCTGACCAGCCAGCAGAAGACCCGGATCGCCATGGTCTTCGTGGCGGTGGTCGGTGGCGTCGTGGCCTGGTCGCTGGTCAACCAGACGCCGTTCACCCCGTTGATGACCGGGCTCGACGCGGCCGACGCGGCCACCGTCACCCAGCAGCTCGCCGCCTCGGGCTACGAGTACCAGCTGGCCGACAACGGCTCGACCATCGAGGTCCCCGCGGACGTGGCCGACCAGGCCCGCCTCGACGTCGCGTCGGCCGGCATGCCCTCGTCGGGCAAGGTCGGCTACGCCATCCTCGACGACCAGAGCCTGACCGCCTCGGAGTTCTCCCAGCGCGTCGGCTTCCAGCGGGCGATGGAGGGCGAGCTGGCCTCGACCATCGAGGCCATCGTCGGCGTGGACGCCGCCACCGTGCACCTGGCCATCCCGCGCAGCGACGCCTTCGTCCTCGACGAGCAGCAGGCCTCGGCGTCGGTCATGGTGCGCATGGCCAAGGGCAAGACGCTCGGCGCCCGCCAGGTCCAGGCCGTCGTGAACCTCGTGGGCTCCGCGGTGGAGGGTCTGTCGGCCGACCGGGTCACCGTCGCCGACGCCGAGGGCAACGTCCTCGCCGCGCCCGGTGGCGTCGTCGACAACGGCGGTGCCGGGTCGGACGCCAACGCCGCGTACGAGGGCCGGGTCGCCTCGGCCATCGAGGCCATGCTGGCCAACGTCGCCGGCCCCGGGCGCGCCAAGGCCACGGTGTCGGCGGAGCTCGACAACGATGCCAAGAGCATCCAGACCGAGACGCTCACGACCCCGTCCACGCTGGTGCCGAACACGCCGGTGGCGCTCAGCGAGACCAACAAGACCGAGACCTACAACGGCGAGGGCACCGGGGCGGGCACCGAGGGGATCCTGGGCCCCGACGGCCAGCCGAACACCGGCGACGAGACCGCGGCCGGCACCGACTACCAGAGCTCGGAGACGACGCGGACCAACGCCTTCGACAAGACCGTCGAGACCACCAACAAGGCGCCGGGCACGGTGAAGCGCCTCTCGGTGGCCGTCGTGGTGGACGAGGACGCGGTGACCGAGGAGCAGGTGGCGACCATCGAGGGGCTCGTGGCCGCGGCCGCCGGCATCGACCCGGCCCGGGGCGACACCGTCCAGGTGTCCCGCCTGCCCTACGACGAGGCGGTCCAGGAGGCGCTCCAGGCCGAGCTCGAGGCCAAGCCGTCCACCGAGGAGGGCCTGCCGGTGTGGATCTACGGCGCCGCCGGTGTCGGCCTGTTGGCCCTGGTGGGCATGGCGCTGATGCTCAAGAAGAAGAAGCGGGCGGGTGCCGAACCGGAGCTGCTGGCCCTCCCGGCCGGCGACGACGAGCCCATCGTCACCCTCACCGCGACGCCGCGTCGCGCGCCGGCCGAGGCGCTCGTCGGTGCCCGGGCGGGAGACGGCGTCGTCGCCGTGGCCGAGCCCGGCACCGAGCGCCGCGAGATCCTGGGCGAGCTGATCGACAACCAGCCCGACGAGGTGGCCCAGCTGCTCCGTTCGTGGCTCGGCGACCGCCGTGAGGTCACCCGATGAGCACCACGCTCGAGGCGGTCCCCGAGGACGACCAGGGCGCGGGCGAGATGTCGGGGGCCCGCAAGGTGGCCGTGCTCCTGATGAGCATCGGCACCGAGCGCGCCGCACGCGTGCTCCGCCAGCTGGCGCCCGAGGAGATGTCGGCCGTGCTGGCCGAGATCTCGGCGATCGGCGACCTCGAGGCCGAGGTCGTCGACGACGTGATCGAGGACTTCGCCCACGCCGCCACCGATCGCCGCAGCGTGCTCGAAGGCGGCCCGGACCTGGCCCGCGAGCTGCTCGAGGCCAGCGTGGGAGCCGAACAGGCCGCCCAGATGCTCGAGGAGATCAACGCCGGTCCTCGCTTCGCCTTCCTGATGGACCTCCCGATGGCGACGGTGCGCGAGCTGCTCCGCGAGGAGCACCCCCAGACCGTGGCCGTCGTCCTGGCCCACCTCGACCCGGCCAAGGCCGCGCGGGTGCTGTCGGGGTTCGAGGAGCCGGCCCAGCGCGACATCGCGCTCCGCATCGCCACGATGGACCGCGGCCACGCCGCGGCGGTCGACGCCATCGAGGAGCACCTGGCCAAGCGCACCGAGGAGCTGCTGGCGGTGTCCGAGGAGGACACGATCGGCGGGGTCAAGAGCCTGATCGCCATGTTGACCAAGTCCGAGAAGGCGGTCGAGCGCGCCGTCGTCGAGGAGCTCGAGGCCTACGACGCCGAGCTGGCCGAAGAGGTTCGGGCCAACCTGTTCATCTTCGAGGACATCGTCGGCCTCGAGGACCGGGCGGTGCAGCAGATCCTGCGCCAGGTCGACACCCGCGAGCTCGCCGTCGCCCTCAAGGGCGTGGAGGAGGAGGTGTCGCGCAAGGTGCTCTCGAACATGTCGAGCCGCGCCGCCGAGAACCTCCTCGAGGAGATCGACATGCTGCCCTCGATGCGCTCCGCGGAGATCAAGGAGGCGCGCACCGCGATCGTCAAGGTCATCCGCACGCTCGAGGACTCGGGCGACATCACCATCAACCGGGGCGTCGACGATGACGACGAGTAGCCCTTTCCCCGCCATCGAGGACCTGCCGTCCATCGACCTGGCGAACCCGGGCCGGTCGGGCCCGGGGGTGGCCGCGCTGCGGGCCCGCGCCGTGGAGGAGGGCCGCACCGAGGGCTTCTCGATGGGCTTCGCCGAGGGCCGTGTGGCCGCCATGGCCCAGGCCCGTGACGAGGTCGCCGCCGCCCTGGGTGCGCTGGCCTCGGCCACCGAGCAGCTGCACCGTCGCGACGCACTGGGCGCCGCCGACGTCAGCGCCCAGGCCGTCGAGCTGGCCCTGGCCATCGCCGAGGCCGTCATCGGCCGCGAGCTGGCCGTGGCCCGCGAACCCGGCGCGGACGCCATCGCCCGGGCCCTGGCGCTGGCCCCCGACAGCGGGCCGGTGGTGGCCCGCTTGCACCCGCTCGACGTCGAGACCCTGGCGGACGTGGACGCGCTGGCTCCCGGACGCGACCTCCACGTCGTGCCCGATCCCACCGTCGAGCGCGGCGGGTGTCGCATGGAGGTCGGTCCGGCCCGCATCGACGCCCAGGTCTCGACCGCCCTGGAGCGGGTCCGCGCCGAGCTGCTGGGTCCCGATCCGGAGGAGCCGGTCGACGAGGCCGACTGGGACGCGACGGTGGCGCGGTGACCCTCCAACTCGGACCCTCCCTGGTGGCCCGTGCCGCGGCCGCGGCCCAGCCGGTGTGCACCGGGCGGGTCGTGCGCGTCGTCGGCCTCACCTTCGAGCTGGAGGGGATCGAGGCCGCCATCGGCGACATGGTCCGCCTCGGTGGTGGCGACGGCGTGTTGGGCGAGATCGTGGCCCTCGGCGACCGCGGCCCCATCGGCATGCCGCTCGGCGAGATGCGGGGCCTCCACATCGGCGCCGAGGCTCGACTCGACATCGCGGCCCCCGGCGTTCCGGTGGGGCGCGAGCTGCTGGGTCGCGTGCTCGACGGCATGGGCAACCCCATCGACGACGGGCCGTCGATCGACCACCTGCCCCGCGTGACGATCGACGGCAAGGCGCCGCACCCGTTGCGCCGCGGCCTGGTCCGCACGCCCCAGCACCTCGGCGTGCGGGTGCTCGACACGCTGGTGCCGTGCGGCCGGGGCCAGCGCCTCGGCATCTTCGCCGGCTCGGGCGTGGGCAAGTCGTCGCTCCTGTCGATGATCGTGCGGGGCACCGACGCCGACGTCTCGGTCCTGGCCCTCATCGGCGAGCGCGGCCGTGAGGTCCGGGAGTTCATCGAGCACGACCTGGGTCCCGAGGGTTTGGCCCGCTCGGTGATCGTCGTCGCCACCTCCGACGAGCCGGCGCTGGTCCGGCTCCGGGCGGCCTTCCTGGCCACCCGCATCGCCGAGTCGTTCCGCGACCACGGCGCCAACGTGAACCTGCTCATGGACAGCCTCACCCGCTTCGCCATGGCCCAGCGCGAGATCGGCCTGGCATCGGGTGAGCTGCCCGCCACCCGCGGCTACCCGCCGTCGGTCTTCGGCCTCCTCCCGAAGCTGCTGGAGCGTGCCGGGTCGGCCGAGCGCGGGAGCATCACCGGCATCTACACCGTGCTGGTCGAGGGCGACGACCTCAACGACCCCATCGGCGACACGGCCCGCTCGATCCTCGACGGCCACATCTCGCTCTCCCGGGCCCTGGCCTCGGCCGGGCACTTCCCGACCGTCGACGTGCTCGACTCGATCTCCCGCGTGTCGGGCGCGGTGACCACCCCCGAGCAGCGGGCGCTGGCCACCGAGCTGCGTGCGCTCCTGGCCGCCTACAAGGAGGCGCGCGACCTCATCGAGATCGGTGCGTACCGGCAGGGGGCGAACCCGCTGGTGGACCGGGCCATCCTGCTCAAGGACCGCATCGACCACTTCCTGCGCCAAGGCATGGACGAACGGGTCGCCGCGGGCGAGGCGTGGGACGACCTCGCCCGGCTCCTCGCCATCGACCTCCAGGCGGTCGGCTCGTGAAGAAGTACCGGTTCGCACTGGGCAGCGTGATGCGGGTCCGCCGCATCGCCGAGGAGCAGGCGCGCGCCGCCTTCCTCGAGGCCCAGCGCGAGGCCGACGAGGCGGCGGCCGAGCTCGACGCACGCCTCGCGGCGATCGGCGCGGCACGGCCCACGCCCGGGCTCCGCAGCGGGAACCAGTTCCAGGGGGATCGCGAGCACCTGGAGCGACACCGTCGGGCGGTGCTCGCGGCCCGGGCCGCCGAGGCGAACGCGCTGGAGATGCTGGGCGCGGCCCGCTCCACCTGGGTGGAGGCCGCCGCCGAGGTCCGGGCGCTCGAGCGCCTCGACGAGCGGAAGCGCTCGGAGTGGGTGCTCGAGGTGACCCGGGCGGCCCAGATGGCGACCGATGAGATCGCGACCACGCGCCGGGTGGCGGAGGAGACGCCGTGAGCGTGGCCCCGCCGATCGCCCCCGTCCTGGGTCGGATCCAGGCGATCACGGCACGCTTCGAGCCGAGCGCGCCCACCGCGGCGTCCGAGCGCGCCGCCAGCGTGGCCGCGGCGCTCGCGGCTCGTTCGGCCGGCTTCGAGGCGGTGCTCGGCGACGCGCTGGGCAGCGATGCCGCGTCGGTGCTCGGCTCGACGGGCTCCGGGCTCGGCTCGCTCGGTGCCGGCGCCGCCGGGACCTCGGGGCTGGGCGACCTGAGCACCCTGCTGGGTGCCCTCACCGGCACTGGTGGCCGGGGCACCATCGACCTGCGGGGCCCGGCGCCGACCACGGTCCCCGACGGCAACGACGTGGTGGCCGCAGCCACCCGCTACGTCGGTGTGCCCTACCAGTGGGGCGGCACCGATCCGGCCACCGGGCTCGACTGCTCCGGGTTCGTGCAGCGGGCCTTCGCGGATGTCGGCATCCAGCTGCCCCGGGTGAGCTACGACCAGGCCCGGGTGGGCCGGGCGGTGCCCTCCATCGACCTGGCCCGGCCCGGCGACCTCGTCGCCTTCGGCGAGCCCGTCGACCACATCGCCATCTACGTCGGCGACAACAAGATCATCCAGGCGCCCCGGCGGGGCGAGGACGTGGGCGTCAGCCAGATCGAGCGGCCCATCACGGCCATCCGCCGCGTCGTGGCCGAGCCCGCTCTCGGCGTGCCCGCTTCGGGCGGCACCCCGACGGCGTCGGTCGCCGGTCCCGGCACCGCGTCGAGCACCGGGCCGATCAGCGCGGCGGAGGTGGCTGCCGCGGTGCCGGGTTCGGCCCGCTTCGCCGACCTGTTCGTCGCGGTCGGCGCACGCCACGGCGTCGATCCCCGTCTCCTCGCCGCGGTGGCCAAGGCCGAGTCGGGCTTCGACCCGGCGGCCACCAGCCGCGTCGGCGCCCAGGGCCTCATGCAGATCATGCCGGCGACAGCCCGCTCGCTCGGCGTCGACCCCCGCGACCCCGCCCAGGCCGTCGACGGCGCCGCCCGCTACCTGCGCACGCAGCTCCGGGACTTCGGCTCGGTCGACCTGGCCCTCGCTGCCTACAACGCCGGCCCGGGCGCCGTGCGGCGCTTCGGCGGGATCCCGCCCTACGCGGAGACCCGCTCCTACGTCACCAAGATCACCGCCCTCCTGCAGGGCGCCACCTCCTCCCGACCACTGATCGGAGTCTGATGCCCACCACCGACCTGACCGCCCTGCTGACCGCCCGAGCCGGTGGTGCCGGCTTCGACCCGGCCGCCCTCCCCACGGCGGCCGACGCCTCGACCGGGCGCAGCAGCGAGTTCCACGAGATCGCCGATCGCCTCCGGGCCGAGCAGGGTCGTGAGCGCTCCGGCGAGGTCCGCCGTGACGACGAGCGGCGTCCGGCGCCCCGCCAGCGCGACGACGCGCCGACCGGCCGCCGCGACCCCCGCCCCGAGCGCGGCGCCGATCGGACGGACCGTGCCGACCGGCCGGCCGACGCCCGGCGACCCGAGCGCCCCGTGGCCGCCGACGGGAAGGGTCGTCCCGCCCGTGCCACCGACGAGGCCGAGGCGGAACCGACGATCGGTCCCGCCGACGAGGCGGGCGACCCCGCGACCGGCCCGACCGATGCCGTGGCGCCCACCGATGATGCGCCGTCGAGCGACGGTGCGACCCCGGCGGCGGACCCGGCGCTCGTGGCCATGGCGGCAACGACGACCGTCGTGGACGCGACGATCGTGACGGCGGCCACCACGACCGAGCCGTCCCTGGCCCCCGAGGCGGGCGAGCCGCTCGCCTCGGTCGTCACCGCCTCGACCGTCGGCACTGCGACCGTCGAGGTGGCGCAGGACCCCGCCGGTGCGACCGACGCCGTGGCGACGGGTGAGGCGACCCCGACGGTCGCCGAGGACGGGCCCGCGATGCCGAGGGACGGGACGACCGGCGCCCCGGCCGCCACCGATGCCGACGAGGTCGCGACGACGACCGCCGACGCCACCACGGTCGGCGTCCCGGTGGACCCCACCGAGGGACGTGTCCCCACCGCTGCCACGGCCCACGACGCCACGGCGACCGTCCGGACGGATCGACCGGTCGAGGGCGACGCCGCCGCGACGGCCGATCCGCTCACCTCGCCCGCCGCGACGACCCCCGAGCGCGGCGCCACCGCCACCGAGACCGCGACGGCGACGAACGGCACCGACACGGCCGCCGCCACCCCGACGGTGACGACCGCCCAGGCGGCGGCCGCCGCTCAGGCGACGACCGGCGCCGACCAGCGCCCGGCGACGGCGACCACGACCGGGCGTCCGAGCGACGCGATCGGTACCGTCGCCGCCGCGTCGGCCGACCGTGCGACGGCCCGCACCGAGCTGCCCACCACCCAGCGCCTCGCGGCGAACCGGCTGGCCGATGCGCCCCGCACCCCGGCCGACGAGAACGCCACCCGGATCCTGGGCGTGGCCCGTCTGCTCCAGCGGGGTGCGGGCGCTCCGTCGACCATGACCCTCCACCTCGAGCCGGCCCACCTGGGCCGGGTCCGCGTCGAGCTCCACAGCCTCGACGGCGACCTGTCCGTGCAGCTGCACGCCGAGCGCTCGTCGGGGGTCGAGGTCATCGGCGCCGCCCTCGGTTCGCTGCGGGCCTCGTTGGCCGCCGAGGGCATCCGCCTCGGCGAGGTGGGCGTCGGCCTCGACGGTTCGGGTGCCTCCGGCTCGGGCCGGGGCGACCGGGCCGACGACGACGGCACCGGTCGGCAGCGCACGCCGATGCCCCAGGGCGCCGAGCTCATCGACGACCGCACCGTCTCCGTCCGTCCCGCCCGCATCGACCTGGCCGCCGGCCTGGTCGACCTCGACCTCTAGGACCTGCCGTGGCCACCTCCGCCGTCTCCACCGCCTACTCGCTGCCCACCCGCCTCGCCCCCGGTGAGACCGCGGCGGCCAACGCCGCGGCCGCGCCCCCGTCCAACACCCTGGGCAAGGACGCCTTCCTCAAGCTCCTGGTGGCCCAGCTGAAGTACCAGGACCCCACCAAGCCGACCGACCCCCAGGAGTTCATCGCCCAGACGGCGCAGTTCACCCAGGTCGAGAAGCTGGAGGAGATCGCCCAGCAGAACTCCGACAACCAGCGGGTGCAGGGCCTCACGACGGCCAGCGCGCTGGTGGGCCGGACCATCCGCTACCAGGACGACACCGGGGCCGTGCAGTCCGGCCTGGTCACCGGTGCCCAGCTCGACGCCGACGGGGTGCGCCTCAAGCTCGGCAGCACCCGCACGGCCGACCTGAACGCCGTCATCGAGATCGGAGGGACCACGTGACGTGACCGGCACCGCTCGGTGACCGGCCGTCGCCCGTCGCCCCGTCCCCCCGACTCGACCCGCTCGAACCAGATCCCGCCTCCAGGAGGTCCCCCACATGCTCCGTTCGATGTTCTCGGCCATCTCCGGCCTGCGAAACCACCAGACGATGATGGACGTCGTCGGCAACAACATCTCCAACGTCAACACCTCGGGCTTCAAGTCGTCCGCGGTGGTCTTCGAGGACGTGCTCCAGCAGTCCGTCCGTGGCGCCGGTGTGGCGTCCGACGACGCCGGTGGTACGAACCCCATCGCCATCGGCCTCGGCTCCCGCCTGGCCGCCATCAACACGTCCTTCGCCCAGGGCTCGCTGCAGCGGACCGGTCGTTCGACCGACTTCGCCATCCAGGGCGACGGCTTCTTCATCACCGAGCAGGTCGGCAACATCGCCTACACCCGGGCCGGGTCGTTCTCGGTGGACGCACTCGGGCGCATCGTGACCAACGAGGGTGCCTTCGTGCAGGGGTGGCAGGCCGACCAGTTCGGCGCCGTCGCCACCGCCGGCCCGATCGGCGACATCGTCGTGCCGGTCGGCGACCTCGTGGCGCCGGTCCGCACCACCACCGTCAAGGCGGGCGGCAACCTGCCCGCCGACGCCGCGGTGGGCACCGCCATCACCACCGGTGCCGAGGTCTTCGACGGCCAGGGCAACCCGGTGCAGCTGCGCCTCGAGTGGACCAAGACCGGTGCCAACGCCTGGTCCGTCGTGGCCCGCTACGTGGACGACACCGGCACGCTGATCCCGACGCCGCCGGCTGCCGGCCAGGCGGTCACCGGTGGCGCGCTCACCTTCGACGGCGCCGGCGAGCTGACCTCCGGCTACAACCTCACGCTGGCGGCCGGCTTCCTGCCCGGCTTCCCCTCCGACGCGATCACCATCAGCCTGGGCGCGGCCGGCGAGGGTGGTCGCATCAACCAGTTCGGCGAGCTGACCTCGGTGGCGGTGACCGAGCAGAACGGCTCGGCCGCCGGCACCCTGCAGGGCTTCGCCGTCTCGCAGGAGGGCCTGATCGTCGGCACCTACTCCAACGGTCGCACCCGGGCCATCGGCCAGCTGGCCCTCGCCACCTTCTCCAACCCCCAGGGCCTCGAGGCCACCGGCGGCACCTCGTTCAAGGAGACCGTGAACTCGGGCCTCCCGCTGCTCGGCACCGCCGGCAGCGGCGCCGGCCGAGGCCTCATCACCGCCGGCACCCTGGAGATGTCGAACGTCGACCTGTCCCAGGAGTTCACCAACCTGATCATCGCCCAGCGCGGCTTCCAGGCGAACTCCCGGGTCATCACGACCTCCGACGAGATGCTCCAGGAAGTCGTGAACCTGAAGCGGTGAGCGCTGTGACCGATCACGCCGCCACGCGGCGCCCGGGGTGCGACCCCGGGCGCCCGCGCCGCGCGCCGCATGGGCCGGACGACCCATTTGCGGCGCGAGGTGTCACCTGCGCCGTCGCGGTGCCGAAGAAGGGATGTCGGCACGGACGCCGGCACGCCGCAGCCCGCTGCGGTGCTCCACGCACCGGCCAGGCCGGTCGGACGAGGGAACGGACGCCATGATCCTCTTGAGTCGCCTCAACGGCAGCGAGCTCGGGGTGAACGCCGACCTCATCGAACGGGTCGAGGCCAACCCCGACACCGTCCTGACGCTGATCGACGGCACCAAGTTCGTGGTGGCCGAGTCCGCGTCGGAGGTCGTCGCCCGCATCATCGAGTTCCGGGCGCGGGTGCTGGCCGCGGCCGAGACGTTCGCCGGCCACCAGGCCACCGGCCCCGCTCCGCTCCAGCTGGTCAGCGACCGCCGGCTGAGCGAGGAGGGCTGACATGGATCCGGCAAGCCTGATCGGGCTCATCCTGATCATCATCGGGGTGTTCGTCGGTGGCCTGATGAAGGGCGTGAACCCGGTGGTGCTCTTCAGCGTCCCGGCGGCCTTCCTCATCGTGATCGCGGCCTCCCTGGGTGCGTCGATGCTCTCGAACACCATGGACGACGCCAAGAACTTCATGAAGCTGCTCATGAAGGGCATCAAGGGCCAGAAGCTCCAGGACACCAACGAGCTCATCGACCAGATCGTGGAGTTCGCCGACCAGGCCCGTCGTGAGGGCCTGCTGTCCCTCGAGGAGAAGGCCGGCTCCATCCAGGACCCGTTCTTCCGTCGAGGCCTGCAGCTCGCCATCGACGGCGCCGATCCCGACATGGTCTCGGAGGTCATGGAGGCCGACGTCAAGGCCATGTCCGAGCGCCACAAGATCGGCGCCAAGTACATGATGTCGGTCGGCATCTTCGCCCCGACCTTCGGCATCATCGGCGCCGTCATCGGCCTCATCGCCACGCTGAGCAACCTCGACAACCCCGCCGAGCTGGGCCACGGCATCTCGGCCGCCTTCGTGGCCACCTTCTGGGGCGTGTTCGCGGCGAACGGCATCTTCCTGCCCGTCGCCAACAAGCTCACCTCGATGTCGGCCAAGGAGGTGGCCCAACGGCGCCTCATCATCGAAGGCGTCCTGTCCATCCAGTCGGGTGCCAACCCGCGCCTCCTCGACGACATGCTGCGCTCGACGCTGCCGCCGTCGGAGCGCCAGGCCACCGACGAGAAGAAGAGCGCCTGACGGGCCCCGGGCCCGGAGGCCGAGCCCCGCCGGGCGCCACCATGAGCAAGAAGAAGAAGCACCATCACGAAGAGCACGAGGAGCACGTCAACCACGAGGCGTGGGTGATCCCCTACGCCGACATGCTGACGCTGCTCATGGCGCTCTTCCTCGTGCTGTGGTCCATGGGCCAGACCGATACGAACAAGATGAAGCAGGTGTCCTCGGGCTTCGCCGACTCGCTCGGCATCGAGGGCAACGGCAACGGCGTGGGAGGACGGGGCGTCCTGGAGGGCGCGGCGGCGGTCATCGAGGCGAACGCCCGGCCCGACATCGTGGCCAAGATCCAGGGCCAGGCCATGGCGGCGCTCGAGGACAAGATCGAGTCCGCGCAGCAGGCCACCGAGAGTCGCGAGCAGCTCCAGGACCTCCAGTACGCCATCACCCGCGAGGCCCAGGCGGCCGGGCTGGACGGGCAGCTGGACTTCCGCGTCGAGGCCCGGGGACTGGTCGTCTCCATCGTCTCCGAGGGCGTCCTGTTCGACGCCGGGTCCGCCGAGCTGCGCTCCGAGGGCTCCGAGGTCCTCGATCGCCTGGCCGGGTCGCTGCGGGCCATGCCCAACCGGCTCTCGATCGAGGGCCACACCGACGACCGCCCGATCTCCACCGGCCGCTACCCCTCGAACTGGGAGCTGTCGTCGGCCCGTGCCGCCGCGGTGCTCCGGTACTTCATCGATCGCCACGGCTTCGACGCCACCCGCTTGGAGGTGGCCGCCTACGGCGACACCAAGCCGGTGGTCCCCAACGTCGACGACGCGGCACGGGCCCGGAACCGGCGGGTCGACATCGCGGTGCTGGCCCCGGTCCCGATGTCGACCGACAGCACGCCGACCACGACCATCGACGTCTCGGCGGCGGTGGGCGACGAAATGTCACAGGTGCTCCCCGGCCGCGCCGATACCGGTAGCGGCGCGGAGAGCGACGCCGCAGCCGAGTAGCTCACGGAGGAGCGACATGAGCGACGACGAGGTCCTCGAGGACGAGGGCAAGAAGGGCAAGAAGGGCAAGAAGGACAAGGGCGACAAGGAGAAGGGCGGCAAGTCCAACCTCGTCCCCGCCATCGTCCTGGCCGTCGGCATGATGGGCGCGGCCTACATGCTGGGTCCCGGTGCGGGCTCCTCGGGCGAGGACGCCGCCCACGCCGAGGAGGAGACGACCACCACGGTCGAGGCCGTGCCCGGCGAGATCACCACCGTCGAGCCGATCAACATCAACCTGGCCGACGGCCACTTCGTGCGGATCGGCATGGCGCTGCAGCTCGCCGAGGGCGTGCTGGCCGAGGAGTTCGCCGCCGGCAAGACCGCCAAGGCGAACGACATCATCATCTCCGAGATCGGCGGCCGCCCGATGAGCGAGCTGTCGACCCCCGAGGGGCGGGCCCGGCTCAAGGAAGACCTCAAGGAGCGGATCAAGGCCGCCTACGAGGAAGAGGAGACCGGGCCGCAGGTGCTCGACATCTACTTCACCGACTTCGTCATGCAGTGACGACGACGGGCGGGCCCGGCCCGCCCCGGTTGCCCCGGTCCGGGCGAATTCGCCCGGACGACTCATCGGCAGCGCTCCGATGCCGATGGGATGGCCATGAGCACCGCCGCAGCGCCGCGTGTGGGCCGCCTGGTCCGTGACCCGGTGTCGGCGCGCCCCTTCGAGTTCGGGGCCCCGATCCCCCTCGGCGACGACGAGCTGACCGTGCTCCGTCAGCTCCACGACGTCGTGGCGGCGCGACTCGGCGCCACGTGGACCGAGCTGCTCCGGGTGCCGTGCACCGTCGAGGCCACCGTGGTCGAACCCGTGGCCTGGGACCACGTGGCCGCCCACGAGGCGGCCACCGCGCACCACGCCGTCGTCGAGCTCCTCCCCGGACCGGGCAGCGCGCTGGTCACCATCCCGGGACCGCTCGCCCTGGTGCTGGTCGACCTCCTGCTGGGCGGGGCCGGCCGGTCGACCGGCGCGACCCGCCCGCTCACCGCCATCGACGCCGAGCTGCTCACCAGCCTCCTCGACGCGTCGAGCGCCGCGGTGGTGGAGGGCTACGAGGCGGCCGGGACGACCGGCGTGCGCCTGGACCTGGTGGGGCTGGACCCCGAGGAGCTGGAGGTGGCCGAGCGGCTGGCGTCGCTGGTGGCCGTCACGCTCGAGGTGACGCTGGGCGAACAGCCCCCGGTCCCCATGTCGATCGCGCTCGAACGGGGGGCGGCTGAGGCCGTCGTCGGGGGCGCCACCCAGCAGGCGGAGTCGGACGGGGACGTCCCCGCCCGCCAGCTGATGCAGGACACCCTGCGTGACGTCGCCGTCCAGGTGGTGGTGGAGTTCCCGACCACCGCCGTCCGCTCCACCGAGCTGCTCCGGCTCGGGGTGGGCGATGTCGTGCGCCTCGACTGCGCGGCCGACGGCCTCCTGCGCATGCGGGTGGGCGACGAGCAGTTCGCCGCGGTGCGTGCCGCCCGTTCGGGGGCCCGCCTCGCCTGCCAGGTCATCTCCACCCGGACGGCCGCCACCGACGCGGCCAACGAGCCCGAGCCGCTCCGAGGAGTGTCGTGAGCACGACCGTCGATCTCGACGCCGATCCGGCCGCGCTGGCCGACCACCTGCGGGAGGCCACCGAGCGCGGCGCCTCGCTCCTGGCCGGAGGTGACCGAGCCGCCGGTCCGGCCACGCCCCAGGACGGGGCCGCCGATCTGGTGCCGGCCGCCGACGCCGTCGGCCTGGCGGCCGCGGTGGGCGACGGCCTGACCGTCGTGGTGATGGTGGTGCCCGACCTGGCCGAGGAGCTGACGGGCCAGCGCGAGGCGATCGGTCTGGTCGAGGGCCTCGCTGCCGTCGTCGACGAGATCGCCGGAGGCCTGGGGTTGCCCGCCGGCGCCGTGCGTCCGCTGGCCTCACCGGCCGAGCTGGACGCGGCGGTGGTCGCACCCGACCTGCTGATGGCGTCGGGGATCTTCGCCGGCGACGCCGTCGTCGCCACCGTCGGGCTCGCCATGGCTCCCGGCGCCCCTGCGGCGGCCGACGCGACCGCGGCCGATCCGATGGCGGTCGACCCGTCGACGGCGGCAACGACGCCGGTCCCGACGGCCGCGGTGCCCGACGGAGCGGTCCCGCATCCCGGGTCGAACCCTGGTGCCGACGCGCTCGTCGCCGGCGCCACGCACCCCACGCCGGGGACCGCGGTGCCACCGCGAGGTGCGGTGGCGCACCGCGAGCCGCTCCCGGGCGAACCCGTGCCCGCGCCCATCGAGGAGGCGAGCCTCGTCCGCGGCCTGCAGATCCTGGCCGAGGTGAACCTCGAGGTGACGGCCGAGCTCGGCCGCGCCGCCCTCCGGGTGAGCGAGCTGCTGGACCTCCAGCCCGGGGCGATCATCGAGCTCGACCGCGACGCCGGCGCGCCGGTGGAGCTGTTCGTGAACGGCACGCTCTTCGCCCGGGCCGAGGTCGTCGTCGTCGACGGCGCCTACGCCGTGCGGATCTGCGAGCTGTTGGGTGGTGGCGCCACCCGATGAGCGGCTCGTCGTTCCTGCTGCTGCTGCGCCTCAGCCTCTCGCTCGCCATCGTCCTGGGCCTGGTGTGGGTGGCGGCGCGCGTCCTGCGCAGCCGCGGCGCGTTGGCGCTGCGGAACCCGGGCAGCCATCTCGAGGTGGTCGAGCGCCGGGCCCTGGGCAAGTCGGCATCGGTCGCCGTCGTGCGCGTCGGGGGCAAGGCGCTGCTGGTGGGGGTCACCGAGGCCCGCGTCGAGCTGCTCCGGGACTGCCCCGAGCTGGACCTCGAGGAGGAGTCACCCGCCGACGACGTCGTGCTGCTCGGCGCCCTCGACGGCCCGGACGAACCGGACGGCCACGCCGTTCCGGAGCCGATCTCTGCGACCCGACGGACCGGGTCGCTGGGGCACGCCCTGCCCCGCCCGCCACGGATGAGCCTGATGGACGCGCTGCGCGAGCTGACCGTCCGACGGGCATCGTCGCCACCCCCGTCCCCGTGACGGGCCCGCTCCGGACCTGGCGCGCCCCGGTGGCGGCCGCCGTCGCGCTCGTGGTCGTGGTGGCAGCCGGGATCGGCCTGGTGGGTCCCGCCCCGACCGCGGGCGCCCAGACCGCGCCCAGCATCACGGTGCCGGTCGCCCCGACCCCGCCGGTGCCCGGCTCGCCCACCACCACCCTGGCGCCCAACGACGACGACGTGACCGTCTCGTTGGACCTCGGCGACCTCGGCAAGGACTCCGACCCCACCAAGACCGGCGAGGAGCGCAAGCCCAGCCGCAGCATCGTCATCCTGATCGTGCTGACGCTGCTGTCGGTGGCGCCGTCGCTCGTCGTGATGATGACGAGCTTCACCCGGATCGTGGTGGTCCTCTCCATCGCCCGCAACGCCGTGGGCCTCCAGTCGATCCCGCCCAACCAGGTGATCACCGGCCTGGCGCTGTTCCTGTCGCTGTTCGTGATGGCCCCGACGTTCAAGCAGATGAACGACCAGGGGCTCCAGCCCTACCTGCGCGGCGACCTCAAGCAGGGTGAGGCGCTCAAGGCGGCCGAGAAGCCGCTCAAGGAGTTCATGCTGGCCAACACCCGCCGTGAGGAGCTGCAGCTCATGGTGAAGGCGTCGGGCAGCGAGGCGCCCGAGAACCCCCAGGACCTCTCGATGACGACGGTGATCCCGGCCTTCGCGCTCTCCGAGCTGAAGAGCGCCTTCATCATCGGCGTGATGGTGCTGCTGCCGTTCCTGATCATCGACCTCGTCGTCGGGGCGGGCCTCATGTCGCTCGGCATGATGATGCTCCCACCGGTCTTCGTGTCGTTGCCGTTCAAGCTGCTGCTGTTCGTCATGGTCGACGGCTGGGCGCTCATCGCCCACGCCGTGATCGCCAACTACCACTGATCCACCGGGAGAGGTCCGTCGTGTCCGACACCAGCGTCACCGAGATCGGCATGCAGGCGATGCTCGTCGCGGCCAAGGTGGGTGCCCCCATCCTGCTGACGGCGTTGGTCGTCGGCCTCCTCGTCGGCATGCTCCAGTCGGCCACCCAGCTGCAGGAGCCGACGATCGTCTTCGTCCCCAAGTTCATGACGCTCGCCGTGGTGCTGCTGGTGAGCGGGAACTGGATGCTCTCGGAGATGGTCACCTTCACCCGCGCCCTGTTCGACATGGTCCCGCGGATGCTGGGCTGATCGAGCGGGAGCGCCGTGCTGGGCCTGACGATCGACCCGCAGTGGATGGTGGCGTTCCTCTTCGCCACCGTGCGTTGCGGCGCGTGGCTCTCGATCGCCCCACCGTTCCAGGGGGCGGTCCCGGCCCGCGTCCGGGGTGGTCTGGCGGTGGCGCTGGGCATGGCGTTGGCCCCCCGTCTGGCGGCGACCGGCGAGCTGCCCACCGAGGACACCTGGGCCCTGGTGGCGGGCACCGCCTACCAGGCGGCGATCGGCCTGGCACTCGGCTTCCTGGTGTCGGTGCTGTTCCAGGCGATGTCGGCCGCCGGCGGGATGATCGACGCCTTCGGCGCGCTCACGTCGGCCCAGCTCTTCGACCCGCTGTCCAAGACGTCGTCGGGGCCCATGTCGCGCCTCTACCAGCTCCTCGGCTCGATGGTGCTCTTCGCCACGGGCGGGCACCTGATCCTGATCGCCGGGCTGGTCCGGACCTTCGACGCGGCCCCCGTGGGCGGCTTGCGACTCGACCGGCTGGGTCAGCTGCTCACCCGTGACGTCCTGCAGTTCCTCCTGGCCGCCCTGCAGATCGCCGCGCCCGTGCTGGTGGCGCTCTTCGTCGCCGAGGTCCTCCTCGGCCTCGCCACCCGGGCCGCCCCCAAGCTCAACATCATGATCGTGGGCTTCGGGGTGAAGAGCCTCGTGCTCATCATGGTGACCGGCGCCGCGCTGCCGCTCCTGCCCTACGTCATGCACTTCCTCGTCCGCGACGCCCTCGGGCTGATGCAGGCGCTGACCGGCTGAGGGAGGGGCCGTGGCCGGCGACAAGCACAGCAAGACCGAGGCACCCACCCCGAAGCGGAAGAAGGAGGCCCGCCAGGAGGGCCGGGTGGTCCGCTCGGAGGACCTCGTCACCTGGGCCACGGTGCTGGTGTCGACGATCGTCATCCCCGGGCTCGTGTCGCGCACGGGCGACGCCCTGGACCAGGTGCTGCGCGACACCGTCGAGGTGGCCCGCCGACCCGACGTCGCGCAGCTGCCCACGCTGGTGGGTCGCTCGCTGATCAGCGGGCTGGGCGCCATGGTGCCGACGCTGTTGGCACTGGCGGTCGTGGCGATCGCCGGCAACCTGGCCCAGGTGGGCTTCCTGCTCACGGGGAAGCCGCTCAAGCCGAAGCTGTCGCACCTCAATCCCATCCAGGGGATCAAGCGGATGTTCAGCGTGCGCTCGCTGTGGGCGACGCTCACCACGGTCCTGAAGCTGGTGATCATCGGCGCGGTGGCATGGGCCATGGTCCGGGGCTCGGCCGAGGAGCTGCTGGCCGCGCCGCGCCAGAGCGTGGGCTCCACGTTGGCCCGGACGGCCGAGCTGACCATGGCCCTGGTGCGGGCGACGGCGGGTGCGGCGTTCGTCCTCGGCCTGGCCGACTACGCCTTCCAGCGCCGCCAGCAGTACAAGGACATGAAGATGTCCAAGGAGGAGATCAAGCAGGAGGCTCGGGAGTCCGACGGCGATCCCCACGTCAAGGCTCGGCAGCGGCAGCTGCGCGCCCAGGTCTCCCGCAACCGGATGCTGGCGTCGGTGCGCGACGCGGACGTGGTCATCACCAACCCGACCCACCTGGCCATCGCGCTCCAGTACGACCGGGCGGCGGGCGCGCCCCGGGTGCTGGCCCGTGGCGCCGATGCCCTGGCGGCCAAGATCCGCCAGGAAGCGGCCGAGGCCGGCGTCCCCTGCGTCGAGGCCAAGCCGCTGGCCCGGGCGCTGTACGCGGTGTGCCGCGTGGGGGAGGAGATCCCGCCCGAGCTCTACCAGGGCGTCGCCACCGTGCTGGCGTTCCTCCACCGCCTGGGCGTCGCCGAGGGCCGCCGACGGGCCGTGCGCGTCGGGATCGAGGTCCCCGACACCTGGACGCCCGAGGACGGTGAGCTGGTCCGGGTGTCGCCCACCCGTCGTCGCGTGCTCGAGCGTCGCGAGGCCCTCGCCGCCGCCGACGCCTGAGCGGACCCCGAACCGACCCGTTCCCTGGGCCGTGCCGTTCGACTACCGAACGGCACGACCCGGAGAATGCGAGGGCCGGGGCCCTCATGGCGGGCACCGATCGGCCGATCTGGATACCGGTCGTCCACGACGGGCGGCCGACATCGGCACGGACGCCACCGCAGATCGTGCCCCCGACGGGGGGCGTGAACGAGGCCCCCGGGCGGGGCGTGAGGAGCCGTGGTGGCCGAGGTCCGTCGATGAAGCGCATGCGAGGACTGGGTCCGGCCCTGTTCCCGATGGGCGTCGTGTTCGTGGTCGGGATGATGATCCTGCCCCTGCCGACGGCCCTGCTCGACCTCCTCCTGGCGGTCAACATCACCGCCGCGGTCCTGATGCTGCTGGCGTCGCTGAACGTGCGGAAGGCGCTCGACCTCGCCTCGTTCCCGTCGCTGCTGCTCATCGCGACGCTGTTCCGACTGGGCCTCAACGTCAGCACGTCGCGGCTGATCCTCGCCGACGGTGACGCCGGCGAGGTCGTGTCGGCCTTCGGCGACTTCGTCATCGGCGGCTCGCTGGTCGTCGGCCTCGTCGTCTTCCTGATCCTCGTGGTCATCCAGTTCGTGGTGATCACCAACGGCGCCACCCGTGTGGCGGAGGTGGCCGCCCGCTTCACCCTCGACGCCATGCCCGGCAAGCAGATGGCGATCGACGCCGATCTGAACGCCGGGATGATCGACGACGCCGAGGCCCGCCGTCGCCGGATGGAGATCACCGCCGAGGCCGACTTCTACGGCGCGATGGACGGCGCCTCGAAGTTCGTCAAGGGCGACGCCATCGCCGCGGTCGTCATCACCGCGGTGAACCTGATCGGCGGCCTGCTCATGGGGGTGCTCGACAAGGGCATGCCGATCGGCGACGCCGTGCAGACCTACAGCCTCCTGACCGTGGGCGACGGCCTGGTGTCGCAGATCCCGGCGCTGCTGGTCTCGATCTCGTCGGGCCTCATCATCACCCGGGCCGCCAGCGAGGACGACCTGGGCAGTGACGTGGTGGCGCAGTTCGCCCGCCAGCACAAGGCGTTGGTGATGGGCGGCGTGGCCATGGCGGGGCTGGGGCTGGCCCCCGGCCTGCCGAAGGCGCCGTTCCTGCTGGTGGGCGGTGCCGCCTTCTTCGTGGGCCGGAGGCTGGCGAAGGCCGACGACACCCTGGTGGCTCCGGTCGCCCTCGACCTCACCGGCCCGGCCGAGGAGGTGGACCCCAACTCGCCGGCCGAGCTGGCCCGGGTGCTGCGGGTGGAGCCGCTGAGCCTCGAGCTGGCGGTGGACCTGGTGGACCTGGTCGACCCGGGCGCCGACGGCGACCTGCTGGACCGGGTACAGGCCCTGCGGCGGAAGCTGGCCGAGGAGCTCGGGATCGTGATCCCGCCGGTGCGCACCCGCGACAACGTCGAGCTCGAGCTGGGCACCTACCTGGTGCGCATCCACGGGGTCCCGGTGGCCACCGGCCATGCGCCCCACGGTCGACTGCTGGTCATCGCCGATGACCTGTCGCCGTTCCCGGGCACCGAGGTCCTCGAACCGGTCTTCGGGTTGCCGGCCAAGTGGATTCCCGCCGAGCAGCGAGCCATGGCCGAGGCGATGGGTGCGACGGTGGTGGACCGGGCGTCGGTGGTCACCACCCACCTGGCCGAGCTGGCCCGTCAGCACGCGGCGCAGCTGCTCAGCCGCCAGGACGTCAAGGCCCTGCTGGACCTGGTCCGCGAGCACGATGCCGCCGTGGTCGACGATCTGACCGCGGCCGGCGTGGGCCTCCCCGAGGTGCAGAGCGTGCTCCACCAGCTGCTGGCCGAGCAGGTGCCCATCCGTGACCTGGCCCGGATCCTCGAGGTGATCAGCGAACGGGCACGGGTGACGCGTGATCCCGAGCTCGTGACCGAGTCCGTGCGCAAGGCCCTCGGGTCGAGCATCTGCGCCACCCGCGTGCGCGACGGGCGCCTCCCGGTGCTCACCCTCGACCCGCTGCTGGAGCAGGGGCTCCTGGGCGTGCTCCAGCGCGGCGAGGCGGGCTCGTACCTGGCGATGGACCCCGACGTGGCCACCCGGTTGGGCAACGCGCTGGTCCGGAACCTCCGGGCCGCCGAGCAGGCCGGCCACGAGCCGGCGCTGGTCTGCGCTCCCAGCCTGCGGCCCGCCCTGCGGGCCTTCGCCTCCCGGATCATCCCCCACGTGCCGGTGCTGTCCTACGACGAGCTGGCCGACCACCTGACCATCGACGACCTCGGAGCGGTGCGCCTTGACGAGCCATCTGTTGTATGAGGGATCCCAGCTCGAGCGCGTGCTCGAGCGGGTCCGTGCCGATCACGGCCCCGAGGCGTCGATCGTCTCGGCCGACCGGGTGCGATCCGGCGGGCTGGCCGGCTTCTTCGCCAAGGAGCTCTTCCGGGTGACCGTCGCGGTCGATGCGATCGACGCGGCCGCCGCCGACGACGTGACCGACGCCGTCGACGCGCTGGGAGCGTTCGACCCGGCCGCCGAGCCGGCATCCGCAGGAGCCGTCACGCTGGGTCGCATCGGCGATGGCGTCGAGGAGGCCGACCTCGAGCTGTGGGGGATCCTCGACGACGGACTGGCCGGCACCACCTCGGCCCGCCCCGAGGCGGGCCCGGCCTTCGCCGCCGCGCTGGAGGCGGCGATCGAGGAGTTGCCGGCACTGGAGCTCGAGGCCGAGCCGCAGCCGTCGGAGGCGCCCCGGGTCGTCTCGGGCCTGCGACGTCACGACCCGCCCCTCCCGGTGGGTTCACGACACCTCCGGAAGGCCGACGATGACGGCCTCGGCCGATCCGTCGGTGGGCTGGTCACCTCCCGGCTGGACGCTCCGCGGTCGACGGCCGGGGGTGACGTGGCGCGTGTGGTGGAGCTGCGTCCGCACCGGGTCCGTCGGGAGCGGGCCGAGGGCGCCAACCTGGGTCGGCTCCTCGAGGAGCTCGAGCGCGGGTGGACCGATCCGGCGGCGCTGGTGGACGACGGGCTCGTGGTGGTGGTCGGCGCTCCCGGTGACGCACGCCGGGTGGCGGCGATGGCGGCCGACGCGGTCGGGATGGCCACGAGCGAGGTCCGGGTGGCCGCTCCGGGCCGGTCGGCGTCCGGGGCAGCCGGAGGCCTGTCGGTCGAGGAGCTCGAGGCGCTGCGTCGGTCGGTCGCCGGACCGGGGCTGCGCCTCCTGGTGGTCGAGGTCCTGCCCGGGCGCGACGGCCACGACTGGGCCCGGGCGGCGATCCTGGCACTGGAGGCCGCACAGGTCCGACTGGCCCTCTCGGCCGAGCGGCCGACCGCAGCGCTGCAGCTGGTCGCCACGGCGCTGGGTGGGCCCGAGGTCGTGGACGTGATCGACCTGGTGGACCTGGACCGCTCGCCGGAGCCGGAGGCGCTGGTCGAGCTGGACGTGCCGGTGGCCACCCTCGACGGGCGCACGGCCAGCCCCGCGCTGTGGGCGGCCGTGCTCATGTCGACCACCCGGGTGGTGACGGCTCGCATCGACCGGCCTTCGTCGATCGCCCGGTAGGGTGAGGCGATGATCGTCGCCTCCGACCGACTGGGTGAGCTGGACTGCGACGAGCAGGCCATCCTGAGCTTCCCGAACGGCCTGCTGGGCTTCGAGGAGCACACCCGCTTCGCCGTGGTGGCCGCCGACGAGGACGGCTCCTACTCCTGGCTCCAGTCCCTCGACGACGCCGCCCTGGCCTTCCTGGCCATCGTGCCGACCATCTTCTTCCCGGACTACGAGCCCGACGTGCCCGATGCCGACGCCGCCGAGCTGGGCATCACCGATCCCAGCCACGTGCAGCTGCTGGCGCTGGTGACCATCGGCGAGCAGTCGGTGACGGCCAACCTGCTGGGACCGATCGTGGTCAACCTGCGCACCCGCACGGCCAAGCAGGTCGTGCTGTCCGAGCAGCGGTACTCGGTGAAGGCACCGCTCGGGGAGGGCTGATGCTGGTCCTGAGCCGCAAGTCCAACGAATCGATCATCATCGGCGGCGAGATCACCGTCACCGTCCTCGAGATCCGCGGCGACCAGGTGCGCATCGGCATCGACGCACCGCGCTCGGTCACGGTGCACCGCGAGGAGATCCACGCCGAGCTGGCCCGCGCCAACCGTGGTGCCGTGGCGCCCGGTCGGGTCGACGTCTCCAAGCTGCCCCGACCCGGCGCACGCTGAGGTCGGCGGCCGCGATCGGCGTCAGGCCACCCGCCAGGGCCCCCGGACCTCGTAGACGCGTCCGGGGTTGCGCTGCGAGGTGAGGTAGAGCCGGGTGAGCGAGGGGTCGAAGGTGACGCCGGTGACCTCCGAGCCGGTCACGCCGCTCACCTGGGCGACGGGCACGGCCGTCGAGGGGGTGACCACGCAGACCTGCATGTCGCCGCCGTCCTCGGCCACGTAGAGGTCGCCGGTGGGGGCCGCGGTGATGTTGTCGACGCCGGTGAGCGCGGCGGCCGGGACGCTGGCGGCGTCGTAGACGACGGACAGCGTGGTGGTGGCCGGGTCGAGGCGCCACACCCGGTTGTCGCCCTTGGTGGTGAAGTAGATGGCGCCGTCGTGGTGGCAGATGCCCTCGCCCCCGTTGAAGGTGCGGGTCCCGGGCACCTGGTAGCGGGTGGAGGTGGTGGTGGCGGCGGGGTCCGGAACCGGGACCCAGGCGAGCGAGGCGCCCGACGTGGTGAGGACGTCGAGCGTGCCGGCGGCGAGGTCGCCGGCGACGGTGGGCCGGAAGCGGTAGAGGGCACCGTCGGTGCGGTCCTCGGTGAGGTACAGGTGGCCCGTGGCGGGATGCACGGCGACGGCCTCGTGCGTGAACCGGCCGAGCAGGGGCCGGGCCACGGCGGCGGCGGCGCCGGTGGGGTCGCACTCCCAGACCTGACCGCGGGAGACCTCCTCGCAGGACAGCCAGGTGCCCCACGGCGTGGCGCCGCCGGCGCAGTTGCGGTCGGTGCCGCCGAGGATGCGCCCGGCCGCGACGATCGTCCCGCCGGCGTCGAACTCGATCCGTGAGGCCCCGCCGGAGGGCGTGGCCGTCTCGTGGTTGGCGACGTAGACCCAGCCGCCGCCGGGGCGGGGGAACGTGGCGGCGCCGTCGGGGTCGGGCGGCCAGACGTAGCCGGTGGAGCCCACCCCCTGGCCGGTGGTGGCCACGATCCGGGAGGTGAACCCGGCGGGGAGGCGGAGCCCGTTGGCATCGGGCGGACCGAGTGGTCCGTAGCCGGCCCACGGCGGCACGGTCGTGGTGGTCGTGGACGTGGCGGTCGTCGTGGTCGCGGTGGTCGTCGACGTGGCTCCGCCGGTGGTCGTGGTCGTGGTGGTGCCCGGGTCGGTGGGCGTGCAGGCGGCGAGCAACGCTCCGCTCACCGCAGCGAAGCCGCCGCATCCCCCGAGTCGGAGGAGCGTCCGTCGATCGAGCTCAGGCTGGCGGCGCTGGTGCACGTGGACTCCTTCGTCGTCGATCATCGGCGCCGGAGCACCGCGATCTGGAGCGGTCGGGCCACCCCCTCGCGGCCGGGTCACAGCTTCGCCGATGTCGGAGCGGTGTGCGAGGGTGGGCGGGATCGCCCCGCCCGACGGCCACCCGGTGGCCGCTCGACGGCCCGTCCCGGAGGTTCCCGCACCGTGGCTGCCACCTCGCCCCTCGGTCCGCCCCGCAGCGGCAACGAGCCCACCCTCTACGACGCGGTGGGCGGACTGCCGTTCTTCACGAAGCTGGTGGAGCACTTCTACCGGGGGGTCGAGTCGGACCCGGTGCTGCTCTCGATGTATCCCGAGCCCGAGGACCTGGGCCCCGCCCGCGAACGGCTGACGCTCTTCCTGGCCCAGTACTTCGGTGGGCCCACCACCTATTCGGAACGCCGGGGCCATCCCCGCCTGCGCATGCGCCACCACCCGTTCGTGATCGGCCCCGAGGGTCGGGACCACTGGCTGGCCGCCATGCGCGCGGCGATCGACGCGCTCGAACCCGACCCGGCGATCGACGCCGCGCTCTGGGGCTACTTCACGATGGCCGCCGAGGCCATGCGCAACGCCGACTGACCGCTCGGCGCGCCGATGGCGCGGCACGCGGTCGGCCGGCCGATGGCGGTGGCCGCGTGCGCTGGCGCCGTCCCGGCGGGCCTCAGGCCGCGCCGGGTGGGGCGTTGGGGGCGCCTTCGTGTCGGGTGGCGTTGGTGGGGTGGTGGGGGTGGTCGGGTGGGACGAGGGGTCGTCGGCCGGTGCCGGGGGTGAGGGCCCAGCCGTGGTGGGTCTTGCGGTGGTGGTCGTGGTCGCAGAGGGGGTCGAGGTTGTCGAGTCGGGTTTCCTGCCGGGCTGCCCACGGTGTGCGGTGGTCGTTGTGGAGGCGGGCGCGTCGGTTGCAGCCTTCGACGGTGCAGCGGGGCTGGGACCACAGCAACGCCACCTGCTGGGCGGCGGTGGGGCCTCGTCCGAGGTGGGTGACGTTGCACACGTCGACGCCTCGGGTGATGACGAGCTTGAGGATCGAGTCGCCCAACAGGTCCCGCGCCGCGGTGACCGAGATGGGGCCGATGCCGGGGAGTTCGCAGGTCTCGTCGCCCTGGGTGTGGCCCCGGGTGAGGGCTTCGAGGTCGACGTGGAGGAGAGCGAGGTGGCGGACGTTGGGTTGGGCGGGCGGGTCGGTGGCGGCCCGGTCGTCGCCGTCCGATGATCGGGTGTGGGTGTTGGAGCGGGAGCCCATCGACATGAGGGCGTCGAAGGCGTAGGCGTCTCGTTCCTCGCGTCGGTCCTCGCAGCGGGCCGCCTCGAACTGGCTGCGGGTGAGTCGTTCGAGCTCGACGAGGAACGCGGCGCCCATCGCGGCGGGGCCGCGGGCGGCCAGGTTCCAGGCGCCGTCGCGGTCGGTCCAGGTGCGGCAGCGCCGTTCGCGGTGGATGCGTCGTTCCCGCGCCTCGCGGTCCTCGACCTGGGCTTTGCGTTTGGCGGCTTCGTCCTTGAGGCCCGACAGGGTTTCTCGCCCGGCCAACGAGAGGAGGTCGCGCTCCGCCGCGGGGTTCACGGCGGCGGCGTCGGCGACCGTCTCGGCTTGGTCGGGTGACAGCCGTCCCTCACGCAACGCGGCGGCGGTGCCGTCGAGCGCGCCGAGCCGTTCGGAGGTCTGCAGGTCCCGGCGAGCCCTCCCCGTCGACGTTCCGGACTTCGAAGCGAGCCATTCGGCGGCGGAACGGAAGCCCTCGCGCTGTCAGCGGGGTGATTCGGCCGCCCGAGCGGCGAGCAGGACGCGTCCGGCGGCGGCGAGGCGTTCGAGCTCGACGAACTGGTCCAACAGTGCGGGCACCTCGGGCAACGGCACGTCGCGTGGCGACAGGGCCGCGAGGACCGCGGCGGTCTCGCTGATCACCTCGCCCAGGATGTGCGTCGAACTGGTGTTCCCCATGCCCGACATCGTAGAGACGACCACCGACAACGACCCCGAAGGCGTTCGCCCCAGCCGCGTCAGCCCTTCACGACCGTGGTCGAGCGCCCGGTCTCGCGTTCGTAGACCGCTGCCAGCTCGGGGCCCAACCAGCGGGCCACCTCGATGGCGGTGCGGTCGGTGAAGTGCACGCCGTCGGGTCGGAGCCGACGCTCGTCCCGGTCCTCCATCCAGGCGGCCAGGTCCACCAGCACGGCCCGGTCGAACTCGGCCACCACCTGCTGCTGGATCCGCCGGAACGCCGCCATGCGTGCGGGATCGGACTCGGGCAGGGGTGTGTCGGGGGAGCGGCCGTCGACGCGGCCCATCTCGATGTCGGGCGGGACCAGCACGGCGACCAGCTCGTTGTGCTCCAACAGCACCTCGATGCCCGCGCGCAGTCGCGAGGCCAGCTCGGCGTCGAGTGCGGCGTCGCGGCCGACGACCTGCAGCGGCCCGTCGTCGAGGCGCTGATCGGTCACCTCCCACGGGCCCACCTGGATGACCGCCACGTCCGACGGCCGCTCCCGCGACGCCTCCCGCCACGACGTCGGCCAGTCCCGGCAGTCGGCGGGCACGGCCAGCTCCTCGCCCTTGGTCACCCGGGTGCCGCGGTCGGCCAGCCCGCAGCCCAGGTTGGCCCAACCGGCGCCGGCCACGAACTCGTCGGGCCGTTCCCGGCTGACCTCGCTGAGCCCCCGGCCCGTCATGAGCGCGGTGGAGTCGCCGAAGACGGCGACCCGCGGGGCGTCGGAGGCCTCCTGTGCCTCGGTGGCGGCCACGAAGCGCTGCCAGCGCAGGGCGGCCTCGAGGTCGGCCCGGTCGGGGGTCGGGGCGAGCGCGCTGGCCACGAGGACCACGCCGAGGGTGACGGCGACCCCGCCGAGGGCCACGGCGGGCGCCCGGGTCGGGGCGATCCGCCGACCGGTGCGGATGGGGCGCTCGAGGAACCGGGCGGAGAGTGCGGCGAGGCCGAAGGTGAGCGGCACGGCGATCACCAGGCGGGGCCAGGGGCCGAGGCTGGTGTGCTGGCCGAGCCACACCAGGATCGGGAAGTGGAGCAGGTAGGCGCCGTAGGAGACGATGCCGACCCAGGCCAGTGGCTTCCAGGCCAGGAGGCGTCGGACGGGCCCGTCGGCCTCGACGGCGGCGAGGATCACCGTGAGGGTGAGCAGCGTGTAGGCGGCGAGCCCGCCTCGGTAGAAGGACGTCTCCCGCAGGTCGGCGACCGCCCACAGCGCCACCATGGCGACGAGCGCCACCACGCCGGCCACCCGAGTCCCCCGCGACGCCGCGCTCGACACCGGATGCGGGCGGCGGCTCCACCAGACGGCCAGCAGCGCCCCCGAGATCAGCTCGACGGCCCGGACGTCGGTGCCGAAGTAGAGGCGGTCGATCGAGGCGCCGCTCGAGACCAGCCAGTTCGACCAGGCGATCCCCACGACGGCCACGCCGCCGAGCACACCACCCACGACCCGGCGGGACCCTCGGCCCAACGCCAGGGCGCCGACGACCACCAGCGGGAGCACCACGTAGAGCTGCTCCTCGATGGCGAGGGTCCAGAAGTGGGTGAAGGGCGAGGGGCTGTCGAAGGAGGCGCCGTAGCTGTCGCCCGCCGCGATGAAGCGCCAGTTGGCGACATAGAGGAGGGCGGCGAGGGCGTCGGCACGGAGGCGGACCAGCTGGGTGGTGTCGGCCAGCCAGATGCCGGCGGTGACCAGGAGGGCGATGGTGGCCAGCGCCGCGGGCATCAGCCGGCGGAGGCGCCGGCCCCAGAACGCCCGGAGCGACACGCCGCCGTCGCGGTCGTGCTCGGCCAGCAGGATCGTGGTGATCAGGAAGCCGGAGAGCGTGAAGAAGGTGGAGACGCTGAGGAAGGCGCCCGGGGCGGCGTCCGCGCCCGAGTGGTACACGATGATCGCCAGGAGCGCGAGGCCGCGCAGGCCGTCGAGGGCGGGCTGGTAGCCGAGCGACGGGCGCTCGGCTGCGCCGGAGGGCGGGGGAGCGGCGGACACCGGGTCGCACGCTACGTGGGTCCCACTCCCGGCGCGAGACTCCGGACATGACCGACCGCGCCACGCACCCCTCCGCCGATCTGTTCGACCGCGGCCTCGACGCCTTCGGGGCCGTGATCGTCCAGCTCTCGCCGGGGGACTGGGACCACGCCTCGGCGTGCGAGGGCTGGACGGCGCTCGACGTGCTCGGCCACCTCGGCAACTCCATCCGGATGGGAACGAGCTTCCTGCGGGGCGAGCAGCCGTCGATCCCCGACGCCGATCGTCCGGCCGACCTGGTCGAGGGGGACCCGGTGGCGTGGTGGCAGCCGATCGCGGCCGAGGCCCGAGCTGCGTTGGCCACTGCGGACCTCGACCTCGAGATGGACACGCCCATGGGACGCCGATCGGTGGCCGACCGCCTGGCGTTCCCGGCCATGGACCTGTGGGTGCACGCCTGGGACATCGGCCATCCCCTCGGCATCGAGGCGGAGATCCCCGCCGAGCTCGAGGAGTTCTCGCACCACCACATCGACCCGTTCCCCGTCGAGGTGGTGCGGGGTCCCCAGGGCGCGTTCGGCCCCGAGGTGGAGCCGCCGGCGGATGCCACCCTCACCGAGCGCTACATGGCCTGGACCGGCCGCGACCCGAGGGGCTGATCGCAACTCCCGGGAGCCCGGCGTGAGCCCTCGGTAGCGTCGTCGCCGTGCCGACGCGTCGCCCGAGCCAGCACTGGATCGTCGCGGGCGCCGCGTTCGTCGTGCTGCTCGGCGCGGCGGGCATCCGCAGCACGCCGGCGGTCCTCCTCGACCCGCTCCACGACGAGTTCGGGTGGAGCCGCGGCACCATCGGCTTCGCCGTCAGCATCAACGTCCTGCTCTTCGGCTTCATCGGGCCGTTCGCCGCCGCCCTCCAGCTCCGCTATGGCCTGCGTCGGGTGACGATGGTGGCGCTGGCCACCATGGCGGCGGGTGCCGCGCTCACCACGCAGATGACCGAGCCGTGGCACCTGTTCCTGCTCTGGGGGCTGGTGGTGGGGGCGGGCGCCGGGTGCATGGCCACGGTGTTCGCCAGCACGGTGGCGTCGCGTTGGTTCGTCGAGCGGCGGGGCGTCGTGACCGGCGTGCTCACGGCCGCCACCGCCAGCGGACAGCTGGTGTTCCTGCCCCTCCTCACCCACCTGGCCGAGCGCCAGGGGTGGCGGACGGTGGGCGTCACCGTGGCGCTGGCCACGGTCGCCGTGATCCCGGTGGTGGTCGTCTTCCTGCGGGACCGCCCCGAGGACGTCGGCCTGCGCCCCTTCGGCGCGGGCGCCGACCACGTTGCGGTCACCGCCGTGGGCAACCCCGTGGCCAACGCCTTCGGGGCCCTGCGGGCAGCGTGGGGGAGTGGCACCTTCTGGCTCCTGTGGGGCTCCTTCGCCGTCTGCGGCCTCTCGACCACGGGCCTGGTGCAGACGCACTTCATCAGCGCGGCCCACGACCACGGCATGTCCCACACGCAGGCGGGCACCTACCTGGCCCTCATCGGCGTCTTCGACGTCATCGGGACGATCGCCAGCGGCTGGCTCACCGACCGTCACGACCCGCGGTTGCTGCTGGCCACCTACTACCTGCTCCGGGGGCTCAGCCTCGTCGTCATCGATCCGGCGCTGGCCACCGGCGGGGGGAGCCTGTTCGGGTTCATGGTCTTCTACGGGCTGGACTGGGTGGCGACGGTGCCGCCGACCATCGCGCTGTGCCTCCAGCACTTCGGCCAGGAGCGAGGGCCGCTCGTGTACGGCTGGGTGTTCGCCGGCCATCAGGTTGGCGGGGCGCTGGCCGCCTGGGGCGCCGGTGAGCTGCACGACCGCACGGGCAGCTATCGCCCGGCGTTCCTGGCCGCGGCGGTGGCGTGCGTCGTGGCGTCGGTCGGGGTGGTGCGCATCCGCCGGCGGACCGAGACGGCCATCGCCACCACCTGATCCGCCCGGCCGCCCGGCCGCTCGTCAGCCGAGGGGCCGGGCGAGGCCGAGCACGATGCCCTCGGGCCTGCGGGCGGAGCGGAGGCGGTACGCCGCCTCGTGCTGCACCACCTCGGCGCTGACCAGGCTGCCCGTCCGCCGGAGCCGACGGACCTACTTCGGTGCGACGAGCTTCATCTGCTGTCCGCAGCACTTCTCCGAGTGCTCCATCTCGGGTGGGCACGGACACGCCTTCTCGTAGACGAGCGTCGCTCCGCACTTGCCGCACTCGTAGCGATCACCTGCAGCTCGTGACATGGGGTTCTCCTTCGGCTCTCGGTCCGGCTGCCGCCGGATTCGTCACCATCGTGGGGCGTTCGTTCGGTTTCGCCCAGGGTCGTTGGTCCTGCCGACACCGACGGAACCGGTGGTCGTCCCGCTGCTCGAGCACGGAGGCGCTCACCTCGGCGCATCGAGGTCCGGCGACGCGTCGTCGAAGACCGAGACACCACGGGGGTCGACCTGGACGCGGAGGTTCGCTCCGGGTGCGAGGTGGAGGTCACGGAGGGCGTCGAGCTTCGAGCGGGCGGCCAGCGGTACCGGACCCCCGACCCGGATGAGCACCTGGTCGCCCGAGGCCTCGAGGCCCTCGATCGGAGCGACCCACGAGCCCGGCACGTGGTCGCCGTCGGCCGCCGAGACCGAGATGTGCCGCGGCGCCACGACGACGTCCACCGGTCCGTCGGGCCCGGTGCCGGGCGACGGCACGGCGATCTGTGGCGCCAGCTCGACGGCCGCACCGCGGCGGCGGCCCCGGAGCAGGTTGGTTCCGACGAGGGCGGCGGCGTGGCGTGTGCGTGGCCGCCGCTCGAGCTCGGCCGGTTCGCAGATCTGGACGACGTGCCCGTCGTTGAAGACGACCACGCGGTCGGCGAGCACGAGGACGTCGACGATGTCGTGGGCGACCAGGACGGTGTAGCCGTCGAAGTCGGACAGCGCCCGGTGCAGTTCGCACCGCACGTGCAGGCGGGTGGCCGAGTCGAGTGCGCTGAGGGGTTCGTCCAACAGCAGGATGCGCGGGTCCGACGCCATCGCCCGTGCCAGCGCGACACGTTGGGCCTGGCCTCCGGAGAGCGAGCGGGTCCGTTCGTCGGCCAGGTCACCCACGCCGAACCGTTCGAGCCAGGCCTCGGCCCGGCGTGCGCCGTCGTGGGACGAGGCGCCCTTGCGCTTCGGGCCGTAGGCCACGTTGTCACGCACGTTCAGGTGCGGGAACAGCAGGAGGTCCTGGAACACCACGCCGAGGTCTCGTCGCTCCGGCGCCACCCACACGCCGTCGGCCGGGGCGTCGAGCCGTTCCGCTCCCAGCTCGATCGTCCCCGACGCGAGACGGAGCAGGCCCGCCAACGCGTTCAACGCGGTGGACTTCCCGGACCCGTTCGGACCGACGAACGCGATGGTCTCGCCCGGGGCGCACGCGAAGGCGGCGTCGAGGACGAACCGGCCGAGGTCGACGGAGCCCCCGAAGCTCAGCGTCATGCGACGGGGGTCCATCGATTGCGGAGCAGCGCCAGCACAACGAGGGTCGGCACCAGGAGGAGCATGCTCAACATCACCGCCTGGTCGAGATCGGTCTCGAGCGCGAGGAACGTCGCCAGCGGCAGGGTCTGGGTGCGGCCGGGCAGGTTCCCGGCGAAGGTGACCGTGGCGCCGAACTCGCCGAGCGACCTCGCCCAGGACAAGGCCGCACCGGCAGCGAGGGACGGGGCCACCAGGGGCAACGTCACCGTCCGAGCGACCACGGCAGGAGTCGCGCCCAGGGTCGCCGCGGCGGAACCGAGTCGCCGGTCCATCTGCCGAAATCCGCTCTCCATGGTGATGACCACGAAGGGCAGCGCCACGAAGGTGACGGCGACCACGACCCCGGCGGTGCTGAACGGCAGGGAGAGACCGAACCAGCGGTCGAGGTAGCGGCCGATCATCCCGCGGCGCCCCAGCACCGAGAACAGGCCGACGCCGCTCACCAACGGGGGCAGGAGCAGCGGCACCAGGACCACGGCACGGATGATCGCCCGCCCCGGCAGGCGCTGGTTCGCCAACACCCAGCCCAGCGGCACACCGAGCGCGAGCGCCAGCGCCGTGGAGGCCGTCGCACACAGCGCCGACAGCCGGATCGCATCGCCGACCCCCGGACGCGTCAACCTCGGCCACACGTCGCTCCACGGTGCTCGGACCACGAGTCCGAGCACCGGGAGCCCGAGGAACATCGCCGCCAGGAAGGCCACGAGCAGCACGCTCTTCGCCGAGCGATCCCGGGACGTGGGGACGGCGGGTGAACCCATCAGGGAGCCATGAAACCAGACGCCGTCAGGAGCTCGAGGCCCGCCTCCGAGTTGACGAACTCGACGAACGCCGTCGCCGCCGACTCGTTGACCGACGCCGCCAAGCGGGCAACCGACACGTCGGACGCCACGTTGATGTCGGCGGGGATGGCCACCTCGGCGACCTTCGCTCCGCCGGCCGCGACGTCTGCCGCGAAGACCAGGCCGACGTCGATCTCGTCGGTGGATGCCTTCGTGACGATCCCCGGGGAGCCACCCGGCTCGAGCGTGTCGGCGCTGAGGGTGATCCCCGCGTTCGTCGCGAGCTGCTGGGCGAGCTTCCCGCAGGGCAACTCCGCAGCGCACACGGCGACCCGCAGCGGTTCGTCGGCCAACGACGACACGTCCTTCACCCCGGCCGGGTTCGCCGCCGGAACCACCAACGCCATCGGGCTCTTCGCCACGACGGTCGCCTCACCCGAGAGCAGCATCTTCGCCTCGGCCTGCCCCATGGTGCCGCTGTCGGGCGTGATCAGGACATCGGCGACCACACCGCCTTCGAGTTGGGTGAGCAGCGTCGGGACGTGACCGAGGTTGAGGGTGATCGTCACCCCGGGGTGGTCCGCCTCGAACTGCGCCTTCGCCTTCTCGAGGAACGCCTTGAAGGGCCCCGGTGCCATGACGGTGAGCTCGCCGGACAACGACGTGGCCGCCTCCGTCGTCGATGCCCCCGTCGTGGTCGACGTCTCGCTCTTCGTCTCACCGTCGCCGCATCCGGTGAGCGCGACGATCGACAGCACGATCGCAGCGCCGTGGAGCCGGCCTCGTGTTCCGAGCATGGTGACACCTCTCCGGTCGATGGCCAGCAGCTCTGGCCCTCACCGTCTTGGTCGTCTCCGACGGCCGGCAGTTCCTGCACCGGCCGACATCGGGACGAAGGTCCTTAGGCCACATGTCACACCTGCGACGGAACGATCGGATGGTGATCGTGGTGGTGAAGGCCCCCGGACGCGGCGGAACCCCTGCTACTGCAGGGGTTCCGACTAGAGCGGGCGACGGGAATCGAACCCGCGCAACCAGCTTGGAAGGCTGGAACGAGGGGGCTCCGCCGACCAGCGGAGTCGCCGAAACCGTTGGGATTGCAGGCATCTTCATGTCGGCCCGTACCGGTGCGTGACACCCGATCCCGCCCCGTAGGGTCACGGTAGGGTCACGACGGTCAGCGGATCTCGTAGGTCGTGCCGTCGGGTCGGCTGACCACGAACCGCCCGAGACGGTCCACACCTGGAGGTCCACCGAGATCAGGGGTGTCGACGGACTCGAGCAGCGCCAGAACGAGCCACTTGCCCGTCGCTTCAAGAGCGATCACGGCCGCCTCGTGTTCCGTCCCGTCGAGGACGAACACGGCGCGCTCGACAGGTTCGTCGACCTGGGCGAGCACGCCGACGGTTCGACTTCCGCGCCACTGCACCCAACCCTGCTGGAGACCTCCACCGCCGAAGCCCCCGCCGTCCTGGCTCCCGTCGGGATTGCGAACCGTGACGGTCCACGCGTCAGCGAGCAGCCCTCCACCGCCTTGGTTCCCGGTCCCGCCGGGCGGGTTGTACTGCAGAATCCACCACCGATCGCCGAGCTGGCCTTTGGCCGCGACATCGCCAGCGGCGTCATAGATGGTGACGCCGTTCACCTGGCGTGAAGGCCCCGGATCCGGTTGGGCGACGGTCGCCTGCAGCGAGTCCCATTCCGCCCGGGTGGCGGCTCGGGTCGTCTCGGCGAGTTGTGCGATGTCGAGCGTCGGCGTCCCTGGCGAGCGGCTCGCAGCGACCAGGCCGAGCCGTCCAGGGCTGTCCTCCCACACGATGAGCGACTGAATCGGACCGTCTCCCGTCGTCTCGGCCAGGTAGACGCCTCGGCGGCCACGTACGCGGACCCGCTCACAGCCCCAGAACGCGCAGAGCTCGTTCAGGACGGGTTCGGCATCGTCGAGGATTGCCGTCCCGACGGAGAGCTGCTGCCAGGTGGCGCCGCCTTCCGACCGGTAGTCGACGATCGACAGCGGCCACGGAGGTGCCGTCAGGGCGGACCCGAAGTCGAGGACATACGCCGCGCCGTCGACGACACCCAGCCCGTCAGGTAGCCGGTCAACCAGCACGTCGCCGGTTCGGAGGTCGACTGCGTCGACGAGGCCGCGCAGCTCAGCCTCGTCCAGGACGCCGGAGGAAAGAGCGACCGTGCGCCCTGGCCGCATCGCGATCGTCAGCGTCGTCAACCGACCGTTCGAGGCGATGGTGCTCGGCAGACCACGGACCGGCTCGGTCGGTTGGCCGGCCGGCAGAGGCCAGTCGTAGGTGCTGATCACCACGGTCGGCGATCCGTCCTTGCCGAAAGCAGTCTGCTTGGAAGCCGGCAGCGACGATCCGCTCGGGGACCGTGTGGCGCGACTGATGCCGGTGGCCCAAGCAGGTGGCGGGTCGAGGACCAGAGCGCCGAGCGCGGGCCCGTTCCGTTCGTGGTTCGAGGGCGTGATGACCTCGTGCGCCCGGTCCTGCGTGAGCCACATGGCTGTTCCACCTGCGATCGTGACGGCTGCGACCGCCGCGGCGAGAGCTGGAAGCACGCGGCGGGCCGAGGCGCGATGCGGCGCAACCCAAGGAGGGGGAACTTCATCGATGTGGACCTCTTCGGCGCGTCGCTCGATCGCGGAGACCAACCGTGTCCGTCCTTGGGGGGTGAGGTCGTCGTGGTCGCTCATCGTTCCAACTCCTCGGAGAGTGCTGCGAGGGCTCGCCGCAGATCCGACTTCACCGTGTTCAGCGGCCGTCCCAGCACTGCGGCGATCTCTGCGAGCGGCAGGTCTTGCCAGAACCTCAACACCACGACCGCCCGTTGCGCCGGAGGGAGTTGGGCCAGCACGTCGTCGAGGACTTCGGTGGGTTCGCTCTCCGTCTCCCGTCGAGCGAGGACGGGCCAGGGCTTGCGGCGACGTCCCGCGGTGATCGACCCGTTGACCACGCACCGGTGGAGAAACCCCCCTGGTCGTTCCAGCGCATCCCAGCGCTTCCATGCTTGGGTGAACGCGTCGTGGACGACCTCCTCCGCGACTTCGCGGTCGCCGATGATGACCACGGCCAGCCGCAACAACGGCACGTACTCCCTCCGGTAGACCCGGTCGAAGTCGCTCCTGCTCATTGCGGCACCGGCAGACGGGGTGGCGATCGATGTACCCACACCCGTATCGACTCAGCGGGGCGCCAGAAGGTTGCAGCCACCTGCGAATGATTGACCCAAAGACCGGAGCTCCGCTTGATCCCGGGTCAATCGGCGCGCAGGCGGGGCACCCGGCACGGCCGAGACTTGGATTGCGGTGGCGTAATTCCAAGTGTCGTGAGTGAGGGTTGGATTCGATGCGGGGGCTCAGCGCCGCTCTGGCCGCACGAACCAGGCGAACCGGAACGCGATCGGGGCCCTGGTCGATCTCGGGATCCTCGAGCCCTACAGCGAGGCCCGCTACGACCGCCTCTACTGGAACCGCCGGGTCTGCCGGATCATCGACAGCTGAGCCAGCCGCAGCAGCGACGCCGCGAGGAGAAGAGGCGCTCAGCCGGAGGTCGTCGGGCGGCTCAGCCCGACGCGGTCTTGCGGAGGCAGTCAGCAGCGCTGTCGAATCGCACCTCGACCTCGGCGGTGCGACCTGCCTCGACCGTCAGCGGGAGCCGACAGGGAAGCTGCGTGTCGAGGTTGGGCACGGACGGCGGAGGTCCTTGTCCGATGGACACCCCTGCGCTGATCTCGACCTCGACGCCAGCGGGGACGGGCACGGCGAGGATCGCGTCGTACCATTCATCGATCGTTGTGGGTTGCCGGGTCTTGACGACGTCGGACCAGAGGCCGCGGTACAGCTCCTGGCCCGAGTCGGCCCAGGTCACCTTGATGCCGATCTCGAAGCCCTCGGTGAAGCGGCCCCCAACTGGCTGGAGGCGAATGCGGACCTGACCGGTGGAGCCGGTCGGTGCGCTTCGACGTGTACAGGTCAACTCCACTTCCTGGCGCGTCGAGGCGACCGAGAGCGGCTCGATGGATGTGCAGCTGGCGTCGGGATCCGAAGTAGCGCCCTTCATGCGGTAGGTGCCCGGGCGAACGCGGAGCTCGAAGCGACCATCGTCACCGACGACCCCCGGCTCGTACTTGGCATCCCCTCGCTCGATCCACACGGTCCCGGCAGTCGGCTTCCCGTCGAGGGTCAGCCGACCGGACACCGTCGGCGGACGGGCGGCGTTCGGCAGCTCGATGAACGTGATGCGCCGCTCCATGGGGCTGGGGCCGCGCTGAACAGCGAGCCAGTCCCCGCCCGCAACCCTTCGCACGAGGGCGGTCTCGACGCCGAGTTCGTCGACCAGGCTCGTCCTGGCTCCAGTCGCCGTGTCGTAGGTGCCCTTGCCCGTCCTGGGATCAGCCGGCGGGTTGCCGTGGAGGAGCGGCGCCTGCCGGGCCTGCGGCCCATCGAGCTGGTCGACGACGGGGAGGTCGACCCGGGTGATCACTGCTCCAGGCATTTCGAGCTCAGCGCCGAGGAGCGCGTTGTGGGCTGCACCCGCCAACGGCTCGGTGCTGTCGAACCACCAGATCGGACGGATCATCGGGCCGTCAGCCGCCTCGTCCACAGATGTGGCGGCGATCAGTGTGCCGGTAGCCGGGTCGATGCGAAGGAGTCGGTCGCCGTCCCATCCCCAGAGCCCGCGTTCGTCGAAGTGGAGCGCCTCGATGGGCGTCGAGTCACCGACATCGGACCCGGGCCCGCGGAGCCGAGGGAGTGGCACGAACACGGCGAATCCACCGATCGTCTTCGGAAGGTCTGATGCGTCCGGAGAGAGCGAGACGTCGGTGATCGCATCCCTGACGAGCTGGAGTCCGGAATCGTCGGCGACCGCGAGTTGGTCCCCGAAGGATGCGATCGCCGGTCGTGCACGGACGAAGCCGAGTCCGTTGAACACCGAGTCCAACGTGTCGGGGTCGACCGCCACCAGCACTCCGCCCGGATCGATGCGTTCGCCCCTCGCCCCGCGGTAGCTGCTGGCGGTGTGGACCGCCATCCAGAGGTGGCGATCGGTGGCACTGAGTCCCACCGCCGTGCCGGCCCACCCGCCGGTGGCGTCGTCGCTGTGCGCCTCCCCCCGAAGCGAACCGTCGCTGCGGTCGAACTGGAACAGCCTCGTCCTTCGAGGCGGCTCGTCATCGGTCGTTGCTGCTACCCAGATCCGATCCTCGGTCACGAGCACCGATGACATGACGCCGTCCACCGGAAGCGTGATCGGCGGAAGGCTGCCCTGCTCCACGCTCGGGGTCTGCACGTCGATCGTCCCGTCGTCGCGTGATGTCACCCAGAGGGCGGTGGCACTGACGGCGGTTGCCAGGACGATGGCCGCCGCAGCGAGCGACGTTCGGCGATGGGGTCGATGGCCGCTCGCCTCGGCGGCGGCTCGGTCGAAGAGGTCGGTGGCGTCGACCCGGTCTCCCCCGTCGGCGAGTGCGTGCAGCCGACGCTCGATGGTGTCGATCGTGTTCACGGGAGTGCCTCCTGAGTTCCCAGCTCGACCCGGAGCCGACGGAGACCGCGGGAGAGCCGGGCCCGAGAGGCCTCGCTGCTGATGCCGAGGATCTCCGCGGTCTCCTCATGGGTTCGACGTTCGACGAGGTGGAGGTAGAGCACCGCCCGGACGTCGGGCGAAAGGCGTCGCAGGTCGTCGAGGTCGGAGGGATAGGCGTCAGCTCGGCCCGGATCGGGCGTCCCCAACTGCGCCACGATCGAGGAGCGACGGCGCAGCGACCGACGCTGCGAGTTCGCCAGGTTCATCACGGCTCGGCGAAGGTACGGAAGCGGGTCGTCGAGGTCCCCCAGCCGAGTGACGCGAAGCGTCCGAGCCAACGCTTCCTGGACGAGATCCGCCGGATCGGTGCCCATCGGCGCCACGACGGCCGCGAACCGAAGGAGCTTCGGCGCCAAGGCGATGAAGGCTTCGCGATCGTCCATTCACCAGTCCCCACGCCTGAGACGCACATTCTGTGACAACGACATACCGCTTCGCCGCCCTGGTCCCTCCGTGGAGCGGATGGCGTGTCCCACCGCCCCCTCGATCCGGGCGATCAAGGCCGGCGGTCTCGTCGGCGCCCGCCCTGGCGTTCGATGCGAAAACCGCCTGCGGTTGGAACGACCGACTGCCTACGCTCCGGCCGTGCTGTCGGCTGAGGACTTCCTGCGTTTCCGGACCGACGGGTATCTGGTGGTGTCGGGCGTGGTGCCGGAACCGCTGTTGGAGGAGCTGGATGCGGAGGTCGACGGGCTCATCGCCGAGTCTCCTCCGCCACCGGACAAGGTCGGGTTCCACCACTACTTCGAGGACCCGGCCCGCCTGCCGGTCGCCCGGCGGGTGTTGCGCGACGGAGGGGTGCTTGCGTTGGCCGGCGAGCTGGTCGCGCCGCTCGACATCGACCTGGCCTTCGACCACATCCAGGTGGCGACCAGCATCTACGGCTGGGATCACGAACCCGGCGGCGGGCATCTCGACGGCTACGGCATCGACGGGCAGTCCGAGCCGCACAGCTTCACCATGCTGGCCGGCGTCTACCTGGGCGACGAGTCCGAGCCGGGTCGGGGCAACCTGTGGGTGTGGCCCGGTTCGCACCTGGTGCACCAGGAGATGTTCCGTGAGCGTGGCGTCGATGTGCTCCTGAACGAGCCGTTCGCCGGCGGCCATCCGTGCCTGCTTCCCGATCCGCCCGACTGCGGGCCCGGCGAGCCCGTGCTCGCCCGGCGGGGTGACGTCGTGCTGGCGCACTACCTGTTGGCGCACAACCAGAGCGGGAACATGTGGAACCCGCTGCGCCGGGTCGTCTACTACCGCCTCGCCGCCGAAGGGCACCGCGAGCATTGGCGGCAGACCCACACCGACGCCCTGGTGGAGTACGCGCCGCTCCGGGCCTTCGAGTAGCCAGGGTTCGTCGCCGGGGACGATGAGCTCCGCATTAGCTTCATCGCCTCCGCGCTGGGCACGGCGAGGCGGTGGTCCCTCCACTACCTCGCGGACCCGTGCGTCGATGCGGCCCCGTGGCGTCGGTCGCCTCTGCGGCCTTCGGAGGCCTCAGGCCGCGGGAGGGCTTTGGTGGATGTGGATCAGGTTCGGAAAGGCGCCATCGCATTCCGACAACCAGTAGATGTCGAACCCGATCATCTTCTCCGACTCGTCCCGGACGAGGTTCGCGACCGTGAACTCACCGGGCTCGCCGACGCAGACGACTCGGCTCGGCGCCGACACGATGATCTGGGGTGTCGTGTCGGTGGGTCCGACATCCGTCGGCCAGGTCCCGTTCTCGAGACGCGCCGCTCGTGGACCCATGAGGTTGAGACTCCAACCCTGCCCGTTGACCGAGATGATGTCGAAGACGTTCGAGCTCGCGCCGAGGTAGAGCTCGTCACCGGAGTAGAAGGCTCGGTGTCCCATCATCGAGGTGGAGGCCGGGCTGGTGATCATCGACATGTACGCATCTGGAAGGACCGGCAGCGGAGTCCAGGTGCCGCACCCTGACGTCGAGAACAAACGATCGCCGGTCTCGATCACGGCTATCTGTGGCCCGGTGCTGAACGAGTTGTCCGTGATCGCGGCGAGTGATCCGTCCTCGTCGGACGCCGTCTCCCAGTAGCACTCGACAGTGCGGGAGTTCGGCGCGACGTAACGGCCGGGCTCGATGTCGACTCCCACGCGGAGCACGCCGTCGCCGTTCGATGCCGGCGAGGACGGGGCCGGAGATGCAGGGCCCCAGATGCAGGGGCCGGTGGTCGTGAGTCGAGCGGCGTCAGGGCGAACCTCGAACACCAGCGGTCCGTCGATACCGAAGCGCCGTCCGATCCAGTCGCCGTTCGAGTCGTCCTGGACGATGTCGCAGAGCTGCCCGTCGGCCACGGTGGAGTACAGACCGGGCGGGATCAGCGACGGACCGTCCCCGATCGCTGCGTTCGATCGAGCACCGAACGACGTGATCGGGCCAGGCGGCAGCGTGGTGGTCGTGGTGGTCGTGGTGGTCGTGGTGGTCGTGGTGGTCGTGGACGGAGGGGAGGGCGGGGTGCTCGGGGAGGGTGATGTGGTGGTCGGGGCAGGAGCGGTGATCAGCCGTAGGTAGTCGGCCTTGGTGAGAGCGCGGACCCATCGACCTTTCTGGCAGCGGAGGATCCACGCGCCGCCGTCTTCCCCCCAACCGGTGCCTCGGCACCGTCCGCCCGCTCGACCGCGTTCGCACCCCGTGAGCGCCGTCGCGGCCAGAACGACAGAAAGGGTGACCAGCATCGTGCGCCTTGCCTGCATGGTGGCGAAGGTAACGCAGCTCCCGGAATGCGCAAGTTGGCAACGAGCTGGCCGGGTCACTGCCTTCGGCGACGATCTGGCGGAGGTTTCGATCTGAGAGGTGCGTTCAGTCGCAGGGCATCACCTGCCGCAGGTGGGATCCAGGTCGATGATCGCCGGGGTCGAAGGAGGCGCAGGGCTCGGGATGTGAGTGGCGCACGATGGCGGTTGGCTGCCGGCACCAGCCCACACGACGACTTCGCGGGTGGCGGGCACGGTGCGGATGGCGATGGTGTCGGGCATGTGTTCCTGGGAGATCCGGTCGGTTCCCAGGCTTTGAGGATGGTCGATGAGCTGGCCGCTCGCGTCGTACTGGAGCACGTTGACGGTGTAGTGGCCATGGGCGTCGAATGCCGAGGGTGGGACGCGGACCGCCAGGTCGCCGTCAGTTCCCCAATAGGCGGCGGGTCGCCATGGGAGGCGGTCGAACTCGGCGGCGGTGAGCGGGTGGAGATCGTCCGCCAGTGCGGTCAGCTCGGCGGTGGTGGATGGGGTCCCGACAGTGCTTGGGAGGTTCCGGAGCGTCAGGACCATGTCGTGCTCGACCCACGACAGCGACAAGGAGACGTGTTCTGCGTCCTGAGTGACGACGCCGGTCGTCCCTCGTACACGAGCTTCCTTGCCTGGCAGGTCGGCGATCCCGTCGGAGGGCACGCTCCAGGCTTCCAAGCGGGCGCCCGCGTCGGTTTCGACGGCCCAGAGCAGCCGCCTCCGGCGGGGTGGGTCCTCGACGAACGCCGTCGAACTCGATGCGAGGCGGTCACCGTCCAATCGGAGTGAATCGATGAAGGCGAGGAGTTCCTCGCTGTCCGCCAGTCGCTGGTCGCCATCCCAGTCGCCGTTGAGGATGGACCATCGGCGGCCCCCGAGCTCCCAGTAGGCGTTCTGTGGTGTGTCGGAGCGGGCTTCGGACCACATCATTACGGTCAGCGTCCGCCCGGCGGGCGAGACGAGCGACGCGCCGGAGATCGTCGAGAGGTCGCGAGGGATCTCCCCAACGGTGAGTCTGGCTCGATTCCGATCCTGCGTTGGCTCAGCGAACCGCTGGGTGATGGACTCGAACCGCTCCTGTTCGGATGGCGACAGCTGCGGTGTGCGATCGCGGAAGACGGGCCCGGTTCCGGGGAATCCTAGATACCAGTCGGGCGACGTCGCGGGTTGGGTGGCAGGCGTGATCACGACGGCGTCGGAGCCACGCGGCCACATCGCTGTGGCGATGAGCGCGACGGTGATGCCGGCGACTGCGAGCGCTGCGAGGCGCCAATGGGTCCGGTCCGCCTCCCTGCTGGAGACGGAACCGGTTTCCTGTTCGATGTGGGGTGCGGCCTCCAACAGGGCGGCACGGAAGCGGTCTTCGAATCGCTCGCTCATGGCAGCTCCTCCGTCGTGTCGTTCGCTGGCGTGAAGGCGCCAGATGAGGCGACCTCGTGGCGTAGTGACCTCCTGGCGCGGCTGAGGCGCATGCGCATGGCGGTCGGTGTCGTTCCCGCCGTCGCTGCCGCATCCTCGGCGCTCATCCCGTTGAGCGCGAGCAACTCGAACGCCGTCCGCTGGCTCATTGGCAGCCCGGCAAGGGCCGCAGAAGCGTCGGTCGCGGCGTGAGCTGCGTCGATCCGCTCAGAGATGCGGTCGATGTCGTCTTCCTCGAGGTATCTCCGTCCTGCGAGTCGAGCGAGAAGAGCTGTCGTGCGTTGTTCGGACCGTCGCAGGTCGGCGAAGCGGTGCGCAGCGATCCCCAGGATCCACCCGATCACCTCGCCTCGGGTGGGGTCGAACGCCCCGGCGCTCGTCCAGACCGAGATCCAGACGGACGCGACGAGGTCAGCGACCTCGTGGGGATCGCGGCATCGTCCGATCGCGTAGGTCATGACCCGTTCGATGTGTCGGTCGTAGAGAGCGCCGAGCGCCACCGTGTCGCCGCCGGCAACCCGGCGGATCAGATCGACATCGGCATCGTCCATGATCCCTATTCGCTCGCTCCGCGGTGGACGTAACGGTCAGGACGCGTTGGCGGTGTGGCGGACCGTCGCGATCGTCGGACTTCGGGCGTCCGACCTACTGTCACCGGACCGTTCGTGGGATCAGGCGGCACGGGGGCAATCTCGGCGGGGGGTGCCCAGGCAGTTCCGTCCCACCGCCGCCGGCCGCCTGGGTGATCGGGTCGGGATGCCAGCCAGGGGGCGACACGAGGCCACGGTATCGAAGCACGTTCCGGTGACACGCTGTGTTGCGGGTGCAAGGCAGGTCGCCGAAACCCTTGGAGTTCTGCTGCGACGAGCAGAGCGGCATGTTGGGCTGACGGTTCGAGAACTCGCAACACTCGATCGCTGACGGGAGCGTCGGACGTGCTGGGCTTCGGGGCGAGCTGCTCGGTTGAAGCGGACCCTGTCCAGGCCGCTGCCAGAGGTTTCGCTTCTGCAGTGCAACAGCGCGGCGTGTCGTGGACTGTTAGGGGTGTGGCCATCGATCTCTCGAACGAGACCAGCGATCCCGATGCTCGCGAGTTCGAGTCGCTGTATCGGGCCCACTTCGGTGATCTGGTTCGTGTCGCCTTCCTGATGACTGGCTCCGCGGCGGCGGCGGAGGATGCGGTGCAGGACGTCTTCATGCGGTGTGCGCACCGACTCTCGTCGCTGGACGACCCCCGCAGCTACCTCAGGGTCTGCGTGGTGAACGAATGTCGGACCCGGCACCGCCGAGGCCAACGACTGCAGGAGGACGGCGAGGTGGTCGGAGAGATGGAGCTGTCGACGCAGCCGCTGGAGACCCGTGAGGCGCTCGCCAAGCTGACACCTCGGCGTCGAGCGGCCGTCGTCATGCGCTACTTCCTCGACCTCGACGACGCAGAGATCGCCGCCGCGCTCGGGTGCCGGCCGGCGACGGTTCGCAGCCTGGTCCACCGCGGCCTCGACACCCTGCGAAAGGAGCTCACATGAACAGGACCGACTTCGAGAACGAGCTGGTGAGCAGGCTCCATGTGCTGGCGGACGCCGCCCCCACCGAACCGAGCGGCAACCCCCGCCAGGCTGTGCACTCTCGCTCGGTTCGGCCGCTTGCGGTGGCAGCTTCCCTGCTTGTCCTCTCTGTAGGGGGTGTCGCCGTCTCCTCGGTGTACGAAGGTGACACGGTGGCGGTCGTGGACCCGGGCGGGCAGGGGTCGACCACGACCGGCGCACTGTCTCGAACGACCATGACCGTGCCGTTCGAGACGACCCGCACCCGTGCCGATGGCGTCACGGTCACGCTGACGGTGGCACCCTTCGATCCCACCTACGGCCCCTACGGAGCGGACCACCTGCTCCATCGTGGACCGGAGTGCCCCGCGTCAGCGCACGTCGAGATCTCGAAGGGGGAGATCGGCAAGGGCGGGGGGATGAGCGCTGTGCTCCCCGTCGTCCTGCCGGCGGGTCCTCGCCGTGCGTTTCTGTTCGGCCATCCAGGGCGCGACCTCGTCGTGATGGTCCCAGGGGTTGAGGCGGGCCGTCGTTACCGCCTCGTCGATTCGGACGGAATGGCACTCGACGAGGCCGAAGCCACCGATCCCGCGATCGCGCTGGTCGACTGGCAGGTGGAGGTGACCGGCCCGAACCTGCGTCCGGACACCCTCCCGACGTTCACAGGCCGGGTCGACGAGCTCGATGACGCAGGGCACGTCGTGTCATCCATCGACGTGGCACCGATGGACATCGAGGCCCTGACCCCTCGCTCGTGCTGGCCGGCGAACCTCCCGGTGGAGCTCGGCCGCTACGAGCCCCCACCTGATCGGGCCTCGGCCGAAGCCGCCGTCGGCGAGGCGGTCCGTCGGATCAGCGACGGCATGGGCCCCTACGTCGAAGACTTCCCGATCGAGGTAGTCGACATCCGTTGGGAGAGCCCGACAGTCGCCTGGGCGAAGTACCGCATCGCCTACTTCCCCGACGACGACGGCGACGGCGCCGGCACGGGGCCGATCATCTGGGCCGACGTGACCTTCAACGGCACGAGCTGGGTGGCGTCGCCAGCGGCACGCTGTGTTCGCGACCGTCTCTCCGGTCGCGGCAGCACATGTCCCGAGGCGCCCGACACCGTTCCCGTCGAATGAGGGGCTCGGGCGCTCATCGATGACGAGAAGCGAACCTCGTCGCGGGCATCGTCCGCTCGACCCGACGATGCCGCCCGGGATGGGGGCGGGAGTGGCAGCACTCGGACTCCGGTGGACGCTGACCGGGGCCAAGGCTTCGAACTCCTGACCCCTCCCTCCGCGGCCGGCGCTCCGACCCAGAACAGCCGTACGCGAAGTCCGGACCCTGCTGCGGGCTTACCCGGTGGTGGAGGGACAGACGAGTGCATCGGCTCGAACGGGTGGTTGCGGCTCGTTCCGGTTTCACCTCCGGTCCGCCCTCCCGGGGTGGTGGTGGGGGTGGTGATGCGGGTGACGACGTTGAAGGCGTCGTCGGCTCGGCTGTCGGGGTTGCTCGCGTACTACGGCGGTATGGCCGACGACGCGGCCCGGTCGGTGTCGGGTGGGGGAGCGGCCGACTACTACCTGGTCGGGGGTGAGCCGGCGGGGGTGTGGGTCGGCAGTGGGCGGCATGGCCTGGGTCTGGGCGGCGTGGTGGTGGGCGACGATCTGCGGGCGTTGCTCGAGGCGCGGCACCCGGTGGGCGGGGCGGCGTTGGGTCGGCCGTTCGGGGATCGGTCGGCTCGGGGCTTCGATGCGACGTTCTCGGCGCCGAAGTCGGTGTCGGTCCTGTGGGCACTCACCCCCGACGAGGCAGTGCGGGCGCAGGTGGTCGCGGCCCACGACGCGGCGGTGACCGTCGCGCTCGGGTGGTTCGAGTCGCATGGTGCGGTGACCCGCCGTGGTCGGGACGGGGTGTTCCAGGTCGATACCGATGGGATCTGCGCGGCGGTGTTCCGTCATCACACGTCACGGGCGGCCGATCCTCAGCTGCACTCCCATGCGGTGATCTCGGCGAAGGTGCAGGACGCGACGGGCCGCTGGTTGGCGTTGGATGCCCGGTTCCTCAAGCAGCAGCAACGTTCGATCTCCGCGGTCTACGACGCGGTGTTGCGGGCCGAGCTGACCGCCCGGGTGGGGGTGGGGTGGGTGGAACGCCGACCCGGGGTGTTCGATCTCGCCGCGGTCCCGGAGGGGTTGCGGGAGGTGTTCTCGAAGCGGGCCGGCCAGGTCGACGTGAAGTTGGCCGAGCTGATCGGCCGGTGGAGCGCCGAGCATGACGGTGTCGATCCGGACCCGCGCACCGTCGCGCAGCTCGAACGCGCCGCGGTCGTGTCGTCGCGTGCGGCCAAGACCCCGGCTGGGGATGCCGCCACCCTGCATGAGGGTTGGACATCTGAGGCGGTCGACGCCGGGTTCAACCCGAACGAGCTTGCCGCCCGACAGCTGGCCGGCGTGCCGGCGGATCCGCCGGCGGCGGATGAGGGGTTGGTGGTCGAGGCGCTGGCTCGGGTGGCTGCGGAGTCGGCGTCATGGCTGCGGGCCGACATCGCCCGGCACCTCGCCACCCTCGTCCACCCGACCGCCGTGACCGACGGCGCCGGGTTGGTGGCCGAGATCGACCGGCTCGCCGCGCTTGCGGAGGCGCGGTGTGTGCCGTTGGGGCCGGACCGGGTGGGGCCGTGTCGTCGGGATGGCCGCCCGATCACCGAAGCGGTCACCGATCGGCGACTCACCACCAGCGTGGTGCTCGACCAGGAGATCGACCTGCAGCGCTGGGCCACCATCAGCATCGGCCCCGTCGAACCATCGCATGACCCGCAGGGGGTGGCGGCTGCGGCGATCGCCGGCCATGACCGCCTCGTGTTGGTCGTCGGGCCGGCGGGGACGGGCAAGACCCACACCACCGCTCGTGCCGTCTCGACGCTCCGCTCGCAAGGTCGCCCGGTGGTCGGCCTGGCCCCGTCTGGGAAGGCCGCCGACGTGCTCGCCGTCGAGGCGGGTTGTACGGCGGAGACGCTGGCGGGGTTTCTGACCCGCCATCGTCATCAGCCGACCCGCTGGCCGGCGGGGACGACGGTGATCGTCGACGAAGCCGCTATGGCCGCCACCGACGACCTGGCTGAGCTCGTCGCCCTGGCCGAGGCGCACCGTTGGCGGCTGGTCGCGGTCGGGGACCCCGACCAGCTCCCTGCGGTCGGGCGGGGCGGTGTGTTCGCCCATTGGTGCCACATGCTCCCGCACCACCAGCTCCTCGAACCCCGCCGGTTCACCAACGAGTGGGAAGCCGCCGCCAGCATCCAACTCCGTGCCGGGAACCTGGCCGCCGTGTCCGCTCATGTCGAACACGGGCGGGTGTCAGTCGCTCATCCGGCGCTGGTCGCCACCCAGATCGCCCGCACCCATCGCCGCCACACCGACGCCGGCCGGACCGTGGCGATCACGACCACCAACGCAGAGACCGCCCGGGCGGTCAACCGCGAGATCCAACGACTCGCCGGCCGCCACCCCGCCCGTGGCCTCCCGTTGCGTGACGGCACCACCGCCCAGGCCGGCGATGTGGTCGCTACCCGCCGCAACGACCCCACCCTCGCCACCACCGACGGCGTCGGGGTCCGGAACCGTCACACCTGGACCGTCACTGCCACCCATCCCGACGGCGCCCTCGACGTGACCCATCCCGACCGTGGCGACGTCCTCCTCCCGGCCGACTACGTGGCGGAGCATGTCGAGCTGGGGTGGGCGGTCACCGGCTACGGCAACCAGGGCGACACCGTCGACGTCGGCATCGCCGTCCTCGACGCCACCGCCAGCCGAAACCACACGTACGTGGCGATGACCCGCGGGCGCCACACGAACCACGCAGTGTTCGTCGACCCGACCGGGCTCGACGACCCGGCCGAGCTGCTCGAACGCGTCATCGCTCGCCCCGCCTCCGCCGACTCGGCGCTCGCCACCCGAACCCGACTCCACCACGCCGCCGGCCAGGACCCACCCGCCATTGACGCCGACCCGCCGGCTGTAGTCCACCCAGAAGCGGTGGAGCTGATGCGCCGCCTCTACGCGCTCCGACATGACGACCCAGGTCACGAACTGCCCGGCCGGTGAGCGGTTGGGTACCTTGGGTGACGCGTCGTCCGGCCGTCTGACGGACCTCTCCCGGCAGCCTCGCTGGCTGCCTGTCCTTTGGAGCAGGTCATGGCACGCCAACGACGTGCGGGAGGCGGCATCGACCTCCTGCCCTCCGGCCGCTACCGCGTCCGCATCGTCACCCCCGACGGTCGACGCATCAGCCTCGGCAGCTACCCCACCAAACGCGCGGCCGAGACCGCCTACGCCCGGGCTACCACCGCGCAGGCCGACGGCCGCCAACTCATCCCCACCGGACCCTCAGTCCCCACTCTCGAGACCTACGCGGCGGACTGGGTGCGGACGCGGTTGACCGGCCAAGGTCAACCGCTACGGCCGCGGGTGCAGGAGCTGTACGAGAGCCAGCTCCGACTCCACATCGTGCCCACCCTCGGCGCGGTGCGGCTCACCAAGATCACCACCCCCGTCGTTCGGGACTGGCACACCACCCTCCGGGGACCCGACGGGCCGGGGGCGAGCACCGCAGCCAAGTGCTACCGGCTCCTCCGCTCGATCCTCGCCACCGCCGTCGAGGACGGACTGATCGCTGCCAACCCGTGCACCATCAAGGGCGCTGGGATCGAACGCGCCGACGAACGACCGATCCCAACCGTCGCCCAGGCGCTCGAGCTGGCCGATGCCATCGGGCCAAGGCTGCGCTGTGTCGTGCTCGTCGCTGCGTTCGTCGGGCTCCGCAAGGGCGAGCTGCTCGGGCTGCGCCGCTGCGACATCGATCTCGACCGCAACGAGATCACCATCGCCCAGCAACGACAGGTTGATTGGAACGGCCGGCAACTCGTCGGTCCACCCAAGACCGACGCCGGCATCCGGACAATCGCCATCCCCGAGTCGATCAGCGCCGAGCTCCGCACCCACCTCGCCACATTCGCCCAGCCTGGCGATGACGGCTACGTCTTCACCGGCGAACGAGGCGGGCCACTCCCCGTGCACATGCTGCACCGAGCGTGGGCGACCACGCGGGACCAGGTCGGGCTGCCCGACCTCCACTTCCATGACCTCCGCCACCTCGCCGGCACCCTCGCCGCGTCCACCGGCGCCGGCACCAAAGAGCTCATGTACCGCCTCGGCCACGCCAGCCAGCAAGCCGCCCTCCGCTACCAACACGCCACCATCGAGCGCGACCGCACGATCGCTAGACGCATTGATGTCGTTCTCGGGCGCAGTGAGCACCGGGCCGACTCGGCGTCGAGACAATGAACGGTCCCAACAGCCTTCGGTCCCCTCGGTCTCGCTTGGATCGGTGCGGGATGAGCTCGGAGCGAATCCGAGGGGCGCCGAAAGGAAACGCGCAGGTCTGCAAGGCTTCAGGGAGTGGACGTTGTCGATGTCGGAGAATTGCCGGTCCTCCCGCCTCCCCGGGCCGGGGACCGCTTGACCCTGGGGCTGCCGGGCTCCCCGCCAGAGAAGACTTTCAGTCGGTCGATGCGGAATACCACCTCAACCCAATGGCCGAGATTCATGGCGCTGAGGCGGGCGGCTGCGTCGGCGATGGGTGGCCGGAAATGGTATGAAGGGCCGGTTGGGATAGCTCTCACCTACTGGGTCCACACGGACCTGGATCGCCGGAACCGTCGCTACCTCGATGGTGTGATGGACACACTGGGGGGGAGCCACGGACGGAGCTTCATCTATCTCCCCATCGTGTACCTCGACGACTGCCAGGTGTCCCAGGCCTCCGTCCGCCGACGAACCGGGCCGAGCGAACGGTACGAGCTCATCATCGAGTTTCTCTAGGTGTCCATGGAGCAACCCTCGTCGAATTCCGGGAGGTGCGGAGTCGACGAAGGGTTGGCGGTCCTAAAGAGAGCCCTCTGTGGCGAGGTGTTCCAGGATCTCTCGAGCAGCGCGCATGGCGTCTTGTCGGCGCAGGCCGCTCTCGCAACCCGCTCCGACTCGGCGGTTGCCACTGCCAGAGTCTCGGATGGTCTCGACTGCGAATGTCGAGCCAGTTGCGACTACTCGGACGGACCACGCCCGACCTGATTGGTGGCCGCTCCACTCCAGTGGCCCCGAGGGGACCCAACTGACGAGTGGCCTCGCCCGCTCGAGGTGACCTCGGAACTCCGCCGCCGACTTCGGCCGCCCTTCTGGCTCGGGACTCATCGCAGCTCGCAGCGCTCTTCGGAGGCGCTTGTGAATGTGTAGTGGCCAATCGCCTCTTCGGGGCCATTGCCCAGCAGTGACGAGTTGGTAGAACTCGTGGGTCCTTCGACCGTTCGAAGCGTCACCCCAGAGCAACCGCCACGCGGTCACCCCAAGGGCATACAGATCTGCCGCGTCGGTCCAGATGCCGCCGAGTGAGACTTCGGGCGGCTTGTGCGCGGCGTAGATCATGTCGGCAGGGTCTTGAGCGCGGCCTGCCAGGCCGAAATCGCCAAGCTTCACTACCGCGCCGTCGAGGAGGAGATTCCCCGGCTTGATGTCCCGGTGTGTTAGGCCCTCGAGGTGCAGTCGGTGGAGTCCCCAACACGCCTGGACGGCAATGTCAACGACATCTTTCACGGGCGCTGGCATGTCGCCGTATTTCGCGGCGACGCTCCCGTCGGCGAGGTATTCCATCACGAGCGCTGGGCCGTCGACGGTGATCTCCGCATGGAGAACCTCGATGAGGTTGTCGTGCCTGCACGCCGCCATCGCCTGTGCCTCCGAAGCCCAGGCAACTAGGGCGGAGGGAGTCATCGGTGCGTCGATGTGCTTTATCGCCACCTCGCGCCCGCTTAGGTCGTTTCGCGCGTGAAAGACCGAACCGAAGTTCCCGGGACTTCCCAGTTGGCCGAGATATGTGTACCCCGGAAGCGGGATCATGATCGTGTCGCCGCAAGCGACGCCATCGCCGCATCCTTCGCGTCGGCAACCAGACTGCCGATGAACTGATCATCTCGCTGGAATGCGCTCCACTCGCCGGCGCCACGCGGAACTCCAAGCGGCTTCATCATGCTTTGGCGACGGAAGCGCCGAGTTGGACGGCCGGCAAGGTGCGCAGCAGCGAACACAGCACCCTCTGCCTCGGCGCGCGCCTGGTCCGGTCCTGAGTCGGCAACTCGCACACTCACACCGCTGCACGCTGTCTCCTCGATTGCCTCGCGGACTGTTCTCGCGAACCAGGCAGAACGCTCCCCCGGGTCTTCTGAGCGCGGGGCCGCTTGACGTCGCTCGAGTAGGACGGTTGGGGGCTGGCCGTCGATGACGGCCACGACCGCAATGCGGTCCTTCCAGCAGCGCACTCCCAACCACACGTCAAGACCTCCTTCGCTCCGAAGACGATGAGCCTTGCATGCCGGTGTGCGTGTCGCTTGCCTGTGGCGGGCGTCGCAATCCTTGTGCGATGCCGCGACGGCGGCCCTGGGGCCGGCCGGAGCCACCATTCCATAGGGTCACGTTAGGGTCACGCCAGCCTCCGGGACCGCTCCGACGCCTGCCCCCGGACGCGGCGGAACCCCTGCCGGGGCAGGGGTTCCGTTCGGAGCGGGCGACGGGAATCGAACCCGCGCAACCAGCTTGGAAGGCTGGGGCTCTACCAATTGAGCTACACCCGCGAGGCGCACGATGGTAGCGCCGCTCCGCGCCGGTCGAACCGCCGTCGCCCGCGGCGAGGGAACTCCCGGCGCCCGACGGTCGTCTGAACGGCAACCGACCACGGAGGTGTGCCGTGCCCCATCGCCCGAACCCACGTCGCCATCCGGCGATCGCCCTGGCCCTCGCCCTCGCCCTCGGACTCGTGGCGTTCGCGCTCGCCGGGTGCGCCGGGAGCGACGATGCCGCCAGCACCGCGGCCGAGTCGGCCGACTCGGCTGCGGTCGCCGAGCGGAACGTGGCGGCGACCGACTCGGGCGCCGCATCGGCGGCGAGCGCGTCGAACGGGGTCGCGGCCGTCCCCGCCGCGCCGCCGCTGCGCCTCCGGGCGGTCACCGGCGAGTTGGTGGTCCGCCTCGACGGCGGCGAACGACTGGCCGATGCACAGCGCCGTGCCACCGACGTCACCGACGCGTTGGGCGGCTTCGTGTTCGCCCAGGACGCCACCTTCGCCGCCACCCCCGACGAGGGCCCCGGCACCGTCATCCTCACGCTGAAGCTCCCGCCCGACCGCTTCGACGACGCCGTCGACCAGCTGTCCGACCTGGGCACGCCGCTGCGCAGCACCGTCGACACCACCGACGTGACCGATCAGGTGGTCGACCTCGACGCCCGCATCGCGTCGGCCACCGCCTCGGTCACGCGGGTTCGGGCACTGCTCGCCGAGGCGACGAACCTGGGCGAGGTCGCCACCCTCGAGGGCGAGCTGACCCGCCGCGAGACCACCCTCGAGCAGCTCGTCGGCCAACGTCGTCAGACCGTCGGCGCGGTCGAGCTCTCGACGCTGACGCTCACCCTGGCGCCGGCGGCCACCACGGCCGCCGGCACCGAGGACGGCGACGGCTGGTTGGCCTCGCTGCCCGGCTTCGGCACGGCGTTGCGCGACGGCTGGGGTGCCTTCACCGCGGTGGTCCGTCTGCTCGCCGCGCTGGTCGGTTGGGCCGCGCCGTTCCTGGTGCTCGCGGCGGTGGCGGCCCTGGCGGCGAGGCTCCGGCCCCGCCGACGGCTGGCCGCCGCCGGCGGTCCGGCACCCGGTCGGGACGGCGAGATTTGAACTCGCGACCCCCGGCACCCAAAGCCGGTGCGCTTCCAGGCTGCGCTACGTCCCGTGGTGCGCCGAAGGGCGCCCGGAGCCACCGTAGTGCAGTGCCGGAACCGGCCACCCCGCCCGGTGAGTAGCATGCCCGCCCTGTGAAGTCCTCCGTCGAGCCCCTCGAGGGCAACAAGGTCAAGTTGTCGGTCACCGTCGAGGCCGCCGAGTTCGAACCGGCCATCGCCGCAGCCTGGAAGGCCATCGCCAAGGAGGTCCGCATCCCCGGCTTCCGGCCCGGCAAGGTCCCGCGCAAGGTGCTCGAGGCGCGCATCGAGCCCGAGTACGCGCGGTCCGAGGCCATCAAGGAGGCGGTGCCCGAGTTCTACGTGCGCGCCGTGCGCGAGCACGACGTCGACGTGATCGACCAGCCCGAGATCGACATCACCGCCGGCGAGGAGGAGGGCGACGTCGTCTTCGAGGCCACCGTCGCCATCCGTCCCGAGGTCGAGCTGGCCGGCTACCACGGCCTGTCGATCACCATCCCCAGCCCGCAGGCCACCGACGGCGACGTCGCCGCCCAGATCGACCGCTACCGGGCCCAGTACGCCGAGATCGTCACCGTCGAGCGGCCCGCCGCCACCGACGACCTGGTCGTGCTCGACATCGAGGGCTCCCAGGAGGGCGAGCAGGTCGACGCCCTCAGCGCCGAGGGCCACACCTACCAGGTGGGCTCGGGCGCCATCGTGCCCGAGCTCGACGAGCAGCTCCGTGGCCTGAAGGCCGGCGACGTCGTCGAGTTCGACGCCGACCATCCCGACCCCGACGAGGCCCGCATCCACTTCAAGGTGGAGGTCAAGGAGGTCCGCGAGCGCGTCCTCCCCGAGCTCGACGACGCCTGGGTGGCCGACGCCACCGAGTTCGACACCGTCGACGAGTTCCGCGACAGCCTCATCGAGCGCGTGGGCCAGTCCCGCCGCCAGCAGGCCACCGTGGCGGCCGGCAACAAGATCGGCGAGGCCCTCGCCGAGCTCGTCGACATCGAGCTGCCCGACGCCCTGGTGGGCGGCGAGGTCCGGGCCCGCCTGGAGAACCTGCTGCAGCGCCTCCAGCAGCAGGGCCTCGAGCTGGCCACCTACCTCGAGGTGACCGGCACCGACCCCCAGCAGTTCATGGACGACCTGCGCAACGACGCCACGTCCGCCATCAAGAGCGACCTGGCGTTCCGCAGCATCGTGCGCCAGGAGGACCTCGGCCCCTCCGACGAGGAGCTCGACGCCGAGATCGCCCACATCGCCATGCACTACGAGCTCGATCCCGACGAGGCCCGCCGCCAGCTCGAGGCCGCGGATCAGATCTCGGCGATACGCTCGGACCTGGGCCGCCGCAACGCCTTGCGCTGGCTCGCCGACACCATCGAGATCCTCGACGAGGCCGGTCGACCCGTCACCCGGGCCGAGCTCGACCTCGAAGAGCACGACCACTCCCACGACGACGACGAGCACGATCACGACGCCGACCACGACCACGGCGACCACGACCACGATCACGACTGATCCCCACCGAACCGGAGCCTGACACCGTGGACCTCACCCCCCGCAGCTCGTGGCACGTCCCGAGCGTCATCGAGCAGACCAGCCGTGGCGAGCGCTACAGCGACCTCTACTCGCGCCTGCTCCGGGAGAACATCATCTTCCTGGGCACGCCGATCAACGACGACATCGCCAACCTGATCTGCGCCCAGCTGCTGTTCCTCGAGGCCGAGAACCCCGACAAGGACATCAGCATCTACATCAACAGCCCGGGCGGCGACATCAACGCCCTGCTGGCGATCTACGACACGATGCAGTACATCCGGCCCGAGATCACCACGCTGTGCTTCGGTCAGGCCGCCTCGGCCGCCGCGGTGCTGCTGGCCGCCGGCACGCCCGGCAAGCGCCTGGCGCTGCCGAACGCCCGGATCCTCATCCACCAGCCCTACGCCCAGAGCTACGGGCAGGCCTCCGACGTCGAGCTGGCGGCGGCCGAGATCATGCGGCTGAAGTCCACGCTGGAGGAGATCCTGGCCCGCCACACCGGCCAGACCGTCGATCGCATCGCCACCGACACCGACCGCGACTTCGTGATGACGGCGGCCGAGGCGAAGGAGTACGGGATCATCGACGAGGTGCTCTCGTCGCGGGACTTCGTGGACAACTCCGGCCCCATCAGCGCGGTCTCCTAGGCGGGACCGTGCCGCTCGTCCTCTCGTCGGGGATGCCGCCCGCCGTCGTCGCGCTGCGGCAGAATGACGGCTCCCCGTCACGGGGTACCGAGGTTGGTCCGGCCGGACGAACCGTCCGAGGAAACGGGGAGTGAGTCGTGGCGAAGTTCGGTGAGGGCGGCGAGCTGCTGAAGTGCTCGTTCTGCGGCAAGTCGCAGAAGCAGGTCAAGAAGCTGATCGCCGGCCCCGGGGTCTACATCTGCGACGAGTGCATCGACCTCTGCAACGAGATCATCGAGGAGGAGCTGACCGAGGCCACCGACCTCGGCTTCGAGGAGCTCCCCAAGCCACGCGAGATCTTCCAGTTCCTCGACGACTACATCGTCGGCCAGGAGCGGGCCAAGAAGATCCTGTCGGTCGCCGTCTACAACCACTACAAGCGGGTCCAGCACGGCGCCCGGGGCGACGGCGACGTCGAGCTGGCGAAGTCGAACATCATGCTCATCGGGCCCACCGGCTGCGGCAAGACGCTGCTGGCCCAGACGCTGGCCCGCATGCTCAACGTGCCCTTCGCCATCGCGGACGCCACCGCGCTCACCGAGGCCGGCTACGTGGGCGAGGACGTCGAGAACATCCTGCTGAAGCTCATCCAGGCGGCGGACTTCGACGTGAAGAAGGCCGAGACCGGGATCATCTACATCGACGAGATCGACAAGATCGCCCGCAAGTCGGAGAACCCGTCGATCACCCGTGACGTGTCGGGCGAGGGCGTCCAGCAGGCGCTGCTCAAGATCCTGGAGGGGACCCAGGCGTCGGTGCCGCCCCAGGGCGGGCGCAAGCACCCCCACCAGGAGTTCATCCAGATCGACACGACGAACATCCTGTTCATCTGCGGCGGCGCCTTCGCCGGGCTCGAGAAGATCATCGAGCAGCGGGTGGGCAAGCGGGGCATCGGCTTCGGTGCCGACATCCGCACCAGCTCCGAGCGGGCCAACGGCGACATCTTCGGTGACGTGCTGCCCGAGGACCTCATGAAGTTCGGTCTCATCCCCGAGTTCATCGGCCGCCTCCCCGTGCTGGGCGTCGTCGACAACCTCGACCGCGAGACGCTGGTGCAGATCCTGGTCGAGCCGAAGAACGCCCTGGTCAAGCAGTACCAGCGGTTCTTCGAGCTCGAGGACGTCGAGCTGGAGTTCACGACCGATGCGCTCGAGGCGGTGGCCGACCAGGCGCTGGCCCGGGGCACCGGTGCCCGCGGGCTGCGGGCCATCCTCGAAGAGGTGCTCCTGGGCGTCATGTACGACCTGCCCAGCCGCGACGACGTGGCCCGCTGCGTCATCGACGCCTCGGTGGTCCTCGAGAAGGTGAACCCCACCCTCGTCCCCAAGACCGGCTCGGGTCGCACATCGCGTCCGCGCCGCGCCGCGTCCTGACCCGGCGCATGGCCGGCCCCGAGCGCGACCCTCGGATCGAGGACGCGCTCGGCTACCTGCAACGGCTGGTCGACCACGAGGTCAGCTCGGTCGGCGTGGCCGCCGGCGTCATCGACGGGCTGAGCCTGGACGGGCCGCGCCGGGTGCTCGAGGCGCTGGGCGATCCCCACCGCAGCTACCGGGTCGTCCACGTCACCGGCACCAACGGCAAGGGGACCGTCTGCCGCCTGGTCGAGGCGCTGGTGGGCGCCGTCGGGCTGCGGGTGGGCGCGTACCTGAGCCCCGAGGGCACCGTGCAGGAGCGCATCCGGGTGGACGGGCGTCCGATCGACGACGCCGCCCTCGCCGATGTCATCGAGTCGGTGCGAGGCGCAGCGGTGCACCTCGACGTCGCGCTGACCGCCTTCGAGGCGGTCACGCTGGCTGCGCTGGTCGCCCTCGCCGACGCCCCCGTGGACGTCGCGGTGGTCGAGGTGGGGCTCCTGGGTCGCTACGACGCCACCAACGTGGTGGACGCCGACGTAGCGGTGGTCACCACCGTCGGGGGCGACCACACCGACTTCGCCCCGGGTTGGCGCGACCGGGTGGCCCACGAGAAGGCCGGGATCATCGAGTCGGGCCATGCCGCCGTGCTGGGAGCGATCGACGACGACCTGGTGGCCCACTTCGCGGCCGAGGGTCCCGAGCCGCTGGTGCGCTTCGGCCACGACTTCGACTGCGTCGACAACCGGCTGGCCGTCGGCGGGCGCCGCCTGGAGGTCGTGACCAGCCGGGGCAACCGACTGGAGCTGCTGGTCCCGCTGCACGGTGCGCACCAGGGCGCCAACGTCGCCGTGGCCGTCGAGGCGGTCGAGCAGGTGCTGCACACGGAGCTGGCCGCCGACGTGGTGGAGGCGGCGTTCGAGCGGGTGGTCGTGCCGGGCCGCCTCGAGGTGCTGGGCCACGGTCCACTGGTGGTGCTGGACGGCGCCCACAACGCCGACGCGGCCACCGCCGTCGGCGAGGCCCTGGCCGAGTCGTTCGTGGTCGCCGGTCGGCGCACCGCCGTGGTCGGCACGCTGGTGGGACGCGACCCGGTGGCGTTCCTCGACGCCCTGCACCGCGCCTACCCCCTCGACCTGGTGGTGGCCGTCCCGCTGGCCCCGCCGCGGGGCTTCCCCGGCGAGGCGGTCGCTGCGGCGGCCGAGTCGCTGGGGATCGCGGCCCGGGTCGCCCGCGACGTCGGGGCCGGGGTGCGCGACGCGCTCGAGGGCAGCGATGACGACGACGTCGTGGTCGTCACCGGGTCGTTCCGCCTCGTCGACGAGGCCCGGATGGCCTGGCGTCGGTGGGGAAGGTCGCACGGCTGAGAGCGCCCCGGCCGCGGATTGCTGCAGTTCGGTCCGCAACGGGTCGATGACTGGGGGGACGTCGTCCGCCCGGGGAGCCCCCGTTGTCCCGCATCCAGCGATCCACCCTCCACCGCCGGCACCGCCGCGGTGGGTCGCGCCTCGAGCGCGGGGCGACGCTGATCGAGTACGTCCTGGTCTTCTCGGGCTTCCTGGTGGTCTCGATCAGCGCGGTGGGCGCCATGAACACCGGTGCCCGCAGCTACTTCAGCGCCTCCTCGAGCCGGATCGGCTCACCGGTGAACCAGTTCAGCTACGACTCGGACGGCAACCGCCCCGGGAGCGGGCCGGCCACCACGACGACCACCTCGATGGCGACCACCACCACGGCCGCCCCCACGACGACCACCAGCACGACGACGACGTCGACGACCACGACGTCGACGACGACGACGACGTCGACCACGACCACCACCACCGCGGCCCGGTCGGTGTCCTCGTCGCTGGCCGACATCTCGACCAACGCCAGCGGCGGCCGATGGAACAGTCGGGTCCGCGTCACGCTCAGCGGGACCGGCGGTGCCTCGGTCTCGGGCGTGTGGGTGGACATGACGGCCACCCAGTCCAACGGGACCCAGGCGTCGGGCTCCTGCCAGACGAACTCCAGCGGTGTGTGCTCGCTCCAGTGGTCGAGTCGGAGCGACTCGATCCCCTACGTGGACTGGACCGTGACGGCGGTCTACAGCGGCGACCCCTGGACCGGCTCGCAGGCCACGATCCGGACGTACAAGATCTGAGACCGGTCGCCGTCGGGCCGGCGGGCCGACCGTCCGGACGTTTCGCATCGCCCCGTGGGGGGCCGGTACGGTCCCGTCCATGGACCGCACCCTCGTGATCTGCAAGCCCGACGCCGTCGAGCGGGGCCTGGTGGGGGAGATCCTCTCCCGCTTCGAACGTCGTCAGCTCCGCATCGTGGCCGCCGAGCTGCGCACCATCGACGCCGAGACCGCCGCGCAGCACTACGCCGAGCACGTCGGCAAGCCGTTCTACGACGAGCTGGTGGCCTTCATCGGCCGCTCGCCGGCGATGGTGGCGGTCATCGAGGGCCCGGAGGACACCTGGAAGGTGGTGCGCGACATGATGGGCGCCACCAACCCCCGCAACTCGGCGCCCGGCACCATCCGGGGCGACTTCGGCATCGAGATGGGCGAGAACCTCATCCACGGCTCCGACTCGGCCGAGTCGGCCGCCCGCGAGATCGCCATCTTCTTCCCGGCGCTGTAGCCGGTCGCGCCGCTGGGCACCCCGGCCCGACGCCCGATAGCATCCGCGGCGACCCGAGTGGCGGATCCGTCGTCGCTCTCCGCCTCCTGGGAGCCTCGGCTCCCCTCGCACCCGGAGCCTCCCCGGACCCATGGCCTCCCGCTTCTCGTCGTTCTCCAGCGTCCTCGGGCGTGACATGGCGATCGACCTCGGGACCGCGAACACCCTGGTGTACGTGCGGGGCGAGGGCATCGTGCTGCGGGAGCCCTCGGTGGTGGCCGTGAACGTGCACACCGGCCAGCCGTTGGCGGTGGGCAGCGAGGCCAAGAAGATGATCGGCCGCACGCCCAGCCACATCCGGGCCGTTCGACCCCTGCGCGACGGGGTGATCAACGACTTCGACATCTGCGAGAAGATGCTCCGCTACTTCATCCAGAAGGTGCACTCGCGGCGCTTCTCCCGCCCCCGCATGGTCATCTGCGTCCCCAACGGGATCACCGGGGTGGAGCAGCGGGCGGTGCAGGAGGCGGCCGAGTACGCCGGGGCGGCCAAGCCCGCCTACATCATCGAGGAGCCCATGGCCGCGGCCATCGGCGCCGACCTGCCGGTGCAGGAGGCCCGCGGGAACATGATCGTCGACATCGGTGGCGGCACCACCGAGGTGGCGGTCATCTCGTTGGGCGGCGTGGTGGCCAGCCAGTCGGTGCGGGTGGCGGGCGACGAGCTGGACGAGTCGATCATCCAGTTCGTGAAGAAGGAGTACAGCCTCGCTCTCGGCGAGCGCACCGCCGAGGAGGTCAAGATGTACCTGGCCTCGGCGTGGCCGCTCACCGAGGAGCTGCAGGCCGAGGTGCGCGGTCGTGACCTGGTCACCGGGCTCCCCAAGACGATCGTCACCGACACCGCCGAGATCCGAGAGGCCATCGAGGAGCCGGTGTCGGCCATCGTCGACGCCGTGAAGTTCACGCTCGACAAGACGCCGCCCGAGCTGGCGGCCGACATCATGGAGCAGGGCATCGTGCTGGCGGGCGGCGGTGCCCTCCTGGCGGGGCTGGACCGCCGGCTGCACCACGAGACCGGCATGCCCATCCGGATCGCGAACAACCCGCTCGACGCCGTGGCCCTCGGGTCGGGGCGCTGCCTGGAGTCCTTCGAGGCGCTCCGGGGCGTGCTGTTCTCGTCGAGTCGCGACTGATCCACGGGTCGGCCGTGGGACCGCACGAGCACCGGCGTCGACCGCGCACGACCATCCTGCTGATGGTCCTGCTCTCCATCACCGTGCTCACCGTCGACGCCAAGGACGTCCCGGTCCTGTCCAGCGTGCGCAACGGCGTGATCGACCTCCTGGCGCCCGTCGGGCGGGGGATCGCGTCGGCGACGCGTCCCATCCGCAGCTGGTGGGGTGGGGCCACCGACTACGACCAGCTGGAGGCCGAGAACGCCCGGCTCCGACGTCGGGTGGCCGAGCTGGAGGGTGAGGCGGCCCGCAACATCGGGGCGGCGGCCGAGCTGGACCGGCTCCGGGCCCAGCTGGGCATCCCCTTCGTGGGCGACATCCCCTCCGTGGTCGCCCAGGTGGCCACCGGGCCGTTCTCGGACTTCGACGACAACACCCTGCAGCTCGACCGGGGGTCGGCCTCGGGCCTGGCCGTCGACATGCCGGTGGTCACCGCGGCGGGCCTGGTCGGGCGCGTCAGCGCGGTGACCGCGGAGACGGCGACCGTGCAGCTGATCACCGACCCGGAGTTCACCGTCGGCGTGAAGCTGGCCGGCACCGGCAACATCGCCATCGGCCACGGCGTGGGCCCCGGCAACGCCTTCGTCGTGGACGAGGGCGTCGAGCTGGCGGAGCCGGTGGAGGTCGACGAGACGGTGCTCACGAGCGGCCTGGGGCGCGCGTCGTTCCCGAAGGACATCCCGATCGGGTCGGTCATCGACGTGGCCCAGAGCCAGTCCGACCAGACGCAGAAGCTCGAGGTGCGCCTGGCCGCCGACCTCGAGCGCCTCGACGTGGTGCAGGTCCTCCGGTGGGAGCCGCCCGAGTGAACCCGTTCCCCGTGATCGCCCGCTGGGCCCTGGTGCTGGTGACCGCCCTGGTCCTCCAGACGGGGCTCGCCCCGCTGATGCGGATCGACGGCATCACGCCCCAGCTCTTCGTGGTGCTCGCCGCCTGCGCCGGCCTCAGCGGCGGGGCGCAGCGCGGCGCGGTGGTGGGGTTCTGGGCCGGCATCGTCTTCGACCTGGCCCGCCCGGTGCCCCTCGGACTCTCCGCGCTGGCCTTCTCGGTGATCGCCTTCGGCGCGGGCACGCTGCAGGTGGTGGTGGTCCAGGCCGGACGGCTCATCTCGATGGTGCTGGTGGCGGTGGCCAGCGCGCTCGGCCTGCTGCTCTACGCCGTGGTCGGCGAGTTCTTCGGTCGGCACGCGCTGACCCACCCGCGGCTGGTGGCGATCGTGGTGGTGGGAGGGCTGGTCGGCGGCGCGCTGTCACGAGTGGGCCTCCGGGTGGCAGGCTGGGCCGACGGCCCCGACGTCCGGGCCGTCGCCGAGTGAGCCCACCGTTGCGATGAGCGATCCCGACACCACCCAGGTCCGCCTCGGCGTCGTGGGCATCGTGTGCGCCTCGTTGTTCGCGGCGCTGCTGGTGCGGCTGTGGTACCTGCAGTTCCTCGACGACCACGAGTACAAGGTGCAGGCCGACACGGTGCACCTGCGCACCATCCACGAGCAGGGGCCGCGGGGCCGGATCCTCGACCGGAAGGGTCGGGTGCTCGTCGACAACCGGGTCTCGCGGGTGGTCGGCCTCGACCACCGGGCCATGCGGGCCTTCGACGGGTGCCCCGTCGAGGGCGAGAAGTCGAGCGAGGCGGTCGAGCAGGCCACCGCCGCCCGCAAGGAGCTCTTCGCCCGCCTGGCCGTCACGCTGTCGTCGTTCGGCCACCGGACCAAGGCCCCCGAGATCGAGCGACTGTTCTGCGACGTGCGCTACGGGCCCAACGACTTCGTCCCGATCGTCGCCGACGTCGACGAGGAGCTCGAGGTCTACCTCGCCGAGCGTCAGGACGAGTTCCCCGGGATCGGCGTCAAGCGACGATCGGTGCGGGTGTATCCCTACGGGCGGACCGCGGCGCACCTGCTGGGCTACGTCGGGCGGATCAACGAGACCGAGCTGGATGCCAAGCAGGAGGAGCTGGGCACCCCGGCCGAGCCGAAGTCGCCCGACGCCAAGACCTACGGGCCCGAGGACGAGATCGGCAAGAACGGCATCGAAGCCTCCTTCGAGGAGGACCTGCGGGGCACGCCGGGCAACACCCAGATCCAGGTCGACGCGCGCGGCGCCTACATCCGCACCACCCGCCAGCCGAAGCTGGCCCCGGGCAACGACGTCTGGCTGACGATCGACATCGACCTCCAACGCCTCGCCGAGGAGCAGCTGGCGTCGATGATCGCCTCCCGCAACCCCTCGGTGTCCTGCGACGCCAAGACCAAGTGCAACGCGTCGGACGGCGCGGTGGTGATCATGGACCCCCGCGACGGCTCGGTGCTGGCGCTGGCCTCGCACCCCGGCTACGACCCGGCCGAGCTGGTCAACGGCATCAGCACCGACCTGTGGCTCTCGCTCACCGAGGATTCGCGCGGCAAGCCGATGTTCAACCGGGCCCTGGCCGGCACGTTCGCCCCGGGTTCGACCTTCAAGCTGGTCACTGCCCACGCCGCGCTCGACAAGGGGTTCATCACCCGTGACTTCGTCTACAACGACGCCGGCGTCTACCGCCTGGAGGGCTGCACCGGCGGCAAGTGCGAGTTCCAGAACGCGGGACGGGTGAAGAACTACGCCACGAACCTGACCAAGTCGCTGATCGTCTCCTCCGACACCTACTACTACCGGATCGGCGACCAGATGTGGCGGGCCCGCGACACCTACGGCGACCAGCCCATCCAGGACTCGGCCTTCGCCTTCGGGTTCGGCGAGCGGAGCGGCATCGCCCTGGCGTCGGAGGCCAAGGGGCGCATCGGGACGCCGAAGTGGCTGGCCGCCGCCTACGCGGAGACCCAGGCCCAGGGCCGCAAGGTGTTCGACCGGGGCGAATGGCGCGTGGGTGACTCGATCAACCTCTCGGTGGGCCAGGGTCTGGTCGACGTGACGCCGCTGCAGCTGGTCAACGCCTATGCCACCTTCGCCAACGGCGGGACGCGGTGGGTGCCCCACATCGTGTCGCTGGTGTCGCGGCCCAAGGACATGGCCAAGCCGGTGGTCGACCTCGAGAACGTCGACGTGATCCGGGAGTACCGCCCCGAGGCGGCCGGCAAGGTGACCTTCCGCGACCCCGGCGACTACCTGGCGGTCTACCAGGGGCTCCAGGGCGTGACGGCCCGCGGGAACGGCACGGCGGAGGAAGCCTTCTCGGCCCACCCGCCGGCCTGGCCCGTGGCGGGCAAGACGGGGACCGCACAGGTCTCGCGCAAGGCCGACACGTCGATCTTCGTGGGCTTCGGTCCGGCCGACGGCACCCGCCCCGCCGAGTACGCGATCACCGCGATCATCCCCCAGGGGGGGTTCGGCGGCGAGGCCGCCGCGCCCTTGGCGGCCTCGCTGCTCAAGGCGCTCTCGGACGGGTCGGTGCCCACGGCGGTGCCGAGCGCCCCGCTCAGCACCGCGGAAGGCGGCACCGGATGAGCCTCGCCACGCCCAGCACCCGGTTCCGCTCGCCCGACATGTCGGCCGCCTGGCGCCACGTCGACCTGGCGTTGGTGGCCGCCGCGGCGCTCACCGCCCTCTTCGGGTTGGCCATGGTGTACTCGGCCACCGCCCACGGTGACGAGCCCACCGAGTTCCTCGAGAAGCAGGTGATCTTCACCACCGTCGGCGCCGCCGTGATGGCCGCGACCGCCGCGGTCGACTACGTGAAGCTGCGTGACTGGGCCCGGCTCGTCTACGTGGTGGCGCTGCTGCCGCTGGTGGCGGTGCTGATCCCCGGGGTGGGCTCGGAGCACAAGGGCATCCGTGCGTGGTTCGACCTGCCCGGGTTCCAGGTGCAGCCGTCGGAGATCGCCAAGGTCGCCCTGATCGTGGCGGGTGCGAGCTACCTCGGTACCACCGTGGAGCGACCGGGCCTGCGGCACCTGCTGACGACGCTCGCCCTCTTCGGCGTGCCGATGGGCCTCATCATGCTGCAACCGGACCTGGGCACGAACCTGGTCTTCGGTGTGGTGATGGTCGGCATGGTGGTGGTCTCGGGCATCCCCGCCCGCTACCTGGTGGCCGTGTTCCTGGTGGGCGTGATCGGGGTGGTGGGCGTGCTGACCAGCGACACGCTCGACGAGTACCAGCGGGACCGGCTGACCTCGTTCATCGACCCCGACTCGAGCGACTCGGCCGCGGTCTACAACACCAAGCAGGCCCAGATCGCGATCTCCTCGGGGGGCATCGTCGGCCAGGGCTACCTGGAGGGCCGGCAGACCAAGGGCGGCTACGTGCCCGAGCAGCAGACCGACTTCATCTTCACCGTGGCGGGGGAGGAGCTGGGATTCCTGGGGTCGGCGTTCCTGCTCAGCCTGCTGGGGCTGATCGTCTGGCGGATCTGGCGGACGGCCGTCCTGGCCCGGGACCAGGTGGGACGGCTCATCTGCGTCGGGGTGCTGTGCATGGTGGCGTTCCACGTCTTCCAGAACGTGGGGATGAGCCTGGGCATCATGCCCGTGACCGGCATCCCGCTGCCTCTCGTGTCCTATGGTGGCTCGTCGACCCTCGCCATGTTCGCGGCGCTGGGCCTGGTGCTGAACGTCCACATGCGCCGCTTCAGCTGAACCTGCCGCCGAGTCCCGCCGGTGGGGTTCCCCCCGAACCTCGGTCGCCCGGTAGGCTCCGTTCCCGACATGACCTCCATCTGGTCCCAGCTCGAACCGCTGTTGGCCAAGGTCGGCAAACCTGCTCGTTACATCGGCTGCGAGGACGGCGCGATCCGTCCGAGCCACGGCCCCGACATCGTCTCGTGGCTCCTCCTCTATCCCGACACCTACGAGATCGGCCTGCCGAACCAGGGCCTGCAGATCCTCTACGAGATCCTCAACGAACGGGATGACGCCGCCGCCGAGCGGTCGTACGCGCCCTGGGTGGACCTCGAGGCCGAGCTGCGCGCGTCGGGGCTCCCGCTCTTCAGCGTCGAGACGCATCGCCCCGCCGGGGCCTTCGACCTGCTGGCGTTCAACCTGTCGGCCGAGCTGACCTACACGAACCTGCTGAACTGCGTGGACCTGGCCCAGGTGCCGGTCCGGGCCGCCGAACGCCGCGACGACCACCCGCTGGTGTGCGCCGGTGGCCACTGCACCTACAACCCCGAGCCCCTCGCCGACTTCCTGGACTTCGTGGTCCTGGGCGACGGCGAGGAGGTGGTGTCGGAGATCACCGAGGTGGTGGGGGACTGGAAGCGCTCCGGGCGGCACGACCGGGTCGGGGTGCTGCGCCAGCTGGCGCAGGTCGAGGGCGTCTACGTCCCGTCCCTCTACGAGGTGGCCTACGACGGGCCCCGGCTGGTGTCGGTCGAACCACGGTTCGCGGACGTGCCGGCGCTCGTGCCCAAGCGCACCGTCGCCGACCTGGCCCAGTGGCCCTACCCCAAGCGCCAGCTGGTGCCGGTCACCGAGGTGGTCCACGACCGCCTCAACGTCGAGGTGTTCCGCGGCTGCACCCGGGGCTGTCGATTCTGCCAGGCCGGCATGATCACCCGCCCGGTGCGGGAACGTCCCGCCGAGCAGGTGCGGACCATGGTGAGCGACGGCCTCCGCCGCACCGGCTACGACGAGGTGGCCCTCACGTCGCTGTCCACCGCCGACTTCTCGGGCATCGAGTCGGTGGTCGCCGGGATCGTCGACGACCCCACCAACTGCGGTCAGGTCTCGGTGTCGCTGCCGTCGCTGCGGGTCGACGCCTTCACGGTGGGCGTGGCCGCGCAGATCCAGAAGGCCCGCCGCACCGGGCTGACCTTCGCCCCCGAGGCGGGGACCTGGCGCATGCGGCAGGTCATCAACAAGCTCATCCGCGAGGAGGACCTCTACGGCGCCGTCGAGTCCGCGTACTCGCAGGGTTGGCGTCGGATGAAGCTCTACTTCCTGGTGGGTCTCCCCACCGAGACCGACGAGGACACCCTGGGCATCGCCGAGCTGGGTCGCAACGTGGTCGAGATCGGTCGCCGCTTCCACAAGAACCCGTCGGTGACGGTGTCGGTGGGCGGCTTCGTGCCCAAGCCGTTCACCCCGTTCCAGTGGTTCGGGCAGAACACCGTGGCCGAGCTCCAGCGCAAGGTGAACCTGCTGCGAGACGCCACCCGTCGGGAGCGCGGCGTCGACCTCAAGTGGCACGACCCGAAGGCCTCGCTGGCGGAGGGGATCGCCAGCCGCGGCGATCGCCGCATCGGCGCGGTCATCGAGGAGGTGTGGCGCCGGGGCGGCACGTTCCAGGAGTGGTCCGAGTTCTTCCGCCTCGACCTGTGGCTCGAGGCGATGGCGGCCCAGGGACTCGACCCCGACTGGTACACCCACCGCCACCGCGAGCTCGACGAGGTGCTCCCCTGGGACCACCTGTCGGCGGGGCTGCACAAGGACTTCCTCTGGCAGGACTGGCGCGACGCGCTCGACGAGCTGGGCCTCGAGGACTGCCGCTGGACGCCCTGCTACGACTGCGGCGCCTGCACCGGCTACTCGATCGAGCACGTGGTGGCCTCGGCCGTGCCGCCCGCGGGTGGCAGCCAGGGCACCGGTGTCGACCTCAGCCGGGGCGGCGCGGTGCCGGTCTCGCTGCTCGGTCGGGCCGGGCGGGACGCGGCGGAGGCGGTGCCCACGTGAGGCTGCGGGTGCGCTTCCGGGAGGTGGGGCCGATCCGGTTCATCGGCCACCGGGACCTGGCCCGCATCTGGGAGCGCGCCATCCGACGGGCCGAGCTGCCGATCGCCTACAGCGAGGGGTTCTCGCCCCGGCCCAAGCTGCACTTCGGTCTGGCGCTGTCGGTCGGCCACGAGTCCGAGGCCGAGTACCTCGACATCGACCTGGTGTCGCCCGTCCTCCTCGACGGCCTGGCCGACGAGCTGACCGCCGCGCTGCCCGAGGGCATCGAGGTGACCGCGGTGGCCGAGGTGTCCCGCCAGGCCGAGGCGCTGCAGGCGGTGGTCGATCTGGTCACGTGGCACGCCGACCTCGCCGGGACGGACCCCGACCAGCTGCGCGAGCACGTGGCCCGCTTCCTGGCCCGCTCGAGCGTGGAAGCCCGCGTGGTGCGCAAGGCCAAGGAGGTCACGATCGACGTGCGGCCGGTGGTCGTCGACCTCCGGGTGCTCGATGTCGCGCCCGTCGACTGGGCCGACGCCACCGGCCCCGTGCTGGTGGCCGAGTTGGCCACCCGACCCCGGGCCGTGCGTCCGGGCGAGCTGTGGGCGGCCTTCGAGCCGCCCCTCGAACCCCGGCTCGTGCGCCGCCACGAGCAGTGGATCACGAACGACGACGGCGTCCGCCGGCCCCCGCTGGCCGTCGGCGCCCCCGAGCCGGTGGCGGCGCCGCCGCTGGCCTCCTGAGAGGATCGAGATGTCCGACACGAACCCGCCGAGCTCCGGCGAAGCACCCCGCAGCGCCGCACCGCCGACGCCCACCGCCCCCTCGCCCGCGGCTCCGACCTCCGCCGGCCCCGTCGACACCAACGCACCCCTGGTCCCGAAGGTCCCGCCGCCCGCGCCACGCCGCCCCCAGGTGGGCGACGCCGCCCCGGCGCCGGCCGGCTCGGCCGGAGGTGGCTCGGGCGGATCCGGCGGTGGCGGCGGTGGCGGCACCGGTGGCGGTGGTTCGTCGTCGAGTCGCCGTCGCCGTCGTCGCGGGCGCGGCGGCGGGGGTGGTTCGGGGTCCGGCGGCTCCGGGGGCCAGGGCGGCGGTCAGTCCGGCGGGCAGGGTCAGCGCCAGGGCGGCGGGGGGCAGCGCTCGGGTGGCGGCGGCGGAGGCGGCGGTGGTCAGGCGCCCACCCCGGTCGAAGCCGTGCTCACCGACGAGGACGGCCCCGTCCACCTCGACGCCAAGACCGCCAAGAAGCGCTCGGGTCGCCAGCGGAAGGGCAAGGCGGTCGGGCGCTACCAGATGAACGTGCACGTCGACGCCGACGGCCACACGCACATCGCCATCCTCGAGGGCCGCTCCCTCATCGAGCACTACGTCTCGCGGCCGGCCGACGACATCAGCCAGATCCACGGCAACATCTACGTCGGGCGGGTGGAGAACGTGCTGCCGGGCATGGAGGCGGCCTTCGTCGACATCGCCACGCCGAAGAACGCCGTGCTCTACGCCGGCGACGTCCAGTACGACCGCGACGACGTCGAGGTCCCCGCGGGCGCGCGGCCCCGCATCGAGCAGGTGCTGAAGAACCGCCAGCTCATCCTGTGCCAGGTGACGAAGAACCCCATCGGCCACAAGGGCGCTCGCCTCACCCAGGAGGTGTCGCTGCCGGGTCGCTTCGTGGTGCTGGTGCCCAACTCGTCGACCTACGGGATCTCCAAGCGCCTGCCCGACAACGAGCGCAAGCGCCTCCGCCAGCTGCTCGACCGGGTCAAGCCGGCCGAGCACGGCGTGATCGTGCGGACCGCGGCCGAGAACGTCACCGCCGAGGAGCTGGAACGCGACGTGAAGCGGCTGCTGTCGCAGTGGGAGCAGATCGCCGCGCTCTACGCGAAGCAGACGCAGCCCGGGCTGCTCTACCGCGAGCCCGACATGGCGGTGCGCCTCATCCGCGAGGAGTTCAACACCGAGTACCGGGCCGTCATCATCGACGAGCCGAAGCTCTACGACGACGTCCACGAGTACGTCAGCGCCATCTCGCCGACGCTGGGCGACCGGGTGCAGTACTACGACCGCGAGGCCGAAGCGCTGCCGCTCTTCGAGCGGTTCCAGATCACCGAGCAGCTGAAGAAGGGACTCGATCGCAAGGTCTGGCTGCCCTCCGGCGGCTCCCTCATCATCGAGCACACCGAGGCGCTCACGGTCATCGACGTGAACACCGGTCGCAACGTCGGGTCGTCGTCGCTCGAGGAGACGGTGTTCCGGAACAACCTCGAGGCGGCGGTCGAGATCGCCCGCCAGCTCCGGCTCCGCGACATCGGCGGGATCATCGTCATCGACTTCATCGACATGGAGGTGAAGTCGAACCGAGACGAGCTGGTCAAGACCTTCAAGGCCGAGCTGGCCCGCGACAAGACGCGCACCCAGGTCTTCTCGGTCAGCGAGCTGGGCCTGGTCGAGATGACCCGCAAGCGGATCGGGGAGGGACTCCTGGAGTCCTTCGCCGACCAGTGCGACATCTGCCACGGTCGTGGCGTCGTGCTGACCTCGTCGGTGGTCGGGCTGGACTGAGCGGCGAGCTCAGCTGCCGGGGGTCGGCCGCAGGTCCACCGACAGCACCCGCCAGCTGTCGATCTCGACCACCGGCATGGCGAGGCGGTCGCGGAGCACCAGCGCCAGCAGCTCGCCGAAGCCGGCGTCGATGTCGGGCCCGGGGGCGCCCACCAGCATCCGGGCACCGTGGCGCTGGGCGTGGGCCGCAGCCGCGCCCGTCACCTGCTCGAGCACGCCGGCGGGGGTGTGGTCCGGGTGCACGGCCACGGTGGTGGCCACGAAGACCGGTCGGTCGTCGAGGCGTCGGGACCCACCGAGGGCCCGCACCACGGTGCGGCTCCGGGTCAGGTCGGTCTCGAGCCCGAACACCGCCACCGGCTCGGGGCCGTGCCAGGCCACCGCGGCGAAGTGCGAGGGGCTGGTCGCCACCGACATCCAGTCCTCGAGTGCCGGGATGCGGCGGAACACGGTGCTGCGCTCGGCGGACTCGATGCGGGCCACCAGCTCGTGCACGGCGCGCGCGTCGGCGTCGCTGAGGCCTGCCTCGGCCACCGTGAGGGTGGTCGCGCCTGCCACGACGGGCCGCTCGACGACCACCGAGGGCGGACCGAGGGTGGCCGCCTCGGTACCGGCGGTGGTTGGCCTGAGAGGTCCGGACATGGTCGCGGAAGCTACCGATCGCGATCGTCCGGGACGCGGATGGGGCTCGATTTCGGGTGAGTGGCTCCGTGCTGGTACCTTGGACGGCCGTATGTACGCAGTGATCCAGACCGGTGGCAAGCAGTACCGAGTGGCCGAGGGCGACCGCCTCGAGGTGGAGCGCCTGGGCGAGGCCGGCACCGAGGTCGAGCTGACCCCGATCCTCCTCGTCGACGGGGACACCACGGTGTCGGGCAAGGCCGCGCTGGCCGGTGCCAAGGTGGACGCCCGCGTGGTGGACGAGGTCCGTGGCCCGAAGATCGTGGGCTTCACGTACAAGAACAAGTCGAACAACCGGCGTCGGTGGGGTCACCGCCAGACGCTGGCCGTCATCGAGATCACCGGCATCTCGAAGGGGTGAGCTGAACCATGTCGAAGACCAAGGGTGGCGGGTCCACCAAGAACGGGCGTGACTCCGAGTCCAAGCGGCTGGGCGTCAAGGTGTTCGACGGCACCTCGGTGACCGCCGGCTCGATCATCGTCCGCCAGCGCGGTACGCGCTTCCACCCCGGCCTCAACGTCGGTCGGGGCGGCGACGACACGCTGTTCGCCCTCACCGACGGCAAGGTGAAGTTCGGCTCCCGCAAGGGCCGCAAGCTGGTCGACATCCTGCCGGACTGACTGCACCGACGAGCGGCGCCACGGCGCTGCGACCACGACGGCCGGCCCTCGGGGCCGGCCTCGTCGCGTCAGGGGAAGGCCGTCAGGTCCGCCGGCGCCCCCTCGTCGCCGGAGGTCAGGGTGGGGCGCCCGACCTCGCACCACGCCATGGTGACCGGGTTGAAGATCAACCACCGCTCGACGCCGTGCAGCTTGGCGACCTGATGGCCGCATCGCTTGGCGCCGGCCAGGAACTCCTCGAGGGTGGTGGGCCACTCGACGTTTCGACGGGTCTCGGGGTTGCGCAGCTCCAGGATCTCCATGCCCCCTCGGTACCCCGCGGGAGCCCGTCCCGGTCCTCGCTCAGCGGCGCCAGTCGATGCCCATGGGCAACGCCGTGCGGTCCCACCCGAGGTGCTCGATGGCCATGGTGAACGCATAGCGGTCGGTCATGCCCGCCACGTAGGCGACGGCCTCACGGACGGCGTCCTCCGTCCCGGCGGCGACCCCCCGTCGTCGTGGCGTCGACCCACCCGCGTCGTCGAGCCCGTCGAGGGGGAGCGTGTTGGGTCGATCGGCGTAGAAGTCCACCAGCGCCCGCAGCACGCGGATGACCACGTCGCCCTGGGCCACCGACGCCGGTCGCATGTAGATGTGCTCGTAGTTGAACCGGCGGAACTCAGCCAGTGCCGCCGCGTGGTCGGCCGCCATGCCGACCACCCCGGTGCCGGCGATGGCCGAGACCATGGCGCCGATGAAGGCGCCCAGCTGCGCGCTGCGCGTCTCGCCGCAGCGCTCGCGCACCAGGGGCGGGAGCATGTCGGCGGTGACGATGCCCGTGTGCACGGCGTCCTCGAAGTCGTGGCAGACGTAGGCGATGCGGTCGGCCCACGAGACCACCTCGCCCTCGGGGGTGGCCGGCGCCGGTCGTGACCAGCTGTGGTTGCGGATGCCGTCGAGCGTCTCGATGCACAGGTTGAGCGGTGCCAGCACCACATCCGCGCCCCAGACCGCGTGGTCGTAGCCCTGGGACAGGTAGGGTGAGAAGGCGTCCTCGGACGCATGACCTCCGGGGCCGTGGCCGCAGTCGTGACCGAGGGCGATGGCCTCGGTGAGCGCCACGTTGAGGCCACAGGCCCGAGCCACCGACGTGGCGACCTGCGCCACCTCGAGGGCGTGGGTGAGGCGGGTGCGCTGGTGGTCCTCGGGGAAGATGAAGACCTGCGTCTTGCCGGCCAGCCGCCGGAAGGCCGTGGCCCCGTGGAGGATGCGGTCGCGGTCGCGCTCGAAGCAGGTGCGGTGCGGGTCGGGCGTCTCGTCGCGGGCCCGGTTGCCGGCGCCGAGCGCTCGGGTGGCGCCGGGCACGAGGGTGGCGTCCTCGGCCTCCTCCCGGGCCAACCGGTCGCGGACGGCGCCCGGGGCCACGTCGGCCGACGAGTCGCCGTGGGCCCGGCGGACCGACGCCACGTCGCTCTCGTGGCCCGCCATGGTGGAGGCCCACACGCCGGCCCGACGGCTGGGCGCCGGCTCGGTGGGCGCAGTGGTGTCCATGGGGTCGAATCTACCGATCCCCACCGACACCGCCGGGAGTCACTCGACCAGGTGCACGGGTGACCCCTCCACGCCGACGCTCCAGGTCGTGCGGTCGCTGGCCGACGAGCCGACCGTGTAGCGGATGCGCCACCAGGTGGCCGTTCCGTAGCGGCTGGCGTAGTCGGCGGGCAACGGCACCCGCAGGGTCACCCGGCGGTCGTTGAACACGTAGCGGCTGGCGGTCCGGGGGTACGGCTGGTTCGCCGAGTTCACCCCCGGGTTGATGGAGGTCACCCCGGTTCCACTGCAGCCGCCGGTGGCGGCCGCCGGCGGGTTGCACGGCGTCGACCAGTCGAAGGTGGTCACGGCCCCGTTCGGGTCGAGCACCTCGATCTTGGTGGCACCCTCGCCGACGTCGAAGAGGTCGACGGCCAGCACCTTGCCGGCGTAGGTCGCGGAGATGTCGGCCAGGTAGAACGACGCCACCGAGCCGCTGAGGTTGTTGAAGATCGACATCTCGCGGTGGGGGTAGATCCGGACGCAGTTCGCCGAGTACGCGGGATTGGTGCTGCCGACGATCGAGCTGCACGCGGTGTGGGTGCCGTTGGCCGCCGTGCGCACGGCGTAGCCGTTCGTGGCGGCGCTCGAGGTCTGGCCGGCCAACGTGGAGACCTGCAGGTAGTAGACGCAGCCGCCGCAGGGGTTGTTGATGGTGCCGACGGTCTTCCACTGGTTCTGGTAGCCGGACACGTTGGTCGTCAACGTCAGCGTGGAGAGCACGTCGTGGGCGTAGGGGTTCTGGGGCGGCCCGTCCCAGTCGCGGAGCTGGAACGTCGTGGTGACGTTCTGGTTCGAGGCGAGGCCCTGGTCCGACGGGCTGCCGCTGCGGTAGTAGGCGGCGTCGTAGACCTGCACCGCCACCGAGGCCGGCGGCGACGGCGGCATCTCGACGGCGTAGAGGTACCCGGTCGAGGACGCGTCGGGGTTGGCGATCGCCCCGTTGGCGGTGCTGCAGTCGTAGCCGGATCCGCTGTACGCGTTGTCGTAGCCGGCCAGGCGCGTGTCGCCGTTCTCCTTCGCCGAGCACCACCCGCTCACCGCGGCCCACACGTTCTCACGGGGCGGGAACGAGTTGTTGAGGCTCCCGGTTCCGAAGTAGTTCATCGGGCTGCCCATGGGGATGGGCTGCTCGTACTCGGCCACGGCCGAGCGGGTGATCGACACACCGGGCTGGAAGGCGTCGGAGAGGTACTGGGGCACGGCGCTGTCGGTGATCGTCACCTTGAGCTGGTGCGGGTTGCCCGGCACCGAGCTGGTCGTGACCGACAGGGTGCCCGAGGGGACGGCACCGTTGGCCCGGGCGGTCGACAGCGCCACCGACGTGGCCGTGGTGAGGTCGGGCATCCACACCACGCCGGCGAGCGCGGCGGCCTCGGCCGCTCGCTGGAGGCGGGCGGCCCGAACGTAGAACGAGCTCAGGTCGATGGCGAAGGCCGACAGCACCAGCAGCGGCACCATGAGCAGCGCCGAGAAGGCCAGGACGTAGCCCCCCTCGTCGCGGCGGCGAAGCACTCGTCGTCGTCTCACGTGCCCGCCTCCGGCTCGATGCGCATGACCGCGGTGTCGTCGATGGTGATCGTCGGCCCGAAGACCTTCGTGACCGTGGCGTGATCCACTTCCAGGTGGACGCCGAGGTAGTCCAGCCCGGCCCCGCCCAGCCCGGCCTCGTTGTCACGGGAGGTGGGGCACCAGAAGCGATCCCGGCGGCTCCCGCACGAGCCGGTGAACCCCGCTGGCGGGACCGACGGCGAGGCGAGCGCGGCGACCAGCTCGACCGAGGTGTAGACGTTGCAGGCGTCCGCGCTCGATCCGCCAGCGGCGCGCACCGAGGGGCTCAGGCAGTTGGCGGGCACCGCGCCGTCGGGGTCCGTGGACCGGAAGACCACGACCGTTCGGACCTGCGCCGGGGTGATGCGGCCGAGGGCGGATCCCAGCGACACCAGGAGGGCGTGGTCCGCGTCGGAGGCGTTGCCCTTGGCGACGGCCACCCGAGCCGCGGTCCGCACCGAGTTCGACAGGTTGAGGTCGGCCCTCCAGGCCAGGCCCAGGTCCAGGGTGGCGAGGCAGAGGGTGGTGAGGAAGGGGATCACCAGAGCCAGCTCGAGCAGCACCCCGCCACGCTCCTCGCGGCCACGCCGCCTCGGGGTCGGGTCGGCCCTCACAGCCGCTGCGGCTCGATCCGCATGACGTAGTTGTCGGTGAAGGTCCGGGACTGGCCGAGCAGGCCGGTGGGGTGGCGGTGCGTCACGCGCACGTAGACCCCGACGTAGTCGGGCGGGTCCGACTGCGCCGTCTTGCGCACGGTCGGACACCAGAACCGGTCGGGTGCCGAGGGCCCGCAGCCGAAGTCCGTCGCCGGGCGGGTCAGGTCGGCGGCCGTGTAGCGGTTGCACAGGTTGGTGACCGAGGCGGTGAGGCAGGTGCTGGTGGTGGTGAGCGCGTCGGTCGGCCCGCTGGCCTTGTGGATCACGATCACGTCGATGGTGGCGGACGTGCCGTTGATCGCCCGGGAACCGTTGCGGAGGGCCTGGAGGACGGCGTGGTCGGTCGTGTTGGCGTTGCCGAGCGTCGATGCGGTCCGGACCGCGGCCCGCGTGCCCGAGGACATCGCCAGGTAGTCCTTGAGGGCGAGGCCGAACTCCATCACCCCGATGACGATCAGGAGGAAGACGGGGGTGGCGAGCGCGGCCTCGACGATCATGGCGCCCCGTTCGCCCCGCTCGCGCCGTCCGCGCCGTCGACCCCGTGCCACGCCCACACCATCGGCGAAACGGGCCCTCGGAGTTGAGGGGGATCATCGGCCGCGGGGTGGGGCGAGCCGCGTGGGCAGATCCCCCCAATCTTCAAGCGGGCCCCGGTCCGCGTCGATCCCACGAGGGACGATCCCCCGTCCGAGGTCCACCCATGTCCCGTCCCATCCGAGGCCGACGCTCCGAACGCGCCGCCGCGATCGTCGAGTCGGCGATCACGCTGCCGGTGTTCCTGTTCGTGATCTTCGCGACCCTCGAGTTCGGGCTGGCCTTCCGTTCGTACCTCACGTTGACCAACACCACCCGTGAGGCCACCCGGTTCGCCACCACCCTGGGGCGCGACATCGACGCCGACTTCCAGCTGGTGTACGGCATCCGGGGCTCCATGACCGAGGTCCGAAACGCCACGGTCGAGCAGATCATCATCTTCGAGGCCACCGGGCCGACCTCCACCACCGCGTCGGGCGCCCTCAACGCCTGCCGGAGCGGGTCGGTGGCCGGGCTGTGCAACAGCTACACGGGCGCCGCCCTCACCACGGCCGCCTCGGGATGGGGCTGCGGGACGACCTCCCCCGACCGGTTCTGGTGCCCCAACACCCGCAAGGTGGCGCTGGCCGACCCCCCCGACTACGTCGGGATCTACATCCGCGTCCGCCACCAGGGGCTGACCGGGGCCATCGGGATGACCAAGACCTTCGAGGACGAGGTCGTCATGCGCATGGAGGCCACGAGCTCGTGAGCCGCCACGGCCTCCTCCGACGCCTCCGGCGAGCGCGGGGCGAGCGCGGCGCGGTCCTGGTCGAGATGACCATCATCTTCCCGTTGCTCATGGTCATCTCGTTGGCCATCCTCGACCTCGGCCTGGGCTGGCGGACGAACCTGACGGTCTCCAACGCCAGCCGATCGGGCGCCCGAGTCGCCTCCAACCTCGGGGTCGACGTCCAGGCCGACAAGGAGGCGCTGCGTGCCATCGGCGCTGCCCTGGGCTCGATCCCGACCTCCGAGATCGACATGGTGGTGATCTTCGAGTCGACCTCGTCGAACGGGACGGTCCCCTCGGACTGCACGACGTCGACCGCCAAGGCGAACGGCGGCAGCTCGACGTGGTCGTGCAACACCTACACCGGCACCGAGGTGGCCGCCATCGCCGGTGGTGCGGGCCCGACGTTCGGGACCGGCTGCTCGACGTCGCGCGACCGCTTCTGGTGTCCCACCAACCGGGTGACCAGCCAGGCCACCGCGGCGGGACCGGACTACCTCGGCGTCTACATCAAGGTGAACCACCGGACCTCGACGAAGATGTTCGGATCGACCATGGTCGTGCAGGACACCGCGGTGATGCGCCTCGAACCGGGAGCGGGATCGTGAGGGCGCGGCGTCGGGGCGAGCGCGGCTACGTGCTGGCCACGACCGCGATCCTGCTCGTCCCGCTGCTGGCGATCACCGGCATGGCCACCGACGTCGGCGGCTGGTACGCCCAGGGCGCCAAGCAGCAGAAGGCGGCCGACGCGGCCGCGCTGGCGGCGGTGGTGTGGCTGCCCGACCTGGCCAAGGCCACCGAGGTGGCCCGCGAGGTGGCCGAGCGCAACGGCTTCGACGACGATGCCGCCGACATCGCCGTCAACGTGTCGCGGACCTCCACCTACGAGCTGAAGGTGCAGATCGTCGACACCGCCGCGCCCCTCTACTTCAGCAAGCTCTTCCTGTCCTCGATGGTCATCACCCGCGAGGCCTTCGCCCGCTACGTGCTGCCGGTCCCGATGGGCAGCCCACACAACTACATCGGGACGGCCAACATGGTCTCGGGCAACCCCGAGGGCTTCTGGGCCGCCGTCAACGGCTGGTGCGCTCCCAAGGAGCAGGGCGATCCCTTCGCCACGCGGTACATGGGGAACTGGCCGAGCGGCGGCATCGCCTGCCCGGGCGGCGTCGACAACCCCGAGTACGCCGCGTCCCCCGAGTACGCCTACGACTACGTGATCGACCTGCCCGCCGGCCGGACCCAACCGGTGGTGCTCCACATCTACGACCCCGCCTACCGCGGGGTGTCCCCCGAGACCGGCGGCGCCACGATCGACACCCAGTTCCTGCTGCGATCGCCCGACAGCACGCCCTTCGACGACTCCGACAACCCGACCACCACGTGCAGCGGATCGGGCGAGTCGAACCCCCGGACCTACACCTCGGGCAGCACCGACAACGACGCCACGATCTTCGGCCAGTCCGGGTGGTCGCAGTACTGCACCATCGGGACCTCGTCGCCGGCCGGCCGGTACTCGCTGTCGGTGCGGACCCTGGAGGGCCAGGCCAACTCCTACCTCTTCAACGCGTTCTCGCTCGTGGCCTCCTACAACGGCAACGGGGTGGCCTGCGACCGTCGGTCGACCGCCACCTGCCCGGGCGTGTACGCCAAGGAGTGGATGTCGATCATGGCCAACGCCGGATCGTCGAGCGCCGACTTCTCCCTGGCCGAGATCGGTTCGGAGCACGCGGGCAAGCAGATGGAGATCACGCTCTTCGACCCGGGCGAGGGCGGCAACAACATCCGCATCCTCGACCCGGCCGGCGACTTCGTCAGCTTCACCTGGCAGACGCTCGACGGGGACTACAGCGGTGGGCCCACCACCTCCCTCGACGTCAGCGGATGCTCCGGCTGGACGCAGATCGGCACCGGGCGGGCCGGCACCTGCCGGTTCAACGAGCGCTTCGTGGTGCTGACCGTCGACCTCCCCTCGGACTACGTGGCGCGCTACGGGTCCGACACGTGGTGGGAGGTCCAGTACAACTTCAGCGCCGCGGTGACCGACCGCACGACCTGGTCGGTCAAGATCCTCGGCGACCCGGTCCACCTGGCGCACTGAGGTCGCCCGGCGCGGGTCCACCTACCATGGCCGCGTGTCGAACTTCGTCGACGAAGCTGCGCTCAACGTCAAGGGTGGGGACGGCGGCGCGGGATGCGTCTCGTTCCGTCGTGAGGCCCACACCCCCCGTGGCGGACCCGACGGGGGCGACGGTGGAGCGGGCGGCGACGTCTGGTTGGTGGCCGACCACAACGTCGCCTCGCTGATCGCCTTCCGGGACCATCCGCACCGGCGTGCCGCGTCGGGCACCCACGGCTCGGGCAAGCGCAAGCACGGCCACACCGGCGAGGATCTGGTGGTCCCGGTGCCCGAGGGCACCGTGGTCAAGGACCGCGACGGGACCGTGCTGGCCGACCTGGTGCGCCACGGCGACCGGTGGCTGGCCGCGGCGGGCGGCCGGGGCGGCAAGGGCAACGCCCGGTTCCTGTCCAACAAGCGTCGGGCGCCGAGCTTCGCCGAGCAGGGCGAGGTGGGGGAGGAGCGCTGGGTCTGGCTGGAGCTGAAGCTCATGGCCGACGTTGCGCTGGTCGGGTTCCCCAACGTCGGGAAGTCCACGCTCATCTCGCGCATCTCGGCGGCCAAGCCGCGCATCGCCGACTACCCGTTCACCACCCTCGTCCCCAACCTGGGGGTGGTCCGCCTCGACGACGGCTTCGAGATGGTGGTGGCCGACATCCCCGGCCTCATCGAGGGCGCGGCCGAGGGGAAGGGCCTGGGTCACCAGTTCCTTCGCCACATCGAGCGGGCCCGGGTGCTGCTGTTGGTGCTCGACCTCGCCGACCCCGCCGGCGTGGGGGTCGACGAGCAGGAGCGGGTCCTGTTGGGCGAGCTGCTGGACTACCAGCCCGACCTGCTGGATCGGCACCGAGTGCGGGCGGCCTCGAAGGCCGACCTGGTCGACCACGACGCCGTGGCCGACCTCGACGTGGAGGTCGTGATCTCGGCGGTCACCGGCGACGGGCTGGGTCCGCTGCTCGGCCGACTCCGCCAGGCGGTCGAGGCGGCCCGGGACGAACTGGAGGAGCCGGAGGCCTACGTGGTGCACCGACCGGTTCCCGAGGGCATCGCCATCGCCCGGGGCGACGACGGCAGCTTCGAGGTGCTCGGCCGCGAGGCGCTCCGGGCCGTGGCCCTGTCGGACCTCACGAACCTCGAGGCCCTCGACTACGCCCACGAGCGGCTGGCCGCGCTGGGGGTGGACCGCGCCCTGGCCCGGGCCGGCGCCCGCAACGGCGACCTGGTGCACATCGGGAAGCTGAGCTTCACCTACGAGTCCGACATCGAGCCGAATCTCGTGGGGGAGGACCGGTGATCGTCGTCGTCAAGATCGGCACGTCGTCGCTCACCGACCCCGACGGCCGGATCGATGTCGACGCGGTGGCCAAGCTGTGCGGTGAGGTGGCCGCGGCGCGCGCCGACGGCCACCACGTGGTGGTGGTCAGCTCGGGTGCCATCGCGGCGGGGCTCCCCGCGTTGGGGATGACGGCGCGGGAGCGGCCCCGTGACGCGCCGACGCTCCAGGCCGTCTCGGCCGTCGGCCAGGCCCGGCTCATGGCCACCTACAACGAGGCGTTGGCCGCCGCCGGCGGCCTGGTGGCCGGACAGGTGCTGGTGGCGCCCCACGACTTCATGGTGCGGGCCCAGTACCTGCACGCCCGCACCACCCTGACGCGACTCCTCGAGCTGGGCGTGGTCCCGGTGGTCAACGAGAACGACGCGGTGGCCGACGACGAGATCCGCTTCGGAGACAACGACCGCATCGCGGCGTTGGTGGCCCAGCTGGTGGGCGCCGAGCTCCTGGTGCTCCTCACCGACACCGTCGGCGTGCTGACCGCGGATCCGCGCCTCGACGCCCAGGCATCGCTCATCGAGGAGATCGTCGAGGTCGACCAGGAGCTCGAGCAGCTCGCGGGCGGTGCCGGGACCACGCGGGGTTCCGGCGGGATGGCCACGAAGCTGGCGGCGGCCAAGATCGCCGCGTGGTCCGGGGTGCGGACCGTGATCGCCGCCGCGGTTCGCGACGCCGTGGTGCGCGACGCCATCGACGGGGTCACGGGCGTGGGCACCCAGGTGCTGGCCCGCGACCAGCGGCTGTCGGCCCGCAAGGTGTGGATCGCCTTCGCCGTGGGCTCGAGCGGCCGTCTGGTCGTCGACGCCGGGGCCCGCGCCGCGCTGGAGCGGGGCGGTTCCCTCCTGGCTCCGGGCATCCGGGCGGTCGAGGGCGACTTCGAGGAGGACGACGCCGTCGAGGTCGTCGGGCCCGACGGCACCCCCTTCGCCAAGGGGCTGGTACGCGTCGGGTCGGCGGTCCTGCGGGGTGCCCCCGGCAAGGGGCTCGTGGTCCACCGCGACGACCTCGTGATGCTCCCCTGAGGGGAGCGGACCTCAGCCCTGGGTGGTGTCGCCGCCGTCGGTGGCGGCGTCGGTGGCCCCGCCCGACGTGGCCGTCGCGGTCTCCCCCGCCGCCGTGGCCTCGGCCGCCGAGGCGGTCGCCCCGGTGTCGGCCAGCCCGAGCTGGGAGCGGATGGCCTCGAGGCGGGCCTGGGCCTCGACGTTGATGGAGGCCTGCTCCACTTCGAGCATCTTGGCCTCGACGGTCGAGCCCTCGAGCTCGGCGCCCGCCGCGGCCTTGGCGTGGCGCTGTTCGATCTTCTTGCGGACCTCGTCGAGGGTGGGGACGTCCTGGCCCACCGTCTCCGACAGCGACCCGAGGGCCACGTTCATCTGCTCCTGCATCTTGGCCTGGTCGAGCTGGGACAGGAGCTTCTGCTTCTCGGCCAGCTTGGCCTGCAGCGCCGAGCTGTTCTGCTGGACCGCGGCCTTGGCCTGATCGGAGGCCTGGGCGGCCTGGAGGGCCAGCGTCTTCAGGCCCTCGACCTCGCGCTCGAGCGCGATGAGCCGGTTGGCGAACGCCTCGGCGGCCTGGGTGTACTCGGTGGCCTTCGCCGTGTTGCCGGACTTGGCGGCCTCGTCGGCCATCAGCACGGCCTGGCGGGCGTTGGCGTTGATCTTCTCGAGCTCTTCCATGGCCCGGTTGAGCTGCATCTCGGTGGTCTTCTGGTTGGCGATGACGTTCGCCGCCTGCTCCTTGAGCTTGCGGTGCTGCTCCTGGGCTTCGGTGATGGCCTGCTCGAGCTGGACCTTGGGGTCCGCCTTCTCGTTGAACATCGACGACAGCTTGGCGCCGAGGTACTTCCAGGCCTTCTTCAGGGTGGCGAACATGGCGGCGATGCTAGGCGCGGCGGGCGCGGGCGCGAACCCGATGTGCAACCGTGGTCAGCTCGTCCACGCCGAGCGCCGCGCTGAGGCCCAGGTAGGTCGCCACGCCGAGCGCCACCCCGACCACCACCCGGGGCACCACGCCCCAACCCAGGTCGGCGCCGGTCCAGCGGGACACCCCGGCCACCAGGACGCCCATCGCCACCGCGGCGGCGACCATCCGACCCACGGCACCGGCCGCGGTCCGGCCCGCCGCCCCGAAGCCCCCGAGCTCGCGGTCGAGGCGTCGGAGGGCCTGGAAGGCCGAGACGGTGTAGGCGAACGAGAAGGCCAGCGCGAAGCCGCCGGCTCCCCAGTCGGTCACCGCCGCCACCACCACCGCCGCCGCCACGTTGATCGCGTTCTCCACGGCGTTGAGGACGAAGGGCCGGCGGGTGTCGGTGCGGGCGTAGAAGGCCCGGAGGGCGTAGAGGTACACCGAGAAGCCGGGGAGGCCCAGGGCGAAGGCGGCCAGGGTCCGCCCGGTCACCGCGGCATCGCCCGCGTCGAAGGCGCCGCGGTCCAACAGCAGGGTCACCAGCGGCGTGGCCAGGGCCACGTACCCCGCCGCAGCGGGGAGGACCACCACCAGCACCAGGCGGAGCCCTTCGAGGAAGCGGGCCCGGAAGGCGTCGAGGTCGGCCTCGACGTGCGCGCTCGACAGGAGCGGGAGCACCGTCGTCATCAGCGACACCGCGAAGAGGCCGTGGGGGAGCTGGAAGAAGATGAACGCCTGCTGGTACGCGGTGACCGAGCCCTCGGCGCGTGTGGCGAGCAGGGCGGTCACCGCGATGAGCGCCAGCTGGTTGGCGACGACGTAGCCGACGGTCCACCCCGAGAGCCGCCCGACGCGGGCGATCACCGGGTGTCGCAGCCGGGGCGCCCAGGTGGCGGCGGGCAGTTCGCGTCGCATGGTGCGGACCAGCGGGAGGGCCATGGCGGCCACGCCCACGGTGAATCCCAGCCCGAGCCAGGCCAGGGTCGCGTGGTCGATGGTGCGCAGGTCGAGCCGGGCGTCGTCCCCGTCGAGGCGCAATCCGACGGCGACCAGCGCGGCGGTGCTCACGACGTTGGTGAGCACCGGGGTGAACGCGGGCGGCGTGAAGATCCGGCGGGCGTTGAGGGCGGCGGTGGCCAGGGTGGTCACGCCGTAGAAGAGGATCTGGGGGAGGACGAGCGCCACCAGCACCAGCGTCGCCTCCCACCGGGGGCCGGCGTCGGTGCCCCCGCCCAGCCACGCCACCGCACCGAGGCCGGCGAAGCCCACCAGGGTGAGAGCGACCGCGGCGGACAGTCCCACGCTGAGCAGCACCGAGCGGGCCTCGGGGTCGTCGTCGTGCTCGACGAAGAGCGGCACCAGGGTGGCCGAGAGCACGCCGCCCAGGACCAGCTCGTAGACCAGGTTCGGGACCAGGTTGGCGATGTTGAAGGTGTCGGCCAGTTGGGTCTGGCCCAGTGCCCACGCGAACACCCCCACCCGGACCAGGCCGGTGAGGCGGCTGAGCCCGGTGCCCACGGCCACCCGCGCCGAGTCCCGGACGAGGGCGCCGCCGCGACCGCTCACGGGCTCACCCGGTGGCGCTGCCGCTGGCGGTGGCCCCGCCGCGACCGATGGCCTGCGTCACCTCGACGGCCTGGCGGAGGGCCTCGAGCTCGTCGGTGATGGAGCCGATCGAGCCCTCCAGCGCGGCGAACTCGTCGGGTCGGAACCCGCCCACCGAGAGCTCGATGCAGCGGGCCACCGCCTCCTCCAGTCGGGCGTTGAGGAGGCGGAGCCGGTCCTCGGCCTGGGTGCGGGTCGTGGCGATCCGCTGCGCGGCGTCGAGCTGGGCGAGCAAGGACGCCTCGGTGGCCTGCGCCGTCGGGTCGGCCACGCCGCGACGGCGCAGGGCGTCGAGCGCGGCGGCGTCCTCGGCCGGGTTCAGCTGGGCGTAGGCGGCATCGAGGCGGTGCCCGCCCTTGGCCGTCGCCCAGACGTCGTCGACCATGTGGTCGATCTGGCCGCCGATGGCCTGGAGCCGGTCCCGGATCGGCCCGGGCGGGATCTGCCCGGCGGTGCGCTGGAACTGCAGCCGCGACGCGATGGCTGCCTGGGTGAGGCGGCGCCACGGCTCCTGCAGCTGGAAGGGGTCGATGCGCTCGCCCCGCGGCGCGCGGGGGACCGCCAGGCCGACGCGCACGGCCAGCGCGAGGGCACCGAGGCCCACGGCGGCCACCGGCATCAACGGCCCCGAGGCGACCAGGATGCCCAGCGCCGCGCCCGCTCCCGTGGCGACGATGGCCGAGGGCGAGACGATCGCCTGGGCCACCTTCGGCGTGAAGAAGCGATCGCGGAACGACGGCATCAGAAGTTGCTCACCACCTGGGTGAAGACCTTGGCGATCGTGGCCGCGTCGGTGGCGGTGTAGGCCGCCGCGGTCGAGGCCTCGGCGATCGCCTTGAGGGCCGACGTGTCGGCGTCGGTGCCGTAGGCCACGGTGAACATGCGGACCGGCTTGGCGTTCTCGCCGCTGGTGGCGGTGCGCAGCGCGGCGATCAGCTCGTCGCGCTGGCGCTGGTCGTCGGACTGCTCGCCGTCGTCGTTCACCCCGTCGGTGAGCAGGATGACCGCGTTGATGCGCGTCGGGTCGTAGGACTCGAAGATCGTCCGGAACGACGCGTCGGCCACGGTGAAGAGCGGGGTGCCGTTCTGGGGGGTGAGGCCGCGGATCGACTGGGCCAGCCGCTCCTTGTTGGCCCCGATGGGCCCGATGGGCTGGAGGTCGAGGAAGTCCTGGTCCTGGCCGGCGCCCAGGTTGGTGGAGAAGACGCGGAGGCCCACCTCGTCGGACGGGTTGAACTCGTCGAGGGCGTCGATGGCCGCCTGCTTGGCCAGTTCGAGCTTCGTCTCGCCGTCACCGCCCTCGTCACCCATCGACCCCGACACGTCCAGCACCATCAGCACCCGGGCCGTCTTGCGGTTCGCGGCCCACTGGTCGAGCAGCGACACCATCACCTCGGGGCGGGGAACGCTGAGCAGCGTGGCGGGCTGGTCGGGGTCGACGCCGTTGTCCGCGGTCACCGGTGCCCCGACCGCCACCTCGGGGTTGCCGGGGCGGAAGCCGAACTCCAGCACCTTTCGCTGGTTCTCGGGCCGCTGCACGAACGCCTGGAACTTCGCGGCGGCGTCCCGTTCGTCGTCGGAGACCCACTCGGCGTCGAGGACGAAGAAGGGGTTGTCCGAGTAGAGGGTGCCCTCCTCGGGATAGATGGCGACCAGGGGGATCTTCGGCTTGCGGGGCTCCTCGCCGGGGTCGAGCACGCCGTCGGGGTTGCCGAGGTTGTAGTCGATGACCGACTTCTCCTCGACGGCCACCGCCGACGCGTAGGTCAGGGCGGTGCCCCGGCGGTCGGCACGGAACCAGTTGTTGAGGAAGGTCATGGTGATGTCGCCGTAGTGCACCACCGCCGACTCGATGTCCTTCGAGAACTGCTGCACCGTGGGGTTCGCCAGATCCTCCGAGCCGAGGTCACGGGTCTTGCCGGTGGCCGCGTACGTCTGGGCGATGAGCGCGGAGAGGCCCGAGGTGGAGAAGTTGGGGTTCGTCTTGCCGAGCCGGAACGGGCCCCACTCGGGGTGGCCGACGCTGGCCCAGCCGCTGGGGTCGGTGGCCAGCTGGGCGATGCGCTTCCAGCCGATGGGTTGTTCCGGGTAGCCCAGCGCGTCGGCCATGGGCTTGGGCATGGCGACGACCAGCGGCGTCAACATGAAGGGCGTGGCGTCGGTGGGCGCCATGGCTGGGCGGCCGGCGTCGGCCAGGCGTTGGTTGAGCACGGCCCCCCACGACGACGCGGCCGGCGACCAGATGACCGGTCGGGGCCCTTCGCCGCCCTCGTCCCAGCTGGTGGCCAGCAACGTGGCGGCGCCGCCGGAGGACTTCGACTGAGGGCGCACGAAGATGCAGCTGCCCGAGTCGGTGGTGGCCGAGCTCTCGTTGAACTCGCGCGCCAACTCGGTGAGCAGCTCGATCTTCTCCGACGACACCGACATGTCGACGACCGTGCAGTCGCCGGGGTCGCCCAGGCCCGCGGTGGTGTCGGAGGAGATGCCGTCGTCGGCGCCGCCGCAGGCGACGGCCACCAGGGCGAGGGTGGCGGCGGCAGCGCCGCAGCGGAGGGAGCGGAGTCGATCCATGGGCCCCATCATCGCCGCACCTCGTCCCACAGTGCGGCCACGGCGCCGATCACGGCCGGGTTCGGCAGTCCGGAAGCGGGCGCGGCATCGGTGACCGGGGTCCACCCCGCGGCCTCGAACGCGTCGCGCAGCCGGTCGGTGTCGATGCGCTCGACGGCGTCGTCGGGTGAGCCGTTGCGAGCGGCGAGCACGGCACGGGCCCGGACGGCGGGAGCCACCTCGGTGGCGCCGACTCGTCCGGACTGGGCGTCGGGCACCCGGATCGCGAGGCCCACGGCGAGGTCGAAGGACCCCACCGCCGTCAGCAGGCGGGCGACGGGGTCGGCCGGTCGGGACGAGTCCGAGCTGGCGATGGCCGCCAGGCGGGTGCGCAGGTCCGTCTCCTCGTAGTCGTTGGTGGCGAAGTCCGGTCGTCCCGCGAGCTCGGCGGCCACGGCCACGGCGCCCAGCGCGCCCGCGGTCGTCGAGGCCGGTCCCAGCCCCACCCGGGCCGAGGGCGCCGACCAGCACCCCGGCGCGGCGGGGTCGCACCCCAGCGTGGTGGCCGCGGTCAGGGTGGCGAGCACCTCGAGCGGCGTCGACGCCAATGGCTCCGATGGATCGAGGGTGAGGCCGCGATCCTGAGCGACCGCACGGTCGCGGGCGATCGCGACCCACGGCTCGCTCACCAGCCAGGCGTCCCAACCGGTCGACTCGCCGGCAGCCAGGGCGTCCGCGGTCGTGCCGGGGTCCTCGGTGCGCACCACCTCCACCTCGTCGAGCCCGTCGAGCTGCTCGCACGCGGCGGCCAGCTCGGTGGCGCACAGCACGCGCACCGGCTCTGCCGTGCTCGAGCCGCCACCGGACCCGTCGCCGCCGATGACGCCCTTCCACCAGAGGGCGCCCACCACCATCGCCACGGCTGCCACCACGGCCAGCGCCCGCTTCACGGCCCCAGATCCTCGGCCACCAGCGTGGTGAGCTGTTCGTCGGTGGGGTGCTCGACGTCCACCACCCGTCCCGCGTGGCGACCCACAGCGGCCTCGAAGAGGTTGCGCACGAAGCGCCCGTTGCCGAAGCCCTTGTCACGGGGCGCGGCGTCGATCAGCTCGCGCAGGCGCGCCCGTCCCCCCTCGTCGAGGCGGTAGCGCTGCTTGCCGCAGATGCCGTCCCAGATGGCCAGCAGCTCGTCGGTGCTGTAGTCGGGGAAGGTGATGGTCTTGGGGAACCGGGACCGCATGCCCGGATTGGCGTCCACCAGCGCGGCCATCTCCTCGGGGTAGCCCGCCACCACGACCGCCGTGCGATCCCGGCGGTCCTCGATCAGCTTCACCAGCTGGTCGATGGCCTCCCGGCCGAAGTCGTTGTCGCCGCCGCGGACCAGCGTGTACGCCTCGTCGATGAAGAGCAGCCCGCCGTCGGCCTCGTCGAAGCGCTTGGTGACCAGCGGCGCCGTCTGACCGACGAAGCCGGCGACCAGCCCCGAGCGGTCGGTCTCCACCAGGTGACCCCGCTCGAGCGCACCGACCGAGCGGTAGATGCGGGCCAGCAGGCGGGCCACGGTGGTCTTCCCGGTGCCGGGGTTGCCCACGAACACCAGGTGCAACGTGGTGTCGACCACGGGCAGGCCGCGTTCGCGGCGCAGCTGCTGCACCCGCAGCAGGTCGCTCACCAGTCGCACCTCGGCCTTCACGTCGGCCAGGCCGACGAGCGCGTCGAGCTCGGCCAGCAGGTCCTCGATGGGTTCGAGCGGCGGCGGCGGCGGGGGCGGGGTCGGCTCGTCGGGGTGGGGGGTGAGCGCCGGATCCGAGCTCTCGGGGATGCGCGGCTCGGGCCGGGCCGACTCGGGACCGTGGGCCCGTTGGTGATCGATGAGCAGGGTTCGGTAGGCGCCGATGGCCCGCAGCTCGTCCTGGGTGGCGATCGTGTCGAAGCCGGCCAGCAGGTGGACCAGGTCCATGGCCCGTCGGTAGTACACCGAGGCCAGCGTGGTGCCGTCGCGGCGGTCGGCGGCCACCAGGATGTCGAAGAGCGTCGAGACCCGCTCGAGCCATGCGGCCCGGTCGGTGACCAGGGTCGATCCGCGCAGCACGGTGGGAGTGGCCCCGGCCAGCTGCGTGTCGGGCAGCAGCGGGCCGAAGGTGCGGGCCAGTGCCCAGAGCTCGTCGTCGGTGTGGCGGCCGTCGACGTCCATGAAGGCGGTGCAGAGGTTGAAGGCCTCGTTCACCACATCGGTGCGGAGGCGGTCGGCCGTGGGTCCGCCGGGTCCGGCGGCCGCGCCGAGCGCGGCGCTCACGTCGTCGACGAAGGCCTGCACCATCGTGGTGAGCGGGTCGGCGGGCACCGCCGCAGGCTACCGGCGCGTCAGGGAGCGGACGGGCGCCCGGCCCGGCGCCGCCCGCTCAGCGACGGAAGCGTCGCTGCTGGCTGTCGCTGTGGGTGGTGCGCACGTACGGCTGGTCGTGGGCCCCGGGCGCGGCCGAGGTCGCGGGCTCGGCCACCTCCGGTGGAGGTCCCAGGTGCTGGTGGCCGGGGGCGTGCGCCGGGTCGCTGCCGCCGTCACCGCCGCCACGCCGTCGTCGCCTCGAGCCCACCGCGGCGCCCCCGAGGACGCCGGCCACCAGTGCTGCGACGGCACGCCGGTCAACGGACATGATCCACCTCGCTCGGTCGACTTCGGCCCCATCGTCGGCCGACTCCGTACCGGTGGCCAGGGACGGAGGTCCCTCCCGGCCCGACGTTCCGTTCATGCGGGGGACACGGTGGTGCCCGAGATCATGAAAGGTTCGGGACCGTGGAGCGTGGGGGGGAGGGAGGGTCAGGGCGCGGTGGGGGTCAGGGTGCAGTGGGGCCGTAGCGGGCGGCCGGGGCGCCGGTGGCGGCGGCCCAGTCCTGGTCGCCGAAGGAGACGTGCCACCACTCCTGGGCGAAGGGGACGAACCCCTGGGCCACCACGGCGTGGTGGAGCAGCCGGCGCAGGCTCCGGTCGGGTTCGGGCCCGGCGTCCTCGAGGGCACGCAGGTGTGCCCGGGTGGAGAACTCGTCGAAGGGCGTGCCGAGCGACAGGGGGGCGCCGCGCCAGGTGAGCGTGAGGTCGACCGCCCCGCCGGTGAGGTGGGGTGGGTCGCCGTCGCCGTCGGGGTCGGCCAGGAAGCCCGGCTCCAGCTGGGACCCGGGCCCGTAGTAGTGGTTCCACAGCGCCCGGATGGTCTCGGGAGATCGCCACCCGTCGAAGACGGCGAGCCCGAACCCCGACGGGAGCGCCTCGTGCACGGCCACCAGGCGCTCGACCACCGAGCTCCGCAGCCAAGTGGTGGAGGCCGTCCCCGCCCACCCGGCGGCCCGGTAGGCGCTGAGGCAGGGCAGGTGCGGGTCGACCGCCACCAGCGGCTGGCCGCACTCGGCCACCGTCGGGAGCGGCCCGGGCGGAGCGTGGTCGGGTGGCAGGGGAGCGGCGTCGACGGGGGGCGCGCCGACCTCGGCCGGCGGACGGCTCAGCGTGGCGTAGACGTCCTCGGGGGTCGTGGCGCGGCCGCTCACGCGGACGGGTCGCCGCCCCGGGCCTGTTGGCCGACCTGGTACGCGGCCCACTGCTCGGCGGTCCACCCGGCCGGGACGGCCGCCGTGTCGGCGGCCGTGCTGACCGCGTCGCCCGTCGGTCCGGTCCCGGTCCGCGGCCCGACCGCCTTGCTCGGCGTGCCCGCACCCGGTCCCTCACGGAACAGCTCGGCCACCCCGGCCAGGGTGCCGTAGAGGCCGCCGGTGTCGAGCGGGAGGAAGATCTTGGTGGCCCGCCCGTCCGCGATGCCCTTGAGGGTGTCGAGGTACTTCACCGCCAACAGGTCGTTGGTGGGGTCGCCCCGGTGGATGGACTCGTAGACCATCTCGATGGCCCGCGACTCGCCCTCGGCGATGGTCTCCTGGCGGTACCGCTCGGCGTCGGCCAGCTCCCGGGCCGCCTGGGCCTGACCCTCGGCCTCGAGGATCTGGCGCTGGCGGATGCCCTCCGCCGCGAGGATGGCCGCCTGCTTCTGGCCCTCGGCCTCGAGGATCGCCGCCTCGCGGACGCCGTCCGCGGTGAGGACCTGCGCCCGGCGCGTCCGTTCGGCCTTCATCTGCTCGTGCATGGCCGCCATCACGTCGGGCGGCGGGTCGATCCGCTGGATCTCCACCCGCATGACCCGCACGCCCCACTTGTCGGTGGCGTCGTCGAGGATCTGCCGCAGGTTCATGTTGAGCTGATCGCGGCTGGTCAGCGCCTGGTCGAGCGTGAGGTCGCCGATCACGTTGCGCATGTTCGTCTGCGCCAGCTTGGTGATGGCCACGAAGAAGTTGGCGATGTTGTAGACGAGGCGCTGGGGGTCGGTGGGCTCGTAGTAGATGACGGCGTCGACCGAGACCACCACGTTGTCGGAGGTGATGACCTCCTGGGGTGGCACGTCGACCACCTGCTCGCGCATGTCGACGGCCTGGAGCGACTGGACGAAGGGGATGATGATGTGGAGGCCGGGGTCCTTGGTCTCCTTGTACTTCCCGAGCTGCTCCACGATGCCCCGCTGGTAGGGCCGCACGATGCGGACACCCGAGACGGCGATCACGAAGAGCAGGATCGCGATCAGGACGAGCACGATGATGCCGGCGGTCATGGCAGATCTCCCGGGGTCTCGGAGTGGGGGGCGACGATGACGCGGGTGCCGCGGACCTCGACGACCCGCACCCGGGTGCCGACCTCGATGACGTCGCCGCTGGCGGACTCGGCCCGCCAGTCCTCGCGGTCCACCCGCACCATGCCGGGGTCGTCGGGGCCCAGCCGGTCGGTGACGACGCCCTCCTGGTGCAGGAGCCGGTTGGCGCCCACCCCGGCGGGGTCGGCGGCCTGGTTCATGCGGCGGGCGATCGGGCGCAGGAGCGCGAAGAACAGCGCGGAGGACACCACGAAGGCCAGGAGCTGCACGGCGAAGGTCGCTCCGGCGAACGCGGCGATGGCGCCGACCCCGGCGCCGAGGCCGAAGGGCAGGAGGAAGAAGCCGGGCACGAAGATCTCGGCCGCCGAGATCAGCACCGCCAGGACGACCCAGCCGATCTTGAGCGCATCGGAGTCCATCGGTCACGCACCCTAGTGGCGCATCCGAGCGTCGGGCCCGACGATTCGGGGACGGCCGATCTCGGTTGACCGTCCGGTCAAGGGCGTCGTTAGTCTGGCCCGATGGCCCCTGACCCCACCGCCGTCGCCGGTTCCCGCTTCGAATCCGTGGCCCAGGTGCGCGAGCGCCTCCGGACCGTCGACTACCTCTCCGACGAGGGCATCGCCGGCATCGTGTACCTGGCCGACCGCCTGGGCAAGCCCATCCTCGTGGAGGGGCCGGCCGGCACCGGCAAGACCCAGCTGGCCAAGTCGGTCGCCGAGATCACCGGCTCCCGCCTCATCCGCCTCCAGTGCTACGAGGGGCTCGACGAGTCGAAGGCGCTCTACGAGTGGAACTACAAGAAGCAGCTCCTCCGCATCCAGGCCTCCAAGTCCGACGGCGAGTCGGCGGGGTGGGAGCAGATCGAGGAGGACATCTTCAGCGACGACTTCCTGCTGGAGCGTCCGCTGCTCGAGGCCATCCGGGCCACCGATCCGGTGGTCCTGCTGATCGACGAGGTCGACCGCGTCGAGGTGGAGACCGAGGCGCTGCTGCTGGAGATCCTCTCCGACTACCAGGTGTCGATCCCCGAGCTGGGCACGCTCAGCGCCCGGCAGATCCCGCTGGTGTTCCTCACCTCCAACAACACCCGCGAGCTGTCCGAGGCCCTCAAGCGGCGCTGCCTCTTCCTCCACATCGACTACCCCGACATGGAGCGCGAGAAGGAGATCGTCCTCACCAAGGTCCCCGACATCACCGAGGCGCTGGCCGACCAGGTGGCCCGCATCGTGCGCTCCATCCGCCAGCTCGAGCTGAAGAAGTCGCCGTCGGTGTCCGAGACCCTCGACTGGGCCCGCACGCTCATGTTGCTGGGCGTCGAGAAGATCGACGCTGACGTTGCCACCGAGACGGTGAACATCCTGCTCAAGTACCAGACCGACATCGCCAAGGCGACCAAGGAGCTGAACACCGAGAGCTCGTCGGTCCGCAAGTCCGGTCTGGGTTGAGTCCCGTGGCCGAGGAGGTGCTCGCCGCCACCGGGACGCCCATCCTGGCGCTGCTCAACGGCTTCATCGTCGAGCTGCGCGAGGCCGGCCTGCCCGTCAGCCTGACCGAGCACCTCGACGCCATGGAGGCGGTCAAGCACATCCCCCTCGAGGACCGCGAGGCGTTCAAGTACGCCCTGGCCGCCACGCTGGTCAAGAACCACGCGCACTGGCGCAGCTTCGAGACGGTCTTCGAGGTGTACTTCTCGTTGCGGGGCCGGGACTACGTCATCGGCGACGAGCTGGCCGACCTGCCCGAGGGACTCGAGGACGCACTGGCCGAGATGGCGGGCCAGGGCCAGGACGGCCAGCAGGGCCAGGGCGGGGGCGGGGGCGGCGACGCCCTCTCGCCCGAGGAGCTGGCCGAGATGCTCTACCAGGCGCTGGCCCGGGGCGACGACGCCATGATGCGCGCCGTGGCCCGCCAGTCGGTGCGGCGCTTCGCCGGCATGGAGCCCGGCCGTCCCGTCGGCGGGACCTACTACCTGTATCGGACGCTGCGGAACCTCGACCTCGACGGCGTGCTGGAGCGGCTGATGCAGCAGGCCCGCCAGGAGGCGCCCGAGTCGCTCACCCCCTTGGAGGAGCGCCTCGAGCAGGACGAGTTCCAGACGCGCATCGAGCAGCTCAAGCAGGAGATCGAGGCCGAGATCCGCCGGCGCCTGGTGGCCGACCGGGGCGTCGACGCCATGGCCAAGACGCTGCGCAAGCCGCTGCCCGAGGACATCGACTTCATGCACGCCAGCCGTGACGAGATGAAGATGCTCCGCCAGGCGATCTACCCGCTCACCCGCAAGCTGGCGGTGCGCCTGGCCCGCAAGCGGCGCCACGGACGCAAGGGCCCTCTCGACTTCCGGAACACGGTGCGGCACTCGCTCAGCTACGGCGGCGTGCCCGCCGAGCCCAAGTTCAAGTACCCCCGACCGGCCAAGCCCGAGATCTTCGTGATCGCCGACATCAGCGGTTCGGTGGCCGCCTTCGCCCGATTCACCCTGCACCTCGTCTACGCCATCTCGAACCAGTTCTCGCGGGTCCGGGCGTTCGTGTTCATCGACGGCATCGACGAGGTCACCCGGTTCTTCGAGGGCACCGAGGACATCGTCGAGGCCATCCACCGGGTGAACACCGAGGCCGACGTCGTCTGGGTGGACGGCCACTCCGACTACGGGCACGCCTTCGAGGTGTTCTGGAACCAGTGGGGCAAGGACATCGGCCCCAAGACCACCGTGCTGATCCTGGGTGATGCCCGGAACAACTACCACGCGTCCCAGAGCTGGGTGATCAAGGAGATCCGTCACCGCGCCCGCCACGTGTACTGGCTGAACCCCGAGCCGCGCAGCTACTGGGACACCGGCGACTCCATCGTGGGGGAGTACGGCGTGCACTGCGACGGCACCTACGAGTGCCGGAACCTGCGCCAGCTCGAGAAGTTCGTCGACGTCCTGACCTGATCGGGGGCAGGATCGGGCCATGACCGAACTGCCCGAGCCCGCCGTCCCGGCCCCCGACGACAAGAACTGGACCTGGGTGCTCGAACGTCGGTGCCCGGACTGCGGCTTCGACCCGACCCAGCACCCGCGTGACCGCTTCGGCGTCGAGATCCGCCGGCTCGCCGCCACCTACCGCACGCTGCTCGGCCACGGGCGGGCCGCCGAGCGACCGAGCCCCGAGGTGTGGTCGGCCCTCGAGTACGGGTGCCACGTGCGCGACGTTTTCCGGCTCTTCGGCGAGCGGCTGGTGCTCATGTTGCGCGAGGACGCTCCGACCTTCGCCAACTGGGACCAGGACGCCACCGCCGTCGAGGACCGCTACTGGACGCAGGACCCGGCCAAGGTCAGCTACGACCTGGCGGTGGCCGCGGGGCTGCTGGCCGACGACTTCGACCGGGTGGACGATGGCCAGTGGGGCCGCACCGGACGGCGCTCCGACGGGGCGTCCTTCACCGTCGAGTCCTTCGGGGTGTACCTGCTGCACGACCCGATCCACCACGTCCACGACATCGAGCAGGGCTACGAGGTGCTCGCCGAGGCCGGCTGAGCCGGTTCACGAGGGGCGGGGGAGCCCCGTCTACGGTGAGGTCGTGGACGGCTGGCGCGACGACCTGCGGGCCGCCGCGCCGGCGGTGCTCGGATCGTGGATCGTGGCCCGCCTCCTCACGGCGCTCGGGTGGATCGTGGCCCGCGGCGATCTGGTGGGGGGCGGTCGACGCCCGGCCGGCCTGGGCGATGCGCTCGTCAGCTTCGACGCGACCTTCTACCGGGCGATCGCCCAGTGGGGCTATCCGCGCTGCAGCCCCGACGACTTCGCCTGCGTGGAGGTGCGCCGGTTCTTCCCGCTCTACCCCGCGGCGGGCCGCGCCCTCGACGTGGTCACCCCCCTGGGCGCCGGCACGTCCCTGTTGGTGGTCGCCAACCTGGCCGCCCTCGTGGCGGGGTTCGCGGTCTGGCGGCTCATGTCCGGCCTCGGCCGTGGACCGGACGTGGCATCGCGGGCGGTGTGGCTGCTGGTGCTGTTCCCGGCATCGTCGATCCTGCCCTTCGCGTACGCCGAGGCACTCGGCATCGGCCTCACCGCAGTGGCGCTGGGGGCGGTGGGCCGTCGCCGCCTCGTCCCGGCCGGTGCCGCGGGGGTGCTCTCGGGGCTGCTGCGACCGACCGGCATCCTCCTCGCGGTCGTCCCGGTCGTGGCGGCCGTCCAGGAGTGGCGCGGCCGGGCGGCGTCGGCCACCGACGCGGAGCGCCCCCGCCCGGCCTGGCTGGGCTGGGCGCTGGTGGCCGGGGCGCCGGCGGCCGGTGTGGCGGCGTTCCACCTCTTCCTCGGTGTCGCCGTCGACGACGCCGGGGCCCCGCTGCGTGTGCAGGGCAAGCTCCGGGCCGGCTTCCGCGAGCCGTTCGGACGGCTGCTGGGTGCGGTGTGGCGCACGCTCACCGAGGACTTCCGCGACGCCTACAACCTGGCGTTCGCGCTGGGGTTCCTGGCGCTGGTCCTGCTGGCCGGAACGCGCCTGCGTCGCGTCGTGCCGGTTCCGTGGACGGTCATGGCAGGCGTGGGACTGGTGGTGGCGCTGTCGGCCAACAACATCGACTCGCTCGGCCGCTACGGGCTGGCGGTCTACCCGGCCTGGCTCGCCGCGCTGACGATCCTGACCACGTGGCGTCGGTGGGCCTACCCCGTGGTGCTGGTGGCGTCGGGGCTGGGCTACGTGTGGATGACCGTGGTGACCATGCGCGGCGTGCTCATCCCCTGAGGATCCGGGTGACGGCCGCCGCCTCCTCGGCCAGGTGCTCCTCGAGGCCGGCGACGATGGCCCGCTCGACCTGACCGCCGACGAGCAGGACCCGGACCCGCAGGTCGCCCGCCACCTCGCGCCGGGCGTCGTCGCCGAGGTCGTGGTAGGTCACGGTGGCGCCCGCGGTGAGCTTCGACGCGTAGTGGTCGGGCAGCAGCCGCACGGTGCTCCGGCGGGCGTCGCGGTCGGTGACGGTCTCCTCCACCCAGGTCAGGCGGTCGGGGTCGATGACCGCCAGCGCGGCGGCCGGGAGCTCGGCGGTGAACCGGTAGCGCAGCCGGATCGTGATCGTGGCGCCGCGTTCGGTGCGATCGAGCACCTCCGGGCGGCCGATGCGACCGAACTCGGGGAGCTGTTCGAAGAGCTCGGTCGACGTGTAGAGGTCGATCACGTCCCCGGCCGGGGCGTCGAACCGCTGGGTCACCCGGAAGCGCACGGCAGCCCTACGGGAGGCTCAGGATGATCTCGTCGAAGGCGTGGAACAGCGCCGGGCCCGTCTTGTCCTCCCGGGCCAGCACGCCCAGGCGGCGGCAGCGGGCCAGGATCTCGCGTGCCTGGCGGCCGGGCCAGGGCCGTGGCAGCAGCTCCGGGGGCAGCATCGGGTCCAGCTCGAAGCACTGGTTGAACCGGATGGCGATGTGGAGCGCGCCGGGCAGGAAGTCACGGTCGGAGATGCGCTCGTGGCGGCGGTGCATCTCCTCGAGCGCGGCCGGCACGTCCTGGTAGGTGGCGATGAAGTCCTCGTAGCGGGCGGCCACCTCGTCGAGCGGCCACAGCTGGGCCGCCATGGCCCGGGGGTTGGTCTCGCCCCCGATGTCGAGGTCGTCGGTCGAGGCGGTCGTGACGTGACCGGCGATCCCGAGGCGCTGGGCCTCGGCCCGCACCTCGGCGTCCCAGCGGTGTGGTGAGACGTAGACGCCGTTGTGGATGGGCGCCGCTCCCAACGCCAGCAGGCGGTCGCGGAACTCGTCGCGGGCGGCCCGCTTCGACTCCGGGATGGCGAAGGCCACGAGTCGCCACGACCGGTCCCAGCCGCGTCCGGCCGCGTCCTGGGCGAAGGCCAGCCGGTGCCGCGCCATCATCGAGCCGAGCGCCAGACGTCCTGCGGTGGTGGCCAGGTAGCGGGCCTCGCGCCCCTCGCCCTCCCGTTCGAAGAGCCCCTCGCCCACGAGGCGGCGGAGGCAGGAGCGGACCTGGTCGACGGTCAGCCCGCACGGCTCGGTGACCTCGGCCAGCTCGGAGCCGAGGATGGTGCCGTCACGGTGGGCCATGCCCAGTACCAGCAGGCGGGTGGGGACGGCGGGGTCGTCGAAGGTGGTCGAAAACCCAGCGGTCGTGTCAGCCACGACCGCCATCGTGGCCGCCGGTCGGGCGGCTGTCAATCGGCCCGGGACGGGTCGGATCAGTCCAGGTGGAGGCCGCACTCGGTCTTGTCACGGCCCGCCCACCGTCCTGACCGCGGGTCCTCGCCCTCGGCCACCGGCTTGGTGCAGGGCCAGCAACCGATCGACCCGTAGCCCTGGTCGAGCAGTGGGTTGTAGGGCACCTCGTGCTCGCGGAGGTAGGCGTCGCAGTCGGCCCGGGTCCAGTTGGCGATGGGGTTCACCTTCACGAGGCCGCGCACGTCGCGCCCGAGGATCGGGGCGTTCGCCCGGCTGGGCGCCTCGTCGCGCCGCAGCCCCGACATCCACGCCGCCTTCGAGGCCAGCGCCCGGTCGAGTTGGCCCACCTTCACGGCCGAGCAGCAGTTCTCGGGATCGGCGATCCACAGCTCCTCGTCGTGGGGGGCGACCGTCATGATCCGCAGGTTCAGCCCGTAGTGGCGACGGATGCGCTCCACCGTCTCCATGGTCTCGGGGAAGTGGTAGCCGGTGTCGATGAAGACGACCTCGATGGCGGGGAAGGCCCGGTGGGCCAGGTCGATGAGCAGGGCGTCGGCCATGGAGGCGGCCAGCGACAGGTGCGGCCCGAAGGCGTCGGCCGCCCAGCGGATGATCTTGGAGGCCGGTGCCGTCTCGAACTCGGCGTTGAGCTCGGCCAGCTCGTCGTCGGTGAACGCCGCCGGCTCGAACCGCGTGGTGGGCAGGGAGAGGGAGGTGTCGGTCACGGTTCCTCCTCAGACCGCGCACTCGGAGTCGCCGAGCGCCACCTCGTAGGGGCCGGTCTCGTCGTAGTCGACGTAGAAGTCGGGGTGCTCCTCGGGGGTGGGGAAGACGTCGAGGTCCTTCAGCTCCTCGGCGATGGCCTTCACGCCGCCGGACGCCTCGATCCACTCGCGGAAGGTCTGGCCCGCCACCCGCTCGGCGGCGAAGCGGCCCACCACCCGCACCGCGGCCTGCGGAGCGGCCTTGGCGGGCAGGCGCAGGGCCTTCTCGCCGAAGTGGATCTGCTCCTGGCCGACGTAGCCGCCGAGCAGCATCTGGTAACCGGGCGCCGACCTGCCGTGGGCTCGTCGCTCGGCACCCATGAACCCGATGTCGGCGATGTGGTGCTGGCCGCAGCTGTTGGTGCAGCCGCTGATGTTGGTGCGCACGCCGCCGACCTCGGCCAGGCCGGCGGCCTCGAGCGCCTCGCCGATGGCCGCGGCCAGGCCGCGGGACTGGGTCACGGCGATGTTGCACGTGTCGGCGCCCGGGCAGGCCACCACGTCGCGGCTCAGCTCGGCACCGGGCTGGGCCATGTCGATGGCGGTCAGGCGCTCGAAGAGGATCGGCAGCTGCTCCTCGGTGAGGTTGCGGAACACCAGGTTCTGGCGGTTGGTGATGCGCACCTCGGCGTCGAGCTCGCGGGTGATGGCGGCCAGCCCCCGGAACTGGGCCGAGGTGACGTCGCCCAGCCGCGACCAGGCGTAGGCCGAGACGGTGCCCTTGGCGGTGCCGCGCACCACGTTGGCCTGCTCCCAGCGGTCGTAGGCCTTGGTGGACCGGAAGGCCACCGGGGTGCCGTGGCCCATCACGGTGGGCTCGACGGCCTCGGAGCGCCCGGCCGGGGCGTCGCCCCACTCGCGCACCACCTCGGGGATGCCGCCCGGCCACGACGACGACGCCGGGAGCAGCTTGCGGGTGGCGAGGATGCGCTCCTGCACCCACTCCCAGCCCTGCTCCTGGACCACCCACTTCAGACGGGCCCGCAGCTTGTTCTTGCGGTTGCCGGTCTGCTCGAAGACCCGCAGGATCGCCTCGAGGGTGGGGAGCAGGTCCTCCTTGGCCGTGAAGTCCTCGAGGGCCAGCGCCGGGAACGGGTTGGCGCCGAGGCCGCCGGCCACGTACACGCGGAAGCCCGCCTCGACCGTGCCGTCGTCGCGGGTGCGGCGGGTGGCGATGACGCCCGCGTCGTTGAACATGGCCTGGCCGCAGTCGGTCTCGCAGCCCGAGAAGTTGATCTTGAACTTCCGGGGGAGGCGCTGGGCGATGGGGTTGTGGAGGAAGTGCTGGAACGCCGCCTCGGCCCAGGCCGTGATGTCGAGCACCTCGTGGGGGCAGGCACCGGCGAGGTGGCAGCCCTGGACGTTGCGCACGGTGTCGCCGCAGGCCTCCCGAGTGGTCAGGCCGACCGACGCGAACTCCCGCATCAGGTCGGGGACCCGGGTCAGCTCCACGTAGTGGAACTGGAAGTTCTGGCGGGTGGTGATGTGGCCCCAGCCTCGCGAGTACTCGTCGGCCACGCGGGCGAAGAGGTCGAGCTGCTCGGCGGTGAGCTTCCCGTAGGGCGACTTCACCCGCACCATCTGGTTGGTGCCCCCCTGACGCTGGCCGTAGATGCCGTTGTTCAGCCGGAAGACGCGGAAGACGTCGTCCTCGAGGTCGCCGGCCTGGTAGGCGGTGAGCATCGTCTCGAACTTGGCGATGTCGCGGGCGATCTCGGGGTCGATCTCGATGAGGGGCATGCGCAATTCCTGACCAGTGGAGTCGGATTTCGGTTCATGCTCCCAAACCCGACCGATCAGGTCAAGATTCCCGCTCGTCCCGGCGGGCCGGGCCGAGGCTGTGGGACCATCTCCGTCGGTCGACGAGGAGGCACGTGCATGGTGGGTACCCGGGTCGGCGTCGTTCTCGTCGCCGCGGTCGCCGCAGCTGCGGCCTGCGTGCCCCCGCCGCCGGAGCCCACCACGGTGCGCATCACCACCGAGCTGGTCGTCTGCGGCGGGGTGATCCCACCGCCGGGGGAGCCGTTCTGTCGCCCGCCCAGTCGGGGCTCGCGCACTGTCGACGTGGTCCAGGGACGAACGGTGGTGGCCACCGTCACCACCGGGGCCGACGGCACGGCCGAGGTCGCCGTCGAACCGGGGACGGTCCGCGTCGTCGCCGTCGACCCGCCCGTCTACCTCGATTGCGACGATGCGACCACCACGGCGGTGGTGAACGTCACGACGCCGGTCACCCAGACCTGCACGCTCTACGCGCCATAGCGGCGCCGCCGTCCCCGCTGCCTCAGCGGGTGAGCGTGACGCTGTTGGCGGCCAGGCCGATGTTGCCGGCGATGTCGAAGGTGGCGCAGGCCAGGGTGGCGGGGGTGCTGCGGCGGGGTCGGAGTCGGGCGGGGAGCTGGAGGGGCAGGGCGCGGGTGGTGCCGGCGCCGATGAGGATGCCGCCGAGGGCGACGCGGCGGCCGGCGATCTTGAGCTCGCAGATCATGGCCATGGGCTCCGACGCCGGCCCGACGAACACGCCGGTGAGGCCGCGTCGGTCGACCCGCAGGGTGGTGTTGCGAACGGGGGCGGTGGGGGCGGTGGTGTCGCGGGGGGCCGTGGTCGTGGTGGTGGTCGGGGGCGCGGTGGTGGTGGTCGACGTCGTCGTGGTGGTCGTGGTCGTGGTCGTGGTGGTCGTCGTCGTCGTCGGGAAGAGCCCGTCGAGCGTGGCGGCCACGTCGAGGTGGGCGACCTTCGCGGTGCCGGACTCCGACCACCACAGCCGGTCGGTGGAGGCATCGAAGGCCAGGCGAACCGCCGGTGCGGGGATGGAGAACTCCTGGATGGCCCCGTTGCGGAGGACGCCGAGCTTCGACTGGCCGGCGAGCGAGAACCAGATGTTCCCGTCGCCGTCGGTCTCGACGTCACCGACGACGCCGGAGACGCCGTAGTCGATCTCGGTGACGTTGGGGGCGGTGCCGGGGATGATCTGGCGCAGGACCGACTGACCGGGCACCGTGCCGTACAGCGAGTTGCCCGACCACGCCAGCTTCCCGACCTTCGAGGAGACCGTGAACTCCGTGAGCGACGGGGCGACGGAGCCAGGGGTCGCCTTGCGGACGTTCTCGGTGCCGTCCCACTGTGTGGCGGAGTCCGACCCCCACACGAACCCATCGTCGTCGATGGTGACGCCTTCGTACTCGGGGTCGTCCGAGGTGCCGCAGAACGCCGAGGCACACGGCGCGCCGTGACCCATCAGGTAGCCGTAGTTCGAACCGTTCGAGCGGATCGTCGACCAGACGCCGACGCCGGGGCGGGCCGCCATGTCGAAGGTGTGGGCGTCCATCGCGTTGCTCGCCGGACCGCCTTGCGAAGCCTCGATGTCACCGGTCGAACCGGTGTAGAGGATCGAGACGCTCCCCATCGGTCCGAACATGAAGTCGTCGAAGGCGACGTCGGCCCACAGGTAGGGCGTGCCGGAGAGCACGGCGATCTCTCCGGAGTTCGTGCGATCCGACCCCTCGTTGGTCAGCGAGGTGACCGTCCCGTCCGACACGTAGCCGTAGGTCTGGGTGCCGGGCAGGCTGAACCAGACCTTGCCGGCCCCGTCGGGCGCCAGCATCTCGGCGTCGTGGCCCGACCCGAGGTCGATGCGGGTGATCGCGGGGTCGTCTCCCCCCGCGGCCGCCGGAGCCATGTCGGCGACCGTGAGCACGGCACCGACGAGTGCGGTCAGCGTGGCAGCAGCCAGGACGCGGCGTGTGGGGAACATGGGCTCGCTCCTCGGGTCAGCGGGTGAGGGTGACGGTGGTCGACGCCAGGCCGATGTTGCCGGCGATGTCGAAGGTGGCGCAGGCCAGGGTGGCGGGGGTGCTGCGGCGGGGTCGGAGTCGGGCGGGGAGCTGCAGCGGCAGGACGCGGGTGGTGCCGGCGCCGATGAGGGTGCCGCCGAGGGCGACGCGGCGGCCCGCGATCCTGAGCTCGCAGATCATGGCCATGGGCTCCGATGCCGGGCCGACGAATGCGGCGGTGAGGCCGCGTCGGTCGACCCGCAGGGTGGTGTTGCGCACGGGGGCGGTGGGGGCGGTGGTGTCGCGGGGGACCGTGGTCGTGGTGGTGGTGGTCGGTGTGGGAGCCGGTGTCGTCGTGGTGGTGGTCGACGTCGTGGTGGTCGAGGTCGAGGTCGTGGTCGTCGTGGTCGTCGTGGTCGTGGTCGTGGTCGTCGTCGCGACGGAGGAGACATCGACCGGCATGTGGGCGACGTGGTGGGTGCCCGACTCCGACCACCAGAGGGCATCGATCGTCGTGTCGTACGCCAGTCGGACGGCCGGGGCGGGGACGCTGAACTCGTGGAGGACGCCGGCTGAGAGCACGCCGAGCTTGGGTTGCCCGGCGATGGAGAACCAGATGTTGCCGGCCCCGTCGGCCTCGACGTCACCGACGGGCCCGGAGGTGGCGTAGTCGGTCTCGGTGACGTTGGGTGCGGTGCCGGGCGTGATCTGGCGGAGAACGGCCTGGCCCGGCACCGAGGCGTACAGCGAGCCCCCGGCCCAGGCGAGCTTGCCGAGCTTGGCGGAGACGTTGAACTCGGCTTCGCTCGGCTGGCCGGTGCTCGGCGTGAACGAACGGAGGTTCTCCTGGCCGTCGTACTGGTACGCCGAGTCGGCAGCCCACAGGGCGCCCGTCCCGTCGAAGGTGATCCCGTCGTACTTGTAGTCCCAGGTCGATGAGCACAGGGTGGTGAGGCATGGCGCCGAGGACCCCGCCACGAACCCCCAGTTCGACCGGGTGTCGAAGAACGAGGTCCACACGCCGGCGCCGATGCGAGCCGTCATGTCGCGTGTCACGAAGGTCGTGCTGGTGAACGTGTACGCGTCGGTCTCGTTGTCCGAGGTCGACCCCGCCACGAGGTGGAAGTCGACGTTGTTCGAGTTGAGCGACTCCGTCCAGAAGTAGGGGATCCCGCCGAGGGCGGCGACCTCGCCCAGGTTGATGCCCGTGATGGTGTGGCTCAGCGTGGTGACGGCGCCACCGGAGACGTACCCGTAGGTCTTGGTGCCGGGAAGCGCGAACCAGACCTTGCCGGTGAGGTCGGGGGCGAGCATGTCGGCGTCGACGGAGCTTCCCAGATCGATCCTCGTGATCGCGGGGTCGTCTCCCCCCGCGGCCGCCGGAGCCATGTCGGTGACGGCCCAGCCGACGGCGAGCGTCAGCGGGGCCAGGAGTGCGGCGAGGGACCGGCGGGACGCCAGCGGCGACATGCGCATGACCCGTTGGTTCGGCGCCCCCTCCGGGGCCACTGAAAAAAGCGAGCTACTGCGCGCTGAGGAGCTCGGCCACCTCGAAGGCCAGGTCGAGCGACTGGCGGCCGTTGAGGCGGGGGTCGCAGATGGTCTCGTAGCGGAGGTCCAGCTCGCCCTCGCCCAGCTGCTCGCCGCCGCCGAGGCACTCGGTCACGTCGTCGCTGGTCAGCTCGACGTGCACGCCGCCGGGCACGGTGCCCACCTGGTCGTGGGCGCCGAAGAAGCCGCGGATCTCGGCCAGGATGGCGTCGAAGTGGCGGGTCTTGTGGCCGGTGCCCGAGGTGAAGGTGTTGCCGTGCATGGGGTCGCACGCCCACACCACGGGGTGCCCGGCGTCGCGGACCGCCTCGAGCAGCGGGGGCAGCACGTCGCCGACCCGCTCCGCGCCCATCCGGGAGATGAGCGTCAGCCGGCCGGCCGAGCGATCGGGATCGAGCGCCTCGCACAGCGCCACCACCTCCTCGGGGGTGGCGGTCGGACCGATCTTGCAGCCGATGGGGTTCCAGATGCCCCGGAAGAACTCGATGTGGGCGTCGTCGATGCCCCGGGTGCGCTCACCGATCCACACCATGTGGGCCGAGCAGTCGTACCAGTTGCCGGTGAGCGAGTCCTGGCGGGTGAGCGCCTCCTCGTAGCCCAGGATGAGCGCCTCGTGGCTGGTGTAGACGTCGACCTCGTGGAGGCGCGGCACCGAGGTGGTGTCGAGGCCGCAGGCCGCCATGAAGCGCAGGGCCCGCTGGATCTCGGTGGCCAGCGCCTCGTAGCGGGCGCCTTCGGGGCTCTGGGCCACGAACTCCTGGTTCCAGGCGTGCACCCGCTCGAGGTCGGCGAAGCCGCCCTTGGTGAAGGCCCGGACCAGGTTCAGCGTTGCCGCCGACTGGTGGTACGCGGCGATGAGGCGCTGGGGGTCGGGGACCCTGGCCTCGGCCGTGGGTGCGGGGTCGTTCACGATGTGACCGCGGAACGACGGCAGCTCGAGGTCGCCCACCCGCTCGGTGGGCGAGGACCGGGGCTTGGCGAACTGCCCGGCGATGCGGCCCACCTTCACCACCGGCACGCCCGCCGAGTACGTCAGCACGACGGCCATCTGGAGGATGAGCTTCAGGCGCTCGCGGATGGAGGTGGCGTTGAACGAGTCGAACGACTCGGCGCAGTCGCCGGCCTGGAGGAGGAACGCCTCGCCCCGCGCCACGCGGGCGAGGTCGTCGCGCAGCTGGCGGCTCTCGCCGGCGAAGACCAGCGGGGGATAGCCCGACAGCGCCTTCAGGGCGTGGTCGAGCGCCGCGGTGTCGGGCCAGTCGGGTTGCTGGACCGCGACGCGCTCCTGCCAGCTGGATGGGGTCCAGGTCGCACTCATGGTGCGACCAGTCTGGCGGGTCGCCGGACCGACCCCCAAAGCGGTATCGCGGCTCAGGCGGCGTCGATGGTGGCCATGGCCACCTCGCGCACGGCGTTCACCGAGCGCTTCACCAGGCGGCGGGCGGCCTCGGCGGTCACGCCCAGCTCCTCGCCCACCTCGCGGTAGCTGCGGCGTCGGCCGTCGGCGAGGCCGAACCGCTGCTCGACGGCGTAGCGGGCCCGGGTGTCGAGGGTGCCCAGCATCCGGTCCAGCAGCTCGTCGTCGAACTGCGACATCAGGTGCTCCTCGGGCCCGGGGGCCGAATCGGCGAGGAGATCCACCAGCTCGTTGGAGTCGTCGTCGCCGACGCTGCGGTCGAGCGAGGTGGGGGTGGCCAGCCGGTGCAGCAGCGCGTTCTCGTCGTCGAGCTCGTCGCCGTCGCCGGAGACGGCCCGCAGCGCGGCGCGCAGTGCGGCGGAGCGGTCGCCGGGGAGGCGGATGAGGCTGGCCTTCTGGTCGAGGGCCCGGCCGATGGACTGGCGGATCCAGAACGTGGCGTAGGTGGAGAACTTGAAGCCCTTGCGCCAGTCGAACTTGTCGACGGCGTGCTCGAGGCCGAGGTTGCCCTCCTGGACCAGGTCCAACAGCTCCATGCCGGCCGGCAGCGGGTACCGGCGGGCCACGCTGACCACGAGGCGGAGGTTGGAGCGGATGAAGCGGTCCTTGGCGGCCGCGGCCGCGGCGACGGCCCGGTCGAGGTCACGGCCGGTCTCGCCGGCCTCCTTGCGGGCCCGGGCGGCCACGCCGGCCTCGATGACCTGGGCCAGCTCGCGCTCCTCCTCGGCGGTGAGGAGGGGGACCATGCCGATCTCGTTGAGGTAGAGCCCGACCGAATCGCTCATGTCGTCACCTGCGCCGGAGCGCCGCACGCCTTTTTCTCGGGGGAGGGGGTGGAACCCGGAGGCGCCGCCCCTACCCTGGGATGGGTCGACGGTGGTGGGCCTCGCCCCCGCTCCGTCACGTACCTATCGGCGCCCCGCCGTCGCGGTTGAGCGCATGGTCCGAATTCCCCATCCGCTTCCGGCCGTACCATCGGCCGGTGGACGCGCGACGCATCGGCCTGTTCGGCGGCACCTTCGACCCGCCGCACCTGGTCCACCTCCTCGTGGCGGCCGAGGTCCGTTCGGCCCTGGATCTGGACGAGGTGGTGCTGGTGGTGGCCGGCGACCCGTGGCAGAAGTCGGCGACCCGTTCGGTGTCGCCGGCCGAGGTGCGGCTGGCCATGACCCGGGCCGCGGTGGCCGAGGCCGGGCGGCCGTGGCTCCGCGTCGACGACGTCGAGGTCCGCCGCGGCGGTCCCAGCTACACGGTCGAGACCGTCGAGGCGTGGCGGTCCGCGGAGCCCTCGATCGAGGTCGTGTTGGTGCTCGGCGCGGACGCGGCCGGCGGCCTCGGCACCTGGCACCGCGCCGAGGACCTCAGTCGGCTGGTGGAGCTGGCGGTGGTGGGCCGGCCCGGTGCCACGACGACCGTCCCCGGTCCGCCGTGGCGCACCACGGTGGTCGACGTGCCCCAGATGGACGTCTCGTCGACCGTGCTGCGCGAGCGGATCCGGCAGGGTCGGGCGACGGACCTGCTCGTCGCCGACGGGGCCCGGGCGATCGCCGATGGGGCCGGCCTCTATCGTGTCGCACCGTGACCCGGAGCGCCCCCCTCGCCGCGCCCGCCACGTCCACCCCCCGCCACCGGCTCGTCGGGGCCTCGCGGCGGCCCCTCGTCGGGACGTTCGCGGTGCTGGCGCTCGTCGCGTCGGCCGGGCTGGGGTACCTGGGTTGGCGGGGCTACCAGATCACGAAGCGCATCGTCGGTGGCACGACCGTCGAGCAGGTCACCGATCCCACCTCGCCCGGCTACATGGCGTCGGTGACGCCCACGCCGGTGCACCTCCTGGCGGTTCTCGACGACGAGGGTCGTCCCCGCGACTTCACGGTCCTCGTCGAGGGCACCGGGGACGAGGGGGGCGGCGACGTCCTGTGGGTGGTCGGTGACCTGGCCATCGACACCGACGCGGGGAAGGTCCCGCTGGAGGAGACCTACCGCAGCCAGGGCGCCGACGCCGTCCGTTCGATGCTCGAGGTCATCTTCGGCTGGGGGATCTCCGACGTGACCGAGGTCGGCCCCGCCGAGATCGCGTCGTTGGTCGAGCCCGTCGGCGCCGTCGAGATCGAGAACCCCGACCCGGTCCGCGACGAGGCCACCGGCACGACCTTCGCAGCGGGTGAGCTGACCCTCGAGGCCGACGAGGTGGCCGACTTCCTGCTGGCCCGGGCGAGGGGCGAGGCCGCCACCAACCGGGGCACCCGGGCCGAGCTGGTCTGGGAGGCGCTCTTCGAGGCGCTGGGCTCGTCCGAGGACGCCGCCGTGGCTGCCGGTGCCGAGGTGCTCACCGACCGCGGTGCCGACCTGCGCGCCGTCACGCGGAACATGGCCCGTGGGGCGGTGGGGTTCCGGCTCCTGCCGGTCCGCGACGAGCCGTTCGGGCCCACCCGCCTCTACGTGCCGGACCCCGAGCGCACACCGGCCGCCCTCGAGGTCCTGGTCCAGGCGCCCGTGAGCGCCTACCCGGGCCAGCGCCCGCGGACCGAGATCTACAACGGGACCACCGACACCGACGCCGCCCGATCGTTGGCGTCCGCGGTGTCGGGGGCCGGCGCCGAGGTGGTGGCCATCGGCAACGCGACGACGCTCGACCGGGAGGTCACGACGGTGGAGTTCCACGATCCGGCCTGGGCGGAGGCGGCGGCACGGATCGCCGAGCTGTTCGACGTCGAAGCCACCGCCAGCGCCGACCAGACCGACGGCAAGGACGTCACCGTGGTCCTCGGACCCGGTGCGACGACAGGAGCGGGCACATGACGGGGAGCTCGGGCGGAACCCACGAGGAGGCGGCGCGCCTGGCCCTGGTCGCGGCGGGGGCGGCGGACGACAAGCAGGCCGACGACGTCGTGGTGCTCGACGTGGCCGAGATCCTCTCGATCTGCGACCACTTCGTCGTGTGCAGCGCATCCAACTCCCGGCTGGTCGCGGCGATCGCCGAGGAGGTCGAGGAGCAGGTCCAGCGTGAGCTCGGCCGCAAGCCCGTGTCGGTCGAGGGCCTCGACGACCGCCACTGGGTGCTCCTCGACTACGGCGACGTCGTCGTGCACGTGTTCCTCGAGGACGATCGGGCCTACTACCGCCTCGAGCGCCTGTACGGCGACGCACCCCGGCTGCCCCTCGACCGCCCCGAGCGAGCCGGCTCGTGATGCGTGGAGGACTGCGCTCGGCGACGGCGATCCTCCTCGTCGGGGTGCTCGGTTCCGCCTGCTCGGGCGGCGACGGGAGCGCGGCCGGGCCCACCACCACGCGGGCTCCGCAGCCGTCGACCTCGCTCACGGCGCCGCCCACCTCGCTCGACGACGCCGGGTTCGACCAGCTCGTGGCCGAGCGGCGTGCCGTCGTCGATGCCGCCGGCGACGACGCGTGCCGTCTGCTGATGGCCCTGGCGTCGAGCTCGTTGGTCCCGGCCAACCCCGACCAGGCCCGGACCGCGGTCGCCTTCACGACCGACCTGATCGGGATTCTGGCCGACGTGCCCCGGCTGCCCGAGCCGACGGCCGCCGCGCTCCGCGGCGTGGCCGAGCGACTGCCCCAGGAGGCCGAGGCGGCGGGCTACGAGCCGTCGGCCATGGCCGAGCTGTCGGCCGTGACGGACGCCGAGTTCGGCGCGGCGCTGGTCACGGTCAGCGAGGTCGCCTCCTGTCGGGGTTGACCCGGTCCCGGTCGCCCGGGATGTGGTCCAGAATCGGCGGGTGGTCGTCGTCCTCGTCTGCTTCGTGGCCGGCGTCCTCGTCGCCCGGGCGGTCCCCTCGGCGCGGTCGGCCGCACCGTGGTTCGACCGGGCCGTGCTGTGGGTGGCGCTGCCGGCGCTGATCCTGGTCAAGCTGCCGGCCCTCGAGCTGGGCGTCGACGCGGCGGTGCCGGTCGCCGCGGCGTGGGGCTCGCTCGGCGTGGCGGCCGCCGTCGTGTGGGCGGGCGGGCGCCTCGGAGGGTGGGACCGGACCACGGTGGGCGCGCTCCTCCTGGTCACGCCCCTCGGCAACACGAGCTTCCTCGGCTTCGCCGCGGTGGGCGCCCTCCTGGGCGACGACCACCTGCCCGCCGCGATCGCCTACGACCAGCTCGGCTCGTTCCTCGCCCTGGTGACCTGGGGCTCGCTGGTCGCGGAGCGCTTCGGCGGCGATGGGGTCGGCGCCGGCCGGAGCGCCGACCTCGGCTCGGTCGTGCGGCGCATCGTGACGTTCCCGCCGTTCGCCGCGCTGTGCCTCAGCGTGCCGTTGCGGTGGGTCGAGCTGGCCGGCGGCGCGGAGCGTGCGCTGGCGGCGGTGGGTGGGTTGGTCGGTCCGTTGGCCATGGTGGCGATCGGGTTGCGCTTCCGGTTGCGCGTCGAGCGCCGTGTGCTGCCGCCGGCCGCGCTGTGCGTCGCGACGCGGCTGCTGCTGCTCCCGGCGATCGTCCTGGGTGTGGCCGCCGCTGCGGGCGGCGGGACGTCGTGGGAGGCGGCCACGCTCGAGAGCGCGATGCCGCCGATGGTCACCGCCGGCATCGTGGCCACCGCTGCGGGCCTGGACGACGACCTGGTCGCCACCGTGGTGGGCTGGGGGCTGTTGGCCTCGTTCGTGACGTTGCCGGCCTGGGCGGTGCTGATCCGGTAGGGCCGTGCGGTTCCGGCGGGGCCGCGCGGCCCGGGCGTGACCGCGGTGGGCTCCGGCCCGGACGGTACAGTTCGCCCGGTTCCGGATCGGCAGGAGGCAGGGTGACGAAGCGCTGGGTCGGTGTGGCGGTGGCGGTGCTGGTGATGACGGCGGGGGTCGGCTGCTCGTCCGACGAGCCCGAGGTGGCCGAGGCGACGACCACCACCGAGGCCGAGGCCACCACGACGGCGCCCACCACCACGGCGCTGGTGGTCGACGACGAGGAGTTCACCTCCCGGGTGGACCAGTTCGGCGAGCAGCTGGACGCCGCGTCGGCGAGCGCCTGCGATCTCATCGGTCAGCTCTCCACGGCGCTGCCCACTCCCACGACCGCCGCGCAGGCACGTGACGCGGTGCGGGCCCTGACCGACCTCTTCACCCGCCTGGCCGACGCCGCCCCGCCGGAAGCGGCGTCGAGTGCCGCGACCTTCCGCGAGATCGCGGCCGCCCTCCCCGGTGAGGCCGAGGCGCTGGGCTACGACCCGCTGAAGCTGCCCACGGCGCCCAGCCTGCAGGCCGAGCGGCTCGGGACGGCGATGACCGACCTCGTGACCGCCGCCGGCTGCGTCCCCGAGGACGCCCCGGGGGCGGGTGCCGGAGCGGGCACGCCCGGCGGCTGAGCGGGCGGGCTACCGTCGCCGGCGTGGAGTCCGGGGGCGAGACGGCACGCGTCGACGCCTGGTTGTGGTCGGTGCGGCGCTTCCCCACGCGATCGGTGGCCACCTCGGCGTGCCGGGCCGGTCACGTCCGGGTGAACGGCAAACCGGCCAAGGCCGCGACCATCGTCGTCCCGGGTGACACGGTCGAGGTGCGGGGCTCGGGCCACCCCTGGGTGGCCGAGGTGGTGCGTCCGATCACCAAGCGGGTCGGCGCGCCGATCGCCGCGACGTGCTTCGTGGACCGTTCGCCGCCGCGGCCGCCGTCCGAGGATCGGCTGGGCGCCGGCCTCGAGGTCCGTGACCGCGGCGCCGGGCGGCCGACGAAGCGGGACCGACGGCTCACCGATCGCCTGAAGGGCCGCTGACCGCGCCGACCCCAAGCGCGAATGGGGGATCGACCCGATGGTGGACGGGTGGCCCCGCCCCGATGCTGGAGCCATGTCCCCACTGCTGGCGTTCATGTGCACCGGTCCCTCGGTCGGCTTCGACCCGGTCTGCGATCCGGTCGACTCGGTGGTTCTCCTGATCGTTCTGTTCGTGCTGCTCGTCGGCGTGGTCGTGTCCGGGGTCCTGCTGGTACGGCGCTGGCGACGGGGCAGGGGCGGTCGTCCCGTCGGCCTGACCCGAGCACTCGCTTCTGGGCGATCGACTTGCGAGATCGAACATCAGTTCGATAGGGTGTGGACATGATCGCTGGGGTCATCGACATCGAATCGAACGCGACCGATCCCGCTCCGGAGACCGTCGTTCGCGACCGGGCGGCCCCGGCGGCCTGGGCCAAGCACCACCTCCAGCGCGAGCTCGACGCCCAGGTGGGTCTGATCGCTGCGCAGCTCCACGTGCTCGAAGCGCAGCTGGTCGACGTGCTCGCCCGCTTCGACGCCGTCGACGGTTGGCAGGGCGGCGGGTACCGGTCCATGGCGCAGTGGCTCTCGGTCCGGGGTGGCTTCTCGCTCACCGAGGCGCGGCGACTGGCCCAGGTGGCCGAGCGGGCGCACGTCTTGCCCACCCTCCTGGCCGAGGCCGAGCAGGGCCGATGCTCGGTCGGTGTCGTCGCTGCCGCGGCACGGGTGGTCACGCCCGAGAACGAGGAGCGAGTGGCCGAGATCGTGCGTACGTGCACCCCGGCACAGTCCGCCCGGGTGCTGGCCACCTACCGGTCGGTGGCTCCGGTGCCCGGTGGCGCTGCCGCCGACGGTCCGACGCTGGCGCCGGTCGACCCGCCCACGCCGGCCGCGGCCGAGCTGTGGTGGCGCACCTGGACCGACGACCACGGCCGGCACCGCATCGACGGCGCCCTCGACCGCACGACCGGTGAGCTGCTCGAGCAGGCCCGGCTCGCCATCGTCGCCGCCAGCGAACGCGACGCGCCGGCCCGAGGCTCCACCGGCGCCGACTTCGGTGCGGAGGGCCGTGTCCCGCCGCGCCGCGTGACCGCGCCCGAGTCCATCGGCCTGCTGGCCTCGGCCGTGCTCGAGCACGCCGATCGCCTCGGTGTGCGCGATCGGGGCGGCGAGCGGTTCGCCGTCCAGGTGGTGTGCGACATCGAGACGCTGGCCGAGGCCCTGGGCCTCACGTTCGACCGCACCCGGCCGGTCCGGGTGGGCGCCCGGGCCTACCTGCCCCGCACGGGCGCACACCTGTCGAACGACGAGCTGGCCCGCTTGGCGTGCGAGGGAACGCTCCAGATCCTGGTCGACGCCGACGGCGAGCCGCTGTTCCTGGGCACCGAGGTCCGCTTGTTCAGCCGTCAGCAGCGGCGAGCGCTCCGTCATCGTGCCGGCGGTGCGGTGGCGTGCTGCGAGTTCCCCGGCTGCACGGTCACCCGCTTCGTCCAGGCCCACCACATCCTCGGCGTGCACGATGACGACGGCCCCACCGACCTCGACAACGGCGTCCTCCTCTGCTCCTTCCACCACCACGAGCTGCACCGCCGGCGCTGGCGGGTCGAACGGTCGGGCACCCAGCTCACCTTCTGGGACGGCACTCGCTGCCTCGGATCGTCCGGGCCGCCCGGCCCGGCGCCGGGGCCCCCGTCCGACCTCGCCCGATTGCCCCAGCTCGATCGACCCCCCGACCCGCCGCCCGGCATCGGTCCCGCCACGACGTTGTCGCCGGGCAGCGCCGACCGACTCACCACCTTCGGCCTCGACGTGCTGGTGACCCACCTCCTCGGCGCCGCTGCCTCCTAACCTCCGGGCGATGTCCGGTCGCGCCCGCTCGTCGGCACCCTCCCGTGTGGGGTCGCTCCTGGTTGGCTGGGCGCTGCACGCCGGTGTGGCGGCCGGCGCCGCGGCGGCGGTCCGGATCGAGCGGCGGACGCGGGGTCGGGTCCCGCTGGAGGTCCCGGTGGGGACCACCGTGGCGATCGCCGCCTACTGGTCCGCCCTCGAGGTCCTCGAGCGACGCCGCCCGTTCCGGCCGGCGTGGCGGCAACCGGTCGACGGCGACACTGGGACCGACCTGGCCTTCCTGGCGGTCATCCTGCCGGTGAGCCTGTCGGTCCAGGCGCTCGGCGCGTCGATCGCCCGACGCCTGCCGCGCCGGGCGAACCTGTCCCGCCTGCCCACCCCCGTCGCGGTGGCCCTCACGGTGCTGGCCTACGACCTGGCGCACTCGCAGCTGCACCGGCTCGGCCACGAGTGGGGTCCCGGCTGGAAGGTGCACTCCGTGCACCACAGCCCGAAGCGCCTCTACTGGTTCAACGCCACCCGGTTCCACACCGTCGAGACGGTGATCGACGGCCTCGTCGACGGGTTCGTCGCCGGGGCCGCCGGCCTGTCGGACGATCAGGAGGTGGCCTACCTGACGGTGCGGGCGCTCTACGGGCAGCTCCAGCACTGCAACGTCGAGCTCCGATCCGGCCTCCTCGACCGGGTGTTCAGCACGCCCGACCTGCACCGGTGGCACCACTCCACCGACTACGACGAGGGCGACACCAACTACGGGGCCGTCACCTCGGTGTGGGACCAGGTCTTCGGCACGTTCTTCCGGCCGGCCCGGGCGTTCGACGCCGTCGTCGGCGTGGGGCGCATGCCCGACTTCCCGACCACCTTCGCGGGGCTGGAGGCCACGCCGTTCCGATGGGCCCGCATCCGAGCCGCCAACGCTGCCACCTGGACCGACGATCGGGGCCACGCCGTCGGCACCTGAGCACGCCGGCCCGGCCCGGTCCGGTCCGGCCCCGGACCGCTACGGTGCACCGATCCGCCGCGTCGCCCTTCCCGTGCTGTTCGCCCTCGCGCTCCTCGGGGCAGCGTGCGGCGCCGACGGGGAACCGAGCGCGGACTCGACGACGACCACCGCGCCCGGCACGACCACCACGACCGGCTCGACCACCACGACCGATGCCGCAGCGCGGTCCGGCGGAGCGCTCACCGACCAGTACCTCCAGCGCTACTGCGAGGTCCTGGTGGTGACCGTCGGCGAGAAGGGAGCGGTCGCCGAGGTCTGGGGCACCCAGGGGCTCAACGACTGCCCGCAGGAGGCCTTCGCCGGCATCGACCCCGCCGCGGTCGCCACCGAGCTGGGTGCGGCCCTCGTGACGCCGAACGGCCCGCGCTCCTGGGTGCTCGACCGGATCGTGGCCAACGAGCTGGCCGGTTCCGGCGCGGTGCGCGAGTTCAACGGGCTCGAGATGCGCTCGATAGCTCGCATCGACCTGGGTGCCGGCATCCCCGACCGGCGCCCCTACGCCGAGGTGTCCGTCGAGCGCGACACCGAGTTCCGCTTCGCCGCCGGCCGGGAGGTCCACGAGCTGACCGCGCCCGACGGGTCGGTGTACGTGATGCAGTCGTTCAGCGTGGAGATCGACCCGACGCTCACCGTCGACGATCTGGCCGACCTCGGCCCGCGCCTCGATCTCCCCGAGGGGTGGACGTTCGGCTCCCGGGTGCTCGAGGACGAGCTGGTGGTGGAGGACCTCGACGGCCGAGCGGTCGTCGTCCAGGACCCGCTGCGCAACACCTACCAGCTGCGCTCCCGAGGCTGAACCCGGCCGGCCGTCCCGGTTCCGCGGCGTCCCGGTCAGCCGGCGTCCATGACCGCCGGCAACGACTGGTAGCGGCGCACGTAGTTGCCGGGTGCGAACTCGCCGGCAGCCGGGTCCACGGCGAAGCTCGGGCATCGGGCCAACAGCTCCTCGAGCACCACCCGTGCCTGCAGGCGTGCCGCTGCGGCGCCGAGGCAGTGGTGTGCGCCGGAGCCGAAGGTCAGGATCTGGCGCGGCCGTCGGTCGACGCGGAGCTCCTCGGCGTCGTCGCCGAACTCCCGGGGGTCGCGGTTGGCAGCGCCGTAGAGGAGCAGCACCTTCCTCCCCGCCGGGATGGTCGTGCCCGCCACCTCGACGTCGCGGGTGGTGGTGCGGGCCAGGCCCTGCACCGGGCTGGTGAGGCGCAGCAGCTCCTCGACGGCATCGGCGATCGTCGTCGGGTCGTCGAGGAGGCGAGCCCGCTGGTCCGCCCGGGCGGTGAGCAGCTCGGCGGACCCGCCGAGCATGCCGGTGGTCGTGTCGTTGCCGCCGGCGACCATGGTGAACGCGAACCCGAGGATCCGCAGCACCGGCACGGGGTCACCGTCGTGGACGGCCACCAGCTCGCTCACCGTGTCGTCGCCGGGGTCGCTGCGACGGCGTTCGATCAGGTGGCCGAAGTACTCGAGCAGCTCGCCGACCGCTTCGGGGGCCGACAGGGCGTCGCCGGCCGCGTTGGCCGCGACGATGGCGTCGGTCCACCGGTCGAAGCGGGCGCGGTCCTCCTTCGGCACCCCGAGGTAGTGGGCGACCACCATGCTGGGCAGCGGCTTGAAGAGCTCGGCGACGATGTCGCCGCCGCCCGCGGCGCGGAGCCCGTCGATGCGCTCGACGACGAAGGCCCGGATCTCGGGCTCGAGCGCCGCGGCACGACGGGGGGTGAAGCCCCGCCCCACCCGCCGGCGGAAGTCGGTGTGCTGGGGCGGGTCGAGCATCACCATCGGCGTGGCCTCGGCCAGGCCTGCGGCGTCGATGTCGCCGTAGTGGATGGTGAGCCCTCGGGCCGAGGAGAACGTGGCGGTGTCGCGGGCCGATGTGAAGACGTCCTCGAAGCGGGACAGGACCCAGTAGTCCCCGTCGGTCACGTGGTGGACCGGATCGTGGTCGCGCAGGTCGGCGTACATGCCGAAGGGGTCCCGCCACGTGGGTCCCGATCGCGGCACGAACCGCGGCGGGAGCGGCGAGCGTTCCTCCATCGCGACAGCGTGGTGCAGCGCCGTGCCGCTGTCGACCGCGACGGCCGACGGGTACGGTGACCGACCGGCCGGTCGGTCGGCGAGCAGGAGCCGGGATGTCGCGGAAGCCCGAAACGAGTCGGAGGCGGCGGTCCGGCGTGGCGATCCTCCTGGGACTGGTCGTGCTCTCGACCGTGCTGGTGGGCTGCGAGCGGGCGCGGGTGGGGCAGCGGTGTCGCGGGAGCGGGTGGGCGGAGGACGGCGGGGCGTGGATCCTGCGCTGCCAGGGCGGCCGGTACCGACGGGTGCTCACCAAGGCGCAGTACGTCGAGATCCTGCGGCTGGCCGCGAAGCCGCCGGTGGGCGAGGTGGTGCGCCCGTCGACGCTGGGCGGACCGCAGCTCCCCAACACCGCGGATCCTTCGGTGCTGGTCGACGGCGGCAAGCACTACGTCTTCTCGACCAGCACCTTCCGCAGGGTCCCGGTGCAGGTCGTCGCCGACATCGACGCGACGCGGCCGTCGTCGGACATGTTCACCCGGATGGTCGAGGCGATGCCGGCCCGCGCCCCGTGGGCGTCGAGCGACGAGGTCTGGGCGCCGGCCGTCGCGAAGTTCGGGTCGCGGTTCGTCATGTACTTCGCTGCGCACCGCATCGGGGCCACCGATCCGAACCAGGCCCAGTGCGTCGGACGGGCCCTGGCCGCCGCGCCGGCCGGCCCCTACGTGGCGGAACCGGCGCCGATCACGTGTGGGAACGATGGGGTCAACGGCGCGCTCGACCCCTCGGTGTTCGTGGCGCCCGACGGCAGCGCCCGACTGATGGTGGCCATGGGCGGCTCGAACGTGAACATCTGGTCGTTCCCGCTGGACGGGAACGGATCGATCGCCGGGCCGTCGGTGGCGCTGCTCGCCCGTGAGCAGCCGTGGGAGGACTGGTTCCTGGAGAACCCGTCGATGATCTTCGACGGTCGGGACTACCTGCTCGCCTACTCGGCGGGACGTTGGCAGTCCGCCGCCTACGTCACCGGGATCGCCCGGTGCGCGTCGCCGGCCGGTCCCTGTTCGGCCCGGCCGGACGGGCCGTGGCTCAGCTCGATCGGCGATCGCGTCGGGCCGGGTGGCCTCGAGTTCTTCGTGGGGGCGGACGGGCGACCGAGAGCCGCGTTCCACACCTACCCCGCCGACAACGTCACGCCGATCGGCGCCCGAGCCACCCATGTCCGCGGCGTGGCGTTCGACCCGTGGCCCCGCCTCGTCGGCTAGCTCCAGGAACGAACCAGGCCCGGCCATCTGGCCGGGCCTTCGTCGCTTCCCCCGGGATTCCGAGGGTCACACGGTGGAGCTGATGAGAATCGAACTCACGACCTCTTCCATGCCATACGCATCGAGACGTCCGAGGTCGTCCGCCGATGTCCGAAGAACGCTGCAATTCCGGGCATGTCGTCCGGGGCGGTCCGAGGTGCTCCGGAGCGGTTTGGCTCCCCAGTTGTGTCCCCAGGCCGCTTGCCGGCGATGCAGGCCGAGAAGTCTGGCCCACAGCCAGCGACGTGCGAGCCGCTGCCCCTTGGCGTCGTGAATCGCCCTGGGTTCGTTGGAGGCTCTGGGGTGCCCCGGGTTCTACGGAGTCGCGATTGCTGGATTGTCAGGCTGCTGTCGTGGCTGATTGGTGCCGAGCTTCGAACTCGACGGGTGTCAGCATGCCAAGCGCCGAGTGGCGCCGCTGACGGTTGTGGAACACCTCCAGGTATTCGAAGATTGCGTTCGCCAGCTCGATGCGGGTCCGCCACGTTCGCCGGTTGAGGAGCTCGACCTGCGTGCGGCTCCAGAACGACTCGATCATCGCGTTGTCGTAGCAGTCGCCCTTCGAGCCCATCGACGGCAACAGCCCCGAGTCGACCGCTCGGCGGGTGAACGCCCACGAGGTGTATTGGGCGGATTCAAGGGGTCGTCGCAACACCTCGACAGGGAGGTGTGCCGTGGGGCGACAGCCGGGGTGGTTGATCACGCAGACGGGAAGGCCGGCGATGCGGTCACCGGGTCGGCCTCCGATCCAGCGCGATGTGGAGCGGGCGTTCCGGGTGAAGATCGCCGAGGGCCTCTCGAGCGAGGACGCGGCCATCGTGTGTGGGGTGTCGGGGCCGGTCGGGTCGAGATGGTTCCGCGAGCGTGGAGGCATGCCTTCGATCCAGCTGACACCAGTCTCGGGCCGCTATCTCTCCTTCGTTGAGCGGGAAGAGATCGCGCTGCTCCGCGAGCGAGGTCTTGGAGTGCGGGCGGTCGCCCGCGAGATCGGCCGAGCGCCTTCGACGATCTCGCGGGAACTTCGTCGCAACGCCGCCACGCGTGGCGGCAAGCTCACGTATCGGGCGTCGGTCGCTCAGTGGAAGGCCGAGCTGTCCGCCCGTCGACCGAAGGCGGCGAAGCTGGTCGAGAACCCGCAGCTCCACGAGTACGTGCAGGATCGTCTGGCCGGGGTCATCACCCGACCCGACGGCGGGACGGTGCCAGGACCGGACGTGCGGTGGATCGGCCGAAACAAGCCTCGCCGCCAGGACCGCCGGTGGGCCAAGGCATGGAGCCCCGAGCAGATCTCAGCGCGTCTGCGGGTCGACTTCCCCGATGATGAGTCCATGCGGATCAGCCACGAGGCGATCTACCAGGCGCTCTACGTGCAAGGGCGCGGGGCGCTCAAGCGTGAGCTGGTCGCTTGCCTCCGAACCGGCAGGGCGCTGCGCGTGCCGCGAGCCCGAACGAAGTGGCGCCAAGACGGCTTCGTCTCCCAAGAGGTGATGATCACCGCACGCCCCGCCGAGATCGAGGACCGAGCCGTCCCCGGGCACTGGGAAGGCGATCTGATCATCGGGCTGAACAGGTCGGCGATTGGCACACTCGTCGAGCGCACGACCCGGTTCACGATGCTCCTCCATCTACCCAGAGCGGAGGGCTACGGCCTGCAGCCACGAGTTCACAACGGCCCAGCGCTCGCCGGCTACGGCGCTGAGGCGGTCCGTGACGCGATCACCGAGACGATCACGACCTTGCCGGCCGAGCTGCGGCGGTCGCTGACCTGGGACCGAGGCAAGGAGCTCGCCCGCCATGCCGACATCAAGATCGCCACCGGGCTCGACGTCTACTTCTGCGACCCCCACAGCCCCTGGCAACGCGGCACCAACGAGAACACCAACGGACTCCTCCGCCAGTACTTCCCCAAGGGCACCGACCTCACCCGGCACAGCGCCGACGACCTCGCTGCCGTCGCTCACGCCCTCAACACACGGCCACGCAAGACCCTCGGCTGGCGCACCCCCGCCGAGGCCCTCGCCGAACTCCTATCCTCTGCCCGACAAGGCGGTGTTGCGACGACCGGCTGAGCCCAAGTTGGCAGCCGTGATCGGCGTGGTGCAACAACCGCTCGGAGGGTCGCCGCCGACCGAGGGCCATCACGAGTGCGGCGACGACGAGATCGGTGGTCTGGCGTTCACCCATGGCCCAGCCGGCCAGGCCCCGGTCGTGGAGGTCACGGATGCCGGCCAGGTAGAGCTTGCCGTCGACGCAACGGAACTCGGTGATGTCGGCCACCCACCGCAGATCCGAGCGTGGCGCGGTGAAGTCGCGCTGCAACAGGTCGGGGGCGGGCACCTTCTTGGGGTCCCGGCCCCGCCGCCAACGACGGCGGGCGTGAGCGCCGATGAGCCCGTCGTCGGCCATCAGCCGGGCGACCCGCTTGCGTGAGACCCGGCGCCCGCTCCGGCGCAGCTGGCCCCACACCCGAGGTGCCCCATAGGTCGCACGTGACGTCTGGTGGATCTCTCGGATCTCGACCAACAGCGCGTCGTTGCTGCGCTGCCGGGCCGACGGCTGACGGGACCGCCAGGCGTAGAAGCTGGATCGGCTCACGCCGGCCACCCGGCACAGATCGGTGATGCGGTAGTCGGCTTGGTGATCCTCGCCGAAGCGGAAGCCGCTCACCGCATCGTCTCCCGGGCGAAATAGGCGGCAGCAGGTTCAAGCGGTCAGCGCAACATGGCTTCCAAGACCTTGGCGGGTGTCTGGTAGCCGAGCGACTTGCGCGGCCGGTTGTTGAGCCGAGCAGCGATGTGATCGAGCTGGTCCTGGGTGAGCGTGGCGAACGAAGACCCCTTCGGGAGGTACTGACGGACGAGACCGTTCGTGTTCTCGTTGGTCGCCCGTTGCCACGGCGATCGAGCGTCGGCGAAGTACACGTCGACACCGGTCCGCTCCGTGATCGTGGCGTGTCGGGCCAGTTCCATGCCCCGGTCCCAGGTGATCGGCTTGATCGCCGCCGCGGGCAGGCGATCGATCTCCTCGACCAGCCGACCGGCGACGGTCACCATGTCTCGACCATCGAGCTGGACCAGCACCGCGAACCGCGACGCACGCTCGACCAGCGTGGCGATCTGGGTGACCCCGCCACCCAAGACCAGGTCTCCGTCCCAGTGTCCCGCTGAGCTCCGGGCCTCCACTTCCTTCGGTCGTTCGTGGATCGACACAGCGCCGGCGATCTGGCTGCGGAGCTGCCCCTTGACGGTGTTCTTCTTGTGCTTGCGCAGCGGGCGTCGAGTCCGCAAGTGCTTGGTCAGCTTCCGCGGCAGCACCGTGCGAGAGCCGATGAACAGCGTCTTGTAGATCGTCTCATGGCTGATCTGCATCCCCGCGTTACCGGCGTGCCACACCCGGAGGAACCCCGAGATCTGCTCGGGCGACCAGCCCTCGGCGAGCATGTCGGCAACGAACTCGGCGAGCAGCGGGTTGAGCTGCAGCAGGCACGCCTTCGGTCGCTGCGCTCGATACCAGGCCCGGTCGTGAGCATCGATCGCCCGATAGTTGGATCGGCCCTTGTTCCTCCGGATCTCCCTCGAGATCGTCGATGGGGCCCGACCCAGCCGTTCAGCGATCGCCTTCTGCGTCTCACCCCGAGCCAGACCCCTCGAGATCTCCTCGCGCTCACGAAGGCTCAGATGATCGGCCCGACGTCGTCGAGGAGGCGTGTAGACCCCGCCACCTGTCCGCAGGATCGTGTACACCTACCCGGGCGGCTTGCCCATGGCCCGGCCGATCTGGCTGATCGACTCTCCCGAGTGCCACCGCTGCCACAACTCGTCCTTCCGCTCGTCCGACATCCCCGGGCGACCCAATCTGGCCATGACCACCTCCAACCGTCACGCCCAGGAGACCACCTCCAATTGCGCTGACCGGTTGAATCCAGGGCCGCCTTCCGCAGGATCTCGAGATCGATCTCCTGCTGGGCGGTCTTCTTCCGGAGCCGCTTCAGCTCGTCGCGTTCGGACTCCGACAAGGCGTTCGGGTCAGCCGACCGCTCGGCCGCTTCCCGGTCGAGCTTCACCCAGTTCCACAAGGTGCCCTCGGCGATCTCGAGCGACCGGGCCACCTCGGCAACCGGTCGACCCGATGACTTCACCAGAGCGACGGCCTCACGCCGGAACTCGGCCGGGTACTTCGCTGGACGACCCATCCGGGCCTCCTTCCTCCAGGGTCTCCCCCAGAATCAGGTGTCCACCGCAACGGGGCAACTCCATCACCCAAAGGCCCACAGTCACTCGACCCAGCGGTGGCTCAAAGTCATCCTAGGCACCCGGTAGGGTTGCAGCTTTGGTCTGCCTCAGATGCTGCCGCCGCGACCTAGTCGGAGCTCCCCGCCAGCTTCTCGATGACTCCCACAGCGATCGGGTCCTCGACCGGCGGCACGCGTGAGGATCCCAACTAATGCGGGCCGCTTCTCGAGCTTGCGAACGTCTCAAGTCACGATAGCGCTTAGAATGTTTGCGATCACGGCTAAGAGAGTGCCCACCAAGACGGTAAACACTATAAACTTGAAGACGTTCAGGTAGTCTTTATACCGTCGAGAACTCAGACCAATGTTGATTCCGGATCGCGGCACGAGGTAGGCAAGGTACCTCTCTGCGATTACACGTGCGGCCAAGAATGCAACCCACGGAAGCATGAAGGCGACCATGAGCAGCCAGAATGAGCCCCGCGTTGAGTACGTCTCGCGAACATACCTCTCGAACCTTGCCGCGAGGTCCACCGGCCCTAGGATGTGCTTCACCCGATCCCGCCGCACATCATCTTGAATGGAATCAGATACTAGTCTGTTAACGGCGAAGAAGGCCGCGGCGCCGACAACGTAGGACGACACCGTCGTAACGATAGCGTCCCGGAATATGAACAGCGGACGGAACAGATGAGATAGTTTTGTGTTGTCTACCAGTGCGGCGATATCGGAAGCGGTCGACCGAACCCAGTGTCTGGTCGAACCCATTACCGACACCTCAATCCCAGCGCTCTCTGGCGATGGAAGTCGCATTACTTGATTCTCGAGCGGCTTCTCGGTCACGAACGATACTTGAATCTCGTGCAGGTCGCCTTCCTCGGAGATCGACCGCCATACCGCACTCAATCGCTCCGGATCCTTGTCATTGAATCGCCCTGGGTTTGATGGAGGCTCGGGCTATTTGATTCCAACCCTGTCGGGGTCGGGCTGTTGGGCAGCGTAGAAGGCTGCTTCGAACTCGGTCGGGGGGACAT